>BNJU01005014.1_pt1:0-357500 | contig 627969 bp, 957 predicted proteins | sample 8539281 | NCBI WGS metagenome assembly BNJU01 (sample SAMD00202456, study PRJDB9452) | human saliva metagenome | isolation source: human saliva | place: Japan | reverse complement strand
TCTCTCGTTGAGACAGTGCCCAAATCATTACGCCTTTTCGTGCGGGTCGGAACTTACCCGACAAGGAATTTTCGCTACCTTAGGACCGTTATAGTTACGGCCGCCGTTTACTAGAGCTTCAATTCATACCTTCGCTTACGCTAAGCACTCCTCTTAACCTTCCAGCACCGGGCAGGCGTCACCCCTATACATCATCTTACGATTTAGCAGAGAGCTGTGTTTTTGATAAACAGTTGCTTGGGCCTATTCACTGCGGCTGACCTAAATCAGCACCCCTTCTCCCGAAGTTACAGGGTCATTTGCTGAGTTCCTTAACGAGAGTTCTCTCGCTCACCTGAGGGCTACTCGCCTCGACTACCTGTGTCGGTTTGCGGTACGGGTAGAGTATAAATTATCGCTGAAGCTTTTCTTGGCAGGTGACATCACTCACTTCGCTACTAAACTTCGCTCCCCATCACAGCTCAATGTTAGAGATATAAGCATTTGACTCATATCACACCTCACTGCTTAGACGTGCTCTTTCCATTCGCACGCTTGAGTTAACCTTCTGCGTCCCTCCTTCACTCTATACTCTAGTACAGGAATCTCTACCTGTTGGCCATCGGATACACCTTTCGGTCTCTCCCTTAGGGTCCCGACTAACCCAGGGGCGGACGAGCCTTCCCTGGAAACCTTAGTCTTACGGTGGACAGGATTCTCACCCTGTCTTGCGCTACTCATACCGGCATTCTCACTTCTATGCGTTCCAGTGTCTCCTGCGGTACACCTTCTCCACACATAGAACGCTCTCCTACCATACCTATAAAGTGTATCCACAGCTTCGGTAAATTGTTTTAGCCCCGGTACATTTTTCTGCGCAGGGTCACTCGACTAGTGAGCTATTACGCACTCTTTGAATGAATAGCTGCTTCTAAGCTAACATCCTAGTTGTCTGTGCAACCCCACATCCTTTTCCACTTAACAATTATTTTTGGGACCTTAGCTGGTGGTCTGGGCTGTTTCCCTTTCGACTACGGATCTTAGCACTCTGCAGTCTGACTGCCGACCATAATTCGTTGGCATTCGGAGTTTATCTGAGATTGGTAATCCGGGATGGACCCCTCACCCAAACAGTGCTCTACCTCCAAGAATCTTTCTGTCGACGCTAGTCCCTAAAGCTATTTCGGAAGAACCAGCTATCTCCAAGTTCGTTTGGAATTTCTCCGCTACCACAAGTCATCCAAGCACTTTTTCAACGTGCCCTGGTGCAGTCCTCCAGTGAGTTTTACCTCACCTTCAACCTGCTCATGGGTAGGTCACATGGTTTCAGGTCTACAACATGATACTAAAACGCCCTATTCAGACTCGGTTTCTACGGCTCCGTCTCTTCAACTTAACCTCGCATCATATCGTAACTCGTCGGTTCATTCTACAAAAGGCACGCCTCACCCATTAACGGGCTCGAACTTGTTGTAGGCACACGGTTTCAGGTTCTCTTCACTCCTCCGGGGTGCTTTTTCACCTTTCCTCACGGTACTGGTTCACTATCGGTCACTAGGGAGTATTTAGGGTTAGGAGATGGTCCTCCCAGATTCCGACAGGGATTCCTCGTGTCCCGCCGTACTCAGGATACTGCTAGGTACAGAATCTATTTTTGAATACGAGGCTCTTACTCTCTTTGGCTGACTTTTCCCAAATCATTCTTCTATAAATTCTGAGTCACATTGCAGTCCTACAACCCTGAAGAGTAAACTCTTCGGTTTGCCCTTCTGCCCTTTCGCTCGCTGCTACTCAGGCAATCGCTTTTTGCTTTCTCTTCCTGCAGCTACTTAGATGTTTCAGTTCACTGCGTCTTCCTCCTCATTTCCTTAACAGAAATGGGTAACAGGCATCAACCTGCTGGGTTCCCCATTCGGACATCCCTGGATCAACGCTTACCTACAGCTCCCAAGGCATTTTCGTCGTTTGTCACGTCCTTCTTCGGCTCCTAGTGCAAGGCATCCACCGTGCGCCCTTACTAACTTTAACCTTATTTTGACCTTTCAGTCATAAACTCATTAATATTCACAGCGTTTTCGGTTTATTTTCTTGTTACTATTTGATATCGTTATTCAATTTTTCAATGTGCTACTTTAGGATATCATCAACTAAAGGTGAATTCCATATCCTAATGGAGCCTAGCAGGGATCGAACCGCTGACCTCCTGCAGTGCAAAAGCAGGCGCTCTCCCAGCTGAGCTAAGGCCCTACAAGACCTCTCAAAACTAAACAAAACGAACTCAATGTCTTCCGTATTTTTCCTTAGAAAGGAGTGATCCAGCCGCACCTTCCGATACGGCTACCTTGTTACGACTTCACCCCAATCATCTATCCCACCTTAGGCGGCTGGCTCCTTACGGTTACCTCACCGACTTCGGGTGTTACAAACTCTCGTGGTGTGACGGGCGGTGTGCTACAAGGCCCGGGAACGTATTCACCGCGGCGTGCTGATCCGCGATTACTAGCGATTCCGACTTCATGTGGGCGAGTTGCAGCCTACAATCCGAACTGAGACTGGCTTTCAGAGATTAGCTTGCCGTCACCGGCTTGCGACTCGTTGTACCAGCCATTGTAGCACGTGTGTAGCCCAGGTCATAAGGGGCATGATGATTTGACGTCATCCCACCTTCCTCCGGTTTATTACCGGCAGTCTCGCTAGAGTGCCCAACTGAATGATGGCAACTAACAATAAGGGTTGCGCTCGTTGCGGGACTTAACCCAACATCTCACGACACGAGCTGACGACAACCATGCACCACCTGTCACCGATGTACTGAAGTAAAGCTCTATCTCTAGAGCGGGCATCGGGATGTCAAGACCTGGTAAGGTTCTTCGCGTTGCTTCGAATTAAACCACATGCTCCACCGCTTGTGCGGGCCCCGTCAATTCGCTTTGAGTTTCAACCTTGCGGTCGTACTCCCCAGGCGGAGTGCTTAATGCGTTAGCTGCGGCACTAAGTCCCGGAAAGGACCTAACACCCTAGCACTCATCGTTTACGGCGTGGACTACCAGGGTATCTAATCCTGTCTCGCTCCCCACGCTTTCGAGCCTCAGCGTCAGTTACAGACCAGAGAGCCGCTTTTCGCCACCGGTGTTCCTCCATATTCTACGCATTTCACCGCTACACATGGAATTCCTCTCCCCTTCTGCACTCAAGTTAAACAGTTTCCAAAGCCTACAATGGTTGAGCCACTGCCTTTAACTTCAGACTTATCTAACCGCCTGCGCTCGCTTTACGCCCAATAAATCCGGACAACGCTCGGGACCTACGTATTACCGCGGCTGCTGGCACGTAGTTAGCCGTCCCTTTCTGGTTAAGTACCGTCACAGTATGAACTTTCCATTCTCACACTCGTTCTTCCCTTAACAACAGAGCTTTACGATCCGAAAAACCTTCTTCACTCACGCGGCGTTGCTCGGTCAGGGTTCCCCCATTGCCGAAGATTCCCTAGCTGCCTCCCGTAGGAGTCTGGGCCCGTGTCTCAGTCCCAGTGTGGCCGATCACCCTCTCAGGTCGGCTATGTATCGTCGCCTAGGGTGAGCCGTTACCTCACCTACTAGCTAATACAACGCAGGTCCATCTGGTAGTGATGCATTTGCACCTTTTTAAACATCTACCATGCAGTAAATGTTCTTATGCGGTAGTAGCTATCGTTTCCAATAGTTATCCCCCGCTACCAGGCAGGGTTACCTACGCGTTACTCACCCGTTCGCAACTCACAGAATACGGTGTAGTAAACTACGGTGCATCCTGTGCGTTCTACTTGCATGTATTAGGCACGCCGCCAGCGTTCGTCCTGAGCCAGGATCAAACTCTCATTTATAGTTTGAGTCTTCACTCATTTCTGTCACTGACAGATTTATTTGCTTATGTTTGACTGACTGTCTCTCAACAGTCGCCTGCACATTGGTTCGTCTTGTTCAGTTTTCAAAGGTCTTTATCGCCATTCAAGCGACAACTATCTTAGTATATCACCTACTACTCTTCTTGTCAATACCTTTTTTCATCTTTTTTTCTAACGCTCTGATATTTCCCTTGATTACGCTACATCTCATAGTCTTTTAAGTAGGTTCGTAACTCTCGAAGCATCGCTTGGCGGCCTTTGAACCTTTCATCTGCCAGTAACCGATCATACTGCTCTTGCTTGGCGGGACTCAGTTGCTTTTGATAGGACTTTAATTGATCGCGGAGTATTACCAACTCGTCTAGATACAGACCTTTCAGACTTAACTTGTGCCCAATCTCACTTACCTCTTCATACACTTGGCGATCTAGTTTGCGCTTTTTGACTTTCTTGTTTGCGCAGAATATCCTTTATGTGATTCCGAAACTTTGTCTTATAGTAGACATAGAGATGGGCTTCTTCCTCTACCAAATAGGGGTGGCGACTTACCAACTCATACAAGACCATCATCCCTTCTTGGTCCCAATCGCTTAGCTCCCACAGATGGACATAATATTCCCGCCGACACTTCAGCACAATTCCCCTTACTTTCTCATATAACTCCTTGAAATCCATATCCTCTTCTCCTTCCTTAGATTTACATCTTTAGGATATCATGTAGAGAAACAGAAAAAACTACTTCGCCCTCTTCTGACTTCTATTTGGGGCTTTCTGACAACCTTAGGGCTAGAAGATACACTTCTGGGATAAATAGGGGCCGATTAGAGATGAACGGAACCCATATTAAATGAGAAGATGCCAGTGTAAAACTTGCCATTTGTCATAAAGCAACTATCTCCGAGACCAATGTCATTAAGAAAACTGCCCAATCTCAGAACTGCTCAGGAAAAGATTTCTCAGTTCTTACTAAAAAGAACCCTAGCATCGCTTCTAACTTTTAGACTCTTCAACGTCTACTGTTATCGTAAACTCAACCACATTCAGTTTAAAACAAAAGTAGCCCTATTGTACTGATATTCTCTTATCAGAAAGCCAAGCTAACTTTTTATTGTTCAGGATTATGAAACTCAAAAAATCAGTATAATCCTCAATAACTAAATACAAACAATGATACGAAGCTTCTTCAAATTTTTCAGAGAATCTAAAAAATATTAGCAAAGTTATCAAAACCATATTACTAATGCCATGAACTTCCTTACTTCTAACGCTAAACTAGAAGTCAAAAACTATGCTTAGTAAAGACATCAAACGTCAGGGTTTAGCTAAAACCTTTAAATTTTTAAGAAGTATATTTTCATCACGCTAAACATTAAAAAGGAAAACACAATATGGCCTTTTTCGAGCTTCTCATCATCCATTACAGTTCACAAAAACGTCTGCTTACGAAATTGCTTTTCGCATAAAAAGCAATTTCGTAAACAACATCTACGTTTTATTATCATAAGATGAGTGTTTCCGCTAGGAAAAATCCTAGCGGTAGACCAGAGCTAGACTAAGAGCAATATTACTCCATCATCATAACACTCAACAAAATTGATAAAAATTACACTAATTCAATGATTGCCATTGGTGCTGCATCCCACGCCGTGGTTCAGTTTTTAAGAATACGAGTATATCCACCATTACGTTCTGCATAACGTGAGCTAAATCAGAAAAATAATTTTTGAAGAGCAGTAGTTGAAGTATACTTTTCTGTTTCTTCATCATAGTTTTCTGATGCAATTTCATTACGTACAAAAGCAGCTGCTTGACGACGAGCGTGCAAATCACCACGTTTACCCAAAGTAATCATTTTTTCAACTGTTTTTCGGATTTCCTTAGCACGAGCTTCTGTTGTAACAATTGCTTCATTGATAATCAAGTCAGTGGTCAAATCGCGAAGCATTGCTTTACGTTGTGAGCTAGTGCGTCCTAGTTTACGGTAAGCCATGTTTTCCTCCTTTATTTATCGTTTTTTAATCCAAGACCGAGATCTGCAAGTTTTACTTTTACTTCTTCAAGACTCTTACGTCCTAAGTTTCTTACTTTCATCATTTCAGGCTCAGTTTTTTCTGTCAAATCAAATACTGTATTGATACCGGCTCGTTTCAAACAATTGTATGAACGAACTGACAAATCTAATTCTTCAATTGTACGATCCAATACACGATCATCTGAAACTTTCTCTGTTTCTTTCATTACATCAGTAGATTTGGCCATTTCAGTTAAATTAGTGAACAAATCTAGATGTTCTGTTAAAATACGTGCAGAAAGCCCCAAAAGCATCTTCAGGAATAATCGTTCCGTCCGTCATAATTTCAAGAGTTAATTTGTCGAAACTATCATTGCTACCAACGCGAGCTGGTTCAACTTGGTAATTAACTTTTTCACTGGCGTATAGATTGAATCTACCGCAGCAGTTCCTACTCGCATCATCTTTTTATTTTCATCGGCCAGCTACATAACCACGACCTGTATTTACAGTCATGACAGCTTTTAGCTAGCTCCTTCACCGATTGTAAAAGATAATGATTAGGGTTTACAATTTCAATATCACTATCTGTTAAAATATCGCCAGCAGTAACTTCTGCAGGGGCCTTCAACATCCAGTTCAATTGTCTTTTCGCCTTCGACGTAAGATTTTACAGCAATTCCTTTAATATTTAGAATGATTTGCATCACATCTTCACGGACACCTGGAACTGTATCAAATTCGTGCAATACACCTTCAATATTGATAGACGTTACTGCGCACCTGGTAGAGATGCAAGAAGTACACGACGAAGTGAGTTCTCAGCGTTGCACCATAACCACGTTCTAGTGGGCTCTACTCACAATATGCCGTAATCTTTATTTTCATCAATTTTTTTGTTATATTTGGTTTTTCAAACTCAATCATTTAGTTACTTCCTCTTAAACGAAAAGCAGTGTAAAGGTTTATGATTATACACGGCGACGTTTTGGAGGACGAGACACCATTAGTAGGTACAGGAGTCACATCACGAATAGCTGTTACTTCAAGACCAGCAGCAGCAAGAGCACGAATAGCTGACTCACGACCAGAACCTGGACCTTAATAGTAACTTCAACTGATTTAAGACCGTGTTCTGTGCAGATTTTGCGGCATTCAGATGCCATTTGGGCAGCAAATGGGTAGATTTACGAGAACCTTTTTAAATCCAAGAGCACCAGCAGATGACTAAAGCAATTGCGTTACCATGACATCAGTAATCATAACAATAGTGTTGTTAAATGTAGCGTGAATATGAGCAATACCAGATTCGATATTTTTCTTCACACGACGTTTTACGTGTTGGTTTAGCCAAGACTTTTACCTCCTTATATTATTTTTCTGCCAGCAATCGCAAACAGCTTTCCCTTTACGAGTGCGAGTCATTGTTCTTAGTGTTTTGTCCACGAACAGGAAGTCCACGACGATGACGGATTCCGCGATATGAACCATTTCATTAAACGTTTGATGTTTAAGTTTACTTTACGGCGAAGATCACCTTCCACTTTGATTGCATCCACTTCACGACGGATTGCATCTTCCTGATCAGATGTCAAATCTTTCACACGGATATCTTCTGAAACTCCAGCAGCTGCTAAAAATTTTTCTTAGATGTTGGAAGACCGATGCCGTATACATAAGTGAGTGAAACAACCACATGTTTGTCATTTGAATATCAACTCCAGCAATACGAGCCTATTTTTCTCCTTTTCTATTATCCTGACGTTGTTTGCTTTTGATTTGCGGGGCAAAATCACATAACACTGACCATTACGACGAACTAACTTTACAATATTCGCAAATTGGTTTGACCGATGGTCTTACTTTCATTTCTTATCCCTCCAAGTATTTCGATTATTTAAAGCGGTAGGTGATCCGTCCACGTGTCAAATCATACGGACTCATCTCGACAGTAACACGGTCTCCCGCTAAAATACGAATATAGTTTTTCACGAATTTTACCAGAAACTGTTGCAAAATCTGATGTCCATTTTCAAGTTCAACCGTAAACATTGCATTCGGCATTGTATCGACTACTTTGCCTTCAACTTCAATCACATCGTCTTTTGCCACGCAAAAGCACCCCCTAAATTTCGATTTGTCCCTCTGAATACAGAGGTAACAATTATAAGTCAGACTAACTTATTGTATCACTACTTGTCAAATATTGCAAGCTCGAAAAACGCTTTATTTCAAATTCATCAAGACTTTTCAATGTCTTTGAATACGTCACCAATCTCTTTGATTCCCTCGAATATCATAAACCAAATTTTGAGAACGATAATGTTCAATAATTGGTGCTCCTTGAGCGATATTAACATCCAAGCGACGTTTCACAGTCTCTGGTTTATCATCTTCACGTTGGTAATAATCTTCTTCATTATAATCTGCTGGTGGATTAAATACTTTATGGAAAGTTTCCTTTTTTTATGAATAATCCGTCCACTCAAGCGCTCTAGTAGACTATTCGGATCTACATCAATATTGATAACACCATCAAAACAAGATCAAGGTCAGTCAAAAATCTCATCTAACGCATGAGCTTGCTCAATAGTCCGTGGGTACCCATCTAACAAAAAGCCTTTTTCCTTGATATCAGCTTGTGCTAATCGTTCTTTAACAATTCCATTGGTCACTTCATCAGTACCAATTCGCGCTTTATCAATATATGATTTGACAAGTACACCATTTCCGTTTGTTACGCATAGCTGCATGGAACATATCCCTGTTGAGATATGCGCAACGCCATTCCTCAACGATTTTGTAGCTTTGTGTCTCCTTGCCTGCACCTGATGACCGCATAATCAAGATTCATAATCCTTCTCCTTTTTTGTTTTTAAACAAAATAGAAAGAGTGGGACAGGCTTTCAGAAAAATCTATGATTTTCGATTTGCTCTCCCACCCCGCAACATAGTCAATTATGATAAAAACAAAATTCATTTTCACTCATCAACTATTGCGTTCGTTACTTAACGCAAATTGCTTTTTCAAGTATAAACTATCATCTTTACTTTACTTTATTTCTATTCTGTTGTATTCATAAAGCCAGCATATTTTCTTTAGAAGATAACCTTCAAGTTGTTTCATTCCTTCAATACCAGTCGCAATAATAATCAACAAACTAGTACCCGTCCAAAGCAACAGCATCTCGTCAATCTAAACAACATCCTTGGCCACAAAAATCGGTAAAACTGAAATAAAAGCCTAAGAAAAAGTGAACCAACTGTTGCCAAGCGACGAGCAACTTGGACATGTATTCCTCTGTACCTTTACCAGGACGTACGCCATGGATATAAGCACCACTCTTTGCAAATTTTCTGCTGTTTTCTCGGGATTGATTTGTACAAATGTATGAGAAAATGTAAACAAAATAATCAAGAGCGCATACATCGCAATTCCACTTGCCGTTGTGGTTGCAAAACAAGGACTGTGCCACTCGAACCCACTGTCGTTGTGGCCTGTAGCTGTCAAGAATTGGAAGATAGCTGCAGGTGCGGCTGTGATTGAACTGCAAAAGATAACCGGAATAACACCAGCCGGATTGACTTTTGAAGGAAGATATGAACTCAGAAGGCGCCCTTGAGCAATCTTTTGTATACTGAATTGAATTTTATATTCTGCCTGTTGAACGAATGTTGTAAAGTAAACAATAAGTAAAACGGCTATAATCAGAATAGTCAACAAAATGATAGATGAAATAATACGGCTGCTCGGTATATTAACAAAGTAGTCTACATATACTTTTAATCATTCCTGGGATTGCTGCTGATACCTGCAAAGATAATCATAGAAACACCATTACCATACCCTTTATCTGTAATTTGCTCCCCTAACCAGGTTACAATCATAGAACCCGTTGTTAAAAAGAAAAGCCAATTAGCAAATACGTTTGCCAGTTAGGTGTTGCTACTAATTTTGCACTCGATAAGGTATGAAACCTGCTGTAATACCAATAGATTGAACAAATGCCAAAACTAAGGGAAATATAGCGCGTTGCTTGATTTAACTTTCTTCGTCCAACCTCGCCTTTGTTTCCCCATTCTACAAATTTAGGTAAAATATCCATTTGTAACAATTGAACAACGATGGAAGCGGTAATGTAAGGACTAACTCCCAATGCAAAACTGAAAAATTCCGAGCATTACTGATACAAGACTGAGCATATTTAGAAGGAAAGCCCGTTAAGAGCTTGCAAGCTTTTTGGCATTAACACCTGAACAGTAATCGTCGTTCAATTCTAAATACTAATACAATGAAAATTGTAAATAGAATTTTTAGAACGAACTTGTTTAATTTTTAATGCATCTTTTTAATAGTTTAAAACATAGGTCACCCCACTAGATGACTTCCGCTGAACCACCTTAGCAGTGATAGCTTCTTCGGCTGATTTAGAAAATTTAGCTGCTTTAACAGTCAATTTCTTCGTTAATTCACCATTACCAAGAATCTTAACACCAGATTTTTCCAGCTTTTACAATTCCTGCTTCAACAAGAACAACTGGAGTTACTTCTGTTCCATCTTCAAAAACATTCAATTGATCAAGATTGACACTGCATATTCTTTACGATTGATGTTTAAGAAACCACGTTTTGGCATGCGACGGAACAATAGGTGTTTGTCCGCCCTCAAAAACCAAGACGAACTTTACCACCACTACAGAGCTTTTTGCCTTTTGACCACGACCAGAAGTTTTACCATTACAGATGAAGTTCGCGACCAACACGGTTGCGAACTTTATGAGAACCTGTAGCAGTTGTAATTCGATGAAGTTTCATTATTATTTTCCTCTCTTTTTGTAAAAATGCTAGCGCTTATACTGAGGAAAAGTGTCCTCAGTATAAACCTCGCTATCATATATTTAGTTTTAGGGGCTGAGAAAAGTGTCTCATCCCTAATTTATTTCAATTTAAAGTTTTGATAGTAAAATTATTACTTATTTGACTTTCTTCAACAGTTGCAAATGTGATACTGCAGTAATCATTCCGCGTACTGCAGGGTTATCTTCTTTAATAACTGAGCTGTTCAATTTGCCAAGTCCGAGTGCTACAACAGTTTTGCGTTGTGACGGAATACGCTCGATTGGAGACTTAGTCAAAGTAATTTTAATTTGAGCCATGTGATCCCTTTCTTATGCTCAAGTCAGAAACTGAAAATACCACGAAGAGCAGCTACTTCAGCGCGTTTTTAATTGTTTCAAACCTTCAGCAGTTGCACGAACAATGTTGATTGGAGTGTTAGAACCAAGTGATTTAGATGTTACATCTGCCACACCTGCCAATTCGATAACGGCATTTGAACAGCACCGCCAGCAGCAACCCCAGAACCTTCTACAGCTGGTTTCAACAATACTTTTCGCTCCACCGAATTCTGAAAGAACTTCGTGAGGAATAGTTGTACCAATCATTGGTACTTCAATCAAGTTTTTCTTCGCATCTTCAACTGCTCTTGCGAATTGCTTCTGGTACTCTCTTGAGCTTTACCAGTACCGAAGCCCTACACGACCATTGCGGTCACCGACAACTATAAGAGCCGCAAAACGAAGACGACGTCCACCTTAACAACTTTAGTAACACGGTTAATCGCAACTACGCGTTCTTCAAGTTCAACTGCATTGTCTTTAAAATGCCATTTTCAGTGTCCTCCTATTAGAATTTCAATCCGTTTTTCACGAGCTGCATCAGCATAGCTTTTTCACGTCCGTGATAGAGATATCACCGCGGTCTGAACACCACTGTCAGAAATACCTTTAGCAACTGCGCTTTCAGCAACGAGGTTTACCAACAACAACGGCTTATTCAGTCTTAGTTCCTTTTGAAACTTCTTTGTCAAGAGTTGAAGCGCTTGCGAGCGTTACACCCGCTACGTCATCAATTGCCTGAGCGTGATGCCTGTATTAGAACGGAAAACGTTCAAACGTGGGCGATCAGCAGTTCCAGAGTTTTTCCGCGAACACGACGGATGTCGTTTTTGGCGGACTTTGTTTTATCTGGTTTCGAAATCACAATTTTCACCTCTTAATTTTATTGTATGCCTAAGCACAAAGTTGAAATCAATATTTTTGGTTGAAGAACAACATATAACATTATTTACCAGTTTTACCTTCTTTACGGCGAACGAATTCACCAACGTGGCGGATCCCTTTTCCTTTGTATGGTTCAGGAGAACGCAAGCTACGAATATAAGCAGCAGTTTGTCCTACTACTTCTTTTGAAATTCCACTCACAACAATAGTTGTTGGATTTGGAAGTTCAAAAGCAATACCTTCAGGAGCTTCTACTTCATCTGGATGAGATTTACCAACTGAAAGCACGTTTTTCCTTGAAGTTGAGCACGGTAACCAACCCCACGCATTTCAAGTTCTTTCTTGAAACCTTCTGAGACACCATGAACCATGTTGTTCAAAAGGGCACGAGTTGTTCCGTGGATTGTTTTCATTTCTTTTTGTATCGTTTGGACGGTGAAGAGTTACTTCAGTTCCTTCCACTCGAATATCGATATCTTTAGAGAACGTACGAGTGAGTTCTCCTTTAGGTCCTTTTACAGTTACAACATTGTCTTTGTTTGTCAATTCGACACCAGCAGGCAATGGAATAACTTAATTACCAATACGTGACATGTTATTTTTCTCCTGTTAGATTATCAAGCCGCAGAGCGACTAGTTTTCACGGGGTTAAAAGATACTTAGTGAGTTCAATAGCTAAATTGAACACGCTCTAAGAACTGTGCAAAATAGATAAGTTGGTTTGTTCGCAAACAAACTGCCTCAACTTCCTAATTTTGCTTTGTTCTTTTCGAGCTCTGTATCTTGATTTTACCAAACGTAGGCGATTACTTCTCCACCCTACATTCTTTTGACGCGCTTCCTTGTCCGTCAACAAACCTTCAGACGTTGAGATAATAGCAATCCCAAGACCGTTCAAGACTTTTGGAAGATCTTCACGTTTTTTGTAAACACGAAGTCCTGGTGTTGAAATACGTTTCAAACCAGTAATAACTTTTTCACCATTTTGACCGTATTTAAGGAATACACGAATGACCCCTTGTTTGTCATCTTCAATGTACTCAACATTTTTACAAAACCTTCGCGTTTAAGAATTTCAGCAATTCCTTTTTGATGTTTGATGCAGGTACTTCAAGCACTTCGTGTTTTGCTTGATTCGCATTACGAATACGTGTTAAAAAGTCTGCAATTGGATCAGTCATAACCATTTAAATTTTCTCCTCTTACTAGTAGTTTGCAAGTTGCACTTGCTAGTTAATGATTGAGCTATGCTCAGAATATGTTTCTAGGTTTCAATTCCTAAGTGAGTCTAGACATCGGCTTGCAGGCATAACTTAAAGTTAGGCAAAAGCTGATAACGAAGAATCCTGACGGAATTGGAAGCTAGAATAACCAAGATGCTTTGGTAACGCCAGGGATTTGTCCCTTGTATGCTAATTCACGGAAGCAAACACGGCAAAGTTTAAACTTGCGGTAAACGGAATGTGGACGGCCACATTTTTCACAACGAGTATAAGCTTGCGTAGAGAACTTAGCTGGGCGTTTGTTCTTAGCAATCATTGATTTTTTAGCCATTTGTTTTACCTCCTATATTATTTTGCAAAAGGCATTCCAAGGCCTGTAAGCAATGCACGTGACTCTTCGTCAGTGTTAGCAGTTGTTACGATAACAATATCAAGACCACGAGTCTTATCAACGTCATCAAAGTTGATTTCTGGGAAAATCAATTGTTCTTTTCACACCAAGTGTGTAGTTTCCGCGTCCATCAAAAGATTTTGTTGGAACACCATGGAAGTCACGTACACGTGGAAGTGAAACTGAAACCAATTTATCCAAGAATTCATACATACGTTCACCACGAAGAGTAACTTTTTGCACCAATCGCTACACCTTCACGAAGACGGAAGCCGGCGATTGATTTTTTAGCTTTAGTGATAAGTGGTTTTTGACCTGAGATAAGAGCCAATTCTTCAGCAGCTTTTTCAAGGTTTTTAGCGTTTGATACAGCGTCACCGACACCCATGTTCAAAACGATTTTATCCACTTTTGGCACAGCCATAACAGATGAGTAGTTGAACTTTTCAGTCAAAGCAGGTACTACTTCATTAAGATATTTTTCTTTTAAACGATTTGCCATTATACTTCTCCTTTCCTTCGTGATTAGTCAAGCACTTCGCCTGATTTTTTTATTGTAACGAACTTTTGCCATCTACAAACTTGTAGCCAACACGTCCTGCAACACCATTTTTATCCAAGACTTGGACATTTGATACATGGATAGGTGCTTTTTTTCTACAATAGCACCTTGAGGGTTCTCATTATTAGGTTTTTGGTGTTTTCTTGATGATATTTACACCTTCAACAACCACTTTATTCACTTTTGGAAGCGCAGCAACGACCTTGACTTCAACGCCTTTGTCCTTGCCAGCAATCACGCGAACTTTATCGCCAGTTTTTACAAACATTGGTTTCTCCTTTGATTTCTTACGCCCTGATGGGCACCCTATCTAGCCAAAGACAGGGGACTTAGTTTGTTCTTTATTAAAGTACCTCTGGAGCAAGTGACACAATCTTCATGAAGCCACCTTCACGCAATTCACGTGCAACTGGGCCAAAGATACGGGTTCCGCGAGGAGTTTTATCATCACGGATAATCACTGCTGCATTTTCGTCGAATTTAATGTATGAACCATCTTTACGACGAGCACCTGATTTAGTACGAACGACAACCGCTTTTACAACGTCACCTTTTTTAACCGTACCACCAGGAGTAGCTTGTTTTTACAGATGCGACGATGACATCACCAATGCTAGCGAATTTGCGTTTTTGAACCACCAAGAACCGTGATTGTCAAAATTTCGCGAGCACCACTGTTGTCAGCAACTTTCAAACGAGTTTCTGTTTGAATCATTTAAGTTTTCTCCTTTCAGGTAAGATTAGATAATGACAGCTTCTTCTACCACTTCTACAAGACGGAAGCGTTTTGTAGCTGAAAGCGGACGAGTTTCCATAATCCGAACAATATCGCCTTCTTTGGCAACATTGTTTTCGTCATGTGCTTTATACTTCTTAGAGTAGTTAATACGTTTACCATAGACTGGGTGGTTACGTTTAGTTTCAACTACAACTGTGATGGTTTTGTCCATTTTGTCAGAAACAACACGTCCGACAAGAACTTTACGATTATTGCGTTCCATTGAAATTCTCCTTCCCTAGTCTATTATTTAACTTCTGATTGAACAGTTTTGATACGAGCGATTTGTTTTTACTTCTTTCAAGCGTGCACTTTGTTCTAACTGACCTGCTGCAGCTTGGAGACGAAGTTCAAACAATTCTTTCTTCAATTCATTTTTCACGCTTCACGAGTTCTTCTTGAGAAAAGACCACGAGTTCTTTTAACAAATTCTTTTACTTCATTAAGTTTTCATGCTTTCTCCTTATTCTGCTTCACGTTTTACGAATTTTGTTTTTAACTGGTAGTTTGTGGCTTGCAAGACGAAGTGCTTCACGAGCGACTTCCTCTGGAACACCAGCAATTTCAAACATGATTTTTCCACGTTTAACTGGTGCAACCCAACCTTCTGGTGCACCTTTACCAGATCCCATACGCACACCAATAGCCTTAGCAGTGTATGACTTATGAGGGAAAATTTTAATCCAAACTTTACCACCACGTTTCATGTAACGCGTCATAGCGATACGAGCGGCTTCGATTTGACGGTTGGTAATCCAGTGGCTAGTAGTTGCTTGAAGACCGTATTCTCCAAACGCTACTTCTTTTCCACCTTTAGCTTCACCGCGCATTTTGCCGCGAAATTCGCGACAGTGTTTAACACGTTTAGGTACTAACATTGGTTATTTACCTCCTTTAGTGTTTTTACGAGCCGGAAGGACTTCTCCACGGTAGATCCAGACTTTAACACCCAGTTTACCGTAAGTAGTGTCAGCTTCTTCCCAAGCGTAATCGATATCCGCACGCAGTGTATGAAGTGGAACAGTTCCTTCTGAGTATCCTTCGCTACGAGCAATATCTGCACCGTTCAAACGTCCTGATACTTGAGTTTTGATTCCTTTAGCACCTGCACGCATAGTGCGTTGGATAGCTTGTTTTTGAGCACGACGGAAAGCAACACGTTGCTCTAACTGGCGAGCAATACCTTCACCAACAAGATGAGCATCTAAATCTGGTGATTTGATTTCGATAATGTTGATGTGAACTTGTTTACCAGTCAATTTGTTAAGCTTTGCGCGAAGTCCATCAACGTTTGAACCACCTTTACCGATAACCATACCTGGTTTAGCGGTATGAAGTGAAACATTAACTTTATTTACTGCGCGCTCAATTTCGATAGTTGGAAACAGCTGCATCAGCCAATTCTTTTTGAATGAATTTACGGATTGCTAAATCTTCATGAAGGTAATCCGCGTATTCTTTTTCAGCATACCATTTGGCATCCCAGTCACGGATGATACCGACACGCATACCTATTGGATGTACTTTTTGACCCACGAGTTTACCTCCTTATTTTTCTGCAACAGCTACTGTGATGTGAGCTGTACGTTTGTTGATTGGTGAAGCTGAACCTTTCGCACGTGGACGGAAACGTTTCATAGTTGGTCCTTCATTTGCGTAAGCTTCAGATACTACCAAGTTTGCTTTTTCAAACCAAAGTTGTTTTCTGCATTAGCAATTGCTGAGTTGAGTACTTTTTCAATAACGCCAGCAGCTTTGTTTGGAGTGAATTTCAAGATTGCGATTGCGTCAGCAACGTTTTTCCCACGGATATTGTCCAAAACCAGACGAGATTTGCGAGGGAAACGCGCACTGTACGAGCCATTGCTGGCTGAAGTAATTTCTGCCATGTCCGTTCTCCTTCTTATCTACGTGTTTTCTTGTCGTCAGCTGCATGACCTTTGTAAGTACGAGTTGGTGCAAATTCACCAAGTTTGTGACCTACCATGTCTTCTTGGATGTAAACAGGAACATGTTTACGTCCGTCATAAACTTCGATTGTATGCCCGATAAAACTTGGAAAAAAATCGTTGAACGGCGTGACCAAGTTTTAATGACTTTTCTTTTTCGTCGTTAGCTGAGCTTCAACTTTTTCATCAAATGCTCATCGACGAAAGGTCCTTTTCTAAGACTGCGTCCCATTTTATTGTTTTTCTCCTTTAAATGTTATACCACAGCGGCTTGCACTACTAATATCATGCTACCGAGCTGGCGGATTTTCTAGTTTTAAAAACTAATTTAAAATTATTTCTCATTGCGACGACGAACAATAAACTTTGTCAGTTTTTCGCTTTTTGTTACGAGTTTTAAGTCCAAGAGCAGGTTTACCCCATGGAGTAGATGGCGCTTTACGACCAACTGGTGCTTTACCTTCACCACCACCGTGCGGGTGATCGTTAGGGTTCATTACAGAACCGCGAACTGTTGGGCGAATGCCTTTCCAGCGGCTACGTCCTGCTTTACCAAGATTAACCAAACCGTGTTGTTCGTTTCCGACAACACCAACCGTGGCACGGCAAGTGCCAAGAATCATACGAACTTCACCAGATTGAAGACGAACAAGAACGTATTTCCCTTCTTGTCCCAACGCGAGCAAAGCTCCAGCAGCACGTACTAATTCACCGCCATGACCTGGTTTCAATTCAATATTATGAATCAATGTACCGACTGGGATATTAGCAAGCGGAAGAGCGTTTCCGACCTTGATATCTGCTTCTGGTCCAGAAACGATGCGTTGGCCAACTTCAAGGCCCTTAGGAGCGATGATATAAGCTTTCACACCATCAGTGTAATGTACAAGAGCGATATTCGCTGAACGATTTGGATCGTATTCAATTGTTTTAACGACTGCTTCAACACCATCTTTTGTGCGTTTGAAGTCAATCAAGCGATAGTGGCGTTTGTGTCCGCCGCCTTGGTGACGAACAGTGATACGACCGTTGTTGTTACGACCGGCTTTGTTGTTCAAAGAAACAAGCAAAGTTTTTTCTGGAGTGCTCGTTGTGATTTCGGCAAAATCCAAAGAAGTCATATTACGGCGACCATTTGTAGTTGGTTTATAAACTCTGATTCCCACGATATTTCCTCCTTAGATTATTCTGCTTCAGCACCAAACAACTCGATTGCTTTAGAATCAGCTGTAAGAGTGATGATAGCTTTTTTCGTTTATTTGTAAAACCAGTATAACGCCCTACACGTTTTGCTTTTGGTTTTACATTGATTGTGTTCACGTTTGCAACCTTTACTCCATCAAAAGCAGCTTCAACTGCTTGTTTGATAAGAAGCTTATGAGCACGAGTGTCCACCTCAAATACGTATTTACCTTCTTCAAGAAGAGCCATTGAGCTTTCTGTAATGATAGGCTTTTTGATTACGTCATACAAATTCATTATGCAAGAACCTCCTCGATTGTAGAGATAGCTTCTTTAGTAACAAGAAGTTTGTCGCTATTTACGATGTCAAGAACACTTGCAGTTGTTGCAGTTGCAACTTTCACATTTGGAAGGTTACGAGCTGATAATGCAGCAAATTCATTTCCTTCTTCAAGAATCACAAGTACTTTTGAATCAATGCTAAGCGCAGCAGTACTTTCGCAAACTCCAGCAGTTTTTGGAGCTGTAAATGAAAGGCTGTCTACAGCTACGAATTTATTTTCAGCGACTTTTTCAGAATAAACCGATTTAAGCGCCAATCTACGAACTTTTTGCGGAAGTTTGTAGGCGTATGAACGAGGAGTTGGACCAAATACGGTACCACCACGCCATTGAGGAGAGCGAATAGAACCTTGGCGTGCACGACCAGTTCCCTTTTGGCGCCATGGTTTGCGTCCGCCACCTGATACTGCCGAGCGGTTTTTGACAGCATGAGTTCCTTGACGAAGACTTGCACGTTGACTATAGCTAACATCAAAGACAACTGATTCATTTGGCTCAATACCAAATACTGCATCGTTAGAACTACTTCACCGGCTTCTTTACCAGTTTGGTCAAATAATTTTACGTTTGCCATTGTGACTGATTTCCCCTTTCCTTATTATTTACCAGCTTTAACTGCTGATTTGATCGTGATAAGAGATTTCTTAGCACCAGGTACGTTCCCTTTAATAAGGATAACGTTTTTCTCTGGAACAACTAGTGCGATCTCAAGGTTTTGAATCGTCACACGGTTTGCCCCCATACGACCTGCCAAGTGTTTATTTTTGAAAAACACGGTTAGGGTGCAACTGGTCCCATTGAACCCGGACGACGGTGATAACGAGAACCATGAGCCATTGGCCCACGAGATTGACCGTGGCGTTTGATAACCCTTAGAAACCTTTACCTTTTGAAGTTCCTGTTACATCAACAACATCGCCGGCTGCGAAAGTGTCAACTGTAATTTCTGCACCAACTTCTAAGCCTTCAATGTTTTTGAATTCACGAATGAAGCGCTTAGGAGCCGTGTTAGCTTTTTGCTACATGTCCTTTAGCAGGTTTGTTGCTCAATACGTCACGAAGATCGTCAAAACCAACTTGAACTGCGTTGTAACCATCTGTTTCAACTGTTTTGACTTGAAGAACAACGTTTGGAGCTGCTTCAACAACAGTCACAGGGATTAATTCGCCAGCTTCAGTGAAGATTTGAGTCATTCCACTTTTTTTCCCTAAGATTCCTTTTGTCATGAGAAAAATGTTTCCTTTTCTATAATTTTTCAAAAAGTTTTTAACGAGCGTTTTTTTATGCTCTAGTTTAAATCAAACTTTAGATTAAAGTTTAATCTCTACGTTCACACCACTTGGAAGATCCAATTTCATCAAAGCATCAACTGTTTTTTTGAGTTGGGTTGATGATGTCAATCAAGCGTTTGTGAGTACGCATTTCAAATTGTTCGCGAGAATCTTTATATTTGTGAGTCGCACGAATGATTGTGTAGAGGCTGCGTTCCGTTGGAAGCGGGATTGGACCCACAACTTCAGCACCTGTACGAGTAGCAGTTTCTACGATTTTTGCAGCCGCTGTATCAAGTGTACGATGTTCGTAAGCTTTCAAACGGATGCGGATTTTTGTTTGCCATCTTTTTCTCCTTTTTCGTCTATTTAAGATAATAGGCTAGCTCCACAAGAAAAACCGACAGGCGATTACGTGGCAATGCAACCGAGCGTGTCGCAACCTCTTGCATCAAAGCTATAAACTGTTTTTCACAGCACCATAATAGAATAACATAAAGCTTTACTGATTGCAGGGGTTTGCGGATTTTGAGAGTATTTGAAACCGTTCCCTTTTCTTATTAATCTTTTGTTACCTCAGTAAAAATAAGAAATTGAAAATAGAAAACTTTATTAGCCCTAGGTAATAACAAAAACTTGGAATTTATTTCCCAAGTCGATTGCTTATTTGATCTATTCTAAAACCCTGTCCAGTCTGGCTGATAGAACATCCGCTTTATCCTGATATATTTTATAGTAGTGTTCATATGCTGCCGACGGATGGTGTGCATAGCCGCAACCCCATTCATATCGCGACCGCGAACAGCTGTGTCACGAGCCAAGCGACGCTCTAGCTCTGTCTCGTCGTCCGTGTAAAACAAATCGATAAATCAAACAGATTTTTCTGACAAAAGGCAGCCGACATGCCTTCTACTTATTAAAATCGGCTTTTTGGCTGATAAACGTAGCTAGGCGACCAAGCTGTGCCAATGCAAGGCACAAATATCTCGCTTTAGACTCCCGAGCTCATGAACAGCTGGAAGACAGGCTGTTACTTTTTGATGAGGAAAATCTTTGGAACTGAGCAAATCTCGATACTCTCAGCAATTACATAAGGATCTGTTTCCAGCAGTTGACTCGTTCCTCACCCAAAGCTAGCTGTAGTTTTTCGAGCAAAAGTTGACTTCCCCGAAGCACCATGACCATAAATACGCAGGGTGTGTTTCTGGTCGTCTGACAGAATAAACTGTCAATCTTTCCAGCAAACTTTCTTCATCAGACATGACTTCTCCTTTCAAATGGAGCTTCTTAGAAATTTCGGCTGGATTTATTGTAGCCGTAGCGCTCAATAAAGTCCTCACGGAATTCAGCAGGTTGTCATCCATGATGGCTTGACGGACCTTCTTCATAAGATTTAGCAAAAAAGTAGAGGTTGTGATAACTGGTCAGGCGGAGTCCGAAGGTCTCGTCCGCTTTGAGCAAGTGGCGGATATAAGCCCGCGTGTAGTTGCTGCAAGTGTAGCAATCACAATCATGGTCAAGCGGAGTGAAATCTTCCTCAAACTGGGCATTTTTAACAACCAGACGTCCTTCACTGGTCATACAGGTACCGTTTCAGGCAATCCCGAGTCGGCAGGACGCAGTCAAACATATCAACGCCACGGATAACACCATCAATCAAGCTATCTGGCGCTCCAACTCCCATGAGATAGCGGGGCTTGTTTTCAGGCAGCATAGGCGTTGTGAAGTCTAGCACAGCATTCATCTCTTCGTGGGACTCACCAACAGCCAGTCCTCCGATAGAGTAGCCCGGGAAATCCATGCTGACCAAGTCTTGAGCAGATTGGCGACGCAAATCTTCAAAGCCAGCACCCTGAACAATCCCAAAGAGACCTTGGTCCTGGGGACGGCGGTGCGCCTTAAGGCCACGCTCTGCCCAACGGCTAGTCCGCTCAATGGACTTCTTAACATAGTCATGAGGTTGGTAGAACTGCGGGCACTCATCAAAAGACATCATGATATCACTGCCTAGATTGTTCTGAATAGAGATCGCTTTCTCTGGCGATAGGAACATCTTGGAACCATTGAGGTGATTTTTGAAAGTCACCCCCTCTTCTGTAATATTCCGACTATCTGCCAAAAGAATAAACCTGAAAACCACCGCTATCTGTTAAAATAGCTTGATCCCAGTTCATGAACTATGCAGCCCACCCGCACGAGCAATCAGCTCATCGCCCGCCCGCAGCCAGAGATGGTAAGTATTAGCCAAGATGATACCAGAGCCCATTTGCTTGAGCTCTTCTGGTGACTGGGTCTTGACTGTCGCCTGGGTCCCAACCGGCATAAACATAGGCGTTGGAAAGGGTCCCGTGAGGCGTGATAATCTCTCTAAACGAGCACCTGTGTGCTTTTCTTTTCTAATCAAACGATACTGAATCGGTGAATCTGACATTTTTACCTCCGATGCTGGGAAAAACAGTCCCAGATCTTCATTCTATAGTGTGTGAGTTTCACTTGCTCCACAACATCCTGTATGATTTTATCAAAAAGAAGAAAGATAAAAGCAATAAAAACTTTTCTTTCTCTTAAAAATATGGTATAATGTTGTTCTATGCTCTAGATAGGAGGAAAATATGAACTTAAGTAAATTACGATCAGAGGCTCGTCATATCCAACGGCAAACAAAAGGAATCTCTTCCCTCTTTTTAGTGCCGATTGTAACGGCAATATTTCCGTTATTTACAATTATTCTTCAGATAACTTGTCTAATAACATCTTACAGTATGGCATCAAAAATACAGTTATCCATGGAATCAATCGTTCCTTTTTCCCAATCATAATTAGTTTTATTGTATCTTTCTTTTTAACAGCTGCTTTTTGGACCTTACTTGAAGTCGTTCGCGGAAAACGACAAGAGATACATTTTACAGATTCAGTTCGAACTTTTGATAGTAAAAGTGGTGGTCCTGTTTTCAGAACACTTTTGCTCAAACGCGTATTACTATTTCTGTGGAATGTTTTCGTCTGGATTGGAAGCGGCATGATGATTCTAGCTAGTTTTAACGTCATAAAACTCCTACCCAATTCTCAAACTCTCTCACAAAATACTGCACTTCAGACAACTGTTGGGACATTGTTACTTTATATTCTCATCGGTTTTATTTTGATGGTAATCGGTATTATTATTGCACTTCCTCAATATTACGCTTATTCGCAAGTAGAATTTATTCTTTGTGACACATTAGAAAACCAGAGCTATGAGAGCGCCTTTTAAAATTATTCGTACAAGCCGCCAGATGATGAAAGGATATAAAGGCAAGCGATTTGTACCTGATTTAACTTTTATTGGCTGGTACTTGCTAACTGCTATTACTTTGGGGATCGCATCTATTTATGTCTATCCCTACGTTTATACAGCTCAAACTCTTTCTATGAAGCTGTGCTAAAGGAACAAGATCAGACTCCAATTTTTATTAATTTCTTGCGTGAAACAATTGGCAATCCAACAAAAGACTTGAACGAACTGTTCAGGTCTTTTGAGTTGTATCCATTTTTCGTAAAGTGATTCAGCTAAAGTGTTACATTGCAAACTTTGCATGAAAAAGCCACCAATGGGTGACTTTTATTAGGGAGATGATTATGAAAAAGTTTAGGATTTCTATCAAATAAAGTTAGAGGTCTTCATTTGATAAACATAGTATAACCAAGTTAACTTAAATCAACCTTAATTTTTTTATAACAAATTGATATTTTTAGAAATTTTTTTGAAAAAGCATCTTCCAACGAAACCCTGATCTGTAAATATCGCTTTCTCCCAACCCAAGAAATCACATTCTTTCCACCAACGTTTCATATCAGCTGGACTAAAGTCTGCTTTCTTGTTCCTCGTTTGGTGACGGCGAACTGTCTCTTCAAATGTTAAATCATAATAGTAAGATAGAACTTTTGGATAAAAAGAGTATGCAATTTTTCTAGCATTTGCCCATAAATATCTGTTTCATAAAAACCTTCAACGATAACCAACAAATCTCGCTCATAGCCATAGCGGGCGATCATTTCTGTCAAAGAGATTGATAGATTGCCCGGCTTGACCTTTTCTTTCAGCATATCACGGCGAACGATATCTTGTGAAATGAGCAGCGTCTTTCGGCCATAGTATTCTTTGCAATTTCTTTTGCCAAACTCGTTTTTCCTGAACCAGAATTACCTCTGATAATCACCAATGTTGCCATTTACTCTCCTAAAATCAGACGTGTATGTTCCTGCTTGATACAGCGATCCATGATAATATCATCCCGACCAGCTTCCCGCAGAATCTGCTCCGCTTCTTCATTTTCCAAACCCAGTTGAGCCCAGAAAAATCTTGGCATCTGCTTCCAGAAAATCATGCGCCACATCCGGTAAAAACTCGCTGCGACGGTAAACATCGACAATGTCCACTGAAAACGGAATATCTTTGAGGTTAGCATAGACGGTCTCACCTAAAATTCGACCGCCCGCTGCACGCGGATTAACTGGGACAATACGATAACCCCGCTTCTGCATTTCCATGGACACGCGGTTGCTGACCGTTTCTACTCGATCAGACAAGCCGACAACAGCAATCACCTGACTATTTTTCAGATAATAGCTTCACAATTGCATCACTAGGATTTTGAAAATGATATGTCATAATATTCCTCCTACTTCATAATAAAATTGGATAATTTTTACAGCATTTGTGCGCTAAAACCTGGAAAAATAGATAATCCCTTCTAGGAGCATCGCTCTTTCATCGAATTTTCTCCTGTTCTCGCCTTGTTTACAGCCTTTACATCTTGCGCTTACTTGGCTTCATACCAAGTCTCACCTGCACTTTTCGTCCGCTTTCAACGGAACAGAGAGTTCAATAGCAGATTCCATAATCTCTTTAACCAGCGTTTTTGATAGCGAGTCAATTCATTTTGCAGGTACTTCAAGCTACAATTTCGTCGTGGACTTGTAACAACATTCTACTTTTAAATCGCCCAGCACGCAGAGCTTGATCCAGCCGAATCATAGCAATTTTTGAGAATATCTGCAGCTGACCCTTGAATTGGTGAATTGATAGCCGTTCTTTCTGCAAATCCTCGAACATTAAAAGTTACGAGAATTAATATCTGGGATCTCCCGACGACGGTGGAAGAGAGTTTCTACATAGCCTTTATCTCGAGCCTCTCGTACCACATTTTCCATATAATTCTTAATTCCAGGATAGCGTTCAAAATAAGTATCAATATAAGATTTAGCTTCTTTACGGCTAATCCCCAGATTATTGGCAAGTCAAAATCAGAAATCCCATAAACGACACCAAAGTTGACAGCTTTAGCATTCCGACGATCATTTGGTGTCACATCTTCTGGCTTTTCAATACCAAAAAAACCCGCATAGCTGTCGAAGTATGAATATCAGCTCCATGTCTGAATGCTTCAATTAAATGCTTGTCGCCTGAAATATGCGCCAAAAACCCGTAACTCGATTTGCGAATAATCAGAACTAAGTAAAACACTATCCTTCCAGTCCGGCACAAAAGCTTTTCCGAATTAAGCGTCCTTGCTCCAAACGAATTGGAATATTTTTGCAAATTAGGATCCACGCTAGATAGCCTTCCTGTCTGGGTCAAATCTTGAAGATAGCGAGTATGAATCTTCCGTCTGCCAAAATCCAGTCTTGTAACCCCATGACATAAGTTGACTGAATTTTTAGCAATTTGTCGATACTCAAAATCTTTTTCAACAATCGGTGCAATCGGTGCCAAACGTTCCAATACATCTACCGCAGTAGAATAGCCCGTTTTCGTTTTTTTAGTAAAAGACGTTGGCAGCCCTAATTTTCAAAAGAATACCTCCCAATTGTTTAGGCGAATTGATATTGAATTCTTCCCTGCTAAATCATAGATTTCCTGTGTTAACTGAGTCAGAACTCTCTCGTTTTCAACCTGCATCGTTTGCAATGTTTCTCGCTCTACCTTAATACCAGCAATCTCCATTTTAAGTACAAGTGCTAAAAGGTTGCTCCATTTCATACAGGAGATTAAGCTGATCGTGCTGACGCAGCAAATCCATCATAGGTTGTTCCGTTTCAACAAGAACCGCGACTTTTCTAGCTAAATGATTCAATAAAATAGGCTTTTCAGGCAGTGCCCGCTTAGCTCCTTTTCCATAAATCACCTCATCTTCATCAAGTTTGGTCTTGCCATAAAGGCTAGCAATCGTTGCAATTTCATTGTTGTCAACAGTTGAAAAGAAGATACTTAGCTAAACGACTGTCAAACGCCAGTTGTCGAAAGTTCAATTCTAAGCGACTGAGTAAGACTTTAGAGCGCTTCAAATCGTAAACCTTCAAGGCTGTATTTTCTAAAAATTCTTTGAAAATTGGTTGCTGCAAAAGACGAACATCTTGACTAACATAAATCTTCTGGGCATTTCCCCAAGCAAACCCAACCATCTCGTCTATATGGTAGTTGTCCCCTAACATTTCAAAATAGAAAAAAATCGTCTGCACTAAGCATCTCTGGTCGGACTTCCATCACTTCCTCAAAAGCAATATCAGCCATTTCTTCTGGCTCTACTTCTGATTCTAGCGCTTGCTTAAATTGTTTAAAGCCCATTTCATCATAGAATCTACCTAGTTGTTTAATATCTGATCCTTGATAGAGAATATCTTCTAAACCGATTTTAATGGGTGCTTGAGTGTCAATAGTGACAAGCTTTCTAGACAAGAAAAGCTATTTCCTTATCCTTAATGAGATTTTCCTTCATCTTAGACTGTTTCAGTTGGTCAATATGATCATAAATACCTTCCAGCGATCCATATTCTAAAAAGAAGCTTGAGCCCCGTTTTCTCTCCGATTTTAGTCACACGGGAATATTGTCTGATTTATCGCCCATTAAAGCCTTGAGGGTCAATAAATTGAACAGGACTAATTCCCATCTTTTCCATCAGGTAGGCTGGAGTGAATTCTTCGAACTCAGCCACACCTTTCTTGAAATCTCCACCACAGTATTATCATCCGTTAGCTGAATCAGATCCTTATCACCACTGACAATGGTCACATCGTAAAGGGACATCTGTCTTTTCAGCCATCTTGTCTAAAGTCCGATGATGTCATCCGCCTCGTACTGAGCCAAATCATAATAGTGAATGCCCAAGTGCTGCAGCATTTCTCGAATAAAGGGCAACTGCTCACGAAATTCCTCCGGAGTCTTAGCTCGACCACCTTTGTAATCAGCATACATCTCTGTCCGAAAGGTGGTCTTCCCCGCATCAAATGCCACCAAGATGTGAGGTCAGCTGCACGCGCTCCAAGAGATGATTGAGCATGAGGGTGGAAACCGTAAATGGCATTAGTATAGTAAGCCCGATGGACTCTTGAAACGATCAATTTGATTGTACAGTGCAAAAAGCACGATAAGCTACAGAAAAACCGTCGATTAATAATAACTTGTTCTTTTTCCATAGGCTTATTATAACACGAAAAAGGTGGACAAAGCCAGAAAAGGCAGTGTGGAAAATAAAAAGTGATGTTCATAACCCCTCTATGTTATGATATAAAAACTAGGAGGTAAAAGATGTTCCCAATCCGTATTACAACTCTTCTGACTGAAGAAATTTATGAGAGATTTTCTTGGGCTATTCTCATACGATGAAAAGGTTTTTGATTATCTATATCATGGTTATTCTAGGGCTTCTTCTATATCCCATGATTATGATGACTGAGAAGCAAGATATCATTTTTATTGTGCTATTTACAATTTTTGTTTTATTACCGATAGCTTTCTTGGCCTTAAAGTTTCGTATAAAGAGGTTTTATCGCAAGAATCCTTTATGGCAGAACATGGAGGTCACTCTAATATTTGACAAAGAGGCTTTTATCACAAGAAACATACGTGGTGAATTCCGCTATACCTATGATGATATTGTCAAGGTTATTGCGACAAAGAAAGATTTTTATATCTTGATTGGAGAGAGTACTGGCTTTCCTATTGAGAACTGCACTGCCGAGGCCCTTGACTTCTTGCTAAAACTGCAGATTGAACATGTAAAAAGCAGGCTAGACTGACAATAAATCAGTTCTAGTCTGCTTTTGTTTTTTTATTCTAAATTTGAAGCTTATAAACTCAGCAATTGTTCCAAATGCTTGACTGCGTCTGCAAAGCTATCAACGACATAGGTGGCAGCCGCTTGGACATTGGCTGAGGCATGTGTCCTGACAATAGGAAATATCGGATTTTTCAAACATCGAAATGTCATTTCCAGAGTCGCCAAATGCCACAACTAGTTGATAATGCTTTTTCAAAAGCTGTAAACCACTACCTTTTGAAAACATCTTTCGCAGTCACTTCTATGCGAGGTGCTCCTGATTGATAGACTTCTAAGTGGGGAAAATGTTCTTTTAATTCTTTTACATAGACAGACGTTTTTCGCCGCTTCTGGACGAATGTTAAACTTGTAAATCTGACGTTGCCGAACCAGATCATAAGGATTTTTCTAAGCAAAGGATGGGCATATTCCTACAAACGCCGCTTGTCCTCATGGTCAAAGTTGCCAATTCTCTCCTCGCCATCAAGTGCATCAAAAACGAGTTTTTCTTTTTTGAGGTAGTCTAACAAAGCTTGTACATCTGCTGACGCCAATGTTTGAGAAAAATAATACATTCCCATTTTCAGCAATCATGGCGCCATTAAAACTCGATTGCATAGCTTAAATGAAGCTGATTACGTTGCGTAATGTAGTTGATTTCCTTGACAGAACGACCCGTAGCAATAGCGAAGTCACTATAACGTGTCAACTTTTGATAAGCTTGCCAGTCTACTGAATTAACATCAACAGAATTTTTCACAAAAGTTCCGTCTAAATCTGTTACACATAAAATCTTATGTGCCATAGCTATTCCTCTAAACCTAGAATGTCTTGGATTTTCCATTTTGAGAACATTGGCATAAGCACCATAGATAGATTGCATTTGCATGCCATTTTCAGCAAAAACCAAGTGCTTCATATTGGTTGACAATCGTATCATATCCACTAATGATTTGTCCTTGACATCAATCCGCAAACGAGTGATACAAGCATTGACATCAACAATATTTTCTGGACCACCGTGGGCTGCAATCAAACCGAGAGCCTGTTGGTGCGTTTTTCTTGCTTGCTAAGTTCTTTCCCTTCAGATTTTTTTCTGGAATAGGTGCTGTATCCTGCGGAGCTGCTTGACCGACATTTTGAATCTTCAAGCCGTATTTACCACGCGCTTCTTGCTTACTTGCCAACTTGACTTCATCCGTATCTTCTCGACCTGGAGTCTTAAAGTTGAATTTCAAAATCATAAATTTAAAAACATAATAAAGGAAGAAATAAGGGATACCTACTAAGAAGACGAGCCACCAGTGCGTTTTAGGCCCTTGCAACACACCGTAGATTACAAGGTTAATGAAACCATGGCCGGTAGGAGTTGCTACACCAGCACCCAGCATGTGCATAACAAACAAAGCAGAACCTGCCAAAACAGCGTGCACAGCGTAAAGCATTGGTGCCACAAAAAGGAAAGTAAATTCGATTGGCTCTGTAATACCAGTCAAGAATGAAGTTCCAGCTGCTGCAAAGAGAAGCGAACCTGCTACTTTACGTTTTTCTGGAGAAGCAGTCTTGTACATAGCATAAGCAGCCCTCAGAAAGACCAAACATGAAGTAAAACAAATTTACCACCATTGAAGCGCGTAATAGATGGGTCAATAGACTTGATCGAAGAATCTGCTAAAGAAGCAAGGTAGGCATTGACCGTACCGACGACATGGTTACCACCAATTGTCCATGAACCACCAAGTTCTGTCGTACGAACCGGCCAGTTGAGGCCATGGTGTAAACCAAACGGCAAGAGAGCCCGCTCAATCAATCCATATGAAAGTACCAATCGGACCTGATTTCAAAACGAGGATGAGACACTGCGCTAATGCCTGCTTGAATAGTTGGCCAAATAAAGAAAATTGCGATAGCCACAAAGGACATAGCCACCATAGTGACAATTGGTACAAAAACGTGGTCCACTGAAGAAGCCAATCATAGTTGGCAATTCTTGTTTCACAGCCCACTTGTGAATGAAGTAGACAGAAACCCCAACGATAATCCCTCCAAACACACTGAGGTCCATGGTTTGAATCCCGAGGACTTTTGTCTGCATGGCATTTGACAGAGCAGGTTTGGCTGCACCGCTTGATAAGTTAGCAGTATGACCAGCCTTCCACTGATTTTCAACAAGAAATTCAAAACGTTGTGCAAAACAAGAAAAACCTAACAAGCCAGATAAAGCTGCCGACCCTTTTTCCCGTTTTGCAAGACCAACTGAAAACTCCGACTGCAAAAATAACAGGCAAGTTGCTAAAAGCTGTACCACTCAAGCGCAATGAAAAATTTCATGACAAACTGAAAAATAGCATTGTTCAAGAATGGGAACATCTTAAGCGTGTTTTCATTGGTAAAAGCTGTACCAATACCTTGAATAATCCCTGCACCGGGCAAGACCGAAACAGGGAGTAAGAATGAGCGTCCAAATTGCTCAAAGGCAGAGATAAATTTATTCTTCTCTTTCATCTTTTTATACTCCTTATGTTTTCTGTTCTCATTTTAACAAAATAAACTTGAAAAACGCTTTTTGAACGAAAGTTTCTATCTTGATTATTTTTACTATTTCGGTAAAAATTTTTACTAGAAAACGTTTTTATTTTAAACGACAATTAGAAAAGAGGCTATATGTTTTCTAAAAATTTAAAAACAACACTATGATCGATTATCTGTAAACGAACAAGAGGTCATTGACTACCTCATGCGTCAGAAAGAAATTGAATCTCTTACGCTGAAAAACCATTTCCAACGAATTGTTCATCTCCTCATCTACCGTTATTCGTGCTTGTAAAAGTTAGGGCTATCAAACTTATAATGAATTACGTTATGATCTGCGTTTATCAAAAAGAGCTGATCAAACCAAGTTAGAGCGCACTTCTTTTGAACAATTAAAAGAACAAATCATGTTGAATTTGAACATACCCTATCCATCTTATCTGAACAAGATTTTTAAAATCTTTGCCCACAAAAATTCTCGAAGCCAGACAGAATCTTCTGTATCGGGTAGGGATCTAGCTACATGGCTATGACTGATTTTTAATCGAAAACTAAAACTTATCAACATTTGGTCTAATGACTACTTCGAGCAATACAGTATTGATAGGATTAAAAGATATTGCCACAAAAAAAGATGTGATTATTGTCTTCTCTCGCTCGGTGGCAACAACAAAGACGTTAACCACAGTATCTTACAGGCAAAAGAACAAGGGGCGACTGTTCTTACAATCACCACTTTCAGGAAAACCATCTTCTCTCTAAAATCAGTGATCATATGATTTTTGTCTATGATGCTCCCAAAAAGCGCGAAAAACTACGCTCACGTTTGATGTTCAATTTGGTCGAAAATCTGCTTTTTGAAGTCATCTTATCTGAACAACAAAAATGAGATAGACCAGAATACTCATTCCTCTAATCTATCTCGCTCTATTTTTATAAATCTACTAAAAGAAAAAAACTGCTACCTTGTCCATATTCACTTTTTACAAAGATATCGCCACCCAATTGATGAGCTAGTTCACGGGCGATATAAAGCCTAGACCGTGTCCACCAGTTTTCATATTGCGTGAAGACTCCACGCGATACAACCGTTTAAATATATTTTCTAGCTCATTTGGCTGAATTCCCTGTCCCTCATCTGTAACACTAATTTTTAACCGATGATTTTCAACCACTGCATCAATACTCAACTTCGTTCCAGCCTCTGAATACTTAAAAGCATTGCTGACCAGATTAAGAATAATCCGTGATAACTTATCATAATAACTCATGATTTTAGCTGATTCTGGCTGAACAGAAATTTGAATGTCTCGATCTTCTTTATCAATCAATAGCTGAAATTCGGACATAATGTCAATCAACAGCTTATCCAGAAAAAAATTTCTTCTTTTTCAAGCGGTACATCTGGCCGACTCATCGTATTCAAAGTGATAAAGCTTAACTCCTCCACCAACTTATTCAACCGATCTGTCTGACGGCTAATGGTTTTAAGATAATATTGCTGCTCATCTGCCGTAATAACACCATCTAACATTCCTTCAACCGTTCCTTGAATAGATGTCAGAGGGGTTTTAATATCGATGCAGCTGAGCAATCATCAATCCCTTTTCTCTCGCTTTTCTTCTAAAGAAGCAAAAAGTATTTTTATAAATCCGTTGACATTTCATTAAAAGGCATCTGCTAATTCTTTAAATTCAGTTGGATTTTTAATAGTATTTACCGTTTCAAATTTCTTATTCGGTATACCTTTGATAAGCTGTTTTAATTTATCCAAAAGATAGAAAAAAATGCGGCTCAAGAAGGAGACTAACTAATGCTCCTGTAATACTTGCTAAAAATGCTGATTCCAATAATGAAGTAAATATCACTTCTTGCAATTAGCATGTATTGACTGACCAAACAATTGCAACAACCGTGATAGTTGTGGAAATGAGATACCCACAATAATAAAAAGTGTTTTAATTTCATTTTAAACCTCTATCTTATAGCCCAATCCCCAAACAGTCTTAATAGTGGGCGTTTTTTTCAGTACTATACTTCGCTAAATCCTGCCGCAAAGCATGGATATGAACATTGAGCGTATTTGTGTCATCCACAAAGTCTTCTTGCCACACCTTTTCATAAAGCTCTGTTTTAGAAAAAACACGTTGAGGATTATTAGCAAGAATCCATAGCAACTCAAACGATTTGATGGTGATATCTAGCGGACGATCATGAACACTTACTTCGCGCGTTTCGTGATTCATCACCAGATCACCCAGTTGCAGTGTTTCTTCCGTTCCCATACTACGGTGAATGCGACGTAGGATATTATTGACTCGTAACACCAACTCCCGCGGACTAAAAGGTTTGGTGATGAAATCATCTGCCCCCATACTGAGAGAATAAATCTTATCTGGCTCAGATGTTTTAGCCGTGATAAAAAGGAAAGGCTGCTCTGGAGAAAGGTATTGTACTTCCCCAATCAGATCATAGCCATCCATATTGGGCATCATAATATCTGTAATAATCAAATCAATCGAATATTTCTGAAAAATCTCTAAGGCTTCCCTGCCCATCATGCACTACATTCACTTCATAACCAGCCTGTATTAAATAACGTTTGTTAATCTCGGTAATCTCTACTTCATCATCTACTAATAAAAATTCTCTTTTGCCATTTTCTTACCTCTATTGTAAAAATAGTGTTATACCATGAAAAAAGTATAACACTATTTCTATACTTGATTCAAGCGTTATCGCTCATAAAGTGCGAGAATTATTTCTTTTCTCTGCGTTTCATGCCGACAAGTGCTAGAATAGCTGCTGTACTTAATCCAAGAAGCCCTAGAACTGTCAAACCAAGAGAAGATTTTTGGCCTGTATTAGGAAGTGATTTTTTTACTCGTTTTAGCTTGTCCACCTTTTTGAAGATGTCGCAGAAGGTGTTGCGCCTTTAGCTGAGTGCTTATTACCATTATGATCTGCTGCTTTACCTTGACTTGGTGTTTGATTATTTTGACCTTCTTGTTTTTGATCTGAAGGATCATTTCTCTTTTCACCTTTGAGGTTAATTGTGACAGATTTGGTTGCAATGACATTGCTTAAATCAGCTTTTCCATCTTTTGCACCATAAACTGTGACAGTTGCTTTATACGAATGAGTCCCATTGGCTTTTAACTGTTCTAACAGTTCCTTGTCTTGTTTGCCTGCTGCATTGCCATCCAATGAAACTTGATAGAAATATTGACCTTTACCCAAGCCTGCTAATGGCAACAAACCTGAATGATTTGCCTTTACCGTTATCAGACCATGGTGCTCCATTTGAAGATTTAAGTAAAGACGTGTTAACATCCCATCTCCACCAAAAAGTTCATACGGAATTACTTGGTTAACCCCAGCCGTAAATGGGCCTGGAAAGACTGCATTTTGTAAGAAGGACGCTGGGACATCTGTACTTTCTTTAATGTTTTCTGAGACGGATTTCTTAATTTGGTCTGCTGTTGTTGTACCATTTAAGTTCAATTTTACTTGACGAGTCGCAATCACGTTGTTCAAGTCGGCTTTTCCATCTTTTGCACCGTAAACCTTAACAGTCGCAGTGTAAGTATGAGTTCCATTAGCCTTCAGTTGGTCTAAAAGCGCCTTACCTTGTTTGCCTGCTGCATTGCCATCCAATGAAACTTGGTAGAAATATTGACCTTTACCCAAGCCTGCTAGTGGCAACAAACCTGGATGATTTGCCTTACCGTTATCAGACCATGGCGCACCATCTGAGGATTTGAGGAGAAGACGCGTTAGCATCCCATCTCCACCAAAGAGTTCATACGGAATCACTTCATTCACACCAGCTGTAAATGGGCCTGGATGGTTCGCATTTTGTAAGAAGGACGCTGGGACATCCGTACTTTCTTTAATATTTTCTGAGACGGATTTCTTAATTTGGTCCGCTGTTGTTGTACCATTTAAGTTCAATTTTACTTGACGAGTCGCAATCACGTTGTTCAAGTCGGCCTTGCCATCTTTGGTTGCACCGTAAACCTTAACAGTAGCAGTATAAGTATGAGTTCCGTTGGCCTTCAGTTGGTCTAAAAGCGCCTTACCTTGTTTGCCTGCTGCATTACCATCCAATGAAACTTGGTAGAAATATTTGCCTTTTGGAATGCCTGCAAACGGAAGCAAGCCTGCATGATTCGCGGTGCCATTATCAGACCATGGCGCTCCATTTGAGGATTTGAGTAAAAGACGTGTTAGCATCCCATCTCCACCAAAGAGTTCATACGGAATCACTTCATTCACCAGCTGTAAATGGGCCTGGATGGTTCGCATTCTGTAAGAAGGAAGCCCGGAACATCCGTACTTTCTTTAATATTTTCTGAAATAGATTTCTTCGCTTGCTCTAATGAAGGATCTGCTTTTAGATTTCAAACTATAAGGTTAATCGTCACTTGACGAGTCGCAATGACATTGCTCAAATCAACTTTACCATCTTTTGAACCATAAACTGTTACAGTAGCAGTGTAACTTTGTGTACCGTTCGCTTTCAATTGATCCAACAATTCTTTATTTTGCTTGCCTGCAGCATTTCCTCCAAGCGATACCTGATAAAAATACTTACCCTTCGGAATGTTAGCAAAGGAGGCAAGCCTGCATGATTTGCTGTGCCATTATCAGACCATGGCGCACCATCTGATGATTTGAGGAGAAGACGTGTTAACATCCCATCTCCACCAAAAGTTCATACGGAATTACTTGATTCACACCAGCTGTAAATGGTCCTGGATAAGTAGCATTATCAAGGTAAGAGGCAGGAACGTTGATATTACTTTTAATATTATCTGCAACTGATTGCTTCACTTGATCCAATGAAGTATCTTCTCGTTCTTTTGAGCAACTTCTTTTACTACTTTTTCAGTTGCTTTTTGAATTTCCTTAGCAACCTCTGCAATTGTTTTGCCTACTTTGTTTTCTTTCGTAACTTCTTTCTGCTCTTGAACTTGCTTATCTGGTGTTTGACTTACCTTGCCAGCTTGTTCTTGTGACGGCTTCGTTGTATCTGGTGTTTCTTTCTTATCAGTTGTTAATTTTTCAGTTTGTTTTGTATTAGCATCTACTATCGGCTTTTTGCAAAGTCTGTCGGACTATTTGAAGGGTTGTTGTCACCACCTTATTTTGCGAACCAACTTGTGCATTTACAGGGATTACTAATGAGAATAAAGAACCCACTTGCTACAGCAACCGAAGCCACACCTACGCTCAGGCGGCGAATAGACCATTTTGTATATCTTTCATTATTTGGACGATGATTTTTGTCAACCATATTATTTACTCCTTTGATTTATTTTTAATGGTTGACTAAAGTATAGCAAGCTCCTATTAACTATCTCGTAAGGAGAAGTTAAAATTTTTCTTAAATAGAAATTATCATTTCATTATGTTAAAGAAAAAAATAGTGAAATATCAACAATATTTCTTTTTACTATAATATTATTCACAAAAACACATATTACTTAATCCTCCCTGCTCATTCCATTTTATACCGCTAACAAATAGGAGCCACTCTTTAGCAACAAAATCCTAGACTTCCCATCCATAACTCACATGTTAAAAAGCAAACCTATTTCCACTATTTATCTCAACCCCTACAAGCAAGTAATTGACCGTCAATCCTTTATATTAGCATTTTCTGTTCAGCTAGATGAACGTCTGATTGAACGAAAAATTAAGCAGTCAAAATATTTCCAAGCAAGCATTTGAAATTAATCTTAAATAATTTTGGGAAGCTCTGACCTTGCCGGCCGTTATCGAAAATAAAATGTACAGAAAAAGAAGAAAAATTAATCTGTTGTTATTATAATCTAACTGCCTGCTATATTGAGAAATAACCGAGGTTGAAGAAAAATTCCGTTTCTAGTCAAAATTAAATAATACTTAAAATCAAGTTAACGTTGATTTTAAGTTTTTATTAGAGTTTTTCCCTAGCCCTCGATTATTTCTCTTTACGCCAATGTAAGTTTATATTTTGATCCTTATTCCTACCTATCATTATGGTTACCATTAAGGAGAAACATTACATCTAGCTATCTATAACATTATAACAAAAGAGAAAAATAAAATCTATCACTTTTTAAAAGAAATTTTATATTAAACAGGTTTAATAAGCCTAAATAATTTACTCACTTCTTTAAAAACAATGCCTAAAAACTACTACAGAAATGTTATATAAACTACTATTGCCATTTCGTTTCTTATACATAAATTGATTCCCATAAAAATAAGTGAAATCAAAAATCTAAAACTATCGTAAACGCAAAACCGCTTCCAACAAGTTTACGAATATAATATTCCATACAAAAAGGATCTACAGAGTAAATAAATGGTAAAAATAAGGAATAAAAAGCATACTATTATTTAATAGCAATAAAAAGACTACAGGATATTAGCGTTAAAAACTGTAAAAAGATTAATCCACATCAAAAAGTCTTCTCTTCTAAAAAATCTTAAGATAGGTATTATAGAGTAAAGCCATCTTACTTTCGAAAAGAATAATAGGAAAAATAAAAACCATATAGGAAATGGCCCTTGATAATTTGGGAAGCCAGTAATTTATAAACCACGCAAGAGTATATAAAATTAAAACCACACCTAACAATAAAAGACAATAATTCAGTTGTAGGTTGATAAAGTTTTTAAAAGATTTTCATCGACTTTTTACGAGAAGGTAAAGATACAAATCCAACCGAATTAATCAATGTAATAACTAAATTAGCAAAACTTACAACTAAAGATACTTTACTAAATGCTACAACTCCCCAGTAAAATTCAATAAAGAATCTTGGAATTCCAATTATTAAAAGCCCTGATAGATTAGAGATAACTATTTTTTATACCAAGAATCAAATTTAATTTAAATTCTAAGTAAGATGCCTTACTAAACTTAACTATAAGAAAAATACTATCTGATAATTTATTGAAAATATAAGCAGTAGAAAAACTTTTGATAAAAATATCAATCACCAATAAGGATAGCAAGGAAAGCTTTTCCTAAAAATAATGAGAAGACCAAATAATACTAAAAAAAGCTCATTTTTCAACCACCACAGAAAAGGGTATTCTCTTTAAAGTGATGAGTAGCTTGCAAAATATTACACAAAAATATCGCGGTGTAATTAAAAATAGTTGAAATAATCACTGCCCAAAATGTGACAAGTCTGGTAAAGTTCAATTGAAAAAGAATAGAGCAATAAAAGTCGATAAAGCCAATAGCAATGTTAATAAACAACAGAAATTGATACTGAAAGCTAATCAACTCTTTTGGTAACTCTGAATAATCTTTACCACTATATCTGATAAGCTCCTTCATTTTGTTCCAAATGATAAATACCCCGTATATACCAGATAAAACATATAAAAGCTGCCAGTAACCATCAATCTTCAATCCCCATAATTTTTAGGCAAAAATAACAATATCCCTGTTGAAGTTAACATAGACAATATATTGCCAGATAGAAAGTATGACAAATTCCGGATAAACCTTTTCAAATAAACACTCCTATTTTTGTATTATGTTTTATATATCGTTTTAATCTTTGTTTTCAAATTTTTAAAGCGTAATTTTAAATAATGGTTGGTGAAAGATTGCTTTCGAATATCTTTATAATTTGTAGTCGTAATTTCGTTTAATGGAATCTCCAAGGGTTCAAATCTATTTCCAATAATCTTATATTCCTTTTATTAGATAGCTCTATAGCTACAGTCATCAATCGTTTTTGCAAATGAATATATGCGAATTCCTGCTAACAATCCTGATCATCTGAGACCTGTATATTAAATACTTTGCCATTACTATAAACAAAAAGATTTTCTTCTTTTTATCAGCTGGTGCTTATTGGTTTTGAAAATCATAGTCGTGTAGATAAAATCTATTTGCCTTTGTGTAAATATCTGCACCCAATTGATGAGAATAGATTGATTTATTTTTCTCTAACAAATTGTCGATTGATGCTATACTCGCCATATCTTCATCAAATTTCATTCCAACTTCAGTTGAGAAAATAGGAGATTCACCGTTTTGGGGATTAATAAACTTTTATATAATTTATTATTAGCAAGATCATTTTTATCAAAAGTTAGATGGCCCTAAATTAAAAATTTTATCATAATGTTCTTCCATTAATGGAGCAACTAACTTATCCAAATCGCCATAGATACAATCAATATCACAGAAAACCCCAGTATTGATAATTTTTAACATAGTCATCAAAAATATCACCGTATGCTGGCCTATAATCACATAACTTTTTGTGGGTGTGACAACGGATATGAAAAACCCTATGAGCAATTCGTTCCTTTAAATCTTCAAAACTCATATAAAGGCACGTTACATTTTGAGGATTTATGAACTTACGTTTATCATCTGTTACGATTAAAAATCAAAAGACTGTAAATTAGCTATAGGATTCAAAAATAATTGGTAATAGTTATTAAATTTACCAAAATAAGGAACGATTAATAAACACTTTTTATCTTTCATAACACTTCCTAACCTATCAATTGAAATACATAGTTATACTTAAACAATGGAACGATGAGCTTTTCCCAACCCACTCCAGAAATAGCATAAAATAATATAGAGACACCTATTTCATAAATAATAAAATAAAATGGCAGTACTTTCCTATTGAGGAATGTAGGATACGAAAATTCCTTACTATTAGCTAACGCCAAAATAATGCAAGGGAAGCAGATTCCGGAAAAGTCGAATAAAATTAGAATTATAAAAATATAGCAGTAATGCGATTCCCGTATACAAAATTAAGTCTCTACTTAAAATTTGATAGCCATTTTCTCTTCTTTGCATATATATAAATATCATAAACAGAATTTGTACAACAATAAATGCTAGTGCACTAAAAGGGAAAAGTCTCATACTATTGTCTGAAAAATACAACGAAACCTTATCATTGTCAAAAGATGCCTGCCAAACTAGGAGCAAAATTAATGAGCACTCCACCCGTGACCAGAGTAATGAAAAAGATTGTTTTAGGATTAAACTTTGAAATAAACTTATAAAGTGGATAAAGAAGATAAATCAAATAGGTGCTATGAAATCCAATTGCAAGCAGATTCCAGAAAAATATCTGATTTTTAGAAAACGGTTTATCATCAAATAATTCTGTAAGAGCAATTAGCATCACAGCCATTGCAATATAATTACGTTTTTGAATTCCTAAATCAAACATTGGATAAATCATAAGCATGCTCATTGCCAAAGAAGGTCTCTTAGTATGGCTAAAGCATAAACCATGCAATAATAATAGTTGCAATGATAGATGTAATAGATTTAAATCAAAAACGAAAAATCCTCTCGCAAAAATAACTGCATCAACCATCTATATATAAATTCACCACCAATAGGATAGTAGTTGCCTTACCAAAAACTTGAAACATGTAATTATACTCTAACATGTCATATCCTTGATAATTAAAACGCAACTAGTAAAATTAAAGATAATTGAATAAAAAGATTATTTTATTTTTAGGTACAAGAATCCCTAAAATTATAAAAGTGCAGTATAAAAGAAAAGAAAATCATTTCTGGCCCCGTTTTAATCAGAATATTTTGATATTTTCTTAATAGATAAAGAGCAGATTGAAACACCAAATAGTTTAATAGACATCGCTGCAATCTATATTTCACATCATCTCTATATTGGAGTAAAAAGCATATTGAAGCAACTGATCTTTAAAATTCTTTTTGCTCCTCTTTAGATAAATAAGAAAAACTAAGAAGCGTAATAATATATTCATAAGCTAGAAATTTGTAGTAAAATTTGCATACTCATGAGTTTTTAATTTTATTCACCCATTTATCAAGGATATATAATAAAGAATTTTACATGTTTTAACACCTATATTGTGTGTTACAGAAAATTTTTCTATTTTGACGATAAAAATAATAATTCTTTTTGAATAATACCCAAAAATTTCAGCTTCTTTCAATACCAGATAAAAACCCAATCAATATCTTTCTGCAACTATTCCTTCTGAGAAAATACAAATTATTTTTAACTACAAAATTACGATTAACAAGCTTTATTCCATGGGCTCCCTGGAAATTTTGGCAAAATCTGCTAGAAATGCCAATACTTCTTTTGGAGACTTGCAATTAATGCAGGTATTTTGATAACCTTCTGCGAGGCTCTTGCCAATCTTCTCTGTAATATTTGACTGCATCTAAAAAGATAATATCTTGATTATTTGCAAATTGAATCAAATCACATCAGAACTGATGTAGCAATAAAATCATCCGAATCAATAAAAAGCCAGTAATCTCCAACAGCTTCGTGAATACCTGTATTCCGAGCAACCGAACTTCCTTGCAGTTTTGTTGATTGATCAGTCTTACTTGAGAGTATTTTTCTTGGTATTCTTCACAAATTTTTGCGAGCCATCTGTTGAACCATCATTCACTAAAATGACCTCCATATCATCTATTAATTGTGGGGTTACAGAATCTAGACATTCTTTCAAATATTCCTCTGTATTATAAACTGGAACGATAATACTAAGTTTCATTAATCTTTACTTTCTCCCTGTTATATATAAACTGCTATCACATTCTATTAAGATAAATCTCTCTCATTTTGTGAGTCAACGTAATCACTAGAATACTCTTGGAATGAAGATTATAGTCTCCGAATGCTATCATATTTTCTTGATGCAGAAAAACATTCCTCTAAATAATGGAACTAAGTCTTCAACATCTCCGCTTTCAGCCGCCTTTTCATGAACAACTAAATCATGATTTCCTCTAATATCTGAAGCTAGCACTGGTAATCCTGTTGCTCATCGCTTCCATGACAGAGACCAGCAAAGCCTTCTCTGAAAGACGGGAATACAAATATATCACTTTCTGCTAACAAACGATGTACGTCGTCTCGATACCCCTAATAAACGAACTTGATTTTTCTAAACCATATTGCTTTATTAGTTGGGTAAGTTCTTCTTTTAGTGTCCCCTCTCCACAGATATCATACGAGAAACAATCTTTAAATTTTGACTGATGGATTGCTTCAATCACTAAACGGTGATTCTTATTTTTGTTCAACTCACCTATTGAGATTAACTTTTAACTTTGTTTTGCTTTTTATTTAAATTTACTTTTTCTTATCTGCATCAAATTTCTTTGAAATCAATTCCAACTCCATTAACATAATGAAGACGTTTAGCATGAAAACTGCCAATTGAAAATCTTCCGAATTAATTGTAATTAGATCATCTGTAAAAATAAGAAAAGAACTTTTCAATAGGATAAAATGTGAGCCAATTCTTAATTGAAGCACCTTTATGAAAACCATGGGCAGTGTAAATGATATTTTTCTACTTTATTTTTGATTCGCAGCCATTCGACCCAAAATTCCTCCAACAGGAGAATGAGCATGAATTAATTTATTCCTTCATCATAAATAATATTTTTAAGCATCTGGTAGCACCTATATTCTTAAATGAAAAAGGACTGCGGGCAAAAATTAATATTAATACAATCAACCTTCATCTTCCAACTGTTTAATCAATTTTTGAGCAAGGAGTAAATGAAATATTCTCAGGTTTATCAAATTTGTAGCTACAACAACCTTGTATCCTAATTCTTGCAGTATTTTAATATTATGTAGATTAAATTGAGAAATCATTGATGCTACAGAAGCTACGACCAAAAGCTTTATCCAATTATTGCTCCTTTTCAGATAAATAAATTGATTCTTTAAAATCACGAATCTGATACGAAAAAGTATACTCACTCAATTCTTTTTCATAAACTAAATTTCGCCAAACATTTTAATGTTATCATTGAAAAATGTAAGTGGGATTAAAAATTAAAAATTTTTGTTAGGGTAAATTGATTTTCTATGCTGTAAACCAATTTGTTTTACTAAATCAGCTGTACAAATATATTCTTTATTTTGTGGAAATAAAATCCATCAATATTGTTCTCAAGCACTTGTAATACAAACTCACATAGATTATCAATATGTAGCATACTTCGCTTATTAATATAATCCAGGGAAAAATTGGTATTTTTGTGCTAGTTTTTGACAATCTTGCATAGTTCCTTAGAACCTGATCCATAAATCATTGGTGGACGAATTATAGCAATTTTAAACGATGGACTTTTCAAAGTTTCTAACTTTATTTCAGCTTGCCATTACTATCTCCATAAAAATCAGTAGGAGTTGGAGAAGTTTCTCTATCAATAATTCTTTCTTTGTTAGTGCTGTCTCCGTAAACAATTATACTACTCATAAAAATAAATTGTAAAACACCTGATGCTTTTTGCTTTTTGCTACGGAATAAGTTAAATCGGTATTTATACGATAGTATAAATCTTTCTTACTTTTTATCTTTGAAAAAATGGGCTAACCCAGCAACATGAAAGACTGAATCATATCTCGAAAATCGTGTTCGTGCCAGTTAGAGTTACGCATATCAAGAGTAGTAATTTTCATATTCATTTTTAGAAGCTCTTAACCATTTTTCAACAGAAGTACCGATGTGAAAATTAGCACCTGTAATAAGAAGTTTTTCATTCATTTATTCTCTCTTTTTCCTGTTCCACCTTCAACTACTCCTTCACTTTTAACAACGCTTTTAATGGTTCCAAAAACAGTGAAGATCCAGTAGAAACGACATATGTTTGACATAATAACCATCTAAAGATGCTTTCTCATAGATTGGTAATTCATCTCGACCATTAATTTGTGCTCAACCTGTTAATCCAGGTATATATCATTGGCTCCCATACTTATCACGTTCTTCAATCAAATCATACTGATTCCAAAGCGCTGGTCGGGGTCCAATAATGCTCATATCTCCAACAAAAATATTCCAAATTTGTGGTAGCTCATCGAGTGATGTTTTACGCAAAATTTTTCCAATTTTGTTATCCATTGCTCAGGATTTGCCAATAAATGTGTAGGAGTATCTTTAGGGGTATCAATGCACATAGTTCTGAATTTTAAAATATAAAAATATTGTTTATGCAACCCTACCCGCTTTTTGTTTAAAACAATACCGGGCCTTTAGAATCTAACTTTATTGCCACAATCAAAATAAGAAATACTGAGATAAAATAAGCATCCCACAAAAATGATAAAATAATATCTAAGAATCGTTTAATCGTTTTATACATAATCTCTCTAATTTATTTTTACTGCTGTGCAGAATTGCACCAATTTTCTTTCAGCTCTTGTCCATCAAGATTGGAAATCGAGCAGATAAAAGCATCCACTTCTTCTTTTTTGACAAAGCATGAACATTTCCAACAAATATTTTTCATAGATTTGCTCTGCTTTGCGTTCTTCTGAAGACGAGTAATACTTCATACAATTTTTCACCAGGGCGAGATACCACTTTCAACAATCTTAATTTCATTTTCAGTGTGACCACTTAGAGTTATCATTTTTAGCTAAGTTCAAAATCTTAACAGGTTCTCCCATATCTAATACAAAATCTCTCCCCCATGCATAAGAGCTCCTGCTTGAATAACCAAACGACTAGCTTCTGGTATTGTCATAAGTAACGTGTCATACGAAAATCAGTTACTGTGATAGGGCCACCTTTGGCAATTTGTTCTTTAAATAGTGGAACAACACTCACCACGGCTCCCCAAAAACATTACCAGAATCGAACAGCAGCAAAAGAGTTTTTCCTTCTTCATTCGAGACTTGTTACAATCATTTCAGCAACTCGCTGAGTGGCTCCCATAACATTTGGAGGATTGACTGCTTTTATCTGTCGAAATCATAACAAACTTAGCAACTCCAGCTGCTTTAGCGGCTTCCGCTACATTTTTGTGCCATATATGTTGTTCTTGACTGCTTCAGTTGGATTATACTCATCAAAGAACGTGTTTATGAGCGGCAGCATGATAAACACGATCTGGATGATAAAGTCTCCATCAGTTTAAAAATTTCGCTCTCTATCTTGAATATCTGCAATGAGTTGGAACAATCTCAATGGTGTCCTTGTATTGTGCAAGCAGCTCTTTATGTATCACATAAATAGAATTTTCGCCATGCCCTAAAAAGTAACAGCCTTTTAGGAAAGAAAAGCAGTTGTCGACATAATTCTGAGCCGATAGAACCTCAGCTCCTGTCACTAATACGGTCTTGCCTTTGAGATTTGAATTTAAACTTGTTTGATCCAGTTTTACTTCTTTTGCGCCCTAATAAATCAGCAATATCAATCTCGTAGTTTACTGACACTCAGTTTCCCTGTAACAACTTCTTCATATTTAGGGAATAGTGCTAACTTTAGCAGCTGTTTTTGCAAAGTTCTAAAAAGATGTTCATATTCCTCTGGTTTCAAAGAGGGGATCGCAATAACAATTTGGTTAATTTCATAGTTTGCTACAATTTCTGGGATTTGTTCATCAGATCCAACAACTTTAACACCATGTAAAAAGAACCTTGTACATCTTTATCAACAATCGCAACGATTTTCAGATCTGGCGAGTCTTTTAGCGCAGTAGTAATAAAAGATTTCCTCCGTCTCCGCGCCGACCACTAATGTCCTACGAACATTTAAATTTGTAACTATTGTAATTCACTCCATTCTTTAAGCTATGCCACATTCTCCAAAGCTAATCTGATTGATATCGTAAATAGAATAGAAAACATGCAACTAAGCAAAAGAAAACGATAACTAATGGTTATGGATAAAAAAACAATTCCACTAGAGCTGTAATGAGATAAGTTCCCAGTAGAATAAGAGAAATTTTTACTTAACGTCTTATAATCTGTGTAACGATTAATAATTGAAAAATACATGTGATTAAACCTAAAAAGAAGGTAAATTACGACAATGGAAGAGAGTGTTTTTAAACAGCATATCATTTGATGTCTCTATATACTCAGACAAGAAAAATAAGCTATATAACCACTTATATATAGTAAAGCGGCATCACTATCATCAAGATAACTCGTTTTTGTGCCTCGTTAATTCCATAATCTTTCCGCACTTATCAAATCCTATTTCTTTCCGTAGTTTCCATAATCTCCATAATTACCATATGAACCATATTTGTCCAATTGAACATCATATTTGTTTAAGACAACTCCCAAAAATGGAGTTGCAGTCTGCTCTAGCTGCTCTTTTGCTTTTTGCAATGCTTTACGTTTCACATTACCGGCTTCTACAACTAAAAGGCTTGCATCACATTTTTGAGTAATAATGGCTGCATCAATCACAAGCCCAATAGGAGGAGTATCGATAATAATATAGTCATAATGATTTCGTAAAATATCAATCATCATTTCAAAATTCTTGCTTTGAAGAAGTGCAGTAGGATTTGGAGAATTTTGCCCTGCTTCAATCACGAATAATTTTTTTCAATATTTGTTTCACATAACCCGTTTGATAAATCGGCTGCACCAGCTAAATAATCTATCGAGCCTGTAATCTTATTACGGGCTTTAAAGGAAACTCGACATTGTGGAATTACGGATATCCGCATCAATCAATAAGGTATTATAACCTGAACGAGCAAAAGCGATAGCTAGATTTGTGGAAGTTGTTGATTTCCCCTCACCAGACTGAACTGAAGTGATTGCAACAACCTTAATATTATCACCACTAAGTTGGACATTGGTTCGCAGAGCATTATAATACTCCTCTGATTTTTCTTAATTCTCTGATTTTTACTTTTCGCTAATTCTAAACTTGGCATTCCTTTTCTCCTATTTTAGCTTATTCATATTCGGAACAACTCCAAGCAGAGTGATTCCCATTACTTCTTCTACATCTTCTGGTTTCTTTATTCTATCATCTAAAACTTCCACAACAATGCTGATAACAGACATAAGCATGCCTCTGCAAGAAAAACCAATCAAAGTATTTCGTTTAATATTTGGAGAGGAGGTTCTTTTGGTGCTTCTGCTGCTTCTAGCGTCGTAACATCCGCTACTTTTTTGTTACAGCAATAATCTTCTCTGCCGCAGCTTGACGAACACTATTAGCAATGCGGGCAGCTTCTTCAGCATTACCATCTGAAACAGCAATAGATACAATTCGTGTATCTGTTGGAACAGTAACGATTGATTTTAGCCAATTCACTGGTTGCAGCTTCAATTTCAAATCTGCAATTACTTTAGTCAATACATCTTGAGATAAAATAATTTCTTTATAGTCTTTAACTAAGTATGTCCCAGCTTGTAAATCCCTGGTTAAGCGTAGAATTATCGTTTTTGCTGACGATTAACAACATAAATACGTGTTGTACTACTATAAGATGGTTTTGCTATAACAGTACTGTAGATTAAAAAGCGAAAAATAGCCATCACAAATGCTGTCACTACAATAATAAACTTCTCTTCTCCATAAGGTTTTAATTAATGACAAGATATCAATTTCTACTGCTTGATTACTCTGATTTTTCATTTTTCTCCTAAATTAATTCATCTTTTAATAATATTTCTTGATTTTACGAAATAACTGGTCTGCATATGCGTTGCCATATTTGTTAGAAATGATGTGATAGGCTTCCTCCATATAAGGAGGGCGTGGCCCTAAATTATGCATATCACTTGCTACAAAATGGACCAAATCCTGTTCCATAAAGAATTGTGCTCGCTTCTTCATGAATTTATATTTCTCATAAAATAACTTGGGTTTTTAGTACACTGGAGCTATTGATTTGCATATAACAACCCATGTTGATCAAATCCTCACCTTTTTACATCGTTTTTCCAAACAATGATAGCGCTCAATATGGGCTACAACTGGTGTAATTCCTAAACGCAGAACATTGCTTAACGCGCTGTGGATATCTCTATATGGTGTTATCATACTAAACTCAATTAGAGCATAACTCGTCCCACCTAAAGTTGGAATGATTTTTCTATCAAGTTTTTCTAAGATATCGCTAGTATAATAAATTTCAGCACCATAGAGAATAGTGAGATCATCTGCTACTTCTTTAGCGATTTGCTGAACTTCATGAAAATTCGCCGCAATCTTTTCTTCAGGCGTCTCAAACATACCCTTTCTACGAGTGAGAAGTCGAAATAATCGTTCGGACTCCTAGCGATAACTTTCCGTCAAAAAGCTCTTGCGTGTCTTGACGTGTCTTGGGACCGTCGTCCATCAAATACAATATGCGAATGAATATCAATCAATCTCATTTACCTTCCATTACTTTCGAATTGCGGCTTTGGCTTATTCAAACTATCTTGATTTAATTCCATCATGCAAAGATTCGCATCTGGCACCTAGCATAAGACGGAAGACCTCTTTCTTCTCCGGTAACCGCTGCGAGCTAACCGTATAACTACCACCAGTTTCTAACTGGGTATTAATAGAGATTCATCATCGTTTCAATACTCATGTTGGTTTGAACTGAATCTTGTAATCCTGAAATAATGCATTATAATTCTTCAAAGCATGCGGAAGTCAACTTTTTAATAATTGCCGCAATGACCTTTTCTTGATTTTTTCACGATCGTTATCTCCACCCACTAATGCATAACGCTCTCGAACAAATCCAGTGCTTGTTCTGAATCTAAATGAATATCTCCGCAGCATAGTGCTTGCCATTTTGCGGCAGTAAATTCTTTGTCATTATAAACATCAATGCCGCTAACAAATCTACCAATTTAAGGAAAGAAGTGAAATTCAGTCGAACATAATAGTTTGTTTTGATTCCGTAAAGATTTTTCTAACGTGAATAGATGCTTCACACCGTAAATGCCAGCATGCGTTAATTTATCCTTTTGATTGTTGCCACCATCAGCAATTGGTACGTAAGCATCACGCGGTGTTGTTGTTAACAGTACTGCTTTCAGTCTTGCGATTAACTGTCATAATAATATTGACATCTGAACGGGGAAACTGATGAAATCGGGCATAAGTGTCAATTCCGCTGACATAAATATTAAAGACATTATTATTTGTTGCTGGTGACTGAGGCGTTTGTAATTTTTCTACTAATTTTTGTAAGTATAGATTTTTGATTTTTGAAGCGTAATCGGGATGGTCATTTTTGGATAACACTTTCAAAAACACTATTTAGAACCATGACCTTAGCTTCACCATTCATTAAAAATTATAAGCTGCTAGATAAGAAGAGATTGAGCAACCGTCAAATTAACTTTCTTAGTTTGGGCTACGTTATCTGTCAATGTTTTGATATTATTTTGCATCATTTGCCGTTGGCGCTAGAACAGTTTTTCACTTGACTGATATCCTTGATATTGCTATTCGCTGGCACCACCACGCTCATTTCATATTCAGAGTAATTTGATGTCGCATTTAACCCGTTAGACAAATCTAACACTTCTTTAATGGCATATAGAGCACCTGAACTTACTAGAATAGCTAAAAGCAATATAATCGTCGTTTGTGACACGCGCTTTTATTTTTGAAAAATTAAAAAGCTGGTTCCTAATGCTACAGCTACTAACAACGTGGATAATAAAATATTCAAATATCGAAAATGCTAGAATATTATACCGAAACATGAAAAACAGTAAGATTGCTAACAATACAAACACAACTAGAGAGCAAGGTTAAAGATTCTACCTTGTTTCCTAGAACGATGTGACCTCTTTTTGGCATTGTAAACTCCTATGTACATTATCTAACCCATTATAGCATAAAAAGAATTAACTTTTAAATAATATTTAAAAATTGCAATCTTTCTGTAAAGTTTCTGCCATCTATCTTATTTTCTAAATATCAAAAAATAAAAAGCAGTTCTCATTTCAATTAAGAACATGCCATTTTATAGTTTTATTCTGTTTTTATCCCGATTAACCTGCTCAAAACTTTTCTGTGCCATCATTCAATCGATCCCAAATGATGACTTCTCCAGTTTTAAGAGACTTTTTGTACATCAATAATACGCTGATTAGGGAGCCTCGAAATTGTAACATGAGATTTCGTTTTGCCTTATCAAAACGACCATCTACCAGGATATCAATGAGACTAGAAGCTCGAGTTTATCTGGTGTTTCCAACATCATCTCTCTCCCAAGTATAACCTGTCCAAGACCAAATATCCTTGTCAGGCAACTCTCGTCGAATACGCTTGACTAAGGGCAAGAGAATTCCAGTGTTCAGAAAAAGGCTCTCCTCCCTAGCAAGGTCAGTACCTTGAACATAGGGCTCAGCCAAATCTTTCATGATTTGCTCTTCTAGCTCTTGCGTATAAGGAATCCCAGCATTGAAAGACCAGGTCGCTACATTGTAGCAGCCCTCACAATGAAACATGCATCCGCTCGACATAGAGAATTAGCACCCTTCACCATCCACAAAATTAAAAGACTTTATAGTCAATAATACGTCCTTTGTAACTCTTCCTTTTCCACTCACCTGGCTTCGTGTATTCCATGTCATTTTTCTACCCCAACTCTATCCAATAACGCTCTTTTCCCAGCTCGTACATCTTCCAACACTCCACCATTGGCCAAAATCACTGCTCGACTAGCAGCATTATCCATATCGCAAGTAATCAGAACGGGAGAGAGCGCTAATTTTTGGCTTCAAGTAAAGCCAAGGCTAATTGTTGTTACCATACCTTTCCCCGCTCACTAGGGGCGAATGCCATAGCCAACATGCCCTCCTAACTCTGCGTAAAAATCGTTTAGTGTCATACGAAGTCCTAAAAACCTAATGCACGACCGTCCGAATCAAAGGAAGTAAACAAAATTGCCGGAACACGCCCTTCTGTCAAATGCAAGCCCGCTTCTTGATCACGATTAATTTGTAACCAATCTTCATAGTTTGCTGCTCGTGCCCAAGCGCTTTCTACCCCGCCATTCATGGGAAGCCCCTGCTCTTTGTATTCTGCAATCATTTCAAGTATTGCTGTCTTGTCTGCCAATCCCGGTCTTCGTAACTCCATGCACTCTCCTTATCTAAGTCCATCCAATAACGCTCTGTTCCATGCCGTATATCTTCCAATATCCACCATTTTTAAAATTACTGCTCTACTAGCTGGATTATCTACTGCACAAGTCACCAGCACTTGGTGAATATTCTTTGAAGCAGCAACAAGAAGTCCTTCTTTCAGCATCGAAGTGGCATAGCCTCTCCCTTGCATGAGATGGACGAACACTATAGCCTATATGACCACCGTGTTCGAGTAAGTATTCATTTTAGGCTCAGGCCAAATTTAAAAACCAACTGCTTGTCCTTCATCAAACCCGACAAATTGTATAGCTGGCACCCAAGTATCAGGAATATTGAGACCCATTTCTGCATTTCGGTTCCCAGCAATCCAATCTTCATAATCAAAAATCCTCCTTGTTCCAAAAACCACCATCGTGTGCGGCATTTGAATTTTCAAATTCCATTATGAGAGCCATCACAGCGTTTTTATCTTCTAGCCTCGGTCTTCTCAATTCCATTTTTCTCCCTGATAGAAAGAAAGTGAGATTTACCGATGTCATCTCTCCTTTCTTTATTGTTTTGCACTTACTTTTTGTAAAAATTGTTCTCGCAGTTTAGCAACTCGATCTTGTTTCTTTACTCCACCCTTGGAGTGTTTTTCATGATAGCGTGTAACTTGTGCTTTTCCTTTATCGTCTAATTGATATTTTCCACGAAAGTTCCTACTTTTTCTACATGATGTCCTCGAACTTGATTGTTGAACCATTCATGTGTTTAACACGAGCTGAAATCTCCTTGTGACGTCCATTTACCATTGGACGAGCCTGAGGATTTCAAGATAACCACAAGTTCGCTTCACAACATCAACTGTCTTAGGATCACTATTGCCGCAGTTTGGACAAGTAAATCCACGTTCTGTTGGCGTGAAATCCCCTTCAAAATCGCACTTGTAACAATGGTCAATCGGTGTATTGGTTCCAAGATAGCCCACACGATCGTAAGCATAGTCCCAGACTGATTCGAGTGCTTTCGGATTTTGTTGTAGAACAGGATATTCACAGTAGTGAATAAAGCCTCCTGAAGCCCCGGCCGCTGGATAATCTTTTTCAAAATCTAATTTTTCAAACGGTGTCGGATTTTTACGGACATCATAGTGGAAACTATTCGTATAATATTCCTTATCTGTAATATCTTTTACAAGACCAAATTTTTCTAGTATCCAGACGACAAAAAGCGGTCTGTCAGACTTTCAGACGGTGTAGAATAAACGAGAAGTGGTAGTCATATTGGTCAGACCATTCTTCTACGGCGTTTCATTTCACGAATGATATCGACTGTAAATTTCTTGGCTTCTGGATTGTGCTCCCATTCACCACCATAAAAGACTGTCGCCACTTCATACAGACCAATATAGCCGAGAGAAACTGTGGCTCTACGATGCTAAAGAGTTGATCCACCTTATCATATTTACCTGAGACGTTTTCCAAAAGCACCATATTGATAAAGAATAGGAGCATTAGCTGGAGTCGCTTCTTTGGTGCGTTCGACACAGTGAACGAGCGCATCTTCAGCAATATTCATCCGCTCATTAAAAATTTCCCAGAATTTCTCCATGTTGCCTTCAGATTCAAGGGCAATTCGTGGAAGATTGACCGTCACAACACCAAGATTCATCCGACCAGAATTGACTTCTTGCCCATTCTTATCTTTCCAACCTTGCAAGAAAGAACGACAACCCATTGGAACTTTGAAAGAGCCTGTTAATTCTACAATTTTATCGTAAGACAAAACATCTGGGTACATCCGTTTCGTGCATTTGTTCAAGGCTAATTGCTTAATATCATAGTTTGGAGTGCCAGGTTCTAAATTCAAACCACGTTTTAAAGTGAAAAATCAATTTAGGGAAGATAGCTGTACGGTGTTCTGATCCAAGTCCTTTGATACGAATCTGAAGAATGGCTTTTTGAATTTCTCTTTCAAAACGATTGGTGCCAAGACCAAAACCAAGCGATGTAAATGGGGTTTGTCCATTTGATGTAAACAAGGTATTAATTTCATATTCTAAAGATTGCATAGCATCATAGATGTCTTTTTTCGTTTTTGTCCAAGCAAATTCTTCTTGCTTTTCGGGAGTGACCCATTCACGCGCATCTGTCAGATGTTTTTCATAATTCTTTTCAGCATAGGGTGCCAAAACTTCATCAATTCGATCAGCTGAACAACCACCATATTGACTAGAGGCGACATTCGCAATGATTTGAGAAATTTGTGCAGTCGCGGTTTGAATCGACTTTGGACTTTCTACCTCTGCATTTCCAATCTTAAAACCATTTTTCAACATCCCTTTGAAATCAATCAAGCAACAGTTTGTCATTGGTGTATAAGGGCTATAATCCAAATCATGATAGTGGATATCTCCTTTTTGATGCGCATTTGCCACATGCGGCGGTAACATTTGCAAACCGATTGATTTCCCTACAATTCCTGCTGTCAAATCACGCTGAGTATTGAAAACATCGCTGTCCTTGTTTGCATTTTCGTTAACAACTGCTTGATCTTTGTTGAACAGTTTACCGATTGTAAAGTTGATATCTGTCGCTTTTGAGCGCGCAAAATCACGTTGCGTACGATGAGTAATATAGCTTTCTGCAATGGCATATTCATTCGCATTCAACAACTCATGTTCAACGATGTTTTTGAATTTCATAAATTTTAACACCTGCAGGAAAGCGCGCAATCACTTCTGCTACAATTTTTATTAGTAATGCCTCAAGTTTTGCTTCTAATAACGGGGTCATCGTCGTTACTTCTCGACTAGCTTTGACAAGTGCCTTGTAGATCTTATCGCGTCAAAAAGCACACGACGACCATCACGTTTTCTACATAAATATCTGCAAATCCTTGTATCGTCTCTTCATTTAATGCAATCATAGCTCCTCCATTCGTATAAATCATATTATATCACTCTCATATCAATATCTTGTGGTAAAAACTTAAAATTTTGTTTAAACACAAGATATATTTGATTTCAGCTTATTCAACTATGAAATGATTGAGTTTTCAAGCTTGTTAACTGATAGTTCTCTTTAATTGCTTTTTGGACATCTTGAAGAACTGGCGACTGATTATGAACTAAAAATATAAGCGGGTCTATTTTCCTTCAAACTCCTGGCCAAAGCCATTTTATTTTCAGCAGTTCCTTGGCAAGCCTGGTGTTAAAAATCGGTACTGCAGATAAATGTCCGCTCGCTTGGTAGAGCAGCGCCGTTTTATCCCTAAAGCATATTTTTGTCCGTCTTCTTTGCTTTATTTTTGATATAATTTGCAGCAGATGCAGTTCACTTGCTTCACCTGAAAGATAAAATATAGTGATTTACAGAGGAAAACCAATTAAATAAATGACTACTAAAGCGGGTAAAAAAGCATTTTTAACAATGTAGTTTCCTAAAATAGACGACGATTTTCGCACACGACTATGACGTCCACCTCTGTTCAGCTTACTCTTTCCTAACCATAAACTGAGTAAAACCATGAGTACGGCAAAATCGACAGAAAGCAGATAAACACCTTGCTCTGTCAAAAAGAAATTAAATGAAACTAAGATAAACGAAGCAAAAAAACTCAGTAGCTGCAGAAAGCGTTCCTCAGAATTTGCTGGCAATGAAAAACTTCTTATCCAAGTCCCCAATACTCCAAGCCCAATGAGTAAACACTATAAAGCAAACCATTATGCAATCAAATGTTGCCCCAGAAAAACGAAGACTCTCCATGGATAAAGGATTTGACTAATCGCTGCTCCAAAAGTACCATTTAAAAACCGTATAATAGCTCAAGGGATAAAATATAAGTGAGAAGCCCACAAGAGTAGCCATTGATACAAACCGTGCCTTTTTGCTTTGTGACAATATTATAAACAAAAGAGCAATAAAAGCTTGTTGCATAGAACACCAAACTCGTTAACGGATCAATGTAAACATCAGCGACCAAGCGCACCAAAACCAATAAAGCCTTTATCGTTAGCCTCTCCTGCTACAGCTAACGTACCAGAAAAATACAGTGCACCAAATACACAAAGGGAAAGCAAACATACTAGAATATAAGCCACCCCAGCCTAAAACTAAAGCTATATCAAAAATAACGAAAACAATTTTATAGAATTATTCATACCGCTGTTAATTGGTAAACAATTTTGAAAAAGAAAAATGCCAGCAACAAATAAAGCCACACACTCGATTGCTGCAAATAAAATATTGCTCAGAAAGAGATTGCCTGCCCAATTAGCTAGATAATAAAGCACCACTCGTTCCATAAATATTTCCATAAATAACCTGTCCTTGTGCTATTGCCCATCCTGCTAGCAGATTTTGAGATTGCAGATTCTGTAGAAAGATTGGTCAACAATGGATTCGCAACACTTAAACCACTCAGCAATGCACTCCACAAAAAGTAATAACACAAAAGGAGTTGAAGTTGGTCTATAAAAGTAGCATTTTTCTTGCTCTCTTCGTAAAGCGCCTCTGCTACTGTCTCTTTCGTACCTTGTTCAGGCATTGTATCATACATAAAGATTCTCCTTGATATCAGTCTTATCTAGTATATCAAAATCTTCTCTATCTGTCAGCCTCATTCTGATAAGTTCTGCATCTTGCGCAAAAGTAGACTGTACATATTCCAATTCTCGGAAACGATGATAACCTAACGTGATATACTTTTCAAGAATTCTTTTCTTCACTTGTTAATTCTTTGACCATTTTACATCCTTTTTACTAGATTATTCAGAAAAGATTCTCCTATACAAGAGAAATTTTTATAGCATCAGCGCAAAAACAATTCGACAATCTCTTTGATTAAACGTTGATGACCAAGTATTTTTAATAGTATCCTCCATGAATTTTCTTGAGAATTCTCAAAAGGGTTTCAAAATCCCGTTTTAAGTCAAACATAGAAGGCGTTTTACAGCATCAAAATAAGATTTTCATAGTGGTGAACCAGACTTGATAATCAAAAGTTGATTGTTCCAACCACACTGAAATCATCGTCTGCCACCACATGCTTGTGTAATAAACCTGGAGTATATTCATAAATCCGAACCCCAGCTGCCATCAAGTCTGGATAAGCACCTCGTGTAATGAGCTGAATAAGCTTTTTATCTGGAATATAGGAGTCACAATCCGCACATCTACTCCACGCATAGCTGCATTTTTTTAATGTCTTCTGTCAAGTCATAATCAATAATTAAGTACGGTGTAGCAATATACACATAATCTGTCGCTTGACTGATAATATTTTGATAAACATTTTTCCCAACTTGAGCTTTGTACATAGGCTTTAGGTCCGCTTCCATACGGAATATAAAGTCCTGGTGCATCTACTGCTTTTTGTTGTCCAAATGATATTGATCAAAATCGCTAATAGTTCCACGGTTGATATACCAGTTCATAAGAAAAAGACGTGTCAAGGCCTTTACTGCACGGCCATTTAAACGAATCCCACCGTCTTTCCAGTGACCAAAACGCTCAATGTGATTAATGTATCTCATCTGCTAAATTGACCCCTCCAGTATAGCCAATCTGCCCATCAATAACAAGAATTTTCCGATGATCTCGATTATTAGCTAGGCTACTGTCATTCGCGGAATCACTTTGTTAAATTTATGGGCTATCAATCCCCATAGCTTTGTAATCGACTGGTGAAGTGCCAGAAGAGTCGCCACAAACCAATATCATCATAAGCATCTTCACTTCAACACCTTGAGTTACTTTCTCACGCAGATATCCAGAAATACTATTCCACATGAGACCTTCTTCCACAATGTAATATTCCAAAAAGATAAATTTTTCTGCCTTTACGCAAATCTTCCAGCATTTTTGAAACATTTCTTGCCCAAAGGGAAAAATTGTGATTCCGTACCGTCATATACATCCGCATTATGATCCATGCTAGAAGTGATTTGATAATCCCATAAGCTGACTTATCTGTATTTTTCAACTCTAAACGCAACTCATAACTATATCCTCACGAAATTTCATTTGATCCATATTCTTCAACTGCTTTCAATTCACTTCTAGACAAACGACGCTCGCCAAACATCAGATAAAGCAACGGTCCAAAGACTGGAATAAAAGCCACTAAAAGCCAGGTTACTTTACTTTTCTGGCGTCATTGAACGATTGACAATCGCCAAAAATAGTTGCCACACTGAATAAAATCACATGCAAATCCATAAAGTAGGCGTCCATCGACCAAGCCAAAAGAAAACCAAAACAAGTCCCAATTCTAACACCATAATAAAGATGCTAAACCATATTTTGACATCAATAGCTGAAATTTCCTAAAATTCATGTCTTCCCCTGTCTCCCTATTTAGTACTAGTATAACGGGGATTCCCTAATAAATCAAGCCAAAGTCAACTATTGTTTGCCCTTCAAATTATGCACAAACATCCCAACAAAAGAGTGGTAGAAAATTTCAATTTCATGAGATCAACTCTTCTCACACTCTTAGTTCTAGTTATGAATAAAATACCGTCCCTCTCTATCTAGTTGAGAGAATAGCTAAAACAAAGATTTTGGCTCAATAATCTTATGAAGAGAGGAAAACCAACCTTCAATTCTTTTCTACATTTTGTAAGTCATGGTTTTCACTGTTGAAACATGGTACTCCCGTTCCAACAGATTATTGTTTCGTTAAAACGACCGTATCATTTTTCTCCATTTTCTTGCTCAATATCTTCGATTGTCAATTGACGATTGTTAATCATATAATGCACAGTATCATCTCCAATCCTCATTCCTGATTTGTTGGATCAATACTCACTGGTTTCACTTCTTCTTCACCATTTGGCCCTTGTTCGGTCCATGTACCACTCTTCCCCTTGATAACCAAAGCACTGTAGCCTCCTCGTCCATCCCCTTATACGTCCCATCTAGTTTTTCTGAGGACTTTTCTGCTATAGTTGATGACCCCTCTCTCACTCTGAGACATTAGCTGATTGACTACTTGAAACAGACTGAGGGTTGGTGAGGTCTGGTTGAACTTGAAGCACGAGGTCAAAACGATAAGACCCTATCAGAGAGAAAAGATCACATAGCTATCTCTTTAATGCTAACATTTTTATCCTCCTCATTATACAGTTTACTGTTATCGCTTTCCTTCAATCAGTCTCAAAAGAAAGCACGAACCTCCGCAATAAAATAAAGAGAACCTGTCACAAAAGCAGCTGATTATCAGTAGAATTTCTGATAAATTGTTCGATAAATTCCTGATATGAAGAAACGTAATTTTCGGCTGTAAGATCCTGCTCCCCCACTGCACCCATCATTCTCAAATGTTGTTATAGTCAATCGCGCCTCTGGCAATTCCTGTGTTAAATAAGACAGCATCCCCTGATAATTCTTTCTGCGCTCAGCACCAAACAAGACAAATATTTCTTTTTGTTCTTGTTGAGGAATAAACTCCACCAAACGTGACAAAGTTGGTAAATTATGTGCTCCGTCTAAATAAATACCTCCCTCAAAAATATTCTAACCGCCCTGCCCAATTCGTTTGTTGGAGAGCTCGATCCATTTCACTTGCGGTTGCCAGTTTTGTTGCTTCACAAATAAAAGAAAACCTTTGAAAAGCAACAGCTGCATTTTCTTCCTGATAGTGCCGTTCAGTCCCAGCCGTAAATCGACTATCATTTCATCTTGATTAGAAAACCGCTCTTTCGAAAATGAAAAATCTCTGCCATAGTTCATACAAGTCAACTCCGAGAGCGTTCGCGCGCAGCTCTACAGAGCCTTCTCGCCTCTTCGACCAATGGTCCAATAACAGCTATTTTATTCTCCTTGAAAATTCCTGTTTTCTGTTCTGCAATTGCAGCTATGGAGTCTCCTAAGGTTTCCTGATGATCCAGCCTACTGATGTCACAATTGTAATATCCCCTATCACCACGTTTGTTGTGTCCAAAAGCCTCCAATTCCTACTCGATCAAAGCCACATCTACTAGTCCTCCTTGAAAGTACAGCAGTATAAGCGTTAAGATTTCAAAAATAAGATAAAGGAGAGTGCGTCTGTAACAACTGCCTTTCCATTGTTTGAACACGGTGCCCTATTCTGATGAAGGCTTTGTCGGGGATTGGTTCGTGGTTGATACAAATCCGGTCGTGAATGCTTGTCATGTGTGGAGATGTAAAAGTTCCCACTTTCTTATCATGTTGCACAAATAATTGACTCATAAACGCAATCGTTGAGCCTTTTTCCATTCGTTCCTGTCACATGAATCATGGGGTAATTCGCTTCTGGATGATGCAAAGATCGATTGCTCGTATCGATTCGTGCTAAACCAGACCGAAAATTTTAAGCCAATCCGACTTTCTAACCTATTTCAATTTCATTCGTTTTCTTCTCTAGCAAAAGGGAGTGAAACAGAGACCAGATTTTTGGTTCATGTCGCACCCCACAGCTCATTGAATAGCTGATACTCTTTTCTTCACACATAGGGAATTAAGTCAACTACGCATTCGCATACTATAAAATATGATTCACATAGTTTTTGATTTCTTCATCATCCGTGATGCAAAAAGCTAATGTATCCAAATTATTCTTCCATAAAGCTATTGAAAAACTTCTTCAATCATGTCCCATTCAGCATCTGAATCTTCTGGGATTGGTTGTAAATCGCCTTCTGTTCCATCTTCATTCTCCAGTAAATGAGTAGGCTGAATTTCTACTCACCGTTTTCATCTTCTTCTGCGCTAGCTGGAATCAATAAAACGTAGTTTTGCCAAATTCTTCTTTTTCCATCAATTGTCAGAGAATTTCAAACAAGGTTTCATTCCCTTGCTCATCTACGAGTGTAATCAATTCACGCTCTTCGTGGTCATAGTTATGATCGTGTGCCATGGTTTCTCCTTTGTCTATTAAAAATTTCGATCTAAATAATTTTGCAATATAAGTTGCGCTGCAAGCTTGTCAATAACCTTTTTCTCTTCTTTCTGCTCACATCTGCTTGTTCAATCAACATTCTCGCAGCTACCGTTGTTAGGCGTTCATCTTGGTATTCAACTGGCAAATGAAATACTTTTTCAATTTTAGCACCATAAGCTCGACTTGCTTCTACGCGAGCTCCACTTGTATTGTTCATATTTTTCGGGAGACCCACAACAAACTTCTCAACCTTGTATTCTCTTACAAGCTCACTCAAACGATCAAAAACCAAATTCCTCTTTTTCTTCATCAATAGGAATAATTTCAAGTCCTTGAGCTGTAAAACCAAGTGGATCACTAATCGCGACACCAACTGTTTTTGAACCAACATCTAATCCCATCATTCTCATTAGAGATCAATGCCTTGCCCTTTCAAATAATAACGAACTAATTCCTCACAATCTCATCACGTTCATATTTACGAATTTGATTTCGTGCATTATTATAACGAGGTACATACGCAGGATCACCACTAAGCACATATCCCACGATTTGGTTGATTGGATTATAACCTTTTCATTCAGCGACACATAGACATCTTTCAATGTTTCACTAATTTCTTTTTTGTTTGAATCATCAAGATTAAACCGTACTGTCTCATCTGTAAATCCCACAATTACACCTTCTTTCACTAGAATACCTATATTATAGCACATTTCAAGACTTTTCACAAATTAAAGAGGTTGAAATGTAGTGGAACAGAACTAAAAATTTTAACTGATAACCTTAATATCGTGAGGATGATTAGGAATTTTTAGAGATAAAAACGAACAAAGTCAATACTGCTATAAGAGGCTTTTTACCTACAACCTCAAACAAATGCTATGCAATCGGTTTTTAAGTACAGGATTTTTATACCAAATTAAGGCTGGGACACTCATCGTCCCAGCCTTTTTCTTTCACATATGACTATTCTTATCATGGATTTGCAACTTCTTTAGCACCAGCTGCTTTGACAGATTCAATATATTGTTTTGGGGGTTAAGTCTTTTTAATAGTTGAGAACATAGAACCATATGTGTCTAATTTTGATGCTTCATCAAGGTTGATTTTGCTCATATCAATGCTAATGTTAACTTTAATAACATAGTCTTTCGTAATATCAGTTTTAACATCAACACCAGCTAAAGACTTAAATTTATCCAATCTTGCAGCTGTCTCAAAACCAGAGATTAACTGTGGCTTTCTACTTTTCTAAATCTTGTCCTCTTAAAGCGCTTTTTCATATTTTCTGGAAGTATTGCTCAAGATTGATGACAAATTTCTAAATGTTTTTCCTCATAAGAAATCGTTTGATAAGTCTGTTCTATTCCTTGAACAGTCTGTTTTTGTTGGAAAGACTTAGTTACGACAGAATCTTTTACAACACTTGAAACCAGTCTTGTCTCCTGATTGCTGCTCAGATTTCTGGCTGCTGCTCGTTAGAAAGAGCAAGCTTGCACCTAATCACAACAATTGATTTTCTCATAATATATCCTCCTTATATTTTTAGAGTTTTTACAAGAAAAAGTGTACCACCTTTTGTAAGCGTTGTCAGATAAACTTGCCTAAAAACTCCCTATTTAACAATTACTGATGAACTGCTTTTACATCACTCTGCAATCTGATCTTCAACATATTCCTTAGGTTTCATTTTTAAAAGTTTTTAAATTTATAATCTTTAACTACTCAGTATCTGTTGCTTTATTAATATCCACAACTGGAAAGCAACGTATGCACTCGCTTCAATTCCTGCTCATTAAAGATTTTCGAGAGGCTGAAAAGCCTTCTAAACTCTTGTGATCTATTTTGCGTCTCTAGTCAAAAGATTTTTCCAACAATTTTTGCCATCAGCAACTCCAACTTCAGCAACCACTTTTTCATTTCTTCTTTTCATCGGCATGATTTACTCAATCGATAAACTTAAAAATTGATTTCTGTAAGCGTTGTTGAACGCCTTCAGCCGTTTTAGGAACAGATAAATTTCTTCGTCATAACTATTTATTTTTCAGCATTCCGAGAACGGTAACTCTGCATCAATCGATTGCTTGCTTTTGATTTTGGTTTTTTCTTTGACCACAACCACCAAAATTGGAAGAATAATGGTTAATGAAATCAGGATTTTCATGGTCTATCTACTCCTCGTTATTTATTTTATCATCTTCTATGATAAACAAAAAGCGAAACTGTATTCCATCTTTTCGTATTATAAAAGGGCACGTGACGTGCTGTATTTTCAACATTACGGACTGAACGAGGCAAAAAGCACGAATGTCGTCTTCCTTGTAATCCACTTGCAGTCGCTTATCATCGACCAAAATAGACTCTCTTAAGATGCATGGAGTTTCCATGATTAAATCAATCACTTCACTTTGCACTACTTAACTCTTCGATATCTACTCCCTAAGCCTTTTAGTATAGCGATTTTTGAGAGACAATACTTGCCACCCATTTTCAGTTTTTGTTAGAATATCTAACAACTCTTCTTTGTAATTCCTTCTTTACAAGATTTTTGTTCTTTATAAGTTAATTGATGAGCATTGAGCCGTGTTTTTGCTTTTTACAACTAGTTGCAACTTGAGACAGTATAAATTGTAATCATGTAAGTACCTTTTCGCTACACGGTACTCTATCACTTTATATATTATACCATAAAATCTCTCCAGTCTTGCGACCTATTTTAAATTTATTCCTCGATTTCAATCGCACCATCTAAATCTAATGTGACTTCTCTGCTTTGTTTGCTGAGTTGCTTGTTTCCACCTTTTCTCATCTTCAGCATCATCCTCAATCAAACCATAATGAATTTAACCTGCGATCAATTTCATCAAAAATTTCTGGATGATCTGCTCCAAAGTGTTTCTAGCATTTTCAGACCCTCGTCCAATCTTTTTCATCATTGTAAGAATACCACGCAACCTGCTTTTAATAATGTCTGATCCGTAGTAGATCTTTGATGAGCTCGCCTGTTTTAGAAATGCCTCACCATACATGATTTCACGAGAGCTTCCTCAACGAGCGGAGCAACTTTATTCTTCACGACCTTGATCTTCGTTTCTTTCCACATTGGTCTCATCACCTGTACCTTTTGATTTGAGTGTTCCGCGGACATCCAAGCGAACTGAAGCATAAAACTTAAAGGGGCACGACCTCCGGCGTTGTTTCTGGATTTCCAAACGATACCAACTTTTTCTCGTAATTGATTACTAAAGTACTGTAATCGTCTTCGTTTTATTGATAGATGCAGATAACTTCCGCATCGCTTGCCCATCATCCGTGCTTGTAAACCAACGACGATATCTCCTATATCTCCATCAATTTCAGCACGCGGTACAAGAGCTGCAACCGAGTCGATAACCACCAAATCTACGGCAGAATCAATCAATTTTCCAGCAATTTCAAGTCCCTGTTCACCTGAACTGGTTGAGAAAGTAATAATCATCAATATTAACCCCAAGTGCCTGCGCATAGGCTGGATCAAGAGCATGTCGGCGTCAATAAAAGCTGCAATCCCTCCCTCTTTTTGGGCCTGCGCTACCGCATGAAGAGCACACTGTTGTCTTACCAGAAGATCTGGACCATAAATTTCAATAATCATCCGTTTGATACCCTCCTGCACCAAGTGCAATATCTAATGCCAAGCTACCTGAACTCATGACTTGAACTTTTTGTTCAGCTTTGTCTCCCAGGCGCATACTGTTCTTTACCAAAATCCTTTTTCAATATTTTTAAGTGCATTATCTAATGCTTTTTGATGTTCTCACCAAATTTCTTTGAAATTTTCATCTATGTGTCGCCATTTATTTCTCCTGTGTAGTAATAAATTAATTTTCTTGATTATCTAATTATTATAGCATATTCTCATTTTAATAAAGTTTTGCAACAAATTGAAAGCATGTATACAGCTATTTTACGTACATCCGTCCGACTGCGCCCCGCAATATTAACCTCAATAGACTGAACGTTATCTGCAGTCAAGCCAATATAAACAGTTCTGCTGGATGGCCTTCAAACTATTCCGGACCTGCTACCCAGTCAAACTCACTGCATAGTCACTAGCAGTCAATTTCCTAGCTTGCTAGCCATTTTTCTGCTGTATGATGAGACTACCCATGCATTTCTAAATCTGCCAATGGAATGCCTAACATTTGACTCTTCTCCTCTATGCCATAAGTAACAAAAGCCACCCAAAGACCTTGGATGCTCCAGAAAAATTTGCTAAAAGTCGCTTTGAAAAAGTCCCGCAGTCAGACTTTTCAGCTGCTGTGACTGTTTTTGCTTTCTTCAACAATTCAAAAGCTGTCTGTCCCAGAGAATTGTCATCTCCATAGCATAGAAAAGGTCATGGCTAATTTGTTGTCTCAAAAGTCTGTACTGCTAAAAATTTTCTTTTTCCAGATGAGCAAACTTAACATCTGCTTCCTTTTGACTGCTGGCCTTGGTCGACAATCGCAACGTCACTTCCCCGTCTTAGCATAAGGAGCAATGGTCGGATCCGTCTGAGTATCAATCAAGTTTCTGAGGGAGTGACTAATTGACTCTCCCACAATACCAAAGAAACGCAAGACTCTCGAAGTACAATTTTTGGCCAGTTGCTAAAAAGCGAACCAACTCATTGTTTACCAGTAGGCTTTTAGTTCACTAGGGGGCCAGAGAGAACAACATAAGTCACACCACGGACTTCAGCAACGCCACTAACTGCAAGTCCGGTTTCATTTTCGTAGAGAGTCGACTCTTTCTACTATCTGAGCTTGTCGCTCATTATTTGGTGTTCGAGCATAGTCCGGTCGACTGGAGAAGAAACGATTCAATTTTCAACAGCTACTTGATGAAAGACAGCCTACGATTCAAAAATTTTGACAAAAGTCTGCTTGGTTGTCGTCTTCAGTGAGACCTAAAACCACCTGTCAAGATAACTAAATTACTACGATCTCTGCAGTTTCATGGATGACAGACGATCTTCATTATCTCCAACCGCTGTCGAAAATAGACACTATCCTCAAGCCCTGCTATATTTTTCAGATAAAAATTGAGTATTCGTATTGACAATCTGACTCAGTCAAAATCTCAGTACTACAGTAATATTCTCGCCATAAAACCTCCCACCTTACTATTCGAATTGGTTTTATTTTATCAAAAATACCAAAAGTTGATTTTCATTTTTAGGAAACAAACAGAGTTGATAGGTTTCTCAAAAACTTGTCAATATCCTGTTGAACATTTAGCATATAAACTGCTTCTGCATTCCTCCTGATAAGCTGTATTCAAAACAAATAAAAGGAAATATACTGGATAATTCAGCCATTGTTTGTCCAATAAACTGCAAACTCTAGCTATAAATAGAATGTATAGAGAGAGATAAAAATAAGCTGGAATTTTCTTGTTTTCATTGTTCTACTTCCAGTCACAATCCTTTTCGTGATCATTGATAAGTCCAGCTGCTTCTAGGAATGAATAGACACAAACGGGACCGACAAATTTGAAGCCTTGCTTTTTCAGCGCCTTGGACATGGTTTCTGACAGCTCTGTTTTAGTCGGTGCTTCCTTGTAGTTCAAAAATTTCATTGTCAATCGTTTTGAAATCTACAAAGGACCAGATATAGTCATTAAAAGAGCCAAACTGCTTTTGAACAGCCAAAATAGCTTGGGCATTGGCCCTAGTCGCATAAATCTTCATCTTATTACGGATGATGTCGGGATTCCCCAACAAATCATCCAAATCTGCATCTGTCATCTGAGCAATTTTTCTGGGCATCATAGAAATGAAAAGCTCTCGAAAAAGCCTGACGTTTATTCAGAATGGTCTCCCAAGAAAGTCCAGCCTGATAGGTCTCCATGCAGAGTAATTCAAATAATTTCTGATCATCATGGAGGGATTGCCCACTCCTCATCATGATAGGCTACATACAAGGGGTTGTTCATTTTTACCCAGCCGCAGCGTTTGGTCATATCTTTCTCCTATTTCACCAACATCTTAAGAGCTGACTTGATATAGTTTTCTGCTGTATCCGTCGTTCCTTCAAAGAATTTCTTGATTTTCTTGAGCTCAGCAGCTTTGTAGCCCAGAGCTAGCATGGCTTCCATGGCCTTCCAGCTCCTGATTATCCACAGTCTGGACAGGCGCCTTGCTTTCTGACGGACCATCTGCCGCCACTACCTTGCCTTCCAAGTCCAGCACCATCTGCTGGGCTGTCTTTCTTACAATCTTAGGAAACTTGGTCAGGTAGGTGATGTTTTTCTGCTCAATGGCTTGCACTAAGCCAGCATTATCATCTGCCGCAATAATAGCCAGGGCAGACACTGGGCCAATACCTGAGACTGAAATCAAGCTGAGAAAGAGTTGCTTCTCCTCCTCGGTCGCAAAACCGTACAGGAGCTCCGCGTCTTCTCTCACCACCTGGTGGACATAGACCTTGGCTTCCTGATGGAGATGCCCTGAGTAAGCATAGGGTTGGCCACATGAAGAATATAGCCGATAGAGTTGACTTCCAATACAATGTATTTGGCTGTAATTTTGCTAATGATTCCTTTTAAAATATTCGTACATAATCTTCCTTCTTTTTTGTATCATTTTGCCTATCTAGTATATCATATTTTCTGCCTGGAAACTGCAAATAGAAGTGCAACCAGCGGTTGACAAAATGTACAGGAAGCTGTATTCTCAAGATAACTAAAAGCTGTTAGGATAGAGTTAGCAAAGAAAAGGAGGCTGCCACGATGAAACTCGCTGATAAATTATTTGAACTAAGAAAAGAAAAAGGCTGGTCACAAGAAAAACTGGCTGAACAAATCAATGTCTCTCGCCAGAGCATTTCCAAGTGGGAGTCTGGTCAAGCACTGCCAGAATGGAAAAATTGTAGAGACTGAGCAAGATTTTCCAGGTGACGACAGATTATCTGCTTTTAGAAGAAAGCGACAAACCAGAAATAAACCCCGTCCTCTCAGAAGACGAAAAAGATCGCTACTACAAGGAAGTGAAATCTTATGGCTTCTGGCAGGTTCTGTATATTTTTATATCTGCCCTGGCTATCTTTCTCTTCTTTGCAGGTTCTAGCTTTCCAGCAACATTCACTGCCCTAGTCTGGTTGGCATTTTTCCTCTTAATCGCATCAGCAATGGCTATTAACAAGGCGCTAAAAATTAAGAAAAAGTATCTGGACAAGGTTATAGGCCTTGATGATCTTAAGAAAGAAGGTGCTAAAGATGAAACTAAAAACTGACAATCCCATACCTGTCAAAACTCGTCTGAAAGAACTCTTTGGCGACTGGCTCTTCATCTCAGGCTACCTCATTGCTCTACTAGCTATGGGCTTTTTACAATCTGGTTCTAGGAGGCATTCCTGCATTCTGCAAAGCTCCAGAGCCAGCTTCTGGGCTCACCTCAGTTCTGCCTCTATCTATAATCTTTGCTTGCTAGACTATAGAAAAGGAAGTTTTGGCAACGTTGGGCAGGTTTACAGTTGGTTTACAATCATAAGAGCCTTTCCAGCTTCTTGCGCTCTACTATCAAGCTTTTTCCCTTGGCAGCTGGGGGCATATGGAGCTATCCAGTAGTGCTAGGGAGCAGATGCTCAGTCATCTTGTCAACTTCAGCAGGGATTCTCTTCGATCTTCTGCTGATGGGACCGCTTTTGCAGGACAACGCCATCCAGCTGATTTGCTTGCTGAACGCAAGTTCAGCTCAAACATTAAATAACACGCTCTAGTTCTATGACTAGGCTGTTTGATCTTCTATAAAGTCTAGTATTTCCCAACTCGCAGAGCTAGTATGATTTTTCCTGAATGCGGCGAAACATTTTTCCATATCCGACTTGGTAAAAGTTGACCAAGACCGGCCGGCCGTGTGGGCAGTTATAGGATTGTCACACTGGGACAGCTGAAAAGACATAGTCACGCGCAGAGTAGTCATCCAGATCTGTGATTGGCCTTGATAGATGTTTGCAGCTCATCATAATGGCCAGCTCTGCTCGATATTTCTTGATAGAAACTTCCTTGGTCAGGAGAAGCATGTCACACATCTCATAGATACCAGCTTCAATCTCCTCTTCCTTAAACCAAATGGGATGCTCACGGAGGATAAACTGGTTGGCTCCATACTCTTCTAAAAAGATGCCAGCATCTTCTAACAGCTCCATCCGCTGCTTGATTCGCAGCATATCGTCTGCCGGAAATTCAAAAATATAAGGCACCAAAAGCTGCTGCTGACTGTCATCTACATCTCCTATTTTGTCCCTATAATATTCATATTTGACCCGTTCTTGAGCCGCATGCTGGTCAATAATATAAAGACCACCATTTCCTTGTGCAAAGAGATAGGTTCCGTGCATTTGACCGAAATACTCCAACTCTGGAAAGGTTGATATTCCTTCTCTATCTAGCTTCTCTAAAGCTCTTCCATACTCAGCTTTCGATCTAACTCAGGATGATCCAGTTGGTCAGTAAGAAGGCGCCTGCCTTTCTGCAAATTTAATAGAGACCGTTCTGGAATCAGGCATATCTGGAGCAACGGGTTGTTGAGCTACATTGGTCAGTTTTCTCAAAAGAAGGTCGATCTTCTGACACTTGTGGTTTCACAAAGAAATCGGTTCTTCCTTGGTCGTAATAAAGTCGGTTCTCCTTTAGTGGTAGGCTAGTCTGTTCAGGCTTACTTACTCGATTAACAGTTGATTTGGCCAGATTTTCCAAAGCATCTGGAATCAAATCATACTCTTTAGACCTCGCAGCAATCGGCTTGTGAAATCAAGACCATAAGCTCGTTTCTTTGAGATCCGTACTTTTGCTTAGTGGGATGAACATCGACACCAGCAAGGTAAGGATCAATCTGAATAGCAATCACTGCAATCGGAAAAACGCCCCACCATGGGCCATTTACTACCATAGCTATCAAGGATAGCTCGATTGAGCAAGAAATTCTTTAATATAGCGACCGATTGATGAGAATCGTAATATAAACGATTAGCTCGTGTCAGTTCTGGCAGGCTAATATAGCCTGATACTCATCCAAATTAGAAGCTGAAACTCAATCATGCCGTTGTCAGTCCATAAACACCAGCAATGCTTGTGTAGACTCCCTGTTCCTACTGTTTGTGTCATTTTTACCGTCATTTATTGAGTAAAGCAATCTCCGGATGGGCTAAACTCAAACGATTCATCACGTCTACAATATGAGATAATTCGGCTTGCTGGCTTTCATATATTTCAAGCGAGCAGTGTATTGAAAAGAGATTTTCGACTTTGATTTTTGTTCCGACACTGCTGCTCGTTGGTTCTACACACTCAACTTCACCCACCTCGGGCTACCAAGAGAGTACCATATTGATCTGTCTCTGTTGCAGTTTCAATCGTCAAACATGAAAACAGAAGCGATAGACGGAAGGGCCTCACCGCGAAAACCCAACGTCCGAATTCGAAAAGGTCGGCTTGTTTCTTAATCTTACTCGTCGCATGCCGACGCAAAGTGTATGGGAACTTCCTCATGCTCAATTCCTTCGCCATTATCAATGACTCTGAATACTCTTGAGACCTGCTTCTTCAATCTCAACTATAATCTGAGTGCTACCAGCATCAATGGAGTTTTCTATCAACTCCTTGATCACGCTGCTAGGTCGCTCGATGACCTCACCTGCTGCAATCTGATTGGCAAGTTTTTCTGGTAATTCCCCATAATTTTTGACATAGTTTTGGTTTTCACCTTTTCTAAAACGTTGATTTAATAAGGTTCTGATGATGTTTACACCATCAAAAATACAATTTGTTCACCTTTTTTGTGGACTCAGGGAGCTAATAGCTTTCTCAAAGTAGCTACTGCTTCTTTTCTTTGTCTCTTGATAGGTGGTTGTAGATGTCTCAAGGTCATTGTAATATTTGCATGACCTAAGCGATATTGCAATTCTTTGTATGAGATACCAGCATTCAGTAATAAACTAGCGTGAGTATGGCGGAAAGCGTGAAAGGTAAAGCGAGGAATACCTGCTTCTTTGCAACGGGTATCTAAAGCACTTTGCCTGATTGCCAAATCAAAATATTCTCTTGTAGGGGTGGCAAAGACTACAGACGGAGCACGCGCCCCAGTCTCGATAGCTGGCGTTGCCTATTCTTGTATAGACGCAGCATATTGACCGTTTTCTTGTCTATGCTAATGGTTCGATTGGCTGACTTCGGTCTTAGCTGTACTAACCGCCTTGTTTAAGCCTTTGTTATACGTTTTATTTACTGTGATTGTACTCTTTTATCAAGGTCTATGTCAGTCCATTCTAAGGCGCAGGCTTCACCAATACGTAACCCTGTAGACAAGAGCAAATGATAAAGGACATACTCATAATACAAACTATAACGCTTGTACTGCTTCTTTTCTAGATTATCAAGAAAAGCCTTCAAATCATCTGGAGCAATAAACTTTACCTTGTTATCATCAGCCTTTCTTTTTGTCTTCTAGGAAGTATAATATCTCTAGCTGGGTTATTGGTGACAAGTTGCAGCAATATTCCTTGTTGAAAAATCCTCCTGATGATTGACCGTATTGTCACAAAGTTTTCAAAATATCTTGATAACTGATTGATAAAAACTGCTATATCACTAGCCGTTATCTTGTCAGAGTTGTCTGTTCCCAAAAACTGCGTAAATATGGGTTCTTAGATTGCTCAATGTTGCCTCATAGGTTTGTGGCTTAACGGTCTGCTTAGCTAGCATATATCAGCCAGCTCTTGAAAATTCTTGACCATGACTCGCCTTTTTGAATGGTTGGAGCCATTCAGTTTAAAATCTATCTGGGCTTGTTGAGCTTTTTGATTTAACCTCTTTTCTTTGTCCGTCCTGTTACGCTGGTTTTTACTTTCGCCTGTTACCTGGTCAACACCGAGATAAACACTAGCGGGTATACAGTTGTACCGTTTTTCTTTTGACTTCTGTTATTCTCATGATATCCCCTTTCTATCAGCAGGCAAGCCGTAAAAGTTTTAGATTGTCATGCATGCTAGGAGCTACGAGAATACCCTATTTTTCGTTTTTGTTTTATGTAAGACGGTAAATCATGCAGAAAAAGAAAACAGGCTATAAAACGCGTGTTTATGAGGGTTATTTGTCAATCAGTCCTTAAGCTCTCTTTCAAAGTCTGAATTTATCTTTGGGTTTTGTGAAAAGTTGATATTCTAACTTTGCTTTTATCCTTTAGCAGCCTTAGAAGTGATTTTACCATGACCCTCTAAAATATCGTATTCTTGAAAGTCAAAAAGCGGTCAATGCTTTCAGCAAGCTGTTGCATGGTCTGGGTTTTTCGCTGCTCTATTTGTCTTCAAGGTAATCAAAATAGCTGGAGATACTTTCTTTCAAGAGAGCGAATTTCTTTCTGTTAGGTAATTCTTTGCTACCTGGGCATCCATTTGTAGATACGACCGTCTGGGGAATTTTTCCATGGTTAGTCCCATGTTGTCCTTAGTATGGTCTGCTTTCGTATATATAATTTCTGCAGCAGTCTGACCAGTAATAGCATAATGAAACTTGTTTTGCGCATCAGCATAGAATTGTTTTTAGTAAGGTCTTTCGTATTGCGAACGATGCGAAACTGCAAACATACCGCTCACTAGCATCGGATAGAGCGATACGTCCAAGATCGCGAAGTAGCCTTTCCAGTGAGGTTTTCCTGCTTTCGCGTCGTCATCCATAGCAAAGCCTTTTATCATGTACTCACGCAGTACCGAAGTAGCCCATTGTCTGGAAGCGCGTGGCTTTTTGGAGAGTTGACCCGATAACCTACGGAGATACATGGTGTCAAGATTGTAGTAGCTGACATCCTTAGTTTGGGTTTTATCAGCAATTGCATCAGGTTTTTGTGGTTATTTCCATTTTGGAAACAACCACTTTTCTAATTCTCCCCTTCAAAGATATGAGTGCTTACTAATGGTGGACACCAACACCAAACAGCCCTAGCCATTTCTTTTCTGACTAGCCTGATAGTTTCTCTGCGTATAATAACGCTAGCTGTTTCTTGGTTGTTATCTGCTGAATAGATTAAAAATTGTAATTGTTCATGGCTTCCTTTTCTGTTGGTGTTTTAAAAATTAGATTTTAAGATGTTTGATTTTGTTGAACCTCGAGCAGAACCCTGAGAAAATCACGCGCTTTGTTAGTTATAATCGGCTTTTTCGGCTACTCTCAAAAGAAAAATATTAGGATGAGGTCTCAGGATTTATTTACAATACTATTAAAGACTATTTGGAGCGATAATATGAATAAAATAAAAATTACTCTTATATTTACTTCTTTGCATGGACATTTGTGAATTTTATATCATGCTTTACAATCACCTACTGTGATAAATCTGACTAGTTTCGTCGAATTGTTCCCATTATTGCTGCTTTTGTATTCCGAAATTGATTGGTTTTATTCATTGGAACAAATTTAGAGCCTATATATTTTAAAACAGTTTCTTTTACCCCAAAAAGTTCTAAATTTTTAAAAGAACTATTACACTTAACCAATTAGAAAAGCAAATCCGATCAGTACTTAAGGAAAATGACTATTCCACAAATGAAGCTACTTTCAGCAAAACTCATGAAGATATCTTATAGATATAGAATCAACAAGAGGTATAAGAAATGTTGAGACTAGTTTACATCCAGAAAGCAATGGACAGAGACTGATATTCAAGGCTGACTATCAATTAGCGTATGAGATGTAAAAACAGTGGGACTTTTGTCACTAAGAGATAATCTGTTTTTCTATTTATTCTAGGAAGAAAGTAGCAAAGAACGGTTTGATGTAACCATTAAGACTGATAAACACAGGAAATATAATCCATTTGACAGAATGACTCGTACGACATCTTGGAAAAAGAAGTAAAGAAATTTGATTTGCAATTTAAGGACAATGATCTATCGGTCAAAACTACCCTACAATAAGATTTATGGAACATCTAATAATCGTCAAGACATAGAAAAATTAATTAATGAATATATACCATTGTCACGGTTATGATAGCACTCCAATTTTTCATTAGTGTTGCGATAGAAAATTCTAGCATCGGATATTCTTTTTGTTCGGAGATATCTGTCAAAGATGTGAAAGAGAGAATAGTACCAGACTGAGTCAGCATTATTGTTCTTGATTTACCCAATATATCCAATGTACCTATTATCTTTGTTGCTTCATCATTTGCCAAAGCTTCAATTGTTTCCATCGTTTTACATCAACCTCGTCTCTGAAAATGACTTACTTGAGACACCGGCATCAGTACTATTAAAACTAACTCCTTTTTGTTTGTGGCATCATAGTTGGAAATTGCCATTAAATCAAATTTTAACGATGTATAATTAATATTTAGTGTATCAATTTTTTTCCAATTCTTTTAAAAAATTTTTTCGCTGTAGGAGTTGTTGTAGTCAAAAATAATAATTGATCAGTTTGCGAATAAAAATATCGAATTCAAAAGGCTTTTTGGTAATTGTCGTATTGTTGATATTCGTCAGCATCAGAGTTATATACCAAGATTTCATCGTCGATTGTCTTTGTATAACTTCCTTTAAATTTAGTGTATACTTTTCCTTCTATGGTCAATGTTTGGTCAGTTGTTGTAATTGAGCCAATGGTAACATTGGCTTTTTGATGTCTGCAGTACCGTTTGGTATTTCAAATTCATAAACTTGTCTAACAGAAATGAAGTAGCTCCATAATATCTCCTTTTTAATTTACTAATGTTAAATACTTTTCTTTGCCCTCACACTCAAAGATGGCGATGGCGAGTGTGAGGATTTTTGTTTTATCTACTCAAGCCCTCTGAAACCATCCAAAATTTTATCTTTTGAGTCTGGGTGATGAAATCTAGTTGATAACAATTGATATTGGACAATATTTCTAAAAAGAGCTAGCTCTATCTTTGTCTTAGTATTTCAAAAATATCATCGAAAATCATTTTTCACCATTATTTTTCAAGTAATTCGAGTACTTCAATAGCTTTTATTTTTATTGTATCGTCCATTAAGAGAGTCAGCAACCTTTTTATATGTTTTGATTTTTTTCAGAAATTTTTCAAAAATATTCTTTTCTGGTCTTATCCGGATTGCTATAATCTCCGTTAAAAAGATATTTTCTTCAAGATCTGCTGCGTCCATGAGGGTCAATAACTTCATACCCCAACAGATATCCAACACTTACTCCGAAGTAGTCAGCAAGTAGCTGGGCTTTTTCTGGTTTAATTTGACTTTCTCCGTCTTCCCAACGTTGGGAAATTTTAGTACGTTGGTGGCTTTCTGAACTCCGAGCGAACCCCGAGAAATCACGCGCAGAATATGAAAAAGCATGACTTTTGAAGATTTCAAAAAGCTAGAAAAACCAGTGCTTACAAGTCTTTCAATGGTTTTAAGTTATTTGGGTTCATGTTGACAAAAGTTGACATTTTTCAGGGTATAACATACCATCTAGGAAAACTTATATTTAGTTTTTCAAGATAGTAACAAATGAAAATAAAAGGTAACTCAAATTTGCAATCAACAATTTTTGAACTAACAATAATTTTGAATATCTTCGCTTAAGCTGGTCAACATGTCCTGAAGAATTTTTGCAAAACAAATTCTTCTTTGAATTCTGTATTAAATACTCTTTTATATTTTACCAACTACTTGAAGTAAATCGTTTGTAAAAATATTTTTGGAAATTAACTAGGTAATTTAGTGAATTTATCATAAGTTTCTTTGTTTTGTTTCTTCAAAAACTTTCACTGTGACAATCTCTACTGCTGATAGTTACGCTTAATTTCCTCAATATCAACAAGATTATCTGGCTTGTAGTGTTTATGATATGAAATTCAAGGTCCACTTTATACTCTAGTGTAGCAACCGGTCTATCTCTATCTAAGATTTTAACAAAGTAAATATATCTCCACTGTCTTCGTCCTTAAAATATTTTATCTCACAATCTATTGGAGAATAATCAAAAATCGTCCGAGTAACTAAAGTGTTACAGATTTTATTAACAGTTTCATAATCAACTTGTTTTGATCTATTTGAAGCAATCTTAGAAATTGTTGATTGTGCAATTCCCGTATCACTTACAACGCGCACCACTCATTGACCTTTCAGCCAATAGTATAGCCAATCTATTTATTAACATAATACCACCTCTTTATTTATTATAGCGCACACGCTAATAAAGTAAAATATAAAATAATAATTTAAGCGTTGACAATATACTATATGGTGTATTATATCATTAAATTAGTCATTACGCTATAATGATTAGTTGACCAAAAATAATAAGGAGCGCCTATGCTATAACTTACTGAATTGTTTTTGCTGAAAAAGACTAATGCTAGTAAAGTTTCCAATGAAACAGTATAGCTGAGTCTACAATTTCAAACTTAACAAACAACAAAACTGACGTAAAAGCTTTTCTACCCTTATCAAGCTGTAACGCTTTAAAAGTTCGTTTTGTCTGATTTAATTGAATTTTCACCAGAAGAATAGAAAGGAGCAACCAATGAACCTAGTTTATATGGACGGCAAGAAAGAGCCGTACACCACAAGCGAGATCATCGCTGAATGTGCTGAGGTTACTCATCACACAATACAAGAGCTTTTAAGAAAGCATAAAGCTGATTTTGAAAGCTATGGAATTATCGCATTTAAAATGCGTAACATTAGAGCAGAGGACGACCAATGAAAATCTATCGCCTGAACGAACAACAGGCAACCTTGCGACTCACTTACCTAAAATACTGCGAACCCGTTAGAGCTTAAGAAAGCTCTAGTCAAAGCATTCTTTGAAATGCGGGATGAGCTAACTCAGTTTAAGCTGCAGCGTGCTTTAGAGAAGCCAAAGCGCAAGACTTTACATGACAGCATTGAGAACTGGGGACAAAAACCAAAACACGCGCATAGCACTATCACAAATCTTTTGCTAAAAGGCACTAGCGGTATGAATAAGCGCCAACTTATGGCAGCGCGTGGTGGCTATAATGGCATTGATAGCCTCAACCGGTACCGAGCTGGCTAGATATCAAGACTTAGAGGATATGGCTATTGCTATGATTAAGCTAGGCATGACTTATCAGGAAATAAAATCCATGGTCTTTAGACCACAACAAGGAGGATAAAAAAATGTATCTATCAAACGAACAAGAAAAAGCTCATCTATACGCTATGATCGACCTTGCAGACAATGCTATTTTACAAGGTGATAAAAACACATAACTAGCTTTTATTTTATCAAAACAGGGCTTGAAAATATTTTAAAAAGACAACGATAACTTGAAAGCTGAATAAGCAGCAAACGCTAGAATCGATTTTAAGCCGATTTTCATATAAGATATAGATAAAATCAACTTAGAAATGTCTCAAGGGTATAATTATACCTAACCGTTTCAACTGCTCAAAACGCCTATTAGAGTGTTTAAAAACAGAATAAAACAAAAAGGCTTAACCAACCGACCAAGTAGGAAGCCTTTCACAAATACTAAAAACAATACAGCAGGCAAGCCGTAAGGGTTTTAGTAGAGATTTATAGCTAGATTATACCATATCTAGGACATTTTCGACCATGACGGAGGGCGCTAACCCTTAAGCATAAATAGAAAATTTAAACGAGGTAAAATACCATGACGAAAACAACAACAGTATTATTGAGCACTGAAAAACTAATCGACTTAGGTAGTGAACTAACTGACATCATGAACATAGCTTAAAATGAATAACTTAACTCTAGAAGCCTTAGAGATAACTGCAAAAGTGGATACAGCGACCTCTAACTGGATAGCTAAGAAATATATTGAGACTGCTTTATGCACAAAACGAAAACTTTACCAAAAGACTAGACAAAATTGCCTTTCTGCTATTAAACAATGACAAACCCAAAGGAACTGGAGGCATTAAACAAAATGAGTCGAACTACTAGGCGCAATTTTAACGCTACTACTTTTCTTTCTTGCTGGTGTTGTACTCAACTGTTTAATGCTTGGGCGTTGCTTACAAGCGGAGGGGCTATATCACTAAAAAGCAACTCAGAAAAATTGAAAAATGGCTAGAGGTTATGGAGGCAGAACATGGCAGATAAAAAAGAGTTTGACCTTGCAAATGAAAGAGCTAAGAACTTTGGATTTGGCTAGAAGAGCCTATCAGACTATGCTAGATTTCTCCTAGAAAATAAATTTGATTGCTACAATGCCGAGGAACAAAAAGCAATTAGAACAAGTTTTAGAGACTTTGATGGATTTTTGTGATATGTGGGAGAAAGGCCAGATTATCCTAGTCAGCGAAGAAAGAGATGAGCAAATGACACAAACTACATTACCAGAAAACTATAAGCGTGTGCTGAAACTTATAAAGTAGGCGCTGAAAACCCAACTACAGGATCGGAGATGGGGCTTATTTTGAAACTAGATGAACGAACGGTGCAGCGTATTATCAGTCAGCTTAATCACGAGCTACGGCGTTCCTATTATCGGTATCAGACACGGCTTTAATCGAGGTTATTTTATACCTGCGGATAAGTCAGAACTGCTAGACGGTGCAAAGGCTTTTTACAACCAAGTACAGAAAGAACAAAAGCGTCTAAGTGTGCTGTTAAATGCCGACCTTGTAAGTTATAAGGAGTTGTTAGAATTATGGCGTTACTAAGCAATGAAACGAAACAAGCCTAAAAATGGAACTGCTGGAAACAGTCGACAAATACCTCAAGACACGGGATAAGTCGCTACCTCATATCACAGGACTTATGACAGCCCAGCAGGTTGATGACTGAGTTAGACATAAAATATAAGACGTCCCTGCAAAGCGCTGGGAAAAGGCAGGGAGTTAAGACGATATCAGCCACCACTAGAGGACACTCGAAAAGTGTTTTTACAGGGTGAGGAGTATATTGCTATTTTTAGAGTAAACAATGAAAGGTGGTAAAATGAATACTAGAAAAATGAACACACGCATTACAATCTTTGAGAAAATCGGAGAGCAAAACGAAGACGGAGAAGTCATTGACGGCATCCGTAAAGATGTTTATAGCTGCTGGGCAGAAGTGTCCAAAACTTCTATCAAAGATTTTTAAAGCAGCTAACAAAGCATACTACGAACGGTCAGAATTCTTTGGAATCAGTTCAGGATATAAAAGTATTCCTTATCCGTTATATTCCTAAGGTTCCATTTGATAACTCTATGTGACCTTGAATTTAATGGATTTGAATATCACATTGTAGAAATAAGAAAATTGATTATGCCATAAAAGAAATCATCATGATTAAGGCCGTTAGGATTTCATGATGGGGAAGAAAGACAGAAAGGAATTGATAGAATGGCAAAAACTAAAATCTATTTTTGGCTGAAAGTTGATAAAAAGTTTTTGATAATATTTTATAAAACGGCTTAAAAACGCTCTGGCGGCTATACTATGACGTGTTATTTATATCCGTTTAATGCTGGAAAAGTTTGGAAAAGTGATTGTATATTGTACTACGAGGATGACTAACGAGTTAACCGAAGAACTAGCCTTTAAAGTTAGATGTTTCGAAGACGATATACAAAATGACTATGGCCTATTTTTACAAAAATGCGGTCTAATCCAAATAGACGGGATAAAAACGCTGATTACTTCAAGCTAAAGCTATGATACAGCAAGAAACTGATCAAGCTGCTTACATGGCAGAGAATATCGCAAAAATAAACGTTTAAAAATAGGCAAAATCTTACAACGTAGAAAATAAACCTAACAACGTTGAAAAAGTGTAAGACAGAGATAGAGATAGAAAGAGATAGAGACAGAGTTAAGAAGAAGCAGAGATAGAGAAAAAGATTCTTCTGCTGCTGAAATCTCTAACTACTATCAATCACGACAGAGTTATGGACGGACAACAGTATCAAATCTTAACCGAATATCTCGCTCTTGACGGTATGGAGCTAGAAGTTATCAAGACTGCCATAGACAAGGCTGCAGATAACAGCAAGCGATCTTTTAGCTATATCAATTCAATACTCAAGAACTGGAGACAAAACGGTATTAAGACAATGGTACAAGTGGAGGATGAGCAGAAACAGTTTCAGCAAAGAAACAGGGTGGGTCTGATGACGATGTTCAAGATCCGTTCACTCTACTCTAATAGAAAAGGCTAAAAGATGGAATTATTAAGCACAGAACAGCTAAACGAAAAGACTAAGGTAATTGATGAGCTTTGTCCGACCCATCAGATTAATCTGGTACAGTTCGAAAAACCTGACGGGACTTATCTTGCTACTTATTGTCAGGAATGTATGCGAGAAAAGATTAAACAAGATGAACTAGACGGCATAGAAAAAGCCCTAGGGTGTGAGTTTACTGTCATTCAACCTATGATATGCTGGCGCGTGAAAGTACAGTCTCAAATGAGCTGGGAAAAGCCACTTTTGCAGCGTTCAAAAACAACCACCAAAGAGGAACACGAGGCCAAAGATTTGCTATCAGCAAGCTAACCAGTATCTAAACGGTATGACGAGAAACACGCTAATTATGGGCAAGCCAGGCACTGGAAAAAGTCATTTGTGCTACTCTATGGCTACAAACCATCAACGAGGGCTACAAGGCTACAAGTGAACCTAAGAGCGTCCTCTTTGTCAGTATTGCTGAAATTATCACGCGCATTCAGTCAGGTTGGCAATATAAACAAAGTGATTTTACAGAGTATGACGCCCTGAAAATTGCTGACTGAGGTTGATTATCTCTTTATTGATGATCTGGGCACAGAAAGCATTATGAACAGCCGGAAAGATGAAGCGAACAACTGGATACAGACTTTTCTTTTTAAGGTTTTTGACAAGCGGGAAACAACTATCATTAACACTAATCACAACGGAAAAAGAGTTGGCTAGAATCTATAATGACAAGCTAATCAGTCGGATTGGGAAGCAGTCAGAGGGGAATGTGTTCACTATGACAGACATAACAGATAAACGAATGAAGCGGAATTTTTAACCAGAGAAAGTGAGGAAGCTATAACAGAGCCAGTATACTTTTTGAACAGGCAGATCACGTACTGGAAGAACTCAATCGTAAAACATGAGTGACTTCATGGCCGATACAACACCGATAGAACTTGCAGATATGCCTAAACTGATTGAACTAGGCTAGAAGCTCTAGACAGAAGACACCAGCATAAACGCCTATGAGTTATACAAACATCCTGAAGCGCGTGTAAAATTATTCGCCCAAATCGCAGAAGCCTACTTCTTGCTGATTGCAGATAGTGCACGATACCAGTATAGTCAACACAAGCGTGGCGAGATTCATTTTGCGAGTACCCTAGAAAGGATTTTAAACATCATCAAGAAATTAATTGCAGGTACAGACAAGCAAAGCTTTAGGTCTTTACTTGAAGCCTTGCAGCTGCCAAAGGAAAAACAAAAACAGTTTATCCATGATGTGGTAGGCAGGGTTTACTCAATGAATAATACAACAAGAGGCTAACGCCTCTTTTGTTGTTTAGCTAGACTTGAAAAATTAAGCGGGCTTTTGGTAAGGTATTGAATATAGGATCTAACAAGATGGCGCGGATTGAACAAAGAACGAACAAAGAGAAAAATAACTATTTGAGTCATGGATAACCCAAAGACCACGCGCAGAAAATAGCAAAAAGCCAGCTTTATGCTAGCTCCTTTTTGGTAAATATTTGATAGTACTATTATACCACAGGAGATATTAAACATGCTGGAATTGTTTAGAGAGATTGACAAAAAAGCAACTCAAGCCAAGGCTAAAAAGATTTTACAGACTTATCGCCGTTTGTGTCGAATTGCTGGGAGTGAATACACTTTGCGGAGCGCCAGTGCTTTTTCAGACCAACCACGTAGCAAGAACAATCAGCCAAACAAAGGACTTGAAACCTTTGTAGTAAAAAGGCTAGACGCAGAAAGGGAGAAAGCAGAGATAGACAATGCTATTAGTTTGCTTTCTAGTGATATGTACAAAGAAATATTGATTAGAAGATTTTGCAAAGCAAGACAGTGTAGCAATATCTGATATACATGGACTTAGATTTGTCTGAATCGGATTTTACAGAGAACAAAGCAAGGCATTATTAGAGTTTGCGGAATGGTATAAAAGCCGGTGAATTGCTCGTCTTTAAACCTTACGTAACAGGTTGAAACATATTTATACAAACCAAGATACAGGGCTATTTGCCCCTATGAACGGGTGGGGGTTTTATTCGGAATAAAAGAACGCTGCCCTTCTCTGCAAAAATTCCTTTTTGAAGTTTTAGAAAGCTTAAACACCCCTGCCCCACCTTTTGCTGCGCAAGGAGAGCCGCGGTAAGGTGTCTTCATTGCCCGTCGCGCCAATTTTTCAGATTTTTAAGGGGTGTCATGGGGGACGGATTAGAGGTGAAGTTGCTTGGTTAAAATCACTTACTATCGGCAGAACAAAGGGCGTTTACCCAGCGACACCGAACTACTGGGAAAGGTAGCTAGCGAGGTTTGGCGCAAAATCGTTCCGTTTTTAGAACCTGTTATCAATCTATAACCAAATGCTAAACTGTAATATTTTATATATGCTATCAGTTAAAAACTTTTTCTTTCCGCTTGCTTTTTATGCGCATAATGTGTATAATAGAAAAATGGGCGAGGTAACGTACACTATGCCACTTACAGGAAAAGAAATGGCAAAGCAGTCGAGAAAAACGGTTGGGTAGAAATCCGACAGAACGGCAGCCATCACTCATTTTTCAAACATGAAGATTTTGATTATATAGTGACTATCCCAATTCATGGAAACCAGGATTTAGGGAAAGGGCTAGAAAGCAAAATCCTGAAAGATTTGGGGCTGAAAATAATCCCCTTATCTTTCATTTTTGAGGTAACATGACTATGTTAAAATCATATCCAGCAATTTTTCATAAAGAGGAAGACGATTCTTATTGGGTAGAATTTCCAGAGTTTGGAGGAGGCACACAAGGGGCAAATGTTGAAGAAGCCTTAAAAAATGCCCGTGAAATGCTTGAGAGTGTTTTAGCTACTTACATAGACGAAGGATTAGATATGCCAAAGCCTAGCGACATCATGTCTTTAACCGTTAAAGACGGCTTTGTTAGCATGATACAAGCAGACCCTACCCTTTTATTCGCAACAATAAAGCCATTAGAAAAGGGACGTGACTGTCCCTGGAATGGTTAGTAAGATTAGCGGATCGTGAAAAAGTAAATTATTCTGAGGTGCTAACTCAAGCCCTAGAAACAAAGTTACAAGCCTAGACACAGTCAGCATGCGCAGCAACAGAAATGCGCGTGATGACATGGTATAATAATCTTATCAGCAAGGCTACACAACTTAAAAAGCGTAGCTATTCACTACGCCAGTTCTTGCCTGCTGAACTCATTGAATTTTTGACCTATTTTTGGGTCTTTTTGTTCACCTTTTGTGGACTTTTTGATGATTTTCTAACAACTTCTAATACTACATAATATTGATAAAACCCAGTAATACCAACGGTTAAGAGCTGTCAATGAGTTGTAAAACTATCTATTTCCTAGTTCTATAATTTTTGACATAGTTTTCTCGTAATAATTCTAGCTACCATTATAACATAAAGTCATTTTGTCTATCCGAAGTCTAGTATGAAAATAGTTAGAATACCTGCGTCTCTTCCGTAAAGTAAACTGAATAGACAGACAAAGCAGCCAATTAGGCAAAATCTCTTGTATTCCCCTTTTAAAAATAATCGTTTAATAGATTTCGAAACATGGGAAAGCAAGCAACAAACTAGGAAGACAACACAATCTGGAAAGAAGGATGTTTATGAAAGTTCAAATGCATATTGACGAAAAATTTTGAAGAAAAAGATCATTATTGAAGCGCCTGTTTTGTCGGATTCCGTTCAATAACTACTAACATTTGCTCAACATATTGGTAAAAATAAAACCATTCGAGCAGAGGAGGAAATTTACCTCACTAAATAGCTATCGGAGATACAACGCGTCTATACTGAAAATCCGGCAAGTTTGGGCCGAAACAGCAACAGACACTTATCTCTTTAGGGCTTCCACTTTATCAAGTTTTGGAATTGGCTTCCCACTGATTTTCTACAGATTTCCAATCTGAAATCATTAACATCGAAACATATCGATCATCTGAAATTGACTGGTAGTGGTCTGATTCAGATTGCAATGAAAAACGGTCAGATAACTGCTCATCTCGCCGTTATCTCAAAGTCATAAAGGAGATACAGCTATGAAAACATTATTCAGAGATGCTCTAGGAGGTACTGTAATCAGGCTACTCCTATCCACCATCTATTCTTACTTTTTGCTCCTGTCTATCATCCACTTAATCCTTATTCAGCAGTTGGTCTTTGGATGGAACAACACCATATTCATGAAGCTTTTAGTTGCGTGCTCTGATGCGCAGTGATCTGAGCTTTATTGGCTGCTCTTTAGCCTAGGAAAAGAGCTTTTTCAAAAAGATTGGAGCATCCTCAAAGCAACTCATCTGCCATTATGGTCTTATGATTCTAGGATTTATTCCTCTAGCTCTTCTAGCTGGCTGGTTCCCTAGCAAACTCATTTTTATCTTACAGCTGATTTTTAGAATTTACTGTTGTATATCTCATCCTGTGGGCAATCTTGTTTTATCTAACCAAAAGAAAATTGAACAAATCAACAATGGATTGAAGAAACAGAATCCATAGAAGAAATAACCACCAAGTGAATTCTTGGTGGTTGTTTTCAGTTTATTCTACTATATATATCAATACAAACCCTACCTACTTTAACTAGTAACTGAACAAAAACAGGGAATTTATTTTAGGCATTTGCATAGTTGTATCTATCAGAGATGTCATCTCAGCTATAGCTAGCATCACTTCCATTGGGGTCATATTATAAATATCCAACTGACGTAGTTCATCTAAAATAGGTGATTCAGTTGTTTCTGTGAATAAAGATATCTGCTCAGATACTTGATTTTCCTTACTATCATTAGCTCCTTTATTAGAAGGATTGAGAGATGGTTTCTCATTTGCTTGTTCTTCTAGTCTTGCTAGTATCTGGTCGGCTCTCATCAACAAATCATTTGGTAAACCTGCAATTCTTGCGACATGAATCCCATAAGACTTTATCTGCAGGACCAGCCTCAATCTTATGAAGAAAAGTCACTTTCCATCTTTTTCTAAAGTTGCCACATAGAACATTTTCTAATCTGTGTCAAGCTAGTTGACAAGTCTGTCAACTCATGATAGTGTGTAGCAAAAGGGTCTGTGCTCCTGTTCGATTGTGGATATATTCAATACTGCCTGAGCAAGAGCCATCCCACTCATATGTTGCTGTCCCTCTCCCCAACCTCATCAAAAAGAATAAGAGAGTGTTCAGTCGCTTGAGAAATAGCATGATTTGCTTCCATCATTTCTACCATAAAGGTTGATTGTCCAGATACCAAGTCATCTGCCGCACCAATTCGAGTGAAGATGGCATCAAAAATTGGTAATTGAGCACTCTCAGCTGAAACATAGGAACCCATTTGCGCCATGATAACAATAATCGCTACACTGCCGCATATAGGTTGACTTCCCACTCATATTTGGACCTGTAATTAACTGAAGATTGACATTCTCATCCATTGAAATACTATTCGGAATATAAGTTTGTGCACCCATAACCTTTTTTCTACAACTGCATGCCGTCATATCGATTTCAATGGAAGGACGTTCAATAAATTCTGGGCGTACAAAGCGTTGCTTTTCAGCAACTGCTGCAACTCTACCAATACATCCACTGTTGCTGGAGTTTGTGCCAAGGATTGTAATCGTTTGATATATTTACCAGCTTCTTCCCGAATACGTATAAAAATCTCATACTCTAAATTGGCTGATTTTTCACGCGCTTCAACATTTCGCCTTCAATACGAGCCAATTCCTCTGTACCAAATCGTTCTGAATTTTCAACGTTGCTTTTCCGGAAAAGTGGCTAGGTACGTGCTCCAACTGTGAATTAGTAACATGGAAATAATAACGTCTTTTTGTATTTGTAATCAATTTTAGATTAATAATCCACTAGCTACCCTTTCTCTTTCCTTCAATATCAGCAATCCAGCTCATGCCATCTCGCAGAACCACTCGATACTTATCTAAGGTTTCATCAAAACCAGTTTGAATGATATTCCCTTCCGTAATAACATTTTGGGAGCATCAGGAGAAATTGACGACTGAACTCAAAGTTTTGCCAATTCTGAGATATCATCCAGTTTTCAATCAACTGTCCCAAAACAGGATGGTCGATTCCTTGTAAAATTCCCTTAATCTGAGGGACATTGCTCAATGTTGCCGCCAACTGCAATAAATCCTTCGGGTTTGTCTTCCCAAAAGAAACACGGCTTGCCAAGCGCTCAATATCATAAACCCCTTTGAGACTATCTGCCAAATCACTACGCTCAAAAAAATGATCTAAAAAGACTTGTACGACATCCTGCCACTAAGAATCCGTTCCTTATCAGCAACGGATTGGATCATCTTCTTAGAAGTCGCGTCCCCATAGCTGTCTTGGTCTCGTCCATCAACCAATAAAGACTGCCATGCTTCTTCCCCGTCCGTGCATTCTCTGTTAAATCTAGACTTGTCATAGTTGCATAGTCCATCTGTAAGAAATCTTTAATTTCATAATGATGAACTTGCTTTTAAGTGATAAGCTCACGCGGCTGCGTCTGATGAACATATTCTAACAGTTTTCCCAGCTACTTGATATTCTAGGCGAGACAAATCATCTCCTAATAGCTGAACATCTTCAAAAGCAGTTTCCATCTGTATAAAACCATTTTCATTTGCCAACACTTGGTGCTCTGCTTCAGGTAATTCATATCCCAAACACCGCTTCTACGCGCTTGTAGGTTTCAATTTCCCCCACAAACCATGTTAAAGTCACTGAGAGTTGTCACCTGAAATTCACCAGTTGCCACATCCATATAAGCTGGCCATAGAAATCTTCAAGCTTATCTAAAGCTACCAAGAAATTATTTTGACTATCTGGTTTTTGAAGAATCAGCAGCTGTCCCGGTGTGATGGCTTTGCCACTCTCGTTTGACTACACCAACTGCTTTTTGGGATCTTCCACCTGCTCTGCAATCGCTACTTTATAGCCCGATTCAATTAAAACATCAATATATTGTTGCACCCGAATGATAGGGAACTCCTGCCATCGGGATTGGCTTTTCGAATTTTTATTACGGCTAGTCAGAGCAATTTCTAAAATCTGTGCTGCATTGATCGCATCTTCATAGAATAATTCTACAAAATCTCCCATGCGAAATAGCAAAAGCATCCGGATAATCTATATCTAAATACTGTTGCATTCCCGGAGATAGTTTTTCTTTTGTCATTCTCAGCCTTTCCGTTTATTAAATAGCAATGAGAGTTGGACAGAAATTAAATATTTTCGGAGACACTTGATTTCGTCATGCCCACTCACATTACATCTGTCATTAGAACATATAAATAAAAGAGAGGCTGAGCGCTTCATCTCAGCTTCATCATCATCTCCTCTAATCCATTTTTCTCCAAGGAGCTGCTCTTCCATTTGTCTTTCCAGCTGCTGTCTACACAGATCACTCAAGAGCGTGTTGGCCTGCTACTGTTCTAAAATCAACTCTCCTTTATTGGCATCTACAAAATTAGCTAAAATGAAGACATCCCTAAACGTGAGTATGGAGAACTAGGAAAATTCAGCTCGAGAAACTCACTGCAAATGATAAGATAAAAATTCAGCCAAATCAATCTTAGTGTATCATCCGCTAAAACATAATAAACTTCATTGTTTTTCTTGGCTTTTCGTTAAACCAATTTCTCGTAAATCTCGCGAGAGGGTTGTTTAGTGTTACAACAATACCTTGTGCCTTTAAACGATCCTGAATATCTTTCTGTGTGCTTGGTTTTTCTTCCTTAATCATTTTTAATCAGTTTATGACGTTCAGTCATTTTATCCTCAACAATGTATATTTATACCTAAATTATACCAAAAAGATTGAAGATTCGTCAAAAAATATGTTAAAATACTAGTAAAAAGACCAAAGGAGAAACCATGGATAATAAACAATTGATTTAGCAAGTGAGTTGGCTGAGGTCATTGACAGCTTAGACCAAGATGTTATTTTAAATTTACTAGAACAACCAAAAGCTCAGAGTTAGGAGATATTGCTTTTCCGCCTTCTCTTTGTAAAAAAGTAGAACGTAAAGCTCCTCAAATAATTGCTACAGATATTGCAGAAAAAAGATTGATACGACAAACTTTGAAAAAAGTGGTAGCAACAGGTCCTTATGTAAACTTCTTTCTTGATAAATCAGAATTTCAGCTCAAGTTATTAAAGAAATTGTAAAGAAGGAAATAACTACAGGGCAACAAGATGAGGGGCATGGAGAAAAATATCACAATTGACCTCTCGAGTCCTAACATTTGCAAAAACCCTTCTCAGTTGGTCATTTGCGCTCCACCGTTATTGGAGATGCTCTCTAATATTTTCCGTAAACTAGGCTAGCAACACCATTAAAATCAACCACTTAGGGTGACTGGGGTAAACAATTCGGACTTTTTAATGGTTGCTTATATGGGGCAGCAAAGAAGCTATTGACCAATCCCATTGATGAACTCTTAAAACTTTATGTTCGTATCAATGCAGAAATCGAAAACCGATCCTGAACTTGATGACGAAGGACGCCTTTGGTTCAAAAATTAGAAGACGGTGACCCTGAAGCTACGGAATTATGGCAATGGTTCCGTGATGAAAAGTCTGAAAGAATTTAACCGCATCTATAAATTGCTTGGTGTTGAAGTTTGATAGCCTAGCTGGTGAAGCCTTCTATAATGACAAGATGGACGAAGAATTAAGCTCCATGAAGAAAAAGAATTGCTAGAAAGAATCTAAAGGAGCAAGCATCGTCAATCTTGATGATGTCAACCTTCCGCCAGCTATGATTAAAAATCTGATGGTGCTACTCTACATTACCCGTGATATTGCCACAGCTATGTACCGCGCCCGTGCTTATAACTTCGTCAAAAATGTTTATGCTGTAGGTCAAGAACAAAGCGAACCACTTTTAGAACAATTGAAAGCCGTTTTTGAAGAAAAATGGGATTCGATTGGAGCGACGATATGATTCATGTAGACTTTGGTTTGGTAACAAAGAACCGGCAAAAATTATCTACGTAAAAGTGTACATCATTCTGCCAGACCAACCCTTCAAGAAGCTATCGGTCGTGCGAAGAACCAAATTGAAGCTAAAAAATCCTGATCTTGAAAACAAAGATGCTGTTGCTCGTGCTGTCGGCGTGGGGAGCTGTCAAATTCCTACGATTTAAAGACAGACCGCCACGCAACGGTTACGACTTTTGATTTGGAAGCAATGGTGTCCTTTGAAGGAGAAACAGGTCCATATATCCAATACGCTTATGCGCGTATCAATCCATCCTTCGTAAAGCTGATTTTTAAGCCAAGTGTTGAACTAGCACAGTCTCGAAGATGCTGAAAGCTGGGAAATCATTAAACTGCTGCAAGATTTCGCCCGTGTTGTTAAACGTGCAGCTGACAATTATGACCCATCACTCATTGCAAAATATGCTATCAGTCTTGCACAAGCATTCAACAAGTTTTGCGCTCATGCGACATTTTGGATGAAAGTCCTGAACTGACAACCGCTTAGCTCTCAGTTATGCAACAGCTGTTGTTCTAAAAGAAGCTCTTCGCCTTCTCGGTGTTGATGCTCCGGAAAAATGTAATTATTTTTAATGGTATCATAAAAACCTATCGATATATCGATAGGTTTTTGTCTTATAGCCCATACATTCTTCGATTTTTAGACCAATTCGTTTAATATCTTCATTCAAAGCCACGAAGTTCAAATGTATCTAAGACCGGAAAGCCAAATCGCTGCGAATATTGTGAGCTGTTAAACAATATTGATTGTTAAAATTACGATTACCACCTGCCAACAATGCCAAAACAACGCTTACTAATTTTCTTCAAAAGCAATAAAAATCACCTAAATCATTAGTAAGAATTTCGACATCGCCATTGTCCAGACCATTTCCACCTTCTAAAGTGAGTTTGGCAAAAAGCTATAAACGGCTGAGATATGGCGAAAAATGGTCGTCCTGCTTTTCACCATATCTTTTTATATCCACTTGCTCAATCTCAACGCTTTTCATGTCTCTCTTGCAAAAATTCAGATAAGCGTTTGATAAAACTCGCTGTATTCCCACTCAAACTAATATAAACTAAGGAAATTTTCATAGTTTTCCTCTTTCTAAAATGAAACACATCTATCATTCTCGTAAATTGTAAGCTGATAGATATGTTTTGTTAACTATTGCAATTCTTCTTTTGTTAAGTCTTGCTGCTGCCGTTTCATTTTGTGAAAAAGACAACATAAGGAAAAAGAATATTTAAGACCAAATAAATAATAGTTAAAACTCTTGTTGATGTGATTGCTGTGGCGCGCATCGCAGTCTTTATAAAGATTATTTAGCGGCATCCCTCCGATGTAATTGTAAATTGTTTCCAGCCCATACCCAATGACACATACGCAATATAAGCAAAATTAGCGTATAAAATGTGTTTTGTTTGATGAGAAAACGATGGCGGCAATCACTAATAAAGAGAGGACAACGTAATACTTTGTGTGGAACATTATGGAGAAAAGACAGGCTTTTTTAGTCACTTCCACAATTTGTTTTATCACCGTTTCGAGAAACCTTTGTATGAACTCGTGTTTTGATATTTACTACCAGTTCCTAGTAAATGTAAAAGATGATAAAATAGCTGATGGCAACAGAATATATAAATAAATTGGTCGTTTACGATAAACCTCCAAATCAAAAGGGTTTTGAGTTCTATTTATTATAACGTAAAGCAAGCAAAAATGGCAATAAGAAAATAAAATCTGAGGTTGTCCGACTGACCAATATCATGATAATAGTATCTTAAAACGTACAATGGTCTCACATAGACAAGAACCACTCAAAATCACAGAACAAAAGTGAGGCAGAACTGAATAAAACAACGATTTAGTTCTATCTCACCCCAAAAGCTGATTAAGTTTCTTCCAAGCTTGGGACTATAATTTTACAAATTCTATCCACAACCTCAAAACAATAGTCAGTTGAATGTCGCTCTATCCTTTTAAACTAAGCGTCCAAATACCCAAACTTCATCATTTGTATTTGACACATGGTACGGTCTGCTGAGAAGTAGCTTATCCTGTCAATGTTAATCAGAACTTTTTCAAAGCCAAAACATCACGTCTTCATAATCCTTAAACATACGTTCTTTCGTTTCGATATAATCTTCTAAGTCGAAGCGTCATGAACCAATCTTTTATGAATCGAACATTATCAGAGACGTTCTAAGCGTTCTTTCTTACCAACTGCGAGAACCGCATCACTAACAATGAAATCAACCAATGACGATTGTTTTGACGACATAAATTCATGGATTTGTAAAGCTGTCTTTCGCATACAGGTCAATAACCGTTTCAGAATCTTCACCAAAGATGTAAATATTGTCTTGACTTTACCAATTCAGCAATCTTCACGTTAGCGCCATCCATAGTGCCAAGTGTCAATGCACCATTCAGCATGAATTTCGTGTTACCAGTACCTGAAGCTTCTTTATGCAGAGTGAGATTTGTTCAGAAATATCACCAGCTGCAATTAAAAGCTAGCTGTTACATGTATATCTTTCAACCATGACGACTTGAAATATGGAGAAACGACTTCTAGATAGTTCTATCACCTCTGCAAGCAAAAGAATCAGATCGATAATATCTTGAGCGATTGTGTATGCTGGAGCAGCTCACCACCAAAGAAGACTCGTACTCGGACGATCAGAATATTCCAGCCTTGATGTCCAAATATTTATGAATACATAAAGAGCATTCATTTGTTGGCGTTTGTATTCGTGAAGACGTTTGATTTGGATATCAAAAATAGAGTTGGATTGATTTCTTTTGCTGGTATTTCCTTCAAATGACGAGGCAATTTCCGTGTTGTGAGCTTTAATCAAGTTCAGCTTTCACATCAGCCTATAGACACCTCAAGTAACTCTTCCAAATGTGATGCATCATGATGCCAATCACGTGACGAAACTGTCGATAATTTGAGTAAACGTGGGTTTGTGCATGCGCGAGCCAACGACGGAACGTAATACCATTTTGTCTATTGTTGAATTTTTCTGGATAAATATCGTGAAAGCTTTAGCTCTGAGTTCTTCAAAATTTCTGTGAAGTGCTGCAACACCATTTTACACTATATCCATCAGTGAATATCCATGTGCGCCATGTGTGCTCGATTGTGTTCATCAATAATTTGAACAGCCGGATGCACATATTCTGCTTTTCACGTTTATCCAATTCATTTGATAATTGCGAACCAATGTAGGAACAAATCTCTTCTAAAAATTCAATGTGCCATTTTCCAGTAGTCTGCAAGAATATATACGGTTTGTATAGCAGTCATACTACAGACGATTGAGTTGCTTCATCAAGCTCAATCCACGATGCAGTCAAGACCGGATCAACCTCAGGAATAACCATTGATGGGTGAGTATCATTAATTTGCACAACTGCGTAGTCAGCTCGTCATGAAGATTGCTACCTATTTTCAATTGCTTCATCAAGAATCAATTGCACCATTTCGATACCATAGAAGTATTGTTGCAAAGATGCAGAGCAGTTCAGTCTTGCATTACTATGTCTGGATAAAGGAAAAGGTCAAATTACGAGCGATATCTGTCTTATCAAAGTCAATCCCATCTTCAATGATACTTGCATCAACTGAGTCAAGATCAGACAGACGAAGGCGGTTTTAGTAGCACGTCTTGTAACCAGGCACATCAATATCATAAAGAGTTGATGTTAACGTAACAAAATGGAACTTTGATAGCTCGGCTTGATTTACCAACCAATTTTGTTCAGTTAGACAAAAGTTTGAATTGTTGTTGCTCGCTATTTTCAAGACTTGTGTTGAAGCCAAAAGTGATAATTTAGTCCAACACTATCTCCATTTAGCCAAAGGTCGCAATTGGAATCAAGGAAACAAAGCAGCCAGACGTCCCAAAACCGCCATTTCCAGTTGAAGGTTCGAATCTCACTTTCTTCAACTCGTGATCTTTGCACCAGCGTCTGCTAACTCTAACTATTGTCATAGCGCTAAGTGTTAATCAGGTTGTTTGACAAAAGTTTCCTTCAATCAAAAAGCTCGGATGAAAATACTAGTAAAGTCTGCAGCATGAGCTGGCTTTTTGCGCATAGCCAATTTTGTATAGTTTCAAAGGGCATGTATACATTCTTCATTGCTGCATTCAGCAATTCCTAATAAGTTTTGTTGGATGGGAATTTTGTAATTCACATCTTTCCTACCTAGAAAAGAAGAACGTTTACAATCTCATTCTATTTCTTTAATAAATATTTAAACGACGATATGTCACATGCAAGCTACTCATAACTCTGCTTCAGCTGATAAGATCCAACCACCCGTCATACGCCACATCGCAATTCTACGATGGTTGATGGATAGTTCATGCAGCTGAGACCGTCTGGCTCAAGTAAATCTTGCATGGCTGCAGTGCCATAAAGCTGCAGAAGAAAAGATAATCACGTAACATATCAGCATGGAGGTACTGTTTCACATGCATGCTCGCGTTGGTATGTTGAGCCACTATATTCACGTGCTAGCATCGTCGATCCCATCGCGATACCAACCAAGAACAGTATTAGCATTATGGTGTCCCTGTGTATCATCGAATTACTAGGCAGCAAGATGGACTATCGGCACTGCAGACTCTGATTAAGCAGGTGGATGACTTTCGTGCCAGGAAGCCCGTTTTTCATCGCAGAGCAATCACTGTCGGTCACTTAAAGCCCATCTCCAGCGATAATGATTTAGTTCACCCCATTCTTTCCCTTTAGCTTACATGCATACACGTAGGACCTTTCGCATTTGCCTGGGCCGCTGACAGAACCCCGCAGGGTTTCCCAAGTAAGATTCAAATCCACGGACATGCTCAATACGTACTACATCATAAATCTTGAAGCTTTACGTGCAGTGCTTAATCCACCAACTCAAATCTTATCTTTTATCCATTGCTTCCCAGTCATAAAGGTTCCCCAGAGTTGGCCAGTCGCAGAGACTAATCTAGGGCATCCCGCTACGCATGTAGGTTGCCCTAGCTCATCTGTTTTAAAGAAGTGGTTGCTCAAACATCACAGCTACCAGCTGTTACACTAGATTGGCATATGTATCAATTTCAATGTAATGTCTATTGTGCATACGCTTTTAATTCTAACCATTGTTTAAAGAAAAGATACTCGTTACACGATGATAAGTCAATCTGTCAGCTAATTTTTCACGATAATGGGCTAAACTAGCTGCTTTCACGATGTCGAAGAGCAGCCACGCCATTCGGTCCAAGCTTTAGTCAAAACATACTTTAATCGCCATGGTCCAACAAATACATGAGCCATGATGAGTTGTCAGCCCAAATCTTTTCTATAGGCTGCCAAATCATCAACTTCTAAGAAACGTTCACTGCCTTTTCCAAACACAGGCCTACGATTATTAAATACCTTTGCGTAATCTACTTTTCTGGGATCTTGACCAAAAGCTCAGCCTTCAAGATCACTTGTACAAGCAATCCTTCTTCAACCAATCGATCAAAATCAATAAAATGTGATTTCTGCAAATGCAGAAAAAGATTGATATGAGAATCTCCATAACCAGTTGTTCTAGCGGCAATATTTGCCAGTAACGTTGTAGAAGTTTCTCACAGCAGAAAACTCGACAAAATCGTAAGCACTTTCCCAAAATGAACCAATTCCGTATTTTCCTGGTAGAGAAGAAATATGCATGAGAACAACTACTTTGACGCTCTTTTCATCTCTTACCTCAATAAAATTTTTCTGTTACCCTGTATCTCATTTAACGAAAACGTTTGCGTTGATTTGATTATAACTTAATTCGAATGGACGCAACCATTTTTCTGCTATAATTTTAAATATGGATGTTTAAATCATTTTCTTCATTATTTTACTTAAATGGATAGGAAAATAATTTTTAAGATTTTTAAAAAGTGTGCAACCGTTTTTGCGTTTGTGCTATAATAATTTAGTTTAAGAAAACGTTTGCGTAAACTAATTAAATTATTATCATTATTTTATTCTTTAGGAGGAATAAATCATGAAACGTAAAATGTTGAAAAGTGTTGATTCTTGGAAACTGTGGATTCTAGTCTGTTACTGGTAGCTTGCGGTAGCAAAATAATAAATCAGCTTCTTCTGGTGATGGTAAAAACCTCACTGTTTACGTGAAAACAATACGAAAAATATGTAAAGAAAGCAGCTCAAGCTTTTGGAGAAAAGTGGAACAAAAGTTACTATTAAAACTGGCGACCAACTTAAGGGTCTTGAAAATCTTTCACTTGACAACCAATCTGGCAAAGCTCCAGACGTTATGATGTCTCCATATGACCGTGTAGGGTAGTCTCGGCTCAGACGGCCAACTTTCTGAAATGAAACTCTGATAAAGGTTCAATGACAGATGATACTACCAAAGCACTCGTAACAACCAAAAGGTAAGACTTATGGCGCACCTGCTGTGATTGAAACATTAGTAATGTACTATAACAAAAATCTTATCTCTAAAGCTCCAACTACATTTTGCTGAATTAGAAGAACTTGCAAAAGACAGCAAATATGCTTTTTGCTAACAGAAAATGCAAAACAACTGCTTTCCTCGCTGACTGGACAAACTTTCTATTATACTTATGGTCTTTAGCGGGTAATGGTGGATACGTCTTTGGTAAGAACGGCACCGATCCTAAAGACATTGGACTGGCAAATGACGGTTTCTATCAAAGGCGTGTTGAATACGCTAAAACTTGGTATGCCAAAATGGCCAAAAGTAGAATGCAAGATACCAAAGAGTGCCGCAAACTTAATTCGAAACTCCAATTTCCACAGGTAAAACAGCTGCTCTCATTGAAGTGCCCTTGGAAAGCTGCATCATTCAGAAGAAGCTAAAGTGAACCATGAGTTGCTACTGTTCCTCACACTTCCAAATGGTAAAATTATCAAACCCAACTGGTGGTGGTGAGTCTTTGGGTCATCCCTGCAGGATCTGGAAATGCCAAAGCGAGCTCAAAAATTTGTTAATTTCTTGGCTTTCGACGAACAACAAAAAGCTTACTGTGATGCTACAAACGGAAAGTGCACTGGCAAACACAGAGGCTCGTAAATACGCTGGAAGGAAAACACGTCGCTGGCTGGCTGTTATTAAACAATTCTAATCTGCTCAACCTATGCACAATATCTCTGAAATGATGTGCAGAGTGGGATCCAGCAGCAAGTATGTCTTTGATGCTGCAAGTGGTAAAAGATACTAAAAGTCGCATAAGCATTGCGTTAACTGATTTAAAAGAATGCGATCAATCAAAATTTGGTAAAAATAAAACAGATTAGGTAGGATGGGAGCTCGATTAGCGGCACCAGTCGAGTTCTATATTTTGTGAGACGAGACTCTGATGACTACCTAACAACATGCTACGTAAAGCGTGCTGCTCTCATCAGGACTTTCGGCAAATTTATAATAAACACAAAAGCAAAAGGGCTATCTTTTAGAGTTACCATCTCTATTTTGATTTACTCATATTGCTGCTCTGGAGTTAGGTGAAACCAATGACTCACTCGGTGAGGGTGCCTGGACGCGATAACTCTCTTTTCATGCTGATTCATGGTGGTGCATTCCACTTTATTCTTGTACATTGTTGTTTCATCTTTTGTCGCTCAATCTAAAAGATGCTTATACTATTGCGAGGCTTGTTGGATGATGATTATCCAGTTTCCTGACATTTCAAAGATATGTTAAAAGGAATGCCTTTAGTCGGTTTTCCTACCTGGTCATCATTCCTTCACATATTGCAATGACTGCAAGGTCATTTTCCCGGTATTGGTCAGCTCTTTTCAGTCGCTCTATTTTGCAAACTATGATTTCCAGCATCTGCCTCCAAGCAAGCTCTTGAGTTGGGCTGGCGTGACAAACTTCACCGAATATTTCGCGACTTTAGCACTCTCCGTCTCTGCTTTTTGGGTCCGTTCTTGAGCTGGACTCATTATCTGCGTACTGACCGCCCTCAACTGTCCGAAATCGTTATTGGTATTTTACCGCTATTATTGCAAACCAACCAATATAGCGAAAACTGCATTTTCGGTGTTATCTTCTACTTCCTTGGGCTGTCCCAGCAGTCATCACTATCTTAACTCAGTATCACATGTTCAAACATGATAGTATCGTGCAAAGGATCAATCACCAAGTCATTTCGTCTCGTAAAGCATTGCCATTCTCAGCTGGACATCTGATTCCTTGGAAAACAGATCCAACCTGGACTCAAAAGTTGCTCTAAGGTATGATGCAAAGGTCATGGCTTGCTTTCCTTACATTTATGTATTGACACTTGTCATCATGCAATCCATTCCAAACGATCTTTTACAGTTGCAGCTTACATTGATGGTGCAAACGCGTAGCGGTAAAATTCGCAATGTCACTTTCCCAGCCAGTTTTAGCAGTTGCATGCTCCTACACTCATCAGTCAATGTACTCTCAACTGTACTTCTCTATCATGCGTACCTCTTTAATGATGGCAGTCCTGGTACAGTTGGTGGTGGTGCAGGTTCGACCGGACATCCTCATTCTCATTGATTTATCGTTTAACAGTACAGGTGCCAGCTCTCAATACTCAATGGCACGCCGCGGTAACACTATCATTCTCTTATCGTGATTTCACTGCATGATTGCGTTCAAGAAACTACATGCATTTGATAAGGAGGATGTGTGAGATGAATAATTCTATTAAATTTAAAACGTGCCGTTTAAACCACTTTTAACTTTATTTCCTCATCTCAGTGGCTTTATCTATTATCATTATCTATCCTCTCTGGATTACGATTATGTCTGCTTTCAAGATCGAGGGAATGTCCTTGCGTTTTAAACTCGATAATAGATAATAATTTTAGCCTGAGAGAACTTTATGCAAACTACAGAAACTCTTTATGGGACTTGGTACTTTAATATGCTTAATCGTTGCTATCTTGACAATGATTATCGCACTAAGTATAGTAGTACTGCTGGTTACGCTTATAGTCGTTATAATTTCACAGCTAGAAAAGCAAAAGTCTGGTCTTCTTCTTGTCATTCAAATGGGTACCAACAATGCTGCTCACCGCCTGTACCGTCATAGCGCTTTGATGTTGAATGCACTCAACCAGTTGGTTCCTCATCTTCCTTTTACGTTTGTGGCGGTATCCCAGCGAACGCTTGCTCGCCAGAGATACTTTGATGCAGCTCCATCCTTACTCGGTAGGGGTCCACCAGATGGACGGTGCTGGTCACTTTAGACGCTTCCTGTAGCAAAGTGTGTGCCCACTCGTTCGCCTAATGATCGCTGCACACGCTCTGGGCTTTCATGGGACCATTTGGAGACTATCTCATCTAGTTTCTGCTTCGTGAGAATCTATACAGTTGCTGTTGGTTTTACAAACCTGTTAGAGATGTGAGAATTTGAAGATTGCCTACTTCATCAGCAGGTGCTATCTTGATTGCCTCGTACAAGCCAATCTGTATCTTGATCTTCTTCCTACAAAAGAACTTTGCATCTGGTTTAACAAGTGTGTGGCGACAGGGATAATCTTGTCCCACCTCTCTTATTTATGAGTTGTATGATAGCTAATAAACTTTAATTTTTATTAGCCATCACCTGATTAATACTTCTTTGAGAAAAGAGTGTACTGTATGCTACCTTATCCATTTAATTATTTTTCTAGTGTTCCGCCTTTAAAAAGCCTTTTGCCAATCGAGAAATTACTTCGACCTGGTTTCAACTGATACAAAGCATTTTTAATTTCTCTATCCGCGGTTCCGCTGCCATGCAGAAACGCATCTCCTCAAAACTTATCCACTCACTACCTTCATGCAGACGGTGTTTTGGACCCTATCACAAAGGCGCGACTGATATCACAAAATGCTAAAATTGAAAATCATCAATTTCACGTGCTGGCTCGACAATCAACCTAATAGCACCGCTGGCACTATTCTTCTAGGACAAGAACGATCTCACCATGGAGAAAAATCGACACTTGCTTTTTGGATCCAAACAACTGATTATCAGCAAAAAGGAGCTGGCAAACATTCAATATCAGCATATCACTCAAGCTGCTTTGAACAATCAAAAATATCTGGTCAGCTATATCTCAGGATTGGTTCCAACAAAATCGTGTCACCATTAGCCTATTTTTGACGCTGATTTCAGGTGCGACATTAAACTTCTTTATTGTCCTTTTTAGGAGCCACTTCTCTTCCTTATACTTTAACCATCCTGTCTTTTCTCTTTTTAGAACAGTCGAGAGAATGCTATCACTTTGCTGAACTGCTGGTCTGCTGACATTGATCGCTGTTGCAGCCGCATCATTATTCGGTCAGGGTTAAGACAACTATGATTACTATTCAAAAGTTGAGCCCTGTTTGACCTCTATCTCGTCGTCATTTTTACCGAACACAGTTTCCGTGATGAAAAATTAAAAAGTAAGGAGTATGCGGGTCACTATCAAAGATCGTTAAGCTAAGTGCGCGGGAGTTCTGCAATTCTGCCGTTACTCGTGTGGTCCAAAACAAATCTAGCATTAGCGATGGGACCAGGGTTACGTAAAGCTATGAAGGAATTGGAGTTATCATCCTAATCTTAATGCACGTAGTCTTGTTAGTCAGCACATGTCATTGGTGTTGTTTTACCTGATGATTCCGATGCTTACTCAAAATCCATCCTTCAGTCTTTCGCGGTGGGATTGCTCAGGTAGCTTCTGAATTTTCACTGCCGCCATTCAAATTGCGACTGGATCAAAATGAAAAAGAACGCATGAAGCTTGGTTTCAAATGGTTCTAGGGAAACGTGTAGACGGACCTCATTTTCTCTACTCTCAGGAAAACATCCATCAGTGAAAATGGTCAGCGTTGAGACGAATTTCCTTTCTTAATTTTAGGAAAATCTCTCATCATTCATTCCTTTAGTGGACAATGACAATAATCTCAAGCCGGATATGATGCCAACAGAATACTTCATGTCAAAAACGGTTGCCTGCAACATTGCTTTTTATTGAGTGGTAGCAAAGGTTATTTTGTGACTACAAGATCGTTATAAAGGACATCAAAAGCACTAGAAGATTACAGGTAGATCCGATCACCTCAAAACAGCAGCCTTTGTGAATGAATTTTGGAAGAAAAGGGTACATCAATTCACCAGAAACGACTTCTCAGCTTCATGATTCAAAGAAATTGATCATTATCACAACAGACAGTCTCTCTTAGCTGAAGGGGTCGTGAATACTTAAAAAGAACAACTGCCAGACCATCCGACGTATCATTTGACTCCATCAAGCCAAAACTTGACTTAGCAGCCCATGCAGATGCTAATACCTTTAGAACTGCGAATTTCTTTTACCATCCTGCAAATTATCAATGATGCACGAAAGAAAATCGACAAATTTGTTATCGCCAGTGACCTACATCGCATCATCGGACAATAACAAAGAAGAAGTTTATGGCTTTCCGGAAACATTCACGCCTCACTTTAGATGAATTAAAGTCTTCATCACGATCGAGTTAGAAAAACAATTTTATACTGAACACCACAATTTACAAATGAAGCCAGTTGATCGCACTACAAACTTTACGAGATAAGAACTCTGGAAGAATCAAGACGACTTCGTGCAATACAGTCTCTGCTCACTCTAACACCGCTAGACGTAGCAAGCATTATTGGATTTAAGACCACGATCGTAATAAACACGCTCTTACAATTTCGCCATATTGTGAGAAAGCCAATTTTTGACCAGACGTTTGCTTTATCAAAATGATTTAGGAGCTCATTACACCCCAGAGCAACAACTTTTCAAGCCTCTGGGCACCGTTTCGAACAAGTATTAGCTAATTTACAAAATTCCGCTTTACCCAATGACTCTCGAGAGAAAGGAGTGGCAGAGCAGGCTACCTTAGGAAATTTTGATGGAGCTGCTTATTACTATCTACATAAAGCAAATGGTCACTGGTGAAGTTCGTGACCCTTATGCCCCATCGTCCGAGCAATTCTGGAGCTAGTTACGTAATTAACCTAGAGAAAATTTCTCGTCCTACCATCGAGACACAGACACAAATGTCAATGACAGAGTCATTATGTTTACGAGATGAGTGTGCAGGATATTTTCCTGCATGCAGAAGCTGCTACTTATCCTGGTAAATTCAACTGACAGAGTCTCCGCGGTTGCACACACACTTTGCAGGGATGGAGTACATCAAGCAGTTAGGTGTAACTCACGATTCAGCTCATGCCTTGTATGATTTTGGCAGCGTTGATGAAAATCATCCAGAACTCGTATACAACTGGGGATGCTGACCCTGACACAACCTTCCCGACGGCAGTTTGACAACTAATCCACATGATCCGCCTATGGTAAGAGTCCGTTGAATTGCAAAGAAGTCATCGCTACTGCCTGCGTAGCTGTTAGCGTTATCATGGACGTTGTTTATAAATCATGTCTACGATCTCTAAAGCTCATGCTTTTTGAAAAGAATTGTTCCAGGTTATACTTCACTGATCACAATGGTAATAACAAATGGTACATTTTGTGGAAATGATGTAGCAAGTGAACGAGTAATGCTGTAGCTATATTAAGCATTCCCTCAAACAATGGTTAACGATTTACGGACTGATGGATTCCGCTTTGACCTCATAGAGGGTAGATGAACTATGCGACAGATTGCAGAGGAATTGCAATCTCTGTCCGAACGTCTATCTTTACGGAGAAGGCGCGTATGAACACAGGCCTGCTCAGATAACAACAGACTGGCTCACCAGTTTACCGCCGACAAAATTACTGCAGTTATGGTCAATGAAGTCATTTCGCATAATACAACAAAAGCAACCACCGCAAAAGTGAAAACAATATACAGAAGAAGCATCTCGATAAGTTCCATCGAGGAATGTCCCAACTGCTACTAAATGGCGGCTGTCGCGGGCACCAAACACTTTATCGCACGACTGCTTCAAGTATAGCTACGGCAGAGTGCCATGTGGCGATGCAACTGCCTTGATTACTTCGCGATTCCAGAATTGAAGATCATTTGAAAGAACAGCTTGACAATGCCTGGGACTTGCTCTGCATCTCTCCATCCTTGCACAAGGGAGTAATTTGCTGCATCCACAGTGGACAAGAATTTTTCCGCAGCAAGAATCTCAGTGAGAATACCCGCATATACTCCAGATGCTATTCAACTAGGCATCTAGATTGGTTGCGCTCAATTGGAATATGAAAAAGATGTGGCGTTTATCACGTCAGCTCGATTCGATTCAGACATCCACTCTTACGCTTGGAAAACACGTGACAGAACCAAAAATTGTTGCTCTGCCTCAATGGCTGAAATGAATCTATAGCTCGAATCACAAAATCAAAGAGAAACCAAATCACTATCCTCATTAACTTTGGGAACAATTCATTTATCTATCTAAACTCGGGGATAAACAAGCTGTGTTTATCAACTATCCCAAAATCAGCCTTTGATACTCCTCTCGGCGCTAACTTGGAGATTACTATACTCGTCCCCGGAAAACAAGTTCTCGTATGCATCAATCATGAAAACCCTTACTTTGTCAGTCCTACCCACCTTCATCAAAGCTGTACTGAACGCAGCTATTGTATCGAGTTTACTTCATTTACACTTTCAAAACAAAAACCTGGCTCACTTTCTGTTGATTTTGATCTCAGGAAGAGCAGTCTTAAAGGGTTGAGCTAATCGTGTAAACCCATCAGATTAGCTGAACTACTTAATCAGATGGTTTTAATCTCTCCACGAAACGTCCAAGAATGTAGAACGCATTATCCGCTACTGATACAAAGCATGACAGGATCTGCTTTTCGCAGCGATATGTAGCGAATTCATTAACCAGCACGCGCACGACTGTAACTCAAAACTGCTCTCTCTCGCTGATTGTAGAGTACCTTCTGCACCATTGATAATCGTTGCACCACGAGTCTGCAACTTATTGTAGATCAATAACAGCTTCAGGATAACTGGTACAATCATAGCTGCATCCTCTTTTGCTTGGTAAAGACGGCATCTGTCACCCCGACCTCCAGACATACCGTCATCATCGAATAAAGCGCATATTTTCCACCCAAAGGTCACACCTGCACAATCATAACTCATCGTGACAATAAAAGAAATATTTCCGACGATCTCTGCCTGTTTTCTTCGAACTGTCAGGCTGATAATGTCTGTCCCACCACTAGAAACATTGGAACGTAAGCAAATGCCAATTCCCATTCCCACAATGACACCAAACGATGTACGTGATACTGGGTCATTTCACAAACCTCACTCTCAGGAACAAACTATGGGATAAACAGTGAGCTCATGGAAACTGTAGTAAAGTAAACACTGTAAACTCAGCCCAATTTGGATACCAAGCCAAGATCATTAGTAGGATATTGATGAGATAAAAAGTTACAGAAACAGGAATGGCAAATCCCACGTGTGTACTTAAAGCGGCTATATCTGCACCCAGTCGTCGCTCCCACTCTCGAGTACACATGCAGTTGAAAGAAGAGATTGACACAGCTCGCAGGATAAAACCATAGATTAGTGAGGCAGATATTTTCATCATGCAGCACAACGCGAGATACTTTCAGCACTTGTATCAATTTAAATTATAAAGCCAAACCATGCAAATAATAACGAAAAATCGTTTATAAATCTGTAGTTTTCTTCATGAGTTTCTACTTGTAAACTGAATTCATAGCTTGCTTTAGTGTCAACTAGGCTTTGGCAGACCACTGCATCATAGGATCACTTGCTTTATTATTTTTAGGAAAGCAATCACTTCGGCGGATATTTTCCTCACCAGCAAAGTCAAACATGACAAAGCGATCTGAGTCCAATAGCTAACCCACCATGCGGTGTGGAAAACCGTAATCCATATGCCTGGCAAGAAAGCCAAACTGATCGAAGCTGCTTCTTTAGAAAACCGAGGGCTTTAAACAGTCTGTTCTTGCAAATCTTTTATAGTTAATACGAAGATCTCCACCACCCAATTCATAACCATTCAAGACGATATCATAAGCAATAGCACGAACTTTACTCATCTACCTTCTCAACGTCATGAGCTGTGTCTGCTTGTGGAAGGGTGAATGGGTGATGTGCACTCATATAACGCCCTAGCCCTCTCTCTGACCATCAACATTGGCCAATCCCTCGCAAAGAGTACTAGATTTTGACTCATCAATCAAAGCCTAGTTCTTTTGCCAAACGGACATGAGGCACCCAAGAGTTGCATTGACAACTTCACAGTATCAGCTCAAAGAAAACCAAATCATTTTCTTCTAGCTGTAAAGCATCTGTCAACTCACTTGTCAAGCCTTGCACTCTATGAATTGAGGCCATTTAATTCATCTAAACCACTTTATTAAGCAGTCGTGCCATATTGTTTTGCCTGTTCTGTCAGCTTATCAATATCTTTACGAGAATATTTATCAGCAGCATTTTTCACAAACAATAACTTTAACTACTGGTGCTTCTGAAAAACTTTAAGTCAATCTCTTTGACAATATCTGCAAGTCTTGCAAAAGCATTTCAAAACAGTATCTGGTTTATCACTATATAAAGTCATTGCATCATCCTATGTCATTCATTAGGAATGGTATGTAACCTCAATCCCCTTGTTTTCTTTCATCACTCGAGCAATCCGCCTTCTGTAATATCTTGGACTTTCTTGATCAGAAAGAAATGAAGTTTCAAATCAACCTATGTAAACTCTGGTTGACGATCTCCACTCAAATCCTCATCACGAAAACACTTCATAATTTGATAATAACGATCAAAACCAGCATTCATCAACAATTGTTTTTGCAATCTGAGGACTTTGTGGCAATGCATAAAATATCCTTGGTTCACTCGACTGTACCAAAATAATCATCGCACCTTCTGGAGTTGATTTCGTAAGAAACGGGTTCTACGTCAATAAACTCAAGCTCATCTAAAGTGACAATTGAATTGGTCGTTACTTTGCTCTGTATCAAATTTCGCCAACATTTTCAGGACGTGATGATCTAATACCGATAACAGAAGGCGCGTATCATCATTCCTTCAATACCATCTTTAATTTCAAATGGAGTTGTTTTGGCTGTGTTGAGAATTGTCAAAGTCTTCACATGCGGTTAACAGTTCCTGTTTACTCAAGTTTATCACTTTGCCTGCGTACGTGCTACTTTTTCCAGTCACTTCAATAACATATTCAGCTTCGCAACTTTTCGGCAGTTCCATGACTTCTTTAGTCACATTCTCAGGATTGATAACCAGCTGCATCAATGCCTTCGCGGTCACGTAAATCAATGAAAATCAAGCCTCCCAAGTCACGACGACGAGATACCCAGCCTTTAGAGTGATTTCTTGACCGACATGTTCACTACGAACACGTCCAGCATACATTGAACGTCTCATTTTTATTCTCCAAACTTTTAATTCTTTTACTATTTTACCACACAAAGAGATGAAAAAGAAGTCCGCTTTTCAAAACTTCATCATAACCTGATCTCTCATAAGGAGATTAAGTTTCATTTCTTAATCTCTCTTTCATTATAATTCAGGATGCAAAATCTTAACAACATAACGAGGCTAAGCAACAGTCCTGCCCAGCAAACCAAAAATCGGTGCTAAAAATCGAAAGAAAAAGTCTCCTCTCACAAAATAAGCTAATGCCACTATTACTAAAAACTATTATAAATTGAAGTATAGATGGAATGACAATCATCAGTTATTCAACCTCTGTTCACCCATACACAAATAATAGCAGAAAACCGCTACCTAGCTTTTTGCACTTCTCAACTAAAATCCTACTTGCTTAAAATTGCTTGAAAAATCTTCTTGGATCTGATTTAAATCGACAATTAATTCTTCACGCGTTTGGTTGTTTTAGTAACTTGCACTTTCAATTCACTTTCGCCAAGTTATTAACACTTTAGCACCAAAAGGTATCTGCTGACTTGAATTGCGCTTTTAACTCACGATTTAAATAATCACGCTCAACTGTAAACCCTTGCCTGCGAAGTGCTTGCACAATTTTCAATGCTGTATTATTAGCACCTTCTCCCAAAACTGCAATATAAACATCTAAGCTATCCTCTAGCAGCAATTCCACCTTTGCTTTTCAAGAACGAGGAGGCTCGCACCATTCAAAGCCAAACCCAGCTGTCTCTGGCCCACCAAAATAAGCAACAAGGCTATCATAACGACTACAAATTGTCAGTTCATTACCTGCTACATCTGCAGTAGATCAAAAATCGAATGATTATAATAATCTAATCCACAGACCATATTGGTATTGATGGTATAAAGAATTTCCAGCGCCTCCAACAGCGACCGCACAGCTTGAAAAATGGGTTTTCGGCTTTCTTTCATCTAGATAATCCAAAAATGATGGTGCATTTTCAACAACAAGTTTTATCTTCTTTCTTTACTGTCTAATACACAAAGTCTCTTCCGAGCATGTTAGCTATCTTTGAGCAGATTGTCTTTTTAATGGCATCACTACTCAATCAAGGCCTGACGGTAAGTGGCACGACTCCGCATTCCCAGACTGTTCAACTGCAGCGTCACATTGCGAATACCAATTTCATTAAAAAATTGGGCTGCCATAGCAATCGTCTCTACATCGGTCGCAGGATTGTTTGAGCCAAAACACTCTACACCAATCTGATGAAATTCCCGCAAACGACCAGCTTGTGGACGTCTATCGAAACATTGAACCCATATAGTAAAGTTTACCGGTTTTTGGTTCTGGCGCAAATAGCTTATTTTCCACATAAGAACGTACGACAGGTGCTGTCCCTTCAGGACGTAAGGTAATATGGCGATCGCCTTTATCATAAAAATCATACATTTCTTTCGTCACAATATCGGTCGTATCCCCAACAGAGCGACTGATCACTTCATAGTGCTCAAACAGTCGTGTGCAGAACTAGCATAGTTGTATTTTTAAGTAATACGAGCAATTCTTCCACATACTGCCCATTTCCCAGAATCCTTTGGAAGAATATCTTGTGTGCCCTGGTTTTGTAATTTCATAGTCTTTCCTCGAATTTATATATAATATAATTATTACTGTCCTATTTTGCGGGACATTTGAAAATATTTCCACATGAAAACTTCCTTTGCTGAAAGAACTGGCTGGTTTGTCAATTGTCAAGTAACTGCTTTACATTTGATATACTACTAAAGTTGATGAAATTCATCATTGAATAGATTTCAAAACTAAAAGGAGAAATTTTAAAATGGCAGTACCTGCGTCGCACTTCAAAAGCGACAAACGTCGCACTCACTACAAAATTACAGCTCCATCTGTAACTTTTGATGAAACTACTAGAGATTACTCACGTTCTCACCGTATCCCTTTAAAAGGATACTACAAAGGACGTCAAAATCGCTAAAAGCTGCTGCAGCTGAATAATAGAAGAACTATCATGCGCGTAAATATTACACTTGAACACAAAGCATCTGGTGAACGCGCACCTTACTTCTAAAACAAACGTAACACTCAGACCGTCTTCAATTGAAGAAATACTCACCAAAACTTCGCAAGCACGTTGTGTTTACAGAGGTTAAATAATTGAGATAAAGAAAGCCTATGGAATCAATGTTTCAAAAGGCTATTTTAACAAATTAACTGAATTTCAACTGATTAAGTCATCTTAGCAAAGCTAATAGCACCTAACAGTATTGGTCTTGTGTAGTTTATTTCTGTTAGCACTCTCAAAACGGAAGACGTAAGTAAAACTACCTTTTATTTATCTAAAATTAATGTTGGATATGAGTTATAGGTATCTGTTCTTCTTGATTCTCTGAAGACAATACAATCGTTAAAAAGCAATTAGTAAAAATATAATCCAAGTTATATTCGTGTTCCAAGAAGATATTAAACTAAATATGGCAGTTCCTAAAGAGAATAGGAGAGTGTAAACAATAAGAAAAATTACTCGTTTGAGCCAAAAATATTAGGATGGAATTTGTTAATAAAAGTGAATTAATTTTTGGATTGACTTTTCCTGATAAATACGTCATGAATGCAAGTATTAAAAATTCAATTAAAGGAGTAGGACTGAACAAATTTGAAATTGCTACAAAGTAGAAAAATGACGGAATTAATCCTCACCAATTTCCCAATCGATAGTCTAGAAAAATAATCATTTTGGTGTTAGCTTCTAACAATATCTCCACTAAAATTACTTCAACAACAAGCAATGATTGGCTATAGGTAAAAACTCAATAAATTGTGTTCTAGTATATTGTATACGGCGGTAATTGACCCTCCTAAAGAGTTTAGAAAGAAATGAAATTAATAAATTTATAAAATTTCCTGAGTTGGTATCGTTAAATATCATTTTCGATATTATTAAACATTTTTATAATTTGTTTCTTCAGGGATAATTTTTCATGATTATTATTCATCAATAATTTTATAAGTCATCTTATCTTTAATCGTAATTAAAACAAAAGAAGAAGGAATGAAATTCCATTAATAAAGGCGACGAATGCAAGTTATTATGCGATATAGTTACAAAGCCATATGCCTATAGCTCGTCCTGATAGACTGCAGATGTATGAAATAAACTGTGTAAATGAATAAAGCTTTCAACTAAATCCTCTTGTGAAACGTTATTTGATAATTGGATCGTAGCCATTTGAAAATCCCAACGTATACCAATTCGTGATTAAACAGACTAATGATACAAGTAAAGTAGATGCATACCAATCATGTCAAACGTATCCAGCTTTGATAATACCTATAAATTAGCCAGTTTCCTCTAGTTTTATCAGCTCTTATTCCTGCAAATACCGTAAATATTGTAGGAATAACCATTGATTATATTTGCAATCACAACTAACTTCGAATGGAATACGGTAGCAGCATAAAACTACGAATACAATGTTATAGAGATATGAACCCATTGAATTTAGAAGGCGTGATAATGTTAACACCATATAGATGATTTTTCAGAATAATTTCATCATCTTCTCCTTCCTAATTGATTGGATACGATTATAAATGGTTAAAAATTCTGAATTTTCTATTCTACTTGTATTCAAATAAAAGCTTGATGAAATGAGTTAAAAACATTCGAATATTCCAGATATACAATTTGTTAGTTCGTACACATCTAATAAAAGTATCGCAATTCCCAACATACCATCCCCAATAGGTCGGACGCTGAGCAAAATTAACTAATAACCCAGCAGCAAATTCTTCTATTAGAGGACGAAACTCTACCGCATCAATTTTTACATAATGCTTTTATAGCCAGCTGATCCATAAATATGGAGACGCAGTTTTATCAAGACCTTTACCATCCGACCACAATTAGTTTTAAGAGATTTGAGATAAATTTCTGTAATTCCATAGTTAATAATGTCTTTATCTACTGATAAATTATCTAAAAGTATCAAAACTCCGGATAATCCGTCTAGACCAAAAATCACTTTTCATTATTTATAAAATGTTTGATTACTTCTAAATTATCTAGATTATGAATATACTTTTCATATTTTATTATGCTTGTAAAACTAATTTTTCTAATGCTTAATATGAGATTTTGAAAATATCATACTTGCAATTATGTATAGTTGGATTACTAATATTGTTCGTTCCTGAATTGATTTGGCATCAAAATAGTTGACATTATTTTCATTGTATTTATATCTGGATTTTTACTAAATAAATATCTAATAAGAATATCTATATTAGAGTCTATCCCATAAAAAGTATAGAAATTGTTTTAAATCTCAACTTCTTCTTTTATCTTGCCTTTTTATGTAATCTCCCAACAGAATAAAATCATATTACCCACTTTTGTGATTAATCTGAAACTTTCCCATCTAGAGAATTCCATTCCTTTAAACTTATATTACTAAAATTCCTGTAATTGGTTTTTACCATATTTATAAGAATGCTCTAAATCTACAAAATATATATTTCCATTTTTATCAATTTTGAAAGTTATCTGGATGAATATCATTTTAAATTAAATCATTTTTATGAAAATGGGAAATTAATTTTAAGGTTTTAAAAATGCTTCTAACAATTTTTAAATTTATTAGTATTTTCTACCCACTTATTTAATTCGTATCCATATAAAAGTATAGTTACTACAATAATCTGAAAAATGTCTTTCCATCTATATATTCATAAATATAATAGTGGTTTATCCATTCATTCACACTTTCTATAGCCTTTGGAATATATGCTTTTTATATTGGCTTGAAAGTTGAAATTCATTTTCACGAAGCTGTTGTTTTTCGATATTTTCATAAAAAGTATATTTGGTCTAGCTCTTTCATTACAATCTCCAAATTATTCCTTTTCAGGGAAATTCCTTTGTAGACATTCCCGCCGCTTGATGTTTTAAGAACTTCATTTATGATATAATGTTCGGACAAATATGATTCTTCAGATAAGTCACTTTCTTGTATATCCTTCTATCCAACTTGGTAAATCAAAATAATTTTTAGGATAATCTTGCCATATTTCTCCGTTTGGACCATTCAAAAGTGAGTTTACCGTCCTTAATATAATTTATATCCTCTTTAAAGAAGCCATATCGGTAAAAATATTATTAGAATCTCTGCATGAACGATCGCTCATACATATATCCCATCTGTTGTTTTTGGAATACGGTCAGTACAATTCAGAAAGAATTTTTAAAAACTAATTGGTCTTTGGATATATTGTAATAAGTTTTTCCTGATGACGACATACTTGTTTTTAATCGAAAAATTTTGCAAAATATCATCTTTTTCATAGATGTACTTGTAGAAAAGCTTATTTATTTTCAAGATAAGGTATCCACATAATGAGGATTTCATTAAAATTATAAGGCGTTGCAGAGATATGATTTTATAACCAAATGTTGGCTAACTGACTCTCTCTTGACTTCTATATTTAAAAATACTTGACATATGTTTATGTTCTCCTAATTCAAAAATAGAGCTTATACAAAAGCTCTATTGTATTAAACAATGAGTATCCAAAAATGATGTTAACATTTTCCTTATGAAATGATTGGGCATCAATAGTAATGTTAATATTTTGGTCAGATTGTGTAGTGTCTTTCATATTAATATCATTAATAAACTTTGTCATATGCTACTTCCTTACTAATAAATTTAACATTAGAAAATACTTTATGTATTAGTCATGTACAAAAATTATAATTATCATGGTCGACTTTTCCTTCTAATTTCTATAGTTCCATTATACTTTCATTTTACTTTTCAAAATTAATCTTGAATATATTCAAAATTTATAAACCTGTTCCCTAGAAAAATTATTAAAAACTGTCCAAAAGACACTCTTTAGTGTGATTAAAATTTGTATATTTAATTTTATAAAAGTGTGACATTGAATATGTTCAATGTCACTTTTATTCTCTATCTGATGAATCATTTTTCTCGTGTGCTTTATCATATATTTAGCAGCTTGATGGCAATCTAGACTTTTGAGAATAGTGGTTGCTTTCATTTTACATTGTTCTATCCTCTTGTTTCTTTCCGTTTTTATAAGTTAATAAACCTTTAGCCCAAAAGATAGATTATCCTATAATATGTTTCGTTTTCTTTGTAAAAGTTAGACTGAATTTGTTTATCATTGGCATTAATAAAGTCATCTTTTTCAATACATAGTAATAAAGCCATTTAATAACATTGTTTTGTATAATAACTATTATCATTCATTGAACCTATCTGTCCTTCTAAGCATTTTCTCTAGCATATCTAGTAAATAAGTCTGGCGTCAAAGAGGTGGAACTAATTGAAAACAAAGTTAATTCATATTTGCCCCCATATTTCTAACGCCAAATAAATAATCATATAAAAACTCTTCTTCATCTTCAGTTAACTTTGTAGTGTCGTCTAGTCCTTTTAAATGAGCTTTTATAACTAACGCATTAACCATATGACTCTTTAAATCTGTTTTATAATTTTTCACTAATCTCTTTGTAATATAGCTTTTTGTAAACCTTTATAATCGTTCTCTAATTCTAATTGATGGATTTTTCTTGTAATTCAACCAGCCGGCTTTTAGAAAAACCTCTTGCTAAATACAAGTACTCATTCACCTCAATATGTGTATTTTTCTAATGCCACAAATAACTTATAAGCAGAAATATCATTTCCAGATTCAAATCTTGAAAGCATTGAGGAGATGTACGCCAGTTGCCTCAGCTAAAGAAATATGCCTAGCTCTCTTAATTCATAAAAAGCTTGTCCTAAATTTTCCATAATTGAACTCCTTCAATCTCACTATTTCACATGTCTGCTCTCTATACTCTGTTCTTTTATACGCTTCAAATCCATATGTTTGTAAAAACCTTTGACAAAAGGGTTCTGTTCGTTAAATTCTTCCTACTCATATTTTAGCAGTTTCTTATCTCTATGACAACCTGAGCTATCGATGTTCAAAAATAATGGTTTCAGCTGTCTTCTTTTTCAAACTTTTATTAATAACAGATTTGACACTTTTCAACAGTTCCTTGACAGAGGAATGTTCCATTTTTTATTTCCCTTATTCCTCATTTTCTCCGCAATACAGCGATTCTTCGTGCTCATCCTCAAACTTTCGTCTGTCTGAATGGTGACTTTTGTAATTCCATACATTTTTGAAATGTTGGCGAATGAGCTGCTGAGTTTTCTTTACAGAAGTTTCCCATATTTTTAACAATTGATTGCTTAGTTAACTCTTATTTCATAATTTTCAATTATACTCTCCATCTAATTTCTTTTTGCAGACTAAGAATCGATTTATTATGTGTATACCCACATGACTGACAACTCTGCTAATTGCGAAAAGTGAGTTGCAATTGTAAAAATTCCACACAACAGCTTGACCTCCCTTAATAGTATGGTAGTATAGTACAAGTATTACAAGGTTAAAAGCTAACACCACACCGAGGGAGGATTCACATGAAAATAAAACATTCTATTTCATTAGCAATGATTTTATACTTCATAGGCATTCTTATTTATATCATTAATTTCGTAGCACTTATTGACACAGTGACACAAGAGCTTTTATCTACCCTTGCCATACTAGTTTCAGGTTACCATGTGCTACTAGAAGGTGTTGAAGGACGATTCAAAACACAGCTGGAAATTTTTGCACACCAACACATATTCTGATGGCTTTGGCAGCTCTTGGTACCGTTTTATTAGAAAATGCAAGTGAAGGTGCTTTGCTCATCTTTATTTTTGCTGGAGCTCATTTTTAGAGGAATATGTGAAAATCACAGCCAAAACGAGATTACTCAACTCTTACAGCTTCATCCTACAGAAGCCAGACGAGTCAATCCAGACTGCAGCATAGCAGTTGTTCCAGTTTCTGAATTAATTGTGGAGACCATGTCCAGAGTGCTAAACGGGGACAAGTGCCAACAGATGGTATTATTTTAGAAGGAATTGCCAACATCAATGAAGGAACAATCAATGGTGAAACCATGCCGTGCGAAAAACTGTTGGCGATCAAGTGTTTGGTGCAACTATAAATGGTGCTAGCACTTTTTATTATACAGGTTACCAAAGATAGCTCGAAACTGTTTTTGCAAAAATTCTAGAGATTAGTCAAAAACTCTCAAAACAATCTCTCCCAACTGCCAGTCGCATTCGTCAATTTGAGCCAATTTATGTAAATATTGTACTGTTCATTTTGGCATGTTGTTGACTTGTAGAGAGCTTTTTATTTCACCAACCTTTCTTCACCACTCTTGAGATTGGACTGACCTTTATGGTATCTGCTTCTCCCTGTGCTTTCGCCGTATCTGCCATTCCAGCAACCTTAGCCAGTATTTCACAACTTGCTCGGCAAGAATCCTTTTCAAAGGCGGAGCTTTCTTATCAAATTTAAGCAATGTAAAGTCATTGCCTTCGATAAAAACAAGGAACTCTCACCGAAGGCAAACCGAGCGTTGTTAGTTATAAATTTGAGCAAAGTATGCTTACTGATGATAAATTAAAAACCATTATTGTAGCAATGGAAAATCAATCCAATCATCCTCTAGCGACTGCAATTGGAACTTATTTTAAAACACGGCAGAATAATTTCCCTGCGTTAACAGTTGAAAATAAGGTGGGAGAGGCCTAATAAGTCATTATCAAGGACAAGAATTTCGCATTGGTAAACCTAGTCTCTTTGTCAATGTACTTTAGAGATGGATTTCAGTAAAAACGAAAAGGAAAAACACAGGCTGTACAGTCGTGTTTGTTTCTATCAATGAAGAAGTTGTTGGATACATTGCCTTTCAAGACAAACCACAGCATGGCGCCAAAGCAGCAATTCAGTATTTCAAAGCAGCAGGTATAAAAACAGTCATGCTTACAGGAGATGGGCTTTTTGGCCGGTCAAGCCATTGGACAAGAGTTGGGTATTGATGGAAGTCATTGCAAACACTTTACCAGAGCAAAAAGCCGCAATCATCCAAAAACTAAAAAGAGAATGGTATAACTGCTATGCTTGGAGATGGGATCAACGACGCTCCGGCACTAGTCACATCGGATATTGGTATTGCAATGGGAGAAGGAATTGATATTGCTATTGAAACAGCTGATGTTATCCTGATGAAAAATGATTTACTTATTATTGCTTATCAAATGTCAAAAAACGATTAAAACGTAATATTTTTCAAAACATCGTTTTTCCATGACCAGTTGTCGTATTCTTAATTATCTTTACATTTTCAAAAACCTCTCTATCATAGCTAGTATCTCATTGCACGAAAGTTCCACTACTGCTAGTATTACTAAATAGTTTGAGATTATTAGTTTCAGTCAGCCTATGTCCTGACCCTCAAAAAGTTAGATTTTTCTGTCTAGCTTTTGGGGTGCAACATTCAAGCCTTTTTATTTTTCAAATGCAGTATGTTGCTGTATTTCAATTTAATCTCTACCTTTATCTTAAGACCTGATTTGACAAGATTTTTATTTGAGATGACTTTTAGAACAACTCTATATCAATCTCTAACAGTATCCAACTGCTTTTCAAAAATATGAATGAGGCTTAATCGAGACAGGGAGTGCTTTAAACAGTTCCTTCGCAACCATAAGTTATAAATAGTATTCTTTAAATTATAGTATACAATAGAAGATAACGGAGGTCAGCTATGATAGATAAACGGTTAAAAGGCTGAAATAATACCTGCTGCAGTTTTATTGAATAACTTTATCTCAAATGGAAAAGACTCTAATTATGAGTTTTACTTATTGGAGTATCTTAATCAATCTCAATTCTTTCAAGAAAAATCAATTATTATGGTGAACATTACTGGTATTGACCATGATATTATAAAAAGTAGAATCATACGACAATAAATAATAATGACTATACTTTTGGAGGGCAGTACAATAATGCTAGTGTGATTTTTATATTGTTTAAATAGTCTGCAGACTATTACTCCTAAAAATACTATAAATTCTTTATCTAATTCATATATAGAAGAGGATAGGGATTCCTTGTTCATCACGTACTGTTCCTTTATACACTTCAAATCCCATACCTTTGGAAAGAGGATTCAGTTCGTTAACAGCTAAATCACGAATCAAATATCTGCTTATTCACATTTTTAGCAGTTTCTATCTCTATGACAACCTGAGCTACTTTTTCAACATCTAGAAAACAAATACCCCAACTATCTTCTTTTGAAAATTTGTTGATAACAGATTTAACACTTTTTAACAACTCCTTAACAGCGAAATGCCTATTTTTATTCTCCTCATTCCTCATTCTCTCCACCAATGCAGCATTCTTCATGCTCATTTAAACTTTCATCTGCTTGAATGGTGACTTTTTAATTCCATACATTTTAAGATGTTGGCGAATAAGCTGTTGAGTTTCTGCTTGTTGTTTGGGATGTTTCATGCAAATATGAATCGTCGCAAATTTTTCTAGTCCATCCGTTGTCCAAACATTTAACTGAGTTATTGCTTGGATATTCTCAATTGTTTGAATTTCTGCATAAAGATCGTTCAAATTCACATCACTCGGTACGTGATCAAGAAAGATTTGAACATTTTCCCAAAACTTTGGTAGTGCTTTACTTAAGATAAAGGTCGAAATGATGAGCGAAAGCAACGGATCAAGAAAATACCAGTTTGTAAAACGAAGAATAAAGGATACGAAAATAACAGCCAACCAACCTAAAATATCTTCTAGGAAATGCAGACTAAGAATAGATTCATTGTGTGTACGTCCATGACTAACCACCCTGCTAGCTGCAAAGTTGATCACAATTGCAAAAATGCCTAAGACAAGCATACCGTTGTAGTTCACCCGTTCAGGTGCAAACAATTTAGGAACATTTTCAACCAGAATAAGAATAGAACCCACTATTAAAATAGTAGAGGTCAACTATGGCTCCGAGTAAACTATACCGTTTTTATAGCCTCAATGTATAGTTTCTATCACCTCGTCTATTGGAAATTCTTTCAAAAATGCTGATAATCCAATCGCATAAAGCATCACCCGTATCATGAACCGCATCTGCTAGCACAGCACTAGAAATTAAAAAGAACACCAAAAGGTAAATTCAATAATTGCAAAAAGAAAATTTAAATACAAATGCAATCCAGACATTTTTACTTGATTTCATGGATCTTCTCCTTCTAATTGCACATTGAGATTTCATTTTATTTGTTGTATAATGTATTCAAAACAAAAACACTTTGTTCACTTATATTATCTACTATTTTAATGGAGGAAACAAGAGACAAATCTAATGTTTCATTTGATAGCGTACATTTAGGAAGATTTGTTCAGAAACGATGGATAGACGAGTTAAAAATCCGCGCAGCTATTTATCAGGCTTTCATAACTCTTTTTAAATCAAAAAGTTATGAATCCCTCATGATCCAGAAATCATCGACCTTGCAGATGTAGGGTCGATCGACTTTCTATGCTCATTTTGAGACAAAAAGAAGCACTACTTGAAGAAATGTGTCAAGATTTGTTTCAACATACATTTGTCGAACGATACCAAGCAAGTGAGCTTTTTGATGCAACAGCTCATATTTTTACCATTTCAGGAAAAATCAAGATAAAATAGCCACTTTATTATTATCGAAAAATATCTATTTTATTAATCGTTTAAAATTAGAGCTAGAACACTATCTCTTTCCTCTCGTTCGCGAAAAAGCTATTGACACAAAAATCTAATTTACCAGAACCATTTTTAAAAACTATGTTACAACAACTTTTATCGAAACAGTTACTTGGTGGCTAGGACAACGAAATAAAAATTGAAGAAGCCACTATTACATCATATTATCTGGAGCTTATGCACTAATATAGAGCTATAATTTCAGCTATTTCTGTGATATAATCTTTTAAGAACTCTTATAGGAGCATTTATGAAAAACAACATTCTGTTTTCTTTTTACCAGGAATTATCATGGTGGTGTCGCTTTGCAAACGCCTTTACAACGCTTCCAACTGTCTTGACGGACATTGCTAGTGGACTTCATGTTTCAGTGAGCTCACTTGGTCTTTTGACCAGCCTACCCTTAATTATGTTCGCTCTCTGCTCTTCCATTTTCAGCACGTCTAGCGAAAAACTTGGTTTGGAAAAATTATTTACTCTTGTACTAATGCTACTTTGCTGTCGGATCCTTTATTCGGTTTTAACCTACCACTTCTTTATATAGGAACCCTCTCAGTTGGAGCTGCCATTGCAGTACTCAATGTTTTATTACCAAGTGTGATTCAAGCCAATCAGCCACATCTGATCGGGCTATTAACAACGATGTATGTCACCTCTATGGGATTGTCAACAGCTATTAGCTTCCTCTATTGCCGTGCCCATAACAGAAGCGAGTTCATGGAAAGGACTAGTCCTTGTATTGACATTTTCATCTGTCTTCTAGCACTTTTTAATTTGGCTGCCCAATACATCTTATAATCATTTCTTGGCGAGTAAAACAAAAGAGCAATCAAGCTCTTCTATTTTGAAAAGTAAGAAAGTTTGGGCCATTATCATTTTTGGCGGCTTGCAGTCACTACTCTTTACACTTGCCTAACATGGTTGCCGACGATGTGGCCATACAGCTGGCATCTCAAACGCTTCTGCTGGATTTTTAGCTTCTGTTTTTAATCTGATTAGTTTGCCATTTTCAATGACCATTCTAGCTTAACAACTCGGCTCTCTCCTCGCCATCGTCTCATCATGCTTGGTTTAATATCTACATCCGGTCTTATTGGTATTAGCATGCTACTGCTACAAACAAATAATTTTATATGCTGGCTCGTTATCAACATTCTTATCGGTTCGGCAGTAAGCGCACTTTTCCCTTATCTTATGGTTACTTTTTCAGTGAAAAACAAGCAGCCCTGATCAGACTGCACAGCTATCTGGATTAGCACAAACAGGTGGCTATGTCCTTGCCGCTTTTGGTCCAGCTCTTTTTGGTTACAGTGCAGATTTTTCCGCTCTTGGATACCAGCTATTATCATTTTGCTTGCTCTTACAGTCATCATGATTATTGCGCTCTTTTTATGTAGAAAAATCTGATAAAATTTTTATAAAAACGAGAATGAAATTCGAAACTAGATTTCTATGAAATCACATCGCTCGTTTTCATTCTCTTTTTCTTCTAACAATTCGAAGTCTGTTTCTAAATCACTATCCTATTACAAATATCCAAACATCAAAAGAAACTATTTAGTGTCACGCCTTTTATCAATTATATGACTCCAGAAAATCAAAAATAAATTCGTCATCTCCATAACTTCTGCTAAACATTTTCAACATTCGTCATCAATCAGACTTTTTCCATGTTTCTTCATCTGGTAATAACCCTATTTTTGCAATTTTGGACACATGACGATTTGCCAGCTACGTAAAAAGCAAAAGTGGCTCTTCGCCAATAGATCTATACAAGTAACACCAATTCGTGGACGTGAACTAATTTTGCAAAGGAAGTGCATCGGCTGCCAGTTGCAAACGTGATTCTTGTACATTCTGACCATCAGCTTTACTAATCCTACAAATTTGGTTAATTTCCCCGGACCATTAGCAAGTGAGGTACCATCTGGTAATTCCAAGGGCGAATCAAGACGGCTTCTGCTATATTTTCAGCCCCCGTCACTAAATTCAGCATCTGATGACCGTAAATCTGATAGACATACCAATGCCCTGCTGATAAATACATAGATTCATTTTTCAGAGCTGCGTTTACCATGCGCACTATGGCAAAGCACTATCTTTTTGACACCAGATAGCTTCCGTCTCAACAATTCTTCCTATGGACTTCCCATCCATAAAGTTGCATGCCAAGCAGGGCTTTTGCTGATGGCAATTGTATCTACTCATCAGCTCTTGAAATTCTTTTGAAATCATGATCTTATTATAACATAGATTTTACACAGCAATCGTATTTGTCCAACTTTTGAAGGCAGTACAATTCGGATTGCTTTTTCTTCAAGGAAGATAGTATGAGAAAAGGTTTTTAGGATTATCTATAGTATAAGAAAGTTAACCTAAATTGCCTTAAGGTTTACAGTTGAACCACACTGTTAAAAACTTATAAAACGATTACTTGAAAACACTTACCCTCTATGTTGAGGAATGAAATCATAGGAGGGAAGGTATGTATCAAGAACAACGATTAGTAAAATATTAGAATTACTTGCAGAGAAAAGACAGCTTTCTCTAGAAATGATTGACTATTTTCTCACGTTTCTAAAGATACCATTCGCAGGGGTTTTGCTATTTTAGTGAGCGCAAGCTCATACAAACGGACTCATGGCGGAATCCTTCCTAGAAAACAAACAACAAATCCTCTCCTTCAATGATCGTAGCAAATTTACTAGCGGAGAAAATTGCTCAAAAAGAGCGTACGAATTGATTGAGGAAGAACAACTGCTTTATTTTGACGTCTCCAACAATTATCTTGCAATTAGCTCATTTGTGATGAATCAAAAACACTGATTTATTCACATTTCTTTTGGACAATGCTATACAGTCAGCGGGCATGAACAAGTTGATTTTCTCATCTGTTGGGGGTAAATTCTATCCCAAAAACCGCTTCTATTATTCTTAAATGAAGCTGAATTATTAGGAACATCTTCTAATTGACATTGCTTTCTTTGGAGCAGCAAGTTTGAAAAATGGATAAAGTTAGCTATGAGGATGCTGAGAAGATGCCTATATTAAGCTAGTCATGCAAACATAGCCAAACGAAAGTATTGCTAGCCGAGCAGGAGAAATGGCAAAAGAAATTTCAAATTATATTTTAAGCGATATCAGTTCATTCGACTATTGGATTACAGACCAAAAAGCCAACTACAGAAATCAAGGTACTCCTATCTGACACTTTAAAAATTTCTACTAAATTTACAGAGGTACAACTATGAAGAAACAAAGATTCGTTTGATTGTCAGTGATATTGATGGAACTATCTTTAAATGACCAACATCAGGTTGACCATCTGAAAAGATCAAACCCACTTTTAAAGAAGAAAAATAGTCCCTTTGTCTTGGCATCTGCTCGCTCTCCGCTGGCATGGAGCCAATTGCACACGAATTAGAGCTTGGTGGTAGTCCCCAGCTTGCTACAATGGCGCTCTCGTTATTAAAGGTAATCCGCAACATTATGAAAACTATCATTGAACACCCTTTGGATAAAAGAAATTCGGACTTTCATTGAATAATTAAGCACTTCCAACAGTTTCTATCAATCTCTACTCTGGAAAGAACTGGCTAGCCGACCGTTTTGATAAATGGATCCAGATTGAAGCTGGCATCACTGGAGAAGTCCCCACAATTCAAAATCTACTCATTCCTGTCTTAGATGTACTTGTCCCAATTCACAAACTTCTCTTGATTGATGAACCTACAATGATTCAGCAACTTTAAGGTATTTCCAAACCCTTGATTTTTCCTAATACAGCTTTCTATCTTTCAAAGATAATTACTTAGAGGTAACTACTAAGAATGTCTCCAAAGAAAAATGCCCTTCAAGAAATCGCTCAACACTATCAGGTTCCGCTTCCTCAAGTCATGGCATCGGAGACAATTTCAATGACTCTTCCGATGATAAAGTTAGTATGGTTTTGAGTCGCATGGGAAACGCCCCTGAACCTGTGAAAGTTCAAGCTACCGCTATTACTCAAACCAATAATCAGCACGGTGTTGCCAAAGCCATTGAAGATTTTATCTTTATTTAATGTAACTAAAGTTGTTAAAAACTGAAGCAAACATCCCGAGACTTTCAAATTTTCATGACTGGCTCAAAGCATGGTTTTAAGGTAAGCAATAAAGGCTCTGTAAGAATAACAAACTAATTACTAAGCTTTTTATTACCCCTGCAGCTGATAACTGTTGTGAGGGCCGAACAGCATACTAGACTCTACAAGTTGCCAGTTTAAACCTATTATCTCTTACACCTTTTTATAGCTAAATTTCAGTCTATCCTACAACATGATAATAATCAAAAGCAAGGCGTGAACTCCCATCTGCTACATAAATCACACCACACTCTTGAAATCCAAATTTTTCGAATAACCGCCTGCATAGGTCAGATTTATCCTCATGAGTATCAACCCGCAAATCAGAGACTTTTCGGCTGCAAAACTCAAAACATTGCTTTGGCCAAACCCTTTGCTTGACCATTTGAAGCAAGGCGGTGAATTGTCCCATAAGGTTGATTCAAGTGCCAGTCTCCTTTTCAATCAAATTGATACGTCTCATCCTCTCCGATTATTAAAGTAAAGACACCAACAATTTGTCCCATTTTTCAAAGACATGCATGTTTCATGCTCAATATCCTCTATCACTAATTTTCGGCTAGGATAAGTCATTGCCCCACTGAGTTGGATTGCCCTGCAGGGACATAAACTTTCTAGTAAGAAAAATTGACAAAATCGCTGGTAAATCTCTCTTTTTGTAAGTCGTATCATAACACTTCTCTATTCTAAAAAAAGCTGAGAGGTTCTCAGCTTTGATAGCATCATTATTTAAAATCTTTGACATCACCATCATAATTCGCCCATTCTTGGCTAAAGAATCGATTATCAATTTGATAAGTAGGAGCGGGTTTTGGATTTGAAATAAAAAGTTCACAGCCTTATCAAAGGCTAGCCATCCAAGCCATCCCATATGAATCGTATCCTGCATAAAGTAAGGTTTTTCCACCATCATTTGAAAAAGTCTGCAATATTGGTAAAACCTTGACTTTAATTGATAACGAATTTTTCACAGCTTGTTGGTATTTTTCCTGACTCAAACCTGTGTAAGCCATCCACTTAGCATTGACAGGCGGGATGACAAAGATTGGATTCGCTTTTTGACTTTGCAAACTGATTCAAGACGAGTTGCAAATCATTATACTCAGGAGATTTGATATACGAAAACTTTGCTTGCGTTCCTTTCAATTTTTATGTGTTTCCTGAAAGCGATGTCTATAAAACTTATTAGCAATCCCTAAGTTATTATTAGTGGTATTTCTCTGAGCATCTTTTTGTTGCAAATTTTCCAAATCCTGATAAGAAAAATTTATCTGGTAGTCGCTTGACCTGAGGTTGTACTAATTTTTCATAATTCTCATTATGTTCGGCAAAAAGGGAGCTAAAAAGAGCGTCTTCGCGCTTATTCAAGCGGCTTATAAGGCGAATGTACTGTTTATCGAAATTTGAAGGTTTCTGATTATTAGCTACTTTTTACATTATCCTTCATAGCGACTGTCGGATATAGTTGCAAGAGACGCTCGCCGCATATTGAGCAGCAATGTCTCCTTCTTGTTGGTGCAAGAAACTAGTTAATTGATCACTATTAAAAATATTGTTGAAAAGCTGCAGTGGCTGTAGCCTTTTTTTGTAAACCATTGAGGAGAAATCACATAAACAGCTGTTTTTGTTTTTCTATTTGGGGAAGCATTTGTTGCATCCCTATATTGATAGTGAGAGATGCTCCACGTTGTCCCAAAAATATGGACGATAATTCCGCTTGTATTTTTCAGACAAAAACAGCCGGGTGCATACTATCAAATCGCAACCATTCCACTAGAACCGAAATAAGGAACAAAACGATGTTTTTATCTGTCAGAGCACGTACCTTTTGTGCTCTTCCTTAAAACTCCTGCTGTTAGAGTAACTGCTGAGCGCTTTTCAGATTGATAATCATGTTGCTGCTTGTTGGATAGAAAAACAGTAAAGCCACGACCATCAAAAGGCACAAAAAACTGGACCTAAAATGAGCCACAATCGTTTAAGCATTGCGAAGCTCCATCACACCTTTCAACAATTTTATTAGCGGTATTCCAATCGTCATGACCAAATTCTGATACTGGAACTATGAATATCAAAATGATTTTCCAATCCAACAATCAATTCAACTGTACCCACTGCTATCTAGAACCCTGCATCAAACAAATCTTCATCCATCATGTCAGATACGTCTTCCATAAACAAATCTTCAATAATTTCTAATACTTCTGCTTTTACGTCCATTAGAGAACTCCTTTTATTTTTAAACCATAAAGTCATTCAAAAATCCTGAGAAGATTAAGAATGAAAACATTACAACGTTAAAAGTGATAAAGATTCCCACTGCTTGCGTCCATTTATTATCCGGCAATAGCGGTAAATTCTTCTTTTTCCGTTCTTTATTGACTGTCTTCTTCTTCCGTAGCCAAGCATCATTCACAACGAGACCTAGACCATGGAAAAGTCCATAAGCAATATAATACCAAGCAACACCATGCCAAAAACCCATGACCAGCATATATGATGATGTAAGCAACACTTGAAAGTCGTTGCGATTTTTAAAACTTTATTTCGTATGAGCACTGTAACCAAACGCATGAAAACAAAATCACGGAACCAGAATGATAAACTCATATGCCAACGATTCCAAAATTCTTTCAAATCACGCGAAACAAATGGTTTGTTAAAGTTAATCGGACTTTTGATTCCCATTGATTAGAAACTGCAAGTGCAAACATGGAATAGCCTGCAAAATCAAAAAACAAATCTAGACCAAATACATACATCACTCCTAGAGTTGGAAGGTTGAAGATCCCCCCCATTTGAAGAGCATACTGCTTCAAAGGTGGTAAAAATCATGGAACCAAAGATATGCGCTAAAATAAACTATATAGGAAACCCTAACATGATATATTGAACGGATGTTTCTAGCATATCCAACAATTCATCACGTTCTGGAATAGTCTCATAGTCTTCGTTAAATCGCTTAAAGCGATCAATTGGTCCACTTGAAAAAGTTGGCATAAAGAGCATGAAACGTAGAAATTCCCATAAATTAAATTCTTTTAGCACTCCATCTCGAAGCTCAATAATCATTCCTACTGAACGGAAAGTTAAGTAGGAAATTCTAAAAAGCCCAAGAGTGATTGATGACCATAAATAGCTGGCGTTACCTTTTACAAAAGAAAAAGCGTAGATAGACAAAGCAATGTGCAAATAGAAAAATCCATTTGCTATCTCCCGTTTTTCGATAAATTTTATAAGTCCAAACCCAAAGCATTTGCCAAAAGAACATAAAACAGTAGAGCATAGATTTGTGTTAATTTAGGTCCAATTAATATAAATATGATAAAAGCTAAACTAACTAAGGCCTCATAAAACTGGGAAATCTCTTTTTGAAGAACAAACCAACAAATATAGGCAAAACAGCTAAAATGATATAAACAAAATATTGTGGATCCCCGTACGGTTCCAAATGAGGAATCTGTCTTATGAAATCCATCATCGATTGTTAACCTCACTAATCAAACCTTTAATATCAATCTTCCCATTCGGTGTTAGTGGTAAAGATTCACGATAAAGGAATTTTGAAGGCATCATATAAGACATCATAATATCTTGTAAGTCGTCCTTGATAGCTTTTTGTGATGTCGATCTCACGCTCAAATTGTTCTTTCACTCCGTCTTTCAAGATAACATAGGCTAAAAGATTTTGTACTTTATGATCTTTGTTATATCGCGGTACAGCCACAGCCGAATCGACATATTTGATTTGTTCAGATTTTTGTGAGACATCTTCCAGCTCAATGCGAAACCATTAAACTTAATTTGGAAGTCCATGACCACCGTAAAGAAGTAAACCTTCGTCAGTCATGGTGCCAACATCTCCTGTATGATAGGGCTAGTAGCCCTTCAAATTCAAAGAATGCTTCAGCTGTTTTTCTGGATTGTTCATATAGCCTTTTTGACACAGCGGGCCCAGAAACGATAATTTCGCTTGCTCACCGTTTGGTAACTTGTTTCCATCTTCGTCAATAACAAAGGTTGGTGAATCTAGTTTGGTATAACCAATCGGCAAGCGTTTCATGTTTGCTAGCATATCATCTGTTATGGCAACGGCAGATAAAGCCACCGTTGCTTCTGTCGGACCGTAAGCATTGATAATACGCGCATTTGGGAAACGGTCACGCAATTTTTAGTGCTGTTTTAACCGTCAATTCTTCCCCGTCAAAGTAGAAATGCGTAATGCTTGGCATTTTTCAGCGTTGAAATCTTCCGATAACATCGCCATATCTGCAAAAAGACGGTGTTGATGTCCAAATGGCAATCGGCAAATTCAAGATAGTTTCAAATAACTGCTTGAAATCTTGCGTAATGGCAGACGGAACCGCAAAAAGTGTGCCTCCAAGTGCTAAGGTTGGCGCCAATACATAACCGATAAATCAAAAGAATACGGTGGCTGTGCCAGCATTTGTGGCTGCTCTGAGTCGCAAATTCCTTTATCTGTAATCATCCAGTTAGTGAAACTGAGCAAATTATCGTGCGAGATTTGCACACCCTTTGGCTTTCCAGTCGTTCCTGAAGTGAAGATGATATAGTAATTATCATCCCCTTTAACAGAATGTGTAAGCTGGTAAGACTTTTTTTCTGCAAAAGCTGCTTGAACTGTTGCTAAATCAAGAATTGGTATCGATTTATCTTTCGGTGGAATTCATTGATTGCAATGATAGAGACTAGGTTGTGCCACTTCCACAATTGCTGTCACACGTTCAAGGGCGGAATGACTATCAATCGGGATATAGGCATGACCTGACTTCGTTAAGGCTACAAAAGTCGCCAACATATCGTATTCTTGCCCACCAAAAACTACTACTGGTGATTTCTCAGGAAGCGCAAGGCTATCAATCTTTGCAGCAAGGGAATCTGAGTCCACTTTCAAATCATGATAAGTATGAACTTCTCCGAGGACATTGTAAACTGGAAAATCTGGTTGAGACTGAGCGAAATACTCAATCGTTTCAATCATATCATTAATTACTGAATTGGTCACAATCTGCTCCTAAAATTCATTGTAGATAAAAACCACCTTGACCTTGGCCAAGATAATTAAAGAAATAAAGCAAGGCTAAAAATATCACAAAATAAAAGTAGCGTCTGCCCAAAAAAATTTAAAAAATTATTTTATGTTTTCATTATATTCATCACTTTTGTCTTACTTAAGATAGACTTAGTATATTTTACCATTTTCTAGCAATTTTTCAATACAAAACATTCTTTTAATTATGAATTAGCTAGAATTAAGGTTTTATTTACAACAAACCTAGGGAAATCACAGATGCTGTCTCAAAAAACTAGAAAAGAAAATGGTTTAGACTTACATTTTAAAAATATATAAAACTTTTATATATTTCTTGACTTTTGAAAAATGAAAAGCACTATACTATGTATAGAAAAATTATATATAAAAATATTATATATAAAAATATTATACATAGGAGGTGACTCATGTATTTTTCAACATCTTCTACTCTGATTGAATTTCTCATTCTAGCGATTTTTGGAAAGTGAAGATTCCTATGGCTATGAGATTAGCCAAACGATTAAATTGATTGCCAATATCAAGGAATCAACCTTATATCCTATTTTAAAAAGTTAGAAAGAATCGTTACTTTAACAACTTATTCTCCAAGAATATCAAGGTCGAAAACGAAAGTATTACTCTCTTACTCCAAATGGACAGGAGCAATTAAGTACCCTTAAGGAGGAGTGGGAAAGTGTATACAGCGACAGTCAACGGTATTATAGAAGGAGCGTTCGTCATGACAAGAACTGATTATTTAGCCGCATTAGAGAAATCTTTAAAAACATTACCTGAGGCAGACTATAAAGAAGCGATGGATTATTTTACGAATACTTTTGAAGACGCTGGATCTGAAAATGAAGCATTAGTTATTAAAGAGTTAGGAGATCCTAGAGACGCAGCAGAAGAGATTATTCGCTCGCTTTCAGCATATCGACAGAAGAGATAAATTCTGATAGTGCAGCAAAAACAACCATCTCCGAATATTCATCCTTCACAATATACTAGCGACACTTATATCTTTGAAGATTACTCAACCGTCTCTGAATTGCATATTGATATAGAGTACTAAAGATATTCAAATTGAGCCTTCACCTGATGCTTTCTTTCATATCAAATACTACAACGGAAAGAGCAGCAACCAGTTAAGCTCGATTGTTCGTGACAAAAATAGTATATTACAGAAAAAAGGAGCAGCAAACTCTAGTGGTTTGAACTGGATTATTCATGTTATGAAAAATGGTCTGGATCGTCATCCAGTTTGCATTCAAATCCCAGTGAACTCTTCTCCAATCCTTCTCATGCCAATCTTCTTCGAGACGTCAATATCTCTCAACTGCAAACGCAAGAAGGAATGATTGAACTTGCAAGTGGTGATCTATCCATGCGGCATTGTCAATTACAACAAACCGATGTGACTTTTACTAGTGGCGATATCCATCTAGACATGCCAAATTAACAGATTGTAAAATTACTCTTGTATCAGGTGATCTCGACACGCATTCTTTTAGAAATTACTGGTAAAACCTCTATTCAAACAACAAGCGGAGATGTTACGCTTCATTTGTTGCACCATGATTTTAGCTATGATATTGAAACGGTACATGGAGATATTTCTATTTCGAGCAGCTCCAGCTAAGCCATCAAATTGTTGGCAACACAATCCGTCATAAAGTATCAACTTCACAGATTCTCTTGCTATCCAAGCTGTCAGCGGAGACATCAATCTTTATTAGAGGTTTAGCATGAAACAGATTGATTGGTTATTCTTTGATGTTGGCTCAACTTTTGGTAAATGAAGAGAAAGCCTATCAAGATCGGATTAAACAGGCTCTTGCTGATACTAATATTTCTTATGCAGCATTTTTATCAAACTATGATCCACTATTTTATGGAAAAATAAAAAAAGGCGATGTAGAAGCTCTGAAATATTATGGTCTGAAACTTCCAGCTTGGAATTCGGATTTAGAGGTGCTTTATCCTAATTGTAAGAATGTGCTGAAAACTCTTTACTCACACTACAAGATTGGTATCCTTGCTAATCAATTACCGAATCTACTGGCAAGATTGAGAAAACTTTGGTATTGATTCTTACATAGATCTCATTATTTCTTCTGCCGATGTTGGTCTGGCAAAACCTAATCTAGCCATTTTTAAGCTGGCTCTCCAACAAGCAAACTGCTTGGCTGAACATGCTGTGATGATTGGCGACCGTTTAGACAATGATATTCTTCCAGCTAAACAACTTGGTATGCAACTATTTGGATCCGGCAGGGTTTTAGTCCTTGACTCACGCATAACTAACCCAGCAGAAACTCCAGATTGGACTGTTGATAATTTGGCTGAAATAGGAGATATTTTGAAGAATTAGTAACATAAAAAGCTAGAGCAAGAAACTCTAGTTTTTAATGTCATTAATTTTATTATAGCATATATTTTTCCTTCAAAAATAGACTTGTTTTTGCTATTGTGCTATATTGAAGCCCAAGGAAGGGGAATTGTTTAAGCAGTTCCTTAGTATTATTCTTAAATTGTATGATTGGTTTTATTGTGAAGGTCAAACGAAAGAGGTTGGGGCTCCCCAACCTCTTTTTATGCTATTTCGACCTCCGCCCATCCCATTTTGCATTTTGAGTAGATTAGGCTAGCTGTTGCAGTCGTGGATTGTCCATTGACTGTAATGGTGTAGCTTTTACCGTCTTTAATAGCAGCTGAGCTCGCCAGAACAGATTGGAAATTCTTAGCAGCGGTGTAGCTGAGGATTTCTTTTCCTGACGAATCAGAAATCGTCACCTTAGCACCAGCATTCCCAGATACATTCGTAAGGATAGAGGCCTGTTTAGAGTTTGAGCCAAAGCCCATTGCCATTCCATTGCTACCGACCATTACAACGGTGCCACCAGTAATGGTGCCATTGCCATCATAGTCAAGAGCACCATTGCCACCATTTGTGGGACCGTCCACATAAACTTCCCCACCTGAAATGGTCAAATCCCCATTAGAATCCAAACCGTCACCTTGTGCATTAATCTTTATCTTACCACCAGTGATTGTCAGGCTGACACCAGCAGTAGCTTGTCCCGGAGTCTTTTTACTACTATTGCCGTCCGCAGCATTGATACCATCATTATTAGCTGTCAAATCCAAATTCCACCATTAATGGTCACAGTCTTGCCTTCAAGTGCTTCCTCACTCTTTTCTACCTTAATCGTACCACCGTCAACAAGAGCAATGTTAGAAGCATGAATACCATCATCTCCAGCGTGAATGGTTATCTTGCCAGAATGGATATAGAAATTCTCAGAGACGTAGTTTTTTATCATTGTCTCGCATGAATTGCATCATAAGTAGCAGTCAAATTCATTGTTGCGTCTTTGATATTGATTGCGTCATTAGCTGAAAGGGCGTTTTTATAACCTTTAATCGTATAAGTTCCGCCTGAAATACGCAAATCATCATTAGACTCAATAGCATTCCCTATAATTGCCTTCTACCGTCAAACTGCCAGAACCATTGAAAGTGAGATCATCTTTACTGTAAATTGCAGCATCATACTTTGTATTCTTGTGATGGGCAGAATCCGAAATCGTATTCTTACTACCTTTTGCAAGGGTGATAAAAGTCTTATCTGCATTTTTCTACGACAATTGCAGCATCTGTTCCAGTCATCCTGACACCATTCAGAGACTAGCTGAACCTTATCTTTTTCTTAGCTTTCACAATGATTTGAACGTTTTCACTTGAACCAGACAAGATATATGTCCCAGCTTTTAGTAATTGTCACTGTAGATCCCGACACTTCTGCACTGGAACCAGAAGCCTTAGCAGATGACCCGCTCAGACTAATCTTAGTTGCTTTTTGATTCATCATAAGAAGCATCTTGGTCACGCTTGGTAAAATAATTGGACAGTTTAACGGTCGTTACCTTACTGGTGCTAGAGGAATTGGTACTGGTTGAACTACCGTTTTTTCGCACCACATGCTCCTAAAGCAACTGTCAATAGAACAAGCGGAATCAAACGTTTGAACTGTTTTTCGTTTTGAGGTTGATCTTCTCATGGCTATCCCTCCTTTTATAGTTCATTTTCTTTTGTGACATAGCGGCTAATGGCAATCTCTAAATTCCCATTTCGCGTGCGCAAAGCATCCATTAACTCTTTCTCTGTCATTGTACCATTTAATTGGACAATATACTTAATTTTAAAACAAACTTCCCATATCAGACGTTTTTGACATTTGACTAATTCGATATAATTGGTTGCTTTTTGAAAGATGTCATCAAAGACAGTTTCATAATCCAAACTTTCTGGAATGACAACAGTCACTTGTGCGCATAGAATGCTTCATCTGCCCAAAAATTCACCGTTTCCAGCAACAACATAACCACTGACATACTGATTGTAAAGACGCTAGCAAAAATAAAGATAGCCCATGCCGACAGCAATCCCAATCGTCATAGCAAGGAAAAATTATGAGCAATTCCTTAGCACCACCCGGTGCTGAACGAAAAGCGAATCAGCTGAAAGCTCCCATTACCAGCAACCCCTGCTCCCAGACCTACCATTGACTAAAAAATGACAATAGCAATCAAAGTCGGCAGCATAACCAAAGTCATCATAAAGGACTTGCTGTAAATGGTTTTGTACTGATAAACCTTAGCTAATATCAGTCCCAGCACACAGGGCGATACCAACCGCACCAAACATACTGGCTGGATTGATTGTTGTTCCTGTAAAAAACGTCATTAAATAACTGATCGAACATGTCTGATTACTCCCTTTTATAGTCTGTTGTTTTCTTATAGGCGACTCCATATTTTGAGAAAGATTTTGGAAAAACGTGGTAGCAGTCCAAAATTTCTGCTAGCCAGAGTGGATACGCCCCAGGTACCTTAATTTCCATGATAACATGGTTGTCAGGTACGAGTTCTTGCCATCTTTTCCTGCTAACAAACTTAATTCTTTCGTTCGATAAGCGACATCATAATCGATGGTAATCCGCACGTTTGAATCTTTCAAACCTTTTTAGAGTAGCGGTTGTAGTAAATATACATCATGGGCTGCACACCTCCATACCGCTTGCAGAGCCATTCGATTTCTTTCTTAATCTGCGAATCCTCAAGTTGAGATTCCCCCGCGAGGTATTGCTCTGCTGTCAACAACTCAGTCGAAATCCGACGTTTATACACAACCTACGCACTTTTTCTCGATTTCCAAAAAGGCTGACTATCAGCCTGAGGGCTAGCGTCATAAGTGCGCACGCGCAATTTTCCTTGAAATAAGGCTTCTCAAAGACTCCCGAATCATCTGATAGGTCGGCGTATCATAGTAGAGGTTGCCAATCGTTGAATAGGCATGCTCGTCTTCTGCCATATACGCTTCAAACTCCTGTAGCAAAATCTGACAACGTTTCCTTTGAGATAACGTACTTGGTTTCTATCCGTTGAAATTTATCTTTAAATGTTTTAGCCATGAGATTGCTCTCCTTTGTCGTTCTTTATCTACGTAGTTTACGGGCAAATCTACAAAAGAAAGCTAAAAGAAAACTTAAAGAAAACAAAACACCCCTATTTTCTGGAGATGTTTAATAGATGTCTGTAGAATGAAATAGAAAATGAAGCTACCGCAATCTTATTCTTCACTCTTCTCGCTTTTTCTTTTTGATAAGAAAAGTGCAAATAACGAGAATATCTGCTACCAGCAAAATCCAGTACCATACATCATAGCTGCTTCTCGGACCAGAAAGAGAAAGTACGTAAAAATAAAACATCAGATACAAAAGAAATGTCATTATAAAATTCCCAGTTAAAATGATAGCTGCCTACTGGATAGGACCGCTTATGCGAACACTCTGGCACAAAGATCTGTAAGAACAAAAATATTCCCAACACAGCAAAATAAATCACATTGAACACGTCCAGTTTCGCATAAGGATCGACCGAAAAAGAATATCATCATGCTCAACAGATAAAACCGCCACCGAAACGACAAAAATTCGTTATTAAAATGAAATCTTATCATCCCATCACACTTTCTAATTTTCTGCTCGTTCCTCTTCTTCGTCTTTATCCTACCACTCTGACAGACAAACTTCAAGTAAGATGAAGGAGAAATGTTAATTGATTTCTGCTACTTTTTCCTGCTTCTGCTGGGCTCTTTGCCCTTGCGACGGGCAGGACATCCGCATAGTGCTTGCGGCTGTTATTGAGCACGGAAAGGAAGGTCGCATAAAGCCATCGTCTTTGACTTGGTGCAAAATCACCACATAGTCCGCCAACTGTTGGTGAGGCGTCCGACCCTCGGACGAATGAAAAATCATCTCATTTAGTATAACATGAATGGAAATTATAGGAAATTTTCTGGAAAAGAGGTGTTTTTGAAAAAGTTCAATATTTCATTATTATATTAAACCATTCTGGTAAAGTCGTCTGCTCTTCATTCAAGACTTCAAAACCATTGTCTTTTTAAATAAATGAGCGTAGGTCACCAGTCACATTATATTTTTCCATAGCTTTCTTTTATTTGAGAATTCTTATGAATCTTCTGTATTTAAGTAATAAATTTTTAAAAGGCGTGATGATACAAGTCTGATGTTTCTTTTTCAAGACCGGAAGAAATTCTCTACAAAACAGGCACGTCTCACGACCAAAAATAGAGCAAAATTTCCCTTTGTTAATTTATTGTTTAAAACATTTTCTGCATTCGTCTCTGAAAGCTCTTTACAATTTCTTTGTATAATTTTGTCAATTTTAAATCGTGTTCTCACTCATTTTCACTTGTTGAAACCTGAGAAACACTTGAAATTGTAGAGCTTTCGAAGCTTGTGATGAAGATGTGCATGCAGAGAGGGAAAATAGCAGAGATAAAAATAACTAATAAATTTAAACTTGTATGAACTTTTTCATAAATATCTCCCAACACTTTAATCTACCCTTGTAAACAAAGAGGAAACTAATCTAAAAATAAGTAAATTATAAAAATATAATTTTATTAGGCCCCCTCATATTTATCAAAACATTTTATACATTACGACATTTTTATATACCATGGTGCCTAAACTACGCGCCAAATTCCCCCAACCTGATGCGGGAGACACGCTACACGAAAAAGAGACCAAATACAATTTATTTGTGCCTGTGAGATTAGCTGAGGCACTCCCATCTCTCAAACAATATCTTTTGTAAGTATAGCTATTCTGTTCATATCTCTACATACCTCGAGTCGGAAAAGGAACTACTTCTTCATATTTCATACTATTCGCATAAATAACAGAAGTTGAGGACGGTATAACTGTTGCACCGATCATAAAAGCTGCTGCAATCGTAAGGAAAAATTTTTATATAATTTTTCATATATATACCTCTTTCTTTATAAAGACAAATACTTTTTAAAAAAACAATACTAATTACATCAACACTTATAGTACATTGGTTTCACTCCTCCTTTCTTTAAATTGTAGCACTATATACCAAATGGTGGCCACCATGGAAATGTACCAATTATTGCAGTAATAAAAGATAGTATTGAGAAAAATCTAAATCATATTTTTCATCTCCTTGTCTTTGTTTATCCTTATGATATAATATTATGAAAAAGGCATTCACAAAATGCCCACTATTTTCACATTCATATTTAACACAAGGAGTCGCCTATGCGTTGGGATATTGGCACAGTTTACAAGACGATTCTGAAAAGCAAAGGAATCACCCAGCAAGAGATTTGCGGAGATTGGATTTCTCGCTCCAATCTTTCCAAGTTTTGAAAAGCAACCAATCCGTTCTAGCTATGAAACCATGGAATTTCTGCTCACCAGATTGACATGAGCTTTGGGGAATTTGAATATATTTGTGATTATTATCATTCAAATCCCAGAATGAAGATCATCTTACAATTTATTATTTGTCTGTCGTTGAAACAGAACAATTACTGGATTTAACCAAACAGTGTGAGGACTACTTGAAAGCTCATCATGATATTCCTGTTAGCAATATTTTTGCAGTATGGCAAATATACTAATTGAAATTAGAAAAATAAAATCAGTAGTCAAGCACAAGTTTTAGCTCACTGAGTTATGGACAGATTTAGAAAAACGGATACTTTTTATGAAAGTGACTTAAATTTACTAAGTGTTATTCTTTACTTCTTCCCACTAGAAACCATTCAAAATATAACGGAAAAATCTTAACCAGTCTCAACAAGTATAAAGCATTACAAAGAAATTCTGATACACAATTCTCCATTTTAGCCAACCTTTCGACCATCTACCTTTACAACAACCGCCTTGACGATTGCCAGCGTATCACTGAGATGATCTTACCGCTCGCCAAGCAAACAAAACGATACGACAGGCCTCGGGTTTGCTCAGGTTCGCCTGGGTATTTGCCAGGAGACGACGCCCTTATCCAGAAGTGGGCTCCAGTTGCTTGAGCTGACAGAAGAAACGACCTTGCTCGAAAACTTGAAAGAAGAAGTCAAACAATATCATGCTTCCTATTTCTCATATTTCACATGGAATTTCAACCACTTCAATAGAAACGGAGAGTAAATGACTTACAACGGATTTGTATTTTTGATATTGATGGTACTTTTTAGTAAATAGTCGTGGACAAGTTCCGATAGAAAATAAAAGAGCCATTGCTCAACTACGAGCCAATGGCTTTCTTCCTCATTGTCTGTACCGGACGTGGCCGCGGAGAAATGGGAACGGTTCTGAAGACGCTGGGATTCATTCTGCCATTTTGCTAAACGGAATGGAAATTCTCCATGAGAAGCAATTCCTGTTTGAAGGACGGATTGCACAAACCAGCATTCTCAAAGCTCCTGCAATGGCAAAGAAATAAACACGACCTCGGCTTTTATTCACAAGGAGAAATGCGTGTGACAGCACTCAGTTCGACCATCCAGCAAAATTTCCGTTATTTCCATCAAGACCTGCCCCAAGTTGGACCTGACCATTTACCAAAAACCAGCCTTGTCAGATGTTGCTCATTTTTAGTGAAGAGCCGAAAAAGACACCCAGTATCAAACAGAAAGTCCCTGAACTGCACTTTTTCCGTAACAGCCCTTACTCAATAGACATCACGCCGCACGGTTGTAATAAAGGCTCTGGGATTCAGCACCTACTGACCTTTATTAGCAGACAGAAGCACCAACTTACGCATCTCGGAGACGGGCTCAATGACCTATCATGTTTGAAAGAGTGGATTATTCAATTGCAATGGGCACAGCCAAGCAACCGTCGAAGAAAGCAGCCACTTTCATCACACAGCTCTAATGATGAAAATGGCATTCCGTACGCATTAACACTTTTGGTTTAATTTGAAAAAGCTCCTGTATTCGAGATACAAGAGCTTTTTAGATTAGACTAATTCTTTTATTCGGATTGTAGACCAAAAACCAAGACCGACAAAAAGTACTAGAATAACTGTCATGAAGGCAACTTGTCTACCGACTTGCCCTGTTATCGAAATTGTTTGACGCAAAGCTGAAACAGAATAACTCATTGGCAACCAAGGATTGATATTTTGGAAAATCTTGTCCGTCAATGGAAGTGGGTAAGTCCCTGCACTAGAGGCTAGTTGCAACAATAACAAAATCAAGGAAGTGAAAGCACCAAGCTTAGTGTCCCACGTTACCAGAGCCGTCACCACCGCCATGAAGCACATGCTCGTTAAAGAATGATTCCAAGCGTCGCCCATTCATGATTGGCAGTCAAGTCAATCATGTGCACTGCACCATACACCAATAAACCTGCCAAGAGAGAAATAACGCCATTGACCTGAATACGTGCTTTCAGCCATTCCATACTGTGTCTCGGGTTTCTTACCAGAAGGCAACGTGTTAAAAATGATATTGGTTGAAATCACTGCTACAAAAAGTGCCACGAAATCATGTATGGAGCCATACCGATACCATTTTTACCAACATGGTCTTTATCTATTTTCTTCGTTGTCAATGGATTTGCAGAGCTTTAGCATTGGCTTTATTGGTTGTCACCATAGATAATTGATTTTTGGCATCTATCAAACCTGCTGTCAAGGTGTCCACACCTCGACACAGCCTTCCAACTAAACGTCATCATTGAACTACCATCCGCCAGCTTCGTAGAACCATCTGCTATTTTACCAGCACCATCAGACAACTTACCTACTCCTGACACTAGTGCCGCAGAATTGCTAACTAATTGATTGGCTCCGTCTGCCAATTTTGCCAAACCCGCATCAATTTGACCATTATTACCAGCTAATTGATTGGCTCCAGAAGCAACCTTTGCCATTCCAGATGTCAATTGACTGTTTTTACTAGCTAAAACCTTAGAACCTGAACTAATTTTGCCATGCTAGATGTTAGTTGCTCGTTATGACTAGATAAGGTGTTAGCTCCTACCGCGATCTGAGCGACTCCATTAGTATAGTCTGTCACACCTTTCGCAAATCGACCAGCGCCTGTTGCCAAGCTCGTTTGCAATTGGTCAACTCCTGCCACTTGACTAGCACCCGTAGTCGATTGTTGTAATGCCGCAAGAATGCTTTCTTGAGATTCTTGTGCGCTCGTTGGAGACTTGAAAGTGTACCTTTGGCTTGCTCGATGACAGTGATGCCTTGTTGATTAGAGGATTGATTTGGCAAGTTTGTTACTTGTGTCTTAAGCGTTTGAATCGTTGTCAACATATTTGTCGCAGTCGTAGCAGTTTGACTTGGAGCTTGTGAAATAGCAGCATTGATTTCTGCTTGTTCACTAGCCCTTAATTTTTGATAAGCTGCTGTAGCAGCTACGTTATTTGTAATCGTAGCCTTATCTGTCGTCGCACTATTAGCAAGTGTGTTCGCAGCTCGTCTCCATATCATTCAAAGCTGTCATCATGGCCGTTTTCGACATTGACAGATCAACTCCATTTGAAAGTCTTTTGAACGGTTGTTAAAGCTGTTTGCAAAGCTTGTGGTTTTGAACTTGTTCAGCTGTCATACCAGATTGTTTAACAGTCGCCATCAAAGTGTTCAGACCCGTAGCTACTGATGCGCACCGCTTGATAATTTTTGAATTTCTTCATTAGAGGCAGTTAATTGATTGACTCCTGCCAATAAGTTTTGTGATTGATCACTTTTAATTGATTGGCACCATCTGCAGATTTGCCACACCATTATTATAGTCGCTAAAGCCATCGACAATTGTTCTGAACCGTCCGCCAACTGACCAACAGCATTTGTATAGCCTGTCAATCCTTTTGATAATGTAGTTGAACCAGAAGCTAATTGACTGACGCCTGACGTATGGGAAGACAGTTTTGCAGATAACATGCCAATTCCATCTGAAAGCTGACGACACAAGTATATAACTTCCCAAACCTGTCGTTAGCGTATAGCATCTGCAAATGTCATGCTAGAGTTAGACAAGGTTTGCAAAATTATCTGTCAATGTTTGACCACCGTCTTTTTAATTGTTGACTACCAGAAGCGAGACGACTGCCGCCGAAGCTGCTGCTACCATCCCTTTCTAAATTATTCATATTCTTAAAGAGAGAAGTCGCTACGTATTGGTCACATTGTTAGCGACAGTTTTATTGAAGCCGAGTCATAGCCGAATCACTCATCTTGCTGGCAATAAAGCTGCGTCCGCTAGATGTTTGATAATCAATCTGCATCTTTTGTGGCTTATTATCCAGAATACTAGCTGCCTTTTGGGATAAATCACTTGGAAGCGTGATAATCATATAATAATCACCCTTCTCAAACCTTTTCTTGCTAGCTTCAGATACAAAATGAAAATCTAACGCATCATTCTTTTAAGGCTTTTCACCATATCATCCCCAACAGACAATGTGTTACTGTTAAATCTTGCATGTTGATCTTTATTCACCACCGCTACTGGTAATTCCGATACTTTTCATAAGTTCCACATTGAACTCAAAAGATAACATTATAAGAGCAGGAATCAAGGAAAACACCAAATCATGACAACAATAAGATTGGTTTTTCGAAAAATTTCTTTCCATTCTCTGAACATTTTTCTCCTCTATCTTTAGACCTCTATATAAAAATTTTAATTTTTGAAAATATTTTTATACACATTGTCTAAATATTTGATATAATAGATTATATAGTTTCTACATTTTTCACAAGAGAAAAATCAATTTTAGACACATTGTATAAATTTGTTCAAAAAGGAAAACTAATCATGGCAGAAAAAGTAAAGCGCCAAAAACAAAAATGATTATTGAAAATGCGATGGTCGATCTGCTTAAACACGAATCATTCGATCAGATTAGCACTGTCAAGTTGACAAAAACAGGCTGGTATCAGTCGCAGCAGTTTTTATACACACCACAAAGATAAATATGATATGATTGAGCATTATCAGCAGAAACTTTTCCATAAGTTAGAATACATTTTTGAGAAGTATGCTCAAGACAAGCGTAGCGCGATTCTAGAAGTTTTGATTTTCTCACAGCGAATCCCTCCTTTCTGTTTTGTTAACAGAAAACGGAACAAAAGAAATTCAAACATTTTTACGCCATAAATTCCAAATCATGCTGGCTGAGACTTACAAGGCGCTTTAGTAGTAAACTACTAAGTCAGGTGGAGAAAGAATACAGTCATGTTTACCTGACAAACGCCTTTTTGGAGTTTGCCAAATGTGGATTGCTAGAGGAAAAAGAAGCCCTGAACAAACTGGCAGTTTTCTTTTTAAAAATGTTGGATTAGAAAATAATTCTATTTTGTTACTCGAATAAAGTCATGCTTAGTGTTAAAATGTGAAAAGCTTTAAGACAAAAATGCTCATCACTTTTAAAAACTAGAAAGAGAAAACAAAATTCGTTTTCTGATCTTTTCAATGAGGTCATAAAAGAAGTTGGGAAGATTCCAACTTCGGATAGTCTTAACTTAAAGTTGTTTGTTGTAGTATTCAACGACAAGCGCTTCATTGATTTCTGGGTTGATTTCATCGCGTTCTGGCAAGCGAGTCAATGGGACCTTCAATTTTTCAGCGTCGAATGATACGAATGCTGGACGTCCAAGAGTGGCTTCTACTGCTTCAAGAATTGCAGGTACTTTTAATGATTTTTCACGAACTGAAATCACTTGACCTGGGTTACGCGGTATGATGGGATATCAACGCGTTTTCCATCAACAAGGATATGACCGTGGTTTACGAATTGACGAGCTTGACGACGAGTAGTTGCAAGACCAAGACGGTAAACAACATTATCCAAGCGACGTTCCAAAAGAAGCATGAAATTGAGAAACCAAGGATTCCTTCTTTAATTTTAGTAGCTTGTATGAACAAGTTACGGAATTGTTTTTCACCTACACCGTAGAGTGAAACGAAGTTTTTGTTTCTCAGCCAGTGCAAACCGTATTCTGACAATTTGCTACGGTTGTTTTGGCCCATGATTGACCAGGGTACATAGTTACGACGAGCCAATTCTTTACCTGTACCGCAGTAAGAAAGACCCAAACGACGAGCTTGTTTCCAAGATGGTCCTGTATAACGTGACATATAAATGTCCTCCTATAAAATAATAATTTGAGAAATAGTCACTAGAAAGCCCTGATTCGTGCAGAACATTTTCGCCTAAACAGCCAAGGCTACTTTTTATAGCTATGTTCTGTTGACGAGCTCATGCTCTCCTGCTGCTATTTCACACAAAAGCCATTATATCATCCCTATCTGTAAAGACGGATTTTGTCAGATTATTTCTTTCTATGGAAAGAACCTTTCTTTTCAATAATTCCTCTATCGCAATTATATTTTTGCTGTTCAGATGTTGCTAAAATAGTTTCAAACCCCAGACTTTTAGCAGTGTCTAGATTAACCTGTAGATCATCTATAAACACACATTGACTAGCTTTGCAATGTATACTGGGTCAGTAATTTTTGATAGATACTTTTATCTGGTTTTGCACATCCTACTTCGTAAGAAAGGATTTTCCCCGTCAATACTTTTGTCATTGGTAATAAGCCGGCATTTTCAACTGCATAAAAGATCTCACTGGTAGTAGATAAAATATAAATACTATACCCCATCTGAGACCCATTCAAAATATTTTCTCTTGTAGCTGATAATAGCTATCTATTACCTCATACCAACGAGTAAAAACAGCTTCAACAGTAGGAACATACGAACCGTCTAGCAATTTTTGAGCTTTCGAATGGCTTGTTTCAAGCTTATTCTCCAATATCCGTCTGAGCCCAAATTCCCGAGTCAAAACAGCCGTTTTGACACGCTTACGATCTTCTTCATCTCTACGAAAAGCAGCTAAAAATCTTAGTAGGGTTCCATTCAATTAAAACATTGCCAAAAATCAAAAATTTAGATTTTTAATCATTTCTTACTCCAGCCGCATTACATTAAAAATAAATTTATCTTAATCTAAATACCGAATCAAGTTTTTCTCTGTTAAAAATATCCGAATAAGTATAGGATTCGACGTAAGTATTTTTCAATCTCACCTGGATTACTACTATTATTGGTATATTCAACAATAAACAAAGAAGGATAGACTTCAATTAAACGACCTTGCTTATTTTTGACGTTTACGACCGTTTTTCAAAGTCATTTCCACCATTTTTTCCTTCATGAGCCTTGATTTCTTCTTTAATTTTTCTCATTTTTGCAACATCTGCTAAATGCATCACTCATTATCTATTCCCTCTCTTGAAATACTTGAAAACTTATTGTACTCTTTTTGAAAAATCAATTCTACCGTACCACGTGCGCCGCTACGATTCTTTTCAATAATTACTTCAACCTTGTTATTTGGAGTCCTTCAGCTTCTTTCACCACCACGTTCATAGTAATCATCTCGATATAAGAATGCAACAATATCTGCATCCTGCTCAATTGAACCAGACTCACGAATATCTGATAAAACAGGCCGTTTGTCTTGGCGTTGCTCCACGCTCCGCGATAATTGGCTCAATGCAATAACCGGCACTTTCAGCTCTTTTGCTAAAATCTTTAATTGACGAGAAATTTCCGAAACCTCTTGCTGGCGATTTTTCCCGACCAGTTCCTGTAATCAACTGCAAGTAGTCAGTAAAATCAAACCAAGATTTCCCGTTTCTTGTGCTAATTTTCCGAGCACGTGAACGAATCTCTGTGATTCGAATTCCTGGAGTATCGTCAATGTAAATGCTAGCTTCTGCTAGATTCCCTTGCGCAATCGCATACTTTCCCCATTCCTCATCCGTTAATTGTCCTGTTCGGATTGAATGCGACTCAATCAAGCCCTCTGCTGCCAACATTCGATCCACCAAGCTCTCAGCACCCATTTCCAAAGAAAAAATAGCAACTGTCTTATCTAGCTTAGTTCCAATATTTTGTGCAATATTAAGGGCAAAAAGCAGTCTTACCAACTGCAGGCCGAGGCTGCCACAATGATTAACTCTTCTTCATGTAAGCCCGTAGTCATGTAGATCCAAATCTCGGTAACCTGTTTGCAATCCTGTAATATCAGACGTCTGCTGAGACCGCATTTCAAGCTGCCAAAATTGAGATTCAAAAATCTCTTTAATATTTTTAAAACCACTTCGACTAGCATTTTCACTAACATCAATTAACGCTTTTTCCGCGCCAGCAATGATTTCATCTGCAGGACTAGCACCATCATAAGCTAGGTTGATAGAGTCTGTCAAACGTGAAAATTAACCGCCGCAAGACAGCCTTTTTCTGCTACAATTTTAGCATAATACTCAGCATTGGCAGAAGTCGGCACTGAATTTACCACTTCAACCAAGTAAGACAAACCACCAATGTTTTGCAAATCACCCTGACTGTCATAAAATATTACGAACAGTCGTTGCATCAATGGCATCACCTCGATCTGCCAAATCAATCATCGCTTTAAAAATTAAGCGATTAGCATATTTAAAGAAGTCGCTTGGCTCGATATATTCACGAACAAAAACTAGCTTACTCTCATCAATAAAAATCGCACCTAAAAACAGATTGTTCTGCCAAAATATCTTGTGGCTGCGCTCGTAATTCATCAATATCTGCCATAAGACCTCCTCTCTTAAAAAATCATTTTTTCATTAGCCTTCTTTTACACGTAAATTGATAACGCTAGTCACATCTTGATAAATTTTCACTGGCACATCAATCAAGCCAACAGAACGAATAGGATTCTTGACTTGAATCAATCGTTTATCAATCTAATTCCAAATTGCTTTGTAATTCTTTCAGCAATTTTTTTACTGGTAATAGAACCAAAAAGTACGTCCATCTGGCCCTACTTTTTCAGTAAATTCAACAATTGTACTTTCTGCTTCAGCTTTTCTTTAATGAGCTTGTGCTTCAGCTAATATTTCTGCATGCGCTTTTTCTTCTGATTTTTGTTTACCACGGAGTTCACCAATAGCTGCTGCAGTCGCCTCCTTTGCAAGATAATCAAAAATTCTGTGCATAACCTGTTGGCATCTCTTTAATTTCGCCTCCTTTACCTTTAACATCTGCTAAAAATTACTCTCATTCCTTTAACTCCTTATCTTTTTAGTACTTCATGCACAATAATTTCATTTAGTGTTGATATGACTTGTGCAGTGTCTGGTCAGAGATTTGCGCTGCTGTCAAATTAAAATGACCGCCTCCACCCAATTCTTCCATAATCCGCTGTACATTGATTTTACTACGACTGCGAGCAGATATCGATATATTATTTTGCTTGTTTTTGCCGACAACAAAACCAGCTTCAATCCCTGACATTGCTAGCATAGCATCTGCAGCTTTACTAATAACAACTGTATCATGACATTTTCTTCTGTCCCAGTAGCAACGGGAACATTTGGTGAAAATTTTTCTTACCGTTTAAAAATCAGCTCATTCACTTCGATATTCATCAAAAGTCTGTTGCTGAAATATCTTGAATAGCCACACTGTCACTTCCGCATGTGCGTAGATAACTCGCCACATCAAACGTACGACTAGTTACACGAGAAGAGAAATCTTTTCGTATCCAACATAATTCCAGCCATCAATACACTAGACTGCATTTTGCTCAAGCGTTTTTGACTTAGAATTTTTGGAATTGAATCAATTCTGTTACCAATTCACAAGCACTGCTAGCTCCACTTTCAATGTAGCATAATAATGGCATTTTCTGGAAAAATCCTGAGTCTCTTCTATGGTGATCAATGACAATCATTTGATTAAATAAATCATAAAAGTCTTTTGATAAAGTTAGCGCTGTTTTTGAATGATCCACCATGATTAGCAAAGAACGATTGGTTACCATTGTCATTGCATCAGCGACTGAAAGAAGATTGGTCTCGCCTTCATCCTGCAACTCTATGGACTGCTCGTTCAATGTCTGCCGCCATTTGATGGGGATCATAGACTGCATAGGTTTGTTCAATAATATTGCTAGTAAAACGCGCATTCCCACAGCAGAACAAGCGCATCCATGTCCAGATTTTCTGTGTCCAACTACAAAAACTTGGTCCACACTTTTAATCTTATCTGAAATAGCTGTCATCATAGCTCATGTGCGAGTACGTGTCCGCTTTACAGATGCAGCTGAGCCACCACCAAAGTAAACAGGATTTTTTAATTCATCATTTTCTTTTACAACAGCTTGATCACCACCACGAACTTCAGCCAGGTTCAAGTTTAACAGAGCTACTTTTACCAATCTGTTCATGATTGCTATCTCCATATGAAAAATCCCATACTCAAAGTAAGAGGAATTTCCGCTTTTCGCCTCTTCCCTAAACCGATCAATCACTGTGAACTTATCTTGCATTAACTGATCCAAAACTGTGTAATCTGTAAAAATATAAAAACGATCCATCCCCACACGACGAGAAAACATAGCGTATTTTTCGGCAAATTCAGCAACAAACTTTGCGATGAAACTATTAATATGACTAATATCTGAGATCTGAGACAACATCCTCCAGATCATCATAATTATCAACTGAAACAATGCCGATAACTGGTCTTGTCGTCACGAGTTCTGTAGTTGCTTCATATTCACTAGATGCATCAAAAAATAAAATACACTTGAAGCATGATCTAAATACACTGAATATTTAGTATCTCCAATCGTTGCATACGAGCCTCCACCTTTCAAAGGTGTTTTAGTTATTTTTGTAGCAAATCACATCAAATTCACCGTCTTCATTCGTTAGAATTAGCTCTGCATAAGATTAAACCATTCCACATTTCAGATGCTGGATCAACTTTCACAACACCAACTGGCATCCTTTCAGTAATGATGCCAAACTATTTTCTGCTTGATCGTTTACATACTGGATTTGTTCCACTTCGTTAATTTCATAACTCTTTTGTTGGAAAATCAATAGAAAACTCAAAAACAGCTAGCACCAAAAAGAGCCAATAACATCAAAGATGCTACTACCAAGAACTCGTAACAAAATGGCTAAAAATTCCAAAAGAAACAATGCCCATGATTATAAAATGTATTGGAGTAAAAACGAAATTTTTCATCATAAACCTCTTAACCGCCATTTTACCACAAAAGCTCTAAAAAGCGAGCTTTTCCTAAATAAAAACCACACCAATTATATCGTTAAGCATCTAAAATACAAAATCTTTCTACTCCCTAAGTAAACTTGACAATAAAAATAAGTTCTATCCTTTATATCAGCTTAAATAACCTATTGCTTTACAATGCTGTCAACTTCAATTTATAAAAAATACTTGCTCAACAGTATGAACAAGTATCTTCATCATTATTTTTGTTTTTCTGGTTTTTCGAAATACTTCGTGATTTTTCCTTCCAAATAGACCATCAGAATTGAAAATATCTGCAGGATTGACACAGAAATTCGACTAGCCTGACCAATAGTTTCTGGGTTTATTTTCTTAAACTTTTGACGAGCTTCTGTAGCAATGGGATCAATATCATCCCAATCTATAGTTGCTGGAATGCGTTTTTCTTCCATGCGCTTCATTTTTCTCAACCTGATCCAATGCTTTAGAAATATAGCCTTCATATTTAACTTCAGTTTCAATCAATTCAATAATCTTTTTCATCCTAAAACTTCAGCTGCTGGACCAATAAAATTGATAACATCTTCATACGAAACTTCTGGACGACGCAAAATTCTTTCGCTGTAACTGCGTCTGTCAATGGTTTAAAACCTAATTTTTCAACCATTTCATTCGTTTCTTTAGTGGCTTTAATTTAATAGAATTCAAACGCTTCATTTCAGTTTCATATTGATGTTTCTTAATTTCAAAACGCAGCCAGCGCTCATCATCAACCAATCCTACTTTACGTCCAATTTCAGTCAATCGCATATCCGCATTGTCATGACGTAAAATGAGACGATACTCAGCTCGACTAGTCAAAAGACGATACGGCTCTACCGTTCCCTTAGTGACCAAGTCATCAATCGTGACCCCAATATAACCATCACTGCGTTTCAAAAATCAGTTCTGGTTTTCCTTGAATTTTTAGAGCTGCATTGATTCCTGCAACAATGCCTTGCCCGCTGCTTCCTCACAACCAGATGTCCCATTTGTTTGCCCAGCTGTAAATAAACCTGAGATTTTCTTAGTTTCTAGAGTAGCACGAAGCTGATGTGGCATAATCATATCATATTCAATCGCATAGCCAGTTCGCATTAATTCAGCATTTTCAAGTCCCTTAATAGAATGCACTAAGTCTTTTTGAACATCTTCTGGCAAACTCGTTGAAAGCCCCTGAATATAAACTTCTTCTGTATCTCGTCCTTCCGGTTCCAAGAAAAGTTGGTGGCGTTCTTTGTCACCAAAACGAACAATTTTGTCTTCAATGGATGAGGCAGTAACGTGGACCAACCCCTTCACCATACCTGAAAACATTGGTGCACGATAAAGATTGCTGAATAATTTCATGACTCTCTGCATTAGTATAAGTCAACCAACAAGGAATCTGATCTTTGAGGTAGTCCTCATCACGAGAAATATAAGAAAAATGATTCCTTTTTCATCTCCAGGCTGAATATCCGTTTCCTCATAATTGATAGAAGAGCCTTTAATACGTGGAGGTGTACCAGTTTTTAAAAACGTCCAATTTCAAATCCTAAGTCACGTAAGTTATCTGCTAGGCTAATTGCGGCTAAGCTATGATTCAGGGCCAGAAGATACTTCAAATCTCCAATAATAATTTCTCACGCAGGGCTGTACCAGTTGTTACAACAACTGCCTTTTGCAGCAAACTCTTGATGCGTAGCTGTTTTCACACCAATGACTTTCCCATTCTCGACTCAGAATCTCATCTATAACGGTTTGACGCAAAGTCAGATTTTCTTGGTGTTGAACCGTCTTTACGCATTTCTCTGGAATAGAGTTCTTTATCTGCTTGAGCACGAAAGAGCACGAACAGCAGGCCCTTTCCCAGTATTAAGCATCTTCATCTGAATATAAGTTTTATCTATATTCTTAGCCATCTCTCCGCCTAGAGCATCCACTTCCCGTACAACAATTCCCTTAGCAGAACCTCCAATAGAAGGGTTTACAAGGCATAAAGGCTAACATTTCAATATATGATTGTCGCAAGTAAAACTTTACAGCCCATCCGGCTGGCATGCAGAGAAGCTTCAACTCCTGCATGCCCAGCACCAATCACGACAATATCATAACTTTCAGTAAAATTGTGTGTCATCTTTTTTTCCTTATTCTTCACCAAAAAGTCAAACCTCTAGAAGTGCAGGACAAAAAGTCCTACAACATCCATGAGCTTTGATCATCATAGTTATTGCTATATCTATTTTGTAGATTGTTTCAATATGTCAATTTAAATATACTGTTGAGCTTTCCATTTTTATAAGCGTTGTCAATTAGGCCTCCACCGACACTCTTCTCCATCATAAAAATACAACAGCTTGTCCAGGTGTAATAGCACGTTGCAATTCTGCAAAATTGACAGTTGCCTTGTCACCCTTTACAGTAACTGTCACTTTACAATCTGGCTGACGATAGCGAAACTTAGCAGTACACTCTATAGTAAATTCTTCTGGCATTTCTTTTGTGAAATGAACCTGACTAGCTTGTCAAGGCTGGATTTGACATTAAGTTGTCATGATAAAAGCCTTGACCAACATAAAGAATATTTTTGACTGAGGTCTTTTTCCAACAACAAACCAAGGTTCATTATCACCACCATGCTGACCACCAATTCCAAGACCACCTCGCTGGCCAATGGTATAATACATTAAGCCTGCATGCTGGCCCATATCTCGACCTTCAAAGGTCATCATGCGACCAGGTGGGCAGGTAAGTATTGGCTCAGAAATTCTTTAAAAATTCTTTTTCGCCAATGAAGCAAAATACCAGTTGAGTCTTTTTCTTAGCAGTGGCTAAACCTGCTTTTTCAGCAATTGCTCGAACTTCTGGCTTTTCTAGATGCCCCAGAGGAAACATGGCCTTCTGAAGTTGTTCCTGAGACAGTTGACTTAGGAAGTAAGTCTGATCCTTGTTATTATCCTTACCTCTCAGCATGTGGACTAGGCCATCTTCATCTCTCTTTACCTGAGCATAATGACCAGTTGCAACATAATCTGCTCCCAGTGTCAAGGCATAGTCAAGGAAGGCTTTAAACTTGATTTCCTTGTTACATGACATCTGGGTTTGGAGTCCTACCAGCTCGGTATTCTGCCAAGAAATATTCAAAAACGCGATCCCAGTACTCCTTTTCAAAGTTGACAGAGTAGTAAGGAATGCCAATTTGATCTGCAACAGCTGCTACATCCTTGTAGTCTTCGTAGCTGTGCAAACACCAAATTCATCTGTATCGTCCCAGTTTTTCATGAAGATGCCAATCACATCATAACCCTTTGCTCTTTCAAGAGCAAAGCAGTTACTGATGAATCAACACCTCCGCTCATACCAACAACGACACGAATTTTTAGAGTTATCACGCATTGTATTCTCCCATCTTTTCGTTATTTCACGATTGAAGGTCGTGCTGTGCTTTCAACGATTGAAGGTCGCTTGAGCAAGATTTATTATAACATGAAATAAGTTTAAGAACAAATTTCAACAGCCAAATAGTTCTACCTTTACACCGCTGTAAACTAAAAATGTGATAGACAAATTATTGAGATAGTGATTGAAAAATGGAAATTCCTTCAAAAGAGTTTTTCAAAACTTGATATACTAGGTTTCTAGCTTGTCGCTAAAAATGATGATCCTTTTTGCAATCAACTACTACATTAAAAGCTTACACCTAGAAAAAACAGGCTGAGACATTTTGTCCCAACCTCAATCACTTTTTATATGTATCAATACCAGCCATTTGCTAGCCAGAAAGCTTTAGCAGCTGACCAAGAACCATAACGACCTGATACATCAAGCATCTGCTACTTTTTCTTGATTTTTCTGCTGATAAGTCACCATTTAAGTAAGACAAGCTCAATTGATATCGGCCATAATATTGGCCGTTTTGCGCTATGTAACTACCACTTGATTCTTTTTGTGCAATCCATTCTTTTGCTGATGCATCTTCAGCACTCAGACCAGATGATGCGGCAGTGGTGAGTCATTGCAACTGAATCATTCAACTCTAAGACCTGCCCAACACTAATCAGATGGATATTGCTAATCTTATTTTTCTGAGCAATGTGATCAACTGTTGTATTATGTGATGTAGCAATAGCTGAAAGGGTATCTCCAGATTTCACTGTATAGCTATCCGCATTTGCAAATGTAGGAAGAGATTGCTGTTACAGCTAAGGTCATTAAACCCACTTTTGTTCGTTTTGCTCGTATTATTTAAATTCAATATCATTTAAATTCTCCTTTCCTGTGATAGAACCATCATATACCTTAATTATTACTATTCTTTTTGTTTTCCATTAAAAATATTACAAAGAAATTGAGGAAAGGCTAAAATTCGCCTCTCTATTTCTTTGTTTTTAAACTTCCTATAAGAAAACTGCCCTCAAAGCAAGTCTAAATTTAATCCAATTTCCCTTTATCACCTAAAAGGCAAGAAAAATATACTGAACTTTGATATAATGAAGATAATGAATCTATAAGGAGTTATGATGAACTCACTAAAATTTCAATCTGTTTTTGATATTATTGGACCTGTGATGATAGGTCCATCTAGTAGTCATACAGCAGGTGCTGTTCGTATTGGAAAAATTGTTTCATCCATTTTTGACGATAAGCCGACTGAAGTCGAATTTCAACTATTTAATTCTTTTGCAAAACCTATCGAGGGCATGGTACAGACTTGGCTTTGGTAGGGAATTCTCGGGAATGAATACAGATGATCCTAAAATTCCAAACAGCCTGAGATTGCTCATCAGCGAGGCATTAAAATTATCTGGACGATTCAAAAAGATAGTAATGCTCCACATCCAAATACAGCTAAAATCACCATTAAAAATGATCGTAAAACGATTAGTGTTACGGGTATTTCTATTGGTGGCGGAAATATTCAAGTGACTGAGTTAAATGGTTTCTCTGTTTCACTCAGCATGAACACTCCACAATTATTATCGTTCATCAGGACATCCCTGGAATGATTGCTCATGTCACGGAAGCATCTCTCGTTACCACATCAATATTGCACAAATGAATGTCACAAGAGAAAAAAGCTGGTGAAAAGGCAATTATGATTATCGAGGTGGATAGCCGTAGTTGTGACCAAGCAGTAGAAGAAATCGCAAAATACCCCACCTCCACAATGTCAATTTCTTCAAGTAGGAGAACTCATGTTTTATTTCAATCAAAGAATTAGTAGAACAAAGCTGATTTAGACTTTCAAGGTAGTGTAGCCGAACTTATGATTGCTACTGAATACGAGCTGACAGGGCGTAAACGTGACGAAGTTTTACGGTTAATGACCAGAAATCTAGACGTTATGAAAGGTTCTGTCATTATGGGATTGGACAGAAAGTATCTCGGAGCGAGATTGACGGGTGGCGATGCAGCCAAAACTTCACAAATATATTCAATCAGGAAAGGCGCTTTCGGATTATACGGTCTTAACAGCAGCCAAAAATGCTATTGCTGTCAATGAATACAATGCGAAAATGGGGCTAGTTTGTGCAACACCAACAGCTGGAAGTGCTGGTTGTTTACCTGCCGTTCTCACATCAGCTATTGAAAAATTAGAACTTACTGAAAAACAACAACTAGACTTTCTATTAACTGCTGGAGCTTTGGTCTAGTTATCGCTAATAATGCGTCCATTTCAGGAGCTGAAGGGTGGTTGTCAAGCTGAAGTTGGCTCAGCAGCAGCCATGAGTGCAGCAGCACTTGTTCTAGCAGCAGGTGGTACAGCATTTCAAAGCCAGCTCAAGCAATTTGTTTTGTTATTAAAAATATGCTTGGCTTAATCTGTGACCCTGTTGCAGGTTTAGTCGAAGTCCCTTGTGTTAAGCGAAATGCTATGGGAGCCAGTTAGTGCTTTCATTGCTGCTGATATGGCTTCTAGCAGGTGATTGAATCTAAAATTCCTGTTGACGAAGTGATTGATGCAATGTATCAAGTTGGGACAAGTATGCCAACTGCCTTTCGCTGAGACTGCTGAAAGGAGGTTTGGCAGCTACACCTACTGGTCGTAAATTATCCAAAGAAATTTTTGGTGAATAACTTTTTACACAAAAATATTGGTGTACTAGTCTCCACTTTCAAAATAAATGGAGCTAATTATACGTGAAAACACTGCTTTGAGGCTATAGATAGGATAGAGCTTGTCAAGGAAGTTCTATCACTATTCACTTTTTCAAACTCAGAAAAGTATTTTCAACAAAAACCTCTACTTCCTCCATTCACTATCTCATCGTTCTCACGAACTACCTCATCTCTTATATATAGACTATGCAAAAATTTTAAATATATATCGATTTAGATGGAACTCTTGTTGATAGCTCAATAGGAATCAAAAACGCTTTCATTATGCATTCACTTCATTACATATAAAAACTCCAGAAAGCAAAAACTAGATACCTTCATTGGACCACCTTTTGAAGTAAGCTTTGCTTCTACTGTTCCAGAAACTGATCTTAATCAAGCTATTTCTTATTTTAGAATACTATAAAAATAAAGGTGTGTTTGAAGCTCAACTTTACCATGGTATAAAAAGAACTTTTTAATAGAATTAGAAAAGTCAGATTACCACATCTACATCACTACTAGTAAAAATGAGTCAATGGCTAATAAAATGGCACAATATCTAAAAATTGATAAAGTATTTCAATGGTATTTTTGGTTCACTTCCAAATTCTTACTATAAGGCAGATGTTTTAGCACGCGCTTTAAAATCATTCTCACGCCACTCTGGAACAGTCTGTTATTATTGGAGATACAAAGTTCGATATGATAGGTGGAAAATCTGTTGGCATTAATACTCTAGGAGTTTTATGGGGGTTTGGAAAGCAAGATGAATTAATCTATCAATGGAGCAGATTTTTATCTCAGATTCACCTCAAAATCTTTTTAACAACATTGATAAATAAGACTTGACACAATTTGTAAACTACGTTTACAATGTCACGTATCTGCGTTTATTTGTCTCACACCTTACACCTAACAGAGTGAGATAGACTGAAAGTCACAAAAATCCAAAAAAGATGAGTAAATCAAGTACAGATTTACTCATCTTTTAATTAACTCATTTATTGTTATTCCACTTAATAATTCCAAGCAGATAATCCTTGTGCCTTATATGCACGATAAAGCAGCTTGAATTTGGTCATTTACTGTAGCTGTTGAACCCCAACCTGGCATTGTTTGAAAAAGACCACTAGCTCCTGATGGATTGTAAGCATTTACTTGCCCATTTGATTCACGAGCAATGATATGTTCCCAAGTTGATGCTGGAACACCTGTCAATTCTGCCATACGAGCAGCTGCATAAGCTCCTGTAGTACCAGCAGTGTTTCCATTAGGAAGAACCACATTTGAAGAACGGTTTGCTGTAGCTGGTTGTGAATAAGTAGTTGTCGTAGCAGGTGCATTATATGTGCGCAGCTTTGTAAGTTGTAGTTGTTGAAATTTTCGAACGCTTTTCTTTATCAAGTTCTAAAAATTTGTCCAACTTTAATGAAGTCAGGATTTTTCAATTTTATTAAGTTCAACTAGCTTTTTCAACTGATGTATCTTTAGCAATTTCTGACAAAGTATCACCTGATTTAACAGTATAAGATTCAGCACTTGCAATAGTTCCTGTTGCAAAAAGCAACTGCAGTAAAAATTCTGATAGCGTTAATTTCATTGTTTTCATGTATATATTAATTTCTCCTCGTATAATACTATATTATACGTAAAATATTTCTGTAATCTTAGAATTGTATTACAAAGATTACAGAAATATTGATTTATACCTAAAAACGCTTTTAAAAAGGCGTTTTTGCGAACAATAATATAGCTTTTTAACTTTTCAAGAAAAATAACATCAGAGCCAAAACAAATATAATAAAAATAGAGAATGTATCTTCTTTTTCCACCTCAACTGTCGATAACGGCTTCTTCCCAAACCGCCTTGGTAACCTCTCTGCTCCATGGCAGTCGCCAAAGCATCCGCACGTTTAAAACTAGAAGCAAATAACGGAATTAAAATAGGAATGGTTGATTTTACCTTTTGCACAATACTCCTTCACCAAAAATCAACACCACGTGCTCTTTGAGCATTCATAATTCGTGTTGCATCATCCATCAAAGTAGGCACGAAACGTAAACTCATTGATAACATCAAACCTATTTCATGAACAGGTATCTTTAATGCCGCTAAAGGTTGCAATAATGATTCAACTGCATCTGCCAAACTAAAGTGGCATTGTTGTTAAAAGTCAGGAGAGTAGAAAAATAATAATTAAAAGAAAGCGGCTAAAAATGATGCCTGATCTGAGCTAAACCTACCTCTGTGATTCTTATAAAGCCAAATTGAAATAACACCGAGCCACCAGATGTAAAAATAGTTGGAATAAAAGTCGTAAAAGCAATCAAAAAAGACCATAGATTTTAATCCTTTAAGATCCTAAAGGAATTTTTGGAAAGTCTAACTAATAACATTGTAAAGACAAATAATAGGCCATTAGTTACAATATTATTTGCCAAAAAGATAATTAAAAATAAAGAGAAACATTGACAAAAAGTTTGCTGCGAGGATCTAATCGATGAATAATTGAGTTCCCAGAAACATATCGTCCCTAAAATCATGCTATCCATGTAGTAACTCCTTAAATTCTTTTAATGTAATAGGTAGATATGGAAGAGTTAGCCCTCTATTTTTAATTCTTGTGCAAACTTTGTAATTTTTGGGGACTCCTAGTTGAATACTTTCCATAAACACTACATCTTGAAAGACTTGCCGAGGATCTCCACTTTTTACTACTCTTCCTTTTTCCATTACATAGACAGTATCTGCAAAATTAGCTAACATCATCCATCAAATGTGTCACTAAAACAATGGTCATCCCTGCTTTATGTAATTGCTTAAATAGACTCATCAATTCTTTACGTCCAGCAGGATCCAAACCTGCTGTTGGCTCATCTAACACAAGAACATCTGGTTCCATGGCTAGAATGCCAGCTATAGCTACTCGCCGCATCTGTCCCCCAGACAATTCAAACGGACTACGTTCAAATAATTCTTCTGAGATTCCAACAAGAGCTAAATTTTTACGTGCTAAAACGTTCCGCCTCCTCTTTGATACACCAAAATTTTGTGGTCCAAAAGCAACATCTTTTAAAACAGTCTCATCAAAAATCTGACTTCAGCAAACTGAAACACCAATCCCACTTTTTACGTACTTGCTTAATATCTTTGTTTTACAGACGTAGAAGTAATTTTGAGTTCATCAATCACTACACTTCCTTCAGTTGGGACTAAAAAGCCCGTTCAACAATTTGTAAAATAGTTGATTTTCCACTACCTGTATGACCAATCAAAGCAGTATATGAGCCATCTTTTATTTCTAAATTGACTTCAAAAAGGGCAGGACCCTCAAAGGGAGTGCCTGCTTGATAAGCATAACTTACATTTTCTAAAGTAATTCCCATAAATTATCCTGCAATTCTTTTTCGTTAAATAGTGCCCTGGCAATTGTGAAAAACCCTAATTTAAACAAAGTTGATTTCACTTGGTTTGTAAAGGTTCATCTAAACCTAAGTCTTCTAAATCTGTTCGTGAGAAAAAAGTTCACTTGGTGTACTAGTTGATTCTACCTGTCCTTCTTTCATCACCAAAACTCGATCACTAAGGGCTACTTCATCCAAATCATGTGTAATAGAAATAACAGTCATACCATGCTGATATTTAATCTTTTTAACTGTCTGAATCAACTCTAAACGCCCTTCTGGATCCAACATACTAGTTGCTTCATCTAAAATAATAATATCTGGGCGCAAAGCAACCACACCAGCAATGGCTACGCGCTGCTTTTGACCACCAGAAAGTCTTGCTGGTTCACGTTCTTTAAAATCTTGCATTCCAACAATGCTTAATGCTTCATGAACTCTATCAAACATTGTTTGGTAATCAACCCCTTGATTTTTCCAAACCAAAAGCAACATCATCCTCAACGGTTGCCCCCCACAAATTGATTATCTGGATTTTGAAAAACCATTCCAATATGCTGACGCTTCTCCCAAACATTTTCAAGAGTTAATTTATCTCCATCAATGAATATCTCACCGCTTTCTGCTTCCAATAAACCATCTATTAAACGAACTGTTGTAGACTTACCACTGCCATTGTGCCCAACAATAGATAGCCATTCTCCTTGTTTCACGTGAAACGTAACATCTTTAAGAATATAATTATTTGCATGATTATCGTATTTGTACTTTAAATGCTGAACTTCAATGATATTTTTCATATTATCTAAATGTATCTTTAAAAAAGATAGGCGCTTCCTTTGAAATAGTCATACCCGGAATAAATCGTAAAAATTAAAGCAATATATAGTAAAATTTGTCTCAGCTATGTCCAATGCAGTAACAGAAAAATAATGGAAAACATCTGTGTAAATGTTTTAATTTTTCCCGGCATAGCTGCAGCTAAGACTGTCCCCCGTTTCAACCAATAATAATCGCAAACCTGTAACAGCTAACTTCGGCAAATGATAACTGCAACAACCTAAGCCAGGTGCCATATTCATTTCAATCAACATAATAAAAGCCGACATTACTAATAACTTATCTGCCATTGGATCAGCAAATTTCCGAAGTTCGTTTACAACATTCCATTTGCGAGCTAAATAGCCATCCAAGTAATCTGTAATACTAGCTACTGCAAAATAACTGCTGCAAGACATGCATTCTAATAGAATGACCTAAGGACAATACTAAATAAAATCGGAATCAAAGCAATCCGTAACAAAGTTAAAAGCATTGGGAATATTTTTCTTTTTTTCATTTTATTTCCTTAATATTTTTACTATAAGTGTAATCGTACCAGTCAAAGCTTGTCAAGCCTGATGTATCAATTTGTTGATTATCAATTGTAATGGTTACACCTTTCACCACACAAGATAATTGTTGGAAGTGGTTCCAGGAGAAATGACAGTTGACACAGTTTCCTTTTCAGGGCTTAATGTAACCCCCTTCCAAGTCTGTACCTGTAACACTTATCCAACTGCTTGTACCACTAACAGATAATTTTAAGTTGATAGGGTTTGTAACACCTGTCAACGTCGCTGTCAATTTATCACCATTTCCAGATACAATCAAATTTGTTTTTGAACACTAGATGATTCCCTAAGTAGACGAGACTAGAAGAATTAGTTGTCTGTTTATTTACAATACTATAACTTGACGAAGGGGTTGTTTGTAATGAATTGTGTTGAACATATGTCCAAACATAATAACTAACAAACGATAGAATAGCTAGATACAAAATAGTCAAAATAGAACAATGGTAAAAAGAAAGTTCGCTGTTTTTCTTGTTCTTCGACTTCTAAAATTCTCTTCCTCATCAACATCTACTTCATCATAAACAATCATACTCCCTTCTTCATAAGCATCAAGAATAATCCGTTCATCTCAAATCACTTGGCCCAAGCATATTTTTCTTAGAAAAGAACGAGCATAAAAAGGACTAGGAAGACGATCAAATCATCGCTTCCACTAGCTTCCAGTAGCTCTAACTGAATATCTGTTTTCTTTTGTAAAATCTTCAAGTTCATCCCTTGATTGATACGAGCTATTCTTGGGACTTCACCAATTGTCTCATACGCTCTGCCTTCTCTATTAAAACACTATTTTACCAAATTTCAAACTATGAAATCATTTTGGAAAAATAGTAAAGTCAATCATTTACTAAGAATCAATAAAATGATGCCCTATTTCTACTATGTCGACTAAACTGATTGTCTGTATATGGGTAAATCAAATAAATTCTCACCCTCTACAAAAGTTTCATATTGAGTTGCAATATATTCTAATGAATTAAGCCCATGCACAAAATCACCAAACATTTCACTTTTTATGGTATCAAGATGTTCTTCTGTCACATCAGGATCGTTTTCAAAATTCCAAATTACCGAACGAAATTGGTGAGAGAGAGCAACTGGTTCACTAGTATCCATCGTCAGCATCACAAAGTGAAAATCTTTTTCAACCTCAACTAATGATAGTGAGTTATCGATTTTTCCAAGTTCATAAAGTGATTGAAATCTTTTAGATGTCCAACCAAACATCATTGCAAACAGCAGCTTTGAGGCTAATCTTATAACGAAAATAAATTAATTTCCTACTAAGGATTGATTCCCACGTAATCCAATTGCAGTTTAGAACTCGCCACTTCCGATTCGCACACTTCCATAACGAAATAACAGGATTTAATGTAAGTGGAAAGCGTTGAATAAAATCTTGTTTTAGCAAAGACTCTAAACATTCCTGCTGCTCTTGAATAACAGTAATGGTCTTTTTCTAAGTCAAAATCGCCAATCAACAAGTAAGCTCATATTAGATGGACAATAAAAACTTTCAAAAATGTCCAAATCTTCAACTGTTATTTCTGTAGCTGATTCAATGCTTCCTGCAATATCTTCTGCCAACGGAGTATCTGGATAAGGTTTGCTAAAGTGTAGCTACAAACAATAATCTGGATTATCCTTATACATATCAATTTCTTGCTGGATAATTTCTTGTTCACGTTGAACAGATTCTTCTGTAAAATACGCATTTCTAGTAAACTTTTAGCAAACTCACACTTTCTAACACATTGTCTGTCGCTGAAAAAGATAGCTAGTCTTAGTAAAACTTGTAAAAGCGTTGCCCTCTGCACCTAATTCAACAAATTGTTGTAAAAATATCTTAAATCATGTTCATCTTCAAATAATTTATGTTCTAAAAATGAGCAACTCCTGCAGGATATTGAACCAACTTGATTAGCGCCATGCAGGAATAAAACAGTATCAATTGACCCAAAATTTACAGTCATAATCCCATAGACTTCATTAAATTCTTGTTTAGGTAAAAATACTCTTAGAGCCATTTTGTAAAATAGAATTGATAGACTACTTCTCCAACTGCAGGATAATCCTTCCTCTCTATTTTTAAAGGTTGCATTGGTTTTCCTTCCATAAAATAAACTGCCTGTAAACTAAGTTGTCTTGCAACAACAATAATATCTTCTCGACTAACTGCATCTAAAGTATTTAACAAAATATCAATTGGCATAAATTTTGTCTGAAAAACAGATGCCATATAAGCTCGTTCCATCAATGTATTTTGCTTATCTAAGGAACAAAGAATAGTATTTTCGTAGCATAGTCTGATTTAAATCTTCATCTGTAAAAGCGACCCTTTTTAAATCTCCAATTTGTCTATAAATGAGACTTTCACTGTTTTGGTCTCGATATCAATTCCAGCATAGATACGCATCATACCTGAAAAATATCAATAGTGCTAGAAATTGTATAGCTAAGCTTTCTTTTTCACGAACATTTACAAATAATTTTGAATGAGCAAAACCACCTAAAAGTCCATTCAATACAATCAGAGGATATGATATTTATCTCCATATTGAATTGAAAAATGATAGCCTAATTCAATTATGGATTGATGAGCATCATTTCGTTTCCAAACCTTCTTTTAAAATACGAAAATTCTTGATGATATTGTGGTTGTAAAAAATAAGTTGACGAGGTTGTAAAGCAAAACTTTTCAAATGCTCACAGACTTCAATCTCATTAAATTCACCTATAAAAATATATCAATCTTGTCATTTGGAGCATGAAAAATGTCGAAACTACTTTCCTGACGTTTCTTTTTACAAGATCTAATGTAGCAAAAGAAGGAATCTGCATCTCCGGTTTTTGTATAAAATAATTTATTCAATTTTGATGGGCATAATAAAAGTGATCTTCAATTTCAGCCCTTAAATCATTGAGTACATTCTTCTTTTCAACTTCAAAAATAACCTGATTAAAGATTTTTCCATCTACTAAAGGTTTTAACGAGCTATCTTTCAAAATCAAGTATCTCTCCTGTTAATGTATTTTTACGACTTAAAAATGTGTCACCCTAATAAAAGAGATATCTAAGTCTACATAATGAGTTAACCCTCTTCCTGATAACCTTGTTGAAAAGTTTGCTCATAAAGATTTGCTAGTGACTCTACGAAAAATTTGTGGCGTGGGATAAATTTCATTAGCTGTTTCAAAGCATGTTGCCAACAGTACACGCCCTGCAATCATATTCATAGACATTGGAGCTGAAATCTCATCTTTATTCGATTGGTTTTAAATTTTTGGATGGTATAAAAATGGAGATCCACTCCAGAAACTAGCTCCCATAGCGTTCCTCATATTCTTTTAATACTGACTTCTATTATATCACGAAACAGTGGCCAATTTCTCATTCAAACATTACTCTTTTTAACTTTGAAAAACGTTTTTCTTCAAAATATAATTTAATTATTTTGATATCATCTTTTCTTTCAATTATGATATAATGACAAAGATTGAGGTAAATTATGAAATACAAATTATTTGATGAGTATATTACTCTACAAGCGTTACTAAAAGAAGTTGGAATCATTCAAAGTGGTGGTGCTATTAAAAGTTTTCTTCAAAAAGATAAAGTTTATTTTAATGGAGAACTAGAAACACGACGTGAGATTCGTATTGGTGACATCATTACTCTTCCAAATCAAAAATTAGAAATACTTCTGACTGTACCAAATCAGAAGAACGAGCTGAACACGATAAGGAGCTTTTAGAGCGAGTTGCCTCTCTTGTAAAAAGAAATGAACAAAGATATCAAAAAGCCAAAGTCAACAACAGCCAATCTAAAAGCCAATAAATATGAGAAAAAGCTCTAATTCGCTTTCCAGGTCTTTAATATGTGGTTAAAAACTTACAAATTCAATATTGCAATTATAAATTAACTGAAATAGATTTTTCACCCTGGTCTCAATATAGGGGAAAACGCTCAAGGAAAAACAAATATTTTAGAAGCTATCTATTTTTCTTGCGTTGACTGAAAGTCATCGAACTCGTTCAGATAAAGATTTAATTTATTTTTTTCTAACGATTCTTTAAAAATTTCTGGACAACCTGCCAAGAAACTGGGAATATCTCTTTAGAAATTGACTTACGACCCTAAAGGAAGAACTACAAAGGTTAATCATTTAAAACAAAAGTAAATTATCCGATTATGTTGGAAATATGAATGTTGTTCTATTTGCTCCAGAAGATTTACAACTGATTAAAGGGACACCAGCTCTTGAGACGGAAATTTATCGACATAGAATTAGGGCAAATTAAACCAATCTATTTATCTGATTTATCACAATATCATCATGTTTTAAAACAACAATGCTTATCTAAAGGCAACATAGATAGACTTTTTAACTGTCTTGGATGATCAGCTAGTAGAGTTTAGTTGCCGTGTTATGCAACATCGAACAGAGTTTCTCAAAAACTAGAACACTTTGGTCAACAAAAACATTTAGAGCTTTCAAGTAATTTAGAAAACTTAACCATTAAGTACTGCTCTTCTATTCCGCTTTCAGATCCCAATAAATTGAAAGAATCTTTCCAAATTGCATTAAGACAAAGCCGTAGTAGAGTTTATTTATACTGGAATTGGTCCCCATCGAGATGATATCGCTTTTTATATTAATAACATGAATGCCACTTTTGGTAGTCAAGGACAACATCGAGTATGATCCTATCTCTTAGGTTGGCGAGATTGAACTTATAGGAAGTGTAACCAAAGAAAAACCATTCTTCTACTTGACGATGTTATGAGCGAACTTGACAACAATCGTCAATTGAATTTACTTGAAACTATCTCTCCAAAATATACAAACATTTATCCACAACAACAACTTTAGAACATCTGAGACATCTGCCTTCTGATATTAAAATTTTTCTCAATTAATGATGGACATTTTATGAAAAATCAAGTGTAAAGTAACTGTTGTTATAGTTTACAGGATGTCAATCTCGTTATAAAAACTCTGTACTCTATATAAATTATTGGAAGGGTTTAGCTCTGTTGTGGATAGGACTAAGTCCTTTTCTACCATTTGTTAATACCAACATTTTCAATAAAAATTATTTTTGAGACAATGGTAAATCTAGAGCCCTTGTCTTTTTCTTACTATGATAGACCCAGCACACAAAAAACAACACCTTATTCATGAATAAGGTGTTAGAATCAATTTTATACATAAGATTTTGCTATCAAATCGTAATCGTAAAAACTTTATTCTGCGTAATATGTCATACTGCTAAAACGATACATGGAAATGATTGTATGTAGTCGTAGTTGAAGTACCTGGTAACTATCTTTCTCGAGTTCTTATGGAAATCTGCGATATGACAGAGATTGCTATAACTAGCAGAAACAGTGTTATAAATGCACTTAAAATCCTTCTAACAGTATTTCGCAATGCGTTCCTTGACCATCAAATCTCCAAATTCATAGTGTTGTAAGTCAATATGATAAAAAGCCTTATTTTTGATCAACAGATTAAACACAACAAATGTCGCCTTATCTCCCCCAATAATAGATATAGCAGTTGTTTCACTGATACCAGTAATTGAGATATGCAAGCAAGTTGCACAACTTGTATCATATATTTCAGGTTAGAGAGCTCCACATAGTGTCACTGACTATGTGAAATTCTGTCTTATTTCAGTTTATAAATCCATCTTTTGAGCATCAATTAATTTTATAAGAAAACACCCCAATTCTTAGATGTTGTTTCCAACTTTTTGGAGTGCAGTTTTCTTATAATTTATTAAACCTGAAATAGTTTGGAGCTTCATTTGTAATTTGTACATCATGTGGGTGACTTTCTTTCAAACCAGCTCACTCATTTCAATAAATTGCGCCTTATCATGTAGTTCTTGGATATTAGCTGCTCCACAGTAACCCTATGCAGAACGAAATCCCACCAATCATTTGGAAGACGATATCTGCCGCTGCACCTTTTATAAGCTACGACCTAGCAATACCTTCTGGAACTAGCTTGTTCGCCTCATTGACAGAACCCTGGAAATAACGATCGCTGGATCCTTTCTTCACTAGCAGCAATGGACCCCATCCCACGATATGTTTTTAAACTTACGGCCTTGGAAAATTTCTGTTTCACCTGGTGCCTCATCTGTACCAGCAAACATTGAACCAAGCATCACTGCATTTCCTCCTGCAGCAAGTGCTTTCACGATATCTCCTGAATACTGAATCCCACCATCTGCAATAATTGTTTTTCCCTGTATTCAGCGCCACTTGTGCCCGCATCATAAATTACAGTCATGAGGTACACCAACTCCAGCAATGACGCGGATTGTACAAATTGAACCTGGACCAATCCCGACTTTTACAACATCAACTCCGGCATCATATAATGCACGTGCACCTTCTGCTGTAGCAATATTTCCTGCAATCAATGTTCGTTCGGAAAATATGTACGAATCTCAGCAATCTTCCGAAGGACGCCTGCTGAATGTCCATATGCTGTATCAATGACAATAGTCTGCACCTGCTTCAAATAAAGCTTCTGCACGCTCAAATGTATCAGAAGTAACACCTACAGCACCTGCAACTAAAAAGGCGACCATACTCATCTTTAGCTGCATTTGGAAATTCAATCACTTTTCAATATCTTTAATTTGTAATCAAAACCAGACAAACGACCATAGTCATCTACTAATAGTAATTTTTCAATGCGATGTTCATGAAGTATCCGTTCTGCTGTTTCTAAATCTGTCCCAACAGGCTAGTAACTAAATTTTTACTCGTCATATGTGCTGAAATAGGTTGAGTATAATCTGTAATAAATCGCATATCACGATTCGTAATAATCCCAACTAATTTACGGTTTCAAGCGTTTCAACAACAAGAACTCCACTGATACGATAACGCTCCATCAATTCTTCTGCATCTGATACTGTATGAGTAGGTGTCAAGAAGAATGGATCGATAATAACCCCATTTTCTGATCGCTTGACTTTCCGAACTTCATCTGCTTGTTGCTCAATAGACATATTTTTGTGAATAACACCAGACCTCCAGCACGAACAATAGTAATGGCCATTTACTCTCTGTAACAGTATCCATTGCTGCAGTGATAATTGGAATATTGAGTGTCAAATTTTGAGCCAATTTTGTTTGTAAATTAGCATCATTTGGCAAAACATGACTCTCAGCAGGGATGAGTAATACATCATCAAAAGTAAAACCTTTTTTCAAAAATTTAGCGTCCCAGTTGAGACATCCACAAATTCCTCTTTTTCTTTATTTATTGAGCATAGCTCGTATTTATTATTAATATGATACCATTCTATCTGTATTTGTCAGTCTCTATTTTATAAAAAGTAAAAACCATCACGTTAGGTGATAGTTTTGCTTATTTTTATTGAAAATAGTTAATCCCCATAGCAGACTTTACCTCAAAAAGTGTTTGACTAGCCACTTGCCGTGCTCTATCACTACCTTTTTGTAACATGGTATGAGACTTCTCCCATATCTTTTGAAAATTCAACACGACGTTCACGAATTGGACCTAATTCACGCTCTAAAATTTCTAATAAATAGCGTTTTGTTTTCACGTCTCCCAGTCCACCTTGTTGATAGTGTTCTTTCATTATTGTAATTTCTCGCATATCTTCTGAACGACCAAATACATCTAAATAATGAAAAACCATATTACCATCAATTTACCAGGATCTTCAATCTTGATATGGTCAGGATCTGTATACATGCTCATCACTTTCTTTTGTAGAGTATCCATATCATCAGATAAATAAATACCATTATTTAAAGATTTCGACATTTTTGCATTGCCGTCAAGCCCTGGCAAACGCCCTGCTGCTTCATTTTGAGGATAAAGTCCCTTAGGTTCCTAAGACATCACAACATAAGTATGATTAAAAGAACGGACAATTTCACGAGTCTGTTCAATCATTTGGTTTTTGATCGTACCTACTGGAACATAATTCGCTTTAAAAGCAGTGATATCTGCTGCTGTGCAATTGGATAAACTAAAAACCAGTCAGAATACTTTCACCAAATGCTTTTTGAGCAATCTCTGACTTGACAGTTGGGTTACATTCTAAACGAGCTAGTGATACCAGATTCATATAATACATTGACAGTTCTGACAACTCTGGGTTTGACTTTTGAGATAAAAATAGTTGTCTTTTTCTGGGATCTAAGCCAACAGCTAAATAGTCTAATGCCACATTCCCAATTGACTCTACAATTGTCTTAGGATCCTAGCGTGATCCGTCAAAAGCATTGATCAGCTAAAAATACAAATAATTCATATTCCCCTTTATCTTGTAATAAAACACAATTTCATGCAAACTTCCTACATAATGACCAATATATATAACTTTCCTGTTGGGCGATCTCCTGTTAAAATAATAGGTTTGACATCACATTCTCCTTGAATTTTCTTGATAATATTATACCATTTTCAAGAAAAAGTGTAGGAGACTATTTTGTCACTTCTTAAAATTAGTCGACAAGTGAATTTCCCGCCTTCATACGCCAATTATAATCAGATAAAATAATATCTTTCAAAGAATAAAATGCTAGCCAATTTAGAAATTCTTTTGCTTTGGAGGCGTTTGCTAATACACTTGCTGGGTCTCCAGCACGTCGTTACAATTTCATAAGGGAGTTTTTGATATAAAATTTGTTCTGCAGTATTGTATATCTCCTTGACAGTGTTAACCATGTTCAGTTCCTAGATTGAAAATCTGTGAAGTTGACGAATCTGTAAACAAATAATCAAATCCCTTTACATGTGCTTGCTGCTAAATCTAAAACATGAATATAGTCTCGAACACATGAACCATCTCGTGTTTTCATAATCATCTCCAAAAATTTTTAAACTATCATTTTTGGCCAAAAGCTGTTTTATTAATATTAGGGATAATATGTATCAGTTTTAACTCTTAAAACCATTTGAAGCATCCATAGCAGCACCTGCAACATTAAAATATCGAAAAATGACATATTTCCAATTAAAGTGATTGGCCATCCAATAAATCGTGCGTTCTCCCATCAATTTTGTCTCAGCATAAGGATTTATCGGATTTAATAATGTATCTTCATTTGCGGGTTTATCTATACAATTATTTTACCATAAACTGAAGCTGTAGAAGAAAATATAATTTTATCAATCCCTACTTCTGATAATACTTTTTAACACATGATTCATTCCTGCCACATTTGCAGCAAAATATTTACTTGGATTCTCAACACTTTTCGCTAACAACAATTTCACCTGCACAATGTAAAACAGCATCTATTGGGTGATTTTCTAAATAATCTTTTTAAAAGCAACTTCATCATAAACATCAAGTTGTTTAAAATGTGCTCTTTATCTACAGCCTCTCTTGAACCTGTTACTAAATTATCTAAAACATGCACATCGTAATCAATATCTAAAGTGCTTTGACAGTGTGTGAGCCAATATATCCAGCTCCTCCTGTCCACTAAAATTGATTTCATTATTTTCTCCTCGATTTTTATGTCAATGCACAAACTATCTTTTACTAAATATTGATATGTTTCAACTAAACTACAATTCTATCTCCAATAAGAATACCATCAAATCCAATAGTTAAAATCTGTTCAACATCTTACAATTTACACCACCACCAAAAATCAACTGATATGTAAATCTAAAACTTTACATAGAAATTATCCAAATAGTTTTTAAATCTTGAAAATTTTCTTCGACTTTTGTAAATGAATAATCCTTTTCTCCTTTTTAATGTTGCACTTAACATTTCATAGCTATGATAATATGATTATCTTGAAGGTTTAAACCAGTCTAAATATATTGCACATTCAAAAATAAGTTTTCATTATTTCCTACACAAATAATAGGAAGTAATCTCTCGTCTAGTAAAAGCATTGTCAATCTTTTGAACGAATAATTCTTACTGTCTCATTTAAATATTTTTGCCTTTCTAGATGACCTACAAAAAGCATAATTTATGTTTGTAATGTTTTTAAATGTTGAGGTGATAAATCTCCTCATTCTTTTCCTTCATTGACAAATTTTGAACTGCAATATCAAAATGATATTTATCATAATCTGGTATAATAGGAGCTATAATCAATTGATGCTGCTTGCTTATTGGTTTATTGAACTTCTAATAATTCTAACTGTTGTTCAATAGACATCTGATTTTTAAATTAAACACAACTAACACTTTATTGTTCCTTTACATTCTTTTGAAATATAATCTTCCACTGTCTGTTTGTAAAGTTCCAAATTGAGGATTTTTACAACATTATGAAAAGATAGTGTTTTTCTTTTCTTTAAGCCACAAAAATTCCATAGTTTTATGAAATAGAAATCAAAATATCATCACATCTTTCCCATTAAAATGCAGTTAGATTGTTAAATGCTTCTTCTGGTGCATTCCAAGTTGTGGATGAGATATATTCTTTATTTTTCATTAAACCACCTTGTCCATAAGTATCTGCAAATGAATAAAATTGACCATATTCAAAGACTTCATCCATATATAATTTCAACTTCCCAGGTACATTAAACCAATAAATAGGAAATTGAAAAATAATCAAATCTGCTCACAAAAACTTATTCCTCTCGTCTATTACATTATAGTCCTCAACTGACGATAATTGCACATCATGATTGTGACGTAATTTATCAACATAATATTATACAAACTAAAAATTTAATTCTCCTTTACAAAAATCATGTTTTTGATTAACCATTTACCAATAAAATTTTCATTTTCTCCTCTAAAAATATTCTAAATTCATTATAAATTTTTGAAATTTCTCTTACTTATCAATATTCTAAAATGTCATATTTTATCCTGAATCATTTGAAAAAGTCAAATTTTCTAGTAAAATGAAACTAATTACAGAATTAGGAGAAAAATATTGCTTACAGTATCAGATGTATCACTACGCTTTAGTGATCGAAAATTAGTTTGATGATGTGAATATCAAATTTACAAAAGAAATACCTATGGTTTAATCGGTGCTAATGGTGCAGGAAAAATCAACTTTTTAAAAATCCTGGCTGGTGATATCAGACCAACTACTGGAAATATTTCACTCGGACCAGACGAACGTCTCTCAGTCCTTCGGCAAAAATCACTTTGATTATGAAGAAGAACGAGTGATTGATGTAGTTATCATGGAAATGAGCATCTTTATAACATTATGAAAAGAAAAAGATGCCATTTTACATCGAAAACCTGATTTTTCTGATGAAGACGGTGTCCGAGCAGCTGAGTTAGAAGGTGAATTTGCTGAGTTAGGTGGTTGGGAGGCTGAAAGTGAAGCCTCTCAACTCCTCCAGAACTTGAATATCCCCAGAAAATCTCACTATCAAAATATGAGCGAATTATCAGACGGAGATAAGAGTGAAAGTTCTCCTTGCAAAAGCTCTATTTGGTAAAACCAGATGTTCTATTACTAGACGAGACCAACAAACGGTCTTGATATTTCAATCCATCTCTTGGCTAGAAGATTTTGATTGATTTTTGAAAAGCTACCGTTATCGTTGTATCTCACGACCAGTCACTTCCTCAATAAGTATGTACACACATGGCTGATTTGGACTTCGGTAAAATCAAACTCTATGTTGGTAACTATGATTTCTGGAAAGAATCTAGTGAGTTAGCTGCTAAACTCTTAGCAGATCGTAATGCTAAAGCAGAAGAAAAAATCAAGCAACTGCAGAATTTGTTGCTCGTTCTCTGCTAATGCTTCAAAAATCTAAAGCAAGCAACTTCTCGTAAAAATGCTTGACAAAATTGAACTAGAAGAGATTGTCCCATCCAGCCGTAAATACCCACTTTTATTAATTTCAAAGCAGAACATGAAATTGGAAATGACCTCTTGACAGTTGAGAATCTTTCTGTCAAGATTTGACAGTGAAGTCATCCTTGACAATATCAGTTTTATCTTGCGTCCAGGAGACAAAACAGCCTTGATTGGACAAAATGATATCCAAACAACAGCATTAATCAGAGCTATCATGGGAGATATAAACTACGAAGGAACTGTCAAGTGGGGTGTACAACTAGTCAATCTTATCTACCAAAGACAACAGCAAAGATTTTTCCAGCGGTGAATCTATTCTTGACTGGCTCCGTCAATTTTGCCAAAGTAAAGAAGAAAGATGATAACACCTTCCTTCGAGGATTTCTAGGTCGTATGCTTTTCTCTGGTGATGAGGTTAACAAGTCTGTCAATGTCTTCGTCAGGTGGTGAAAAAGGTTCGTAGTCATGCTTTCAAAACTTATGCTTCTCAAATCAAACGTTTTGGTACTAGATGATCCAACCAACCACTTGAGACTTAGAATCTATTTCTAGCCTACAAGCTGGTCCTGAAAAATTTTTAAAGAATCTATTATTTTTGCTAGTCATGATCATGAATTTATCCAAACACTTGCTAATCACATTATTGTTCTTTCTAAAAATGGTGTCATTGACCGAATTGATGAAACTTGTATGATGAATTTTTAGAAAATCAAGAAATACAAAGAAAAAGTCAAGAACCTTTGGAAAGATTAAACCTTTTCGACGGTAGGAGCTGATAAAGATTCAGTTCCTTAATTTTTAGCATTTTTATTATTTATCATAACCTATGAAAAATCAAAAACTTCTTAAACCTTATTATCTATTTTTCATGATCCATTTTTATCCTGTTTTAACTTATTTTATAAATGGAATTTTATTGGAAAGAGTGACACTTCTCCACTTTTGGGAGATGGTTTTCATCAGTATGTCATTTTCGATGTTACTTAGAAATATTTTGCATGGTACAGACAGTATTTTTACACATTTACAAGTGGACTTGGATTAAATTTTTATGCTTTATCTAGCTATTATCTTGGAAGTTTTTATCACCTTTTAGTTTACTTTTTCAATTTAAAAATATACTGATGCAGTATATTTATTTACTCTGATAAAGTTTGGTTCGATAGGGATGGCTTGTTTCATAAGCATTAAAAATATATTCAAAAAATTTGTCCCTTATTATATTTTAATACTGTCAACATCCTATTTCTTTAATGAGTTTTGCAGTTAGTCAACTTGAAATAAAAACTTGGTTGAATATTTTCATTATTATTCCACTAATTTTACTTGGTTTACACAATTGATTGTTCACGTATTCTTTACTTTACATCTTTGTCAATCCTTTTTATTCAAAATTATTATTTTGGATACATGATGAGTCATTTTCTAACTCTATGGTATTTTGTTCAAATTTCATGGGATTTTAGTAGAATTAAATCTTTTCTAGATTTTACAGTTGTATCAATCCTATCTGGAATAACAAGTCTCATCATGATTTTACCAACCTTTTAGATTTAAAAACGCATGGTGAAAAATTGACAGGTGACAACTTTACTAACTGAGCTGGTGCTAAATATTTTTGCTAAAAATTTTATTGGTTCGTTTGATACCACTAAATATGGATCTATTCAATGATATATTTGGCCTCATTCCATTATTGTTAGCAGTTCTATTTTTGCATTACAATCTATTAAGTTTCATGAAACTTGCACTTTATTTTAATTACGATTTTAGTATCTAGTTTTTATTTACAACCATTAGATTTATTTTGGCAAAGGAATGCATGCTCAAATATGCTTTTCTACATCGTTATTCTTGGACATTTTCCATTGTCATTATCTTCTTAGCTGCAGTTTAGAACGCCTCAAAAGGATTTAAACTAACAAATATTCTAGTTAGTTTTTCTATCTTAGGATTTGGGTTTATTTCTACTTTTATTTTTAAGAAACATTACAAATTTTTAGGGTTCTGTTAATTTTATCTTAACATTAGAATTTTAGTCGCTTATCTTTTATGTTTTGAGGCATATAAAAAAATATATCCTTCTAAAATATTTACGTTTCTACTTTATTATTTGTTTGTTTTGAACTCAGTTTAAATAGCTTTATCAAATTAGAAGGAATTGCAAGGAATGGATCTTTGCAAGTAGAATGCTATGAACAAGATTTAACATCTATTGATTCGCTTGTTAAATATAGTAAAAGAAAAACTTAAATTTCTTTAGAACTGAAAAAATTGACTATTCAAACTGGAAATGATAGCATGGAAGTACAATTATAATGGTATCTCTCAATTTTCTTCTGTTCGTAATACTAGTAATGTTCTATTCTTGATAAACTCGGTTTTAAAATCATCTGGAACAAATTTAAATTTACGTTATCAAAATAATAGTATTATTATGGATAGCAATGGAGTAAAATATAATATTTCAACAAATAATCCCTCGAAATATGGTTTTTCGTCTATTAAGACTAAAAGATAATTTAACCTCCATGAAAATAGAAAATGCTAATTCATTAGCATTTCTAACATTCAATTTACAAAAGATGTAAAGTTTAATCATTTAACGTTAGATAATCAAACTCATTTTTCTCAATCAACTTTCTGGATAAATTTAGAAATACTATCATAGATTGTTTTCTCTAAAGACTCATAATGTCAAAACAAGTTGGAAATAGAATAGTTTGCAGAAGTAGATAAAAATGGTCATGATTCTTTTTGCCAGTGTTACTTATACTTTAGAAGTTTCAGCAAATAGTCAAGTTTATTTAACTTTGCAAACTTACTTTCTCAAATGACAACCAAAAATCAGTTGACATAACTGTAAACAACAATCAAAAATGCATTATGGTACTAATAATGTCTTTTCCTTTTTAATCTTGGATACTTTAATCAAAAGCAAAACCATAACTGTAAAAGTAACTTTTCCAGATAATTCAAAAGTTTTCGTTTGATGAGTCCTGAATTTTATACTCTTGGCTCAAATCATTTTCAACAAAGCAATAAACAAGATTCAACAACAAAAAGTATCGTGTAACAACAAAACTATAATACAATAACAGCATATTATCAAGCTCAACGAAATAGTTCTTTATTCTTCACCATTCCTTATGATAAAGGTTGGTCTGCAACGCAAAATGGGAAAACAATCAAAAATTTCAAGAGCGCAGAATGGCTTTATGAAAGTTAATGTAAAAAGGAGAGGAAAAATTAAATTGACATTTTATCCCGAATGGTCTAAAGAAGGTAGTATAGCATTTTTTATCTGGAATCTCATTCTTTATTATTTATAATAAGATACGAAAGAAAATTGTTATAATTAAAAACCCAAACTGAACAAAAAGACAGTTTGGGTTTTATTATATATTACTAATATAAAAAGCATCCTTTATAGATGCTTCTGTAGCTCAGCAGTGGACTCGAACCTACGACATCATGATTAACAGTCATGCGCTACTACCAACTGAGCTATGCCGGATAATATAGTCCATGCGGATTCGAGACCCGTGTTACCGCCGTGAAAAGGCGGTGTCTTAACTTTGACCAACGGACCATATATGCTCTTTCACAGAACATATACTATTATACCAGTTTGGAAAAACTTTGTCAATAGTTTTTATTTAAAAATTTAGTTTTTATTCATCCCTTTTGACTCCTCTAAAATGGATTTTCAACTTTCCAATTTTCATTCGAGTAATTGGGCAGCGGTGATCTTCATAAAAATAATTTCTCTTTCAGTTTTTGTCATAACTCTTAATATTTCAGTATTAACTAGATAAGATTTATGAGGTGAAAAAGAAACGCTGTGTCTCCTTGTCTTTTTCTTGAATATCTGCAATAGTACCATAAAATTCTTTAAAAAGTTTTTACCTACAATTCTTAATTTATGAGGAAAGAACCTGTCGTTTCAATATATAAAATATCATTAAATGGCATTCTAACTTCTCCACCACGAAAACTATATTCAAAATAATCAACCATATCTTTATTTTTCAATCAACGTTGCTTTTGTATACTCAATACTATCTTTTTATATGTTTTTAAAAGCAACATCATTCAAATTTTTATCAACAAAATCTGAGTGCAGAAACTTTGTATTTAAAAGTCATAGTAGCAAATTCTGATTTTCGTTGTAACAAAAAACAATAATAGCATACGGATTGTGATGACGTATAAATTTTGCTATTTCTAAACCTTTTGTCTCTTCCCTTTAATATCAATATCTAAAAAGTATAATTGATTTACTTCATCATTCTCAATATATTCTTTAAATTCTCTTATTTTTCCAGTTACTTTTAACTTTGATAGAAATTCCCATCTCTTTTGCAATCTCTGCCAAGGTTGTTTCCATTCTTACTTGATGTGAAATTTCATCTTCTAATACTAATACTTTCATTATAAACCTTCTTTCCTTACTCTCTCATTGCTTGTATAAAATATTCATCTTCGATTTTAGTATCAGAATAATTCCTTCATAGTTATTAATAATTTCTTTAATATTACTTAAACCTAAACCGCGTCCCACCCTTTGTTGAAAAATCAGTTTGGTAAATTTCTTCCAAATCTAGAGGTCTTTTCTTACGTGAATTTTGAATAACTAAGATCGTTTCTGTATCCAGATCTACTAAAGAAACATTCATCGTTTTTGATAACTTTCTGCTGCTCCTCTATTGCATTATTTAAAAGGACACTTGTCATTCTAACCAAATCTAACAATTTAATTGGCAAAGGTTTAACAAAATCTTTTACTTCAAATGTTAATTCTATATTGTAATCTCGTGCCTTAAACAATGTTTGCGATCATAACGCTTCTAAGTGCTGAATCTCCAACATTATTTAAATCAAAATACGTATATTTATCAGAACGAAGCTGTAAATTAGCATTTACGAGAACCTCCTGATAGATTCGCTCCACTTCTTTTATATCACCTGTATGAATAGCTGATTGAAAACTTGCCAACATCCCACCATAATCATGACGAAAACCTCAATTTCATTATACAGATTAACAATTTCATCTGTATATTTTTATAATTACAGTTGTTCCTGTTCTTTTGCTTAATTTGTTCTTCTTTTTCATATTTTTCATGAATAGATTGTAAAGTAGAATAAAATTGACCATAAACATTAAAAAGCAAATTGTAGCAATCATACTAGAAAAACTATTTAAATTTTTCATGTTACTAAGCCAATGCGATACATTTAATAAAAGATGAATAAATAATAGATAAAAATTTGATGTACAATATTTTTCTTTAAAAATCTATCTTTTTAAAAATATTTAAAATTAAACTTAAAATAATCAATTGCTTTTAAAATGAAAACTAAAGAAATAATATTAATAAAAATATAGAACAATCCCAATATCTATCAACAAACTTATCACCTGTAACAGAAAAATAATAACTGAAAAGAAGGTTTCAGAACCTGATACAGCTAAAGATAAAAATAGTGCTAAAAATAAAGACGAATGTTTTTAACTTTTTACTTTAACAAAGTATAAATAAAAATAATGGTTGAATAAAAACATTATATATCTAACCGAATAATGTATTATTGTAGTAAAATCAGTCAAAAATACAATTCTAAACATAATAAAGTAAAGTGAATATTCACTTTTTCACTCTACTATCTTCTTATAACAATATACAACAGAAATAGCTTCTATAATGGAGAATATAACCAATATACAAATTCTATTTTTCACCATACTTACTCCTGAACATTTAGTTTACCAAAAAAGTTTAGAAAAATCAAATCCCATTCTGATTCGACTATCCCCACCAATGACTTTATCTAACTATTTCATCATTTAACTCTTTAAATTTCACAACTTCCTTTTTACTACCTCTTTTTAACAAACAACTTTTCATAATTTCTCCTTAATATTTTTTGTAAGAAACCTTACAGAAAATTATACAAAAATCTTGATAACTAAATTAAAAATCTCTAAACGATACATTTTTGCATCTCAAAAGACTTTTTGCACAGATAAGAAAAAGGCACGCCTCTTTCGTGCCTAAAACTTATATGATCTCAGCAGGATTCGAGACCTGCGACCGTTCGCTTAGAAGGCGAGATGCTCTATCCAGCTGAGCTATGAGACCAATGCTCTATCATTTTAACAGCCTATAACGTCAAGATTACTTGTGATAAGGACTTCCTTGTTGAATCATAAACGCTCGATAAATTTGTTCTCTAAAACCAATCGCATTAATTGATGAGGAAGAGTCAATTTTCCAAAACTCATTAATAAATTAGCTCTTTTTAACAGCAGTAGATAAACCAAAGGCTTCACTCCAATCACAAAAAGTAATATCTGAGATTCCACGAATAGTTATATCACTTAATATCTTACTAAATTTTTCTGATGGAAAGTATTTGACCTTCAATAGCTAAAAGCAATCACAAATTCTTTATCAGCTAGTTTTGATAAAATACGAGTTCCTTCTTTATCAAGAATTTATTGATTTTTCTAAGTGGCTTGCTTTATCTGGTGTTTTTCATCTGGAAGTTCAATTATATCAAACTTAGTAAAGACGGTTCAGCCGTTTAGTATACTCTGAAATTCCATCTTTAAGGTATTTTTCTTTTAGTTTTCCAACAGTTACAAGTTTTATTTTTCATATTTTTATTTTACCATATCCACGAATTATTTACATCTTATTCACATAATAACAAATTAAATATTCTTTCAAAAACCTTATAAATCACTAAAGAAAACTCACAGTTTTTAAAAAGTTTTCCACAATTTGTGGAAAAAACTTATATTTAAGTTATAATTAAGATAAATTATTTATACTTTCAGTAATTGAAATAACTAGGAGGAAAATATGAAAAACTCTTCAAATTTCACAAAAATTCTTATGGCTTTTTCTGGTCTTAACTATAGGTTTTTATTGGTGGTTTATTAGGAAATGTAACTTCTTCAAATTAAATAAAAACAACACAACTACTACTAAGGTTAACCATGTTACTACATCTTATAAAAATACCAATTCTACAACACAGGCTGTCAATAAAGTAAAGGATGCTGTTGTTTCTGTTATACCTATGCTAATAATAAATCTCAAAATAGCATTTTTGAAATGATGACTTTATAGTAACAATAATAACTCTCAAAGAGTAGCAAGCGAAGGTTCAGGGGTTATTTATAAAAAGACAGTAAGTATGCCTATCTTGTAACTAATACTCATGTTATTAATGGTGCTAGTAAAGTGGATATTCTAGTTTTAGCGGATGGTAACAAAAGTTCCAGGAGAAATCATAGGCTCGAGATACTTACTCAGATATTTCTGTCGTCCGTATTAGTGCGAGTAAAGTCAAGTCAGTTGCTGAATTTGGTGATTCTAGTAAATTAACTGTTGGAGAAACTGCTATTGCTATTGGTAGCCCACTTGGATCAAATTATGCAAATACTGTTACTCAAGGAATTATTTCTAGCTTAAATCGTAATGTGTCTTTAAAATCTGAAGATGGTCAAACTATCTCTACTCAAGCTATTCAAACAGATACAGCGATTAATCCTGGGAATTCTGGTGGTCCACTTGTAAATATCCAAGGGACAGAGTTATTGGTATTACTTCAAGTAAAATTGCTAGTAATCGTGGAACATCTGTAGAGGATTAGGTTTTGCTATTCCATCTAATGATGTCACCAACATCATCAGTCAATTGGAATCAAACGGAGCAGTTACGCGACCAGCTTTAGGAATTCAAATGATTGATATTAGTAATCTATCTAGTTCTGATTTATCACGTTTGAAACTTCCAGCAAAAAGTGACTGCAGGGAGTTGTTGTTCGTTCAGCTCAGTCTGGAATGCCTGCAGCAGGAAAAACTTCAAAAATATGATGTTATTACAAAGATAGATGGAAAAAGACATTTCCTCAGCAAATGATTTACAATCTGCTTTATACAAACATTCAATTGGTGATGATATAAAAATTACATTTTATCGTAATGGAAAAACAACCACCACCATTAAACTTACAAAATCTACAAAGATTTAAATTCAAATAATTGATACTTTAATAACACACCTTTACAGAATTGTAAAGGTGTGTTATTCTATAGAACATGGAAAAATATCAATACATTACACTCAATGACATACAAACCAATCCTTATCAACCAAGAAAAGAATTTTCAGAAGAAAAATTACTGAACTTGCTAATTCTATAAAAAGAACATGGAATTATTCAGCCCATCATTGTACGAAAAATCTCCAATAATTGGTTATGAATTACTAGCTGGTGAAAGACGTTTTAGAGCTGCTAAATTAGCAGGTTTAACTAATATACCAGCTATTATAAAAGAATTAACAGATGATGAAATGATAAAGCAAGCTATCATTGAAAATTTACAAAGAGAAGACCTCAATCCTATAGAAGAAGCACAATCTTATCAATATTTAATTGACAAGGGATTGACACACAAAGAAATCGCTCTAACAATGGGAAAAATCTCGCCCTTACATTACAAATTCTATTCGTTTATTAAATTTACCATCCAATATAATTGAAGCAGTAAAGAAGGAAAATATCTCTCAAGGACATGCTCATCTAGCTTATCAATCTCTCAGAAAAAGAGCAAAATCACTGGTTTAAAAAATTCTATCTCAAGAACTTTCAGTTAGAAAACTAGAAAAACAATTGCACCCAAAAACGAACAAAAACTGTAACAAAAAATAAAAATCAACTTTTTATTAAAGAAGAAGAAGAAAGGTTAAAAAGATATTTGGTACAGATATTTCACTCCAATTTTCCAAGCAGTCTCAATCTGGAAAAATCTGTATTCACTTTTTCAAATCAAGAAGAATATCAAGAATTATTGACAGCTTTACATAAAGCTGTTATTTTTATTTTTAAAAATTCACAGAATTATCCACTATATTCTTATAAGAAAAACCTTGATAAATCACAAAGAATCGTTTTATCAACAATCTGTGGAAAACTCAGAAAAATATTGTGAATTTATTTCCACAGATTGTGGAAAAACTTTGGTGTTTTTATGGTAAACTATTTTCTATAGACTACTAAATAAGACTTAAAAATAATTGGTAAAGGAGGTTTTATGACACAAGAATCTCGTTTTTGGGCGCGTGTTTTAGAATTAGCTCAAAAACAAATTAAAAATACATATGACTATTTTGTTTCAGGAGCTCAGTTAATTAAAGTTGAAAATTTTCAAGCTACCATACTTCTTGATAGTCCAGTCAAACAATTATTTTGGGGATCAAAAACTTAGCAGACGTCATCATTACTGCAGGTTTTGAAATTTTCAATAATCAAATTACAGTCCAGTATATCTTTCAAGAAGAAAGTAACGAAGTTACTCAGTCAACAAGTACAAACCAGTCAGAGGTTAAAATAAGTCTTCCTCCTATTGAAACTGGATTAAAAGCAAAATATACATTTGATAATTTTGTCCAAGGTGATGGGAACGTTTGGGCTCTATCAGCTGCACTAGCTGTTTCTGAAAATTTGGCAACAACTTATAATCCATTGTTATCTATGGTGGACCAGGATTAGGAAAAACTCACCTACTAAATGCAATTGGAAATCAAATTTTAGAAAAACATTCCAGATGCCAGAGTGAAATATATCCCTGCTGAGACCTTTTATCAATGACTTTTTGGAACATCTTCGGTTGGGAGAAATGGAAAGCTTTAAGAGGACTTATCGAAGCCTTGACCTCTTATTGATTGATGATATTCAGTCTTTGGGAGGAGAAAGTTTCACTCAAGAAGTTTTTAATACTTTTTAATGCTTTGCATGGGAAAAATAAACAAATTGTGCTAACAAGTGACCGTAGTCCTGACCATCTGGATAATCTTGAAGAACGTTTGGTCACGCGCTTTAAATGGGGATTAACTCAAAATATTACCCACCAGATTTCGAAACAAGAGTTGCCATTTTACGCAATAAAATAGAAGATTTGGATTATATTTTTCCAAATGATACCTTTAGAATATCCTAGCAGGTCAATTTGATTCAAATGTTCGCGATTTAGAAGGTGCCTTAAATGATATTTCACTCATGGCTAGAGTGAAAAATCTTAGAAAATTACAATTGATGTTGCTGCTGAAGCTATTCGAGCTCGAAAAACAAGATGCAAATCAAATGTTGGTTATTCAATTGATAAAATTCAAACAGAAGTTGGAAATTTCTATGGAGTCAGTGTTAAAGAAATGAAAGGAAGTCGTCGAGTTCAAAATATTGTTCTTGCTAGACAGGTAGCTATGTATTTAACACGTGAATTAACTGATAATTCCTTCCAAAATTGGAAGAGAATTCGGTAGCAAGGATCATACAACAGTTATACATGCTCATGGGAAAATAAAAACAATGCTCGAAAACAGATGATAATCTTCGTTTAGAAATAGAAAAACATAAAAATAAAATCAGATGATTGTGGATAATTTGAGAAAAAGCTAAGTTATTCACAATTTATAAACAAGTTCATTTTTATACTCTGTCACTAATTTTAAAACTTATCCACACATTTCACATAAACTACTATTACTATTAACCTAATAATTATAAAAAATAATAAAAAGGAGCTTCTATGATTAACTTTTCAATTAATAAAAATTTATTTTTACAAGCTTTAAATACCACCAAAAGAGCTATTAGCTACAAAATGCTATTCCAATCCTTTCCACAGTAAAAATTGATGTCACAAGCAGAAGGGATTACATTGATTGGTTCTAACGGACAAATTTCTATTGAAAATTTTATTTCAATTAAAAACGAAAATGCAGGACTTTTTATAACTTCTCAGGATCCATTTTACTTGAAGCAACATTTTTATTATGTTGTATCAAGTCTTCCTGATATAACATTTGATTTTTAAGGAAATTGAACAAAAAGCAAATTGTTTTAACAAGTGGTAAAATCAGAAATCACCTTAAAAAGGAAAAGATGCAGATCAATATCCTCGTATTCAAGAAATTTCAGTAAGTACCCTCTAGTGCTTGAAACAAGTGTTCTTAAAAAGATTATTAACGAGACAGCTTTTTGCAGCTAGTATCCAAGAAAGTCGTCCAATTTTTAACGGGAGTTCATTTTGTTTTGACGGAAAAATAAAAAATTTAAAAACAGTTGCAACAGATTCTCACCGCATGAGCCAAAAAGAAGATTATTTTGGAAGAAAAATGGGGATAACTTTGATGTTGTTATTCCTAGTCGTTCTCTACGCGAATTTTCAGCTGTTTTTACGGATGATATTGAAACAGTAGAGATTTGCTTCACAAATAATCAATTACTCTTTAGAAGCGAAAATATTAGCTTTTATACTCGACTTTTTAGAAGGAAATTGTCCTGATACGGACCGTTTAATTCAACAGAGTTTACTAGTGTCATAACTTTTTGATAAAAATAACCTTCGTTATGCAATGGAACGTGCGCGTCTTCTTTCAAATGCAACTCAAAATGGAACAGTTAAATTAGAAATTATAAATGGCGTAGTTAGTGCTCATGTTAATTCTCCTGAAGTTGGTCGTGTGAACGAAGAAATTGATACTGAAAGTATTTCAGGCCAAGATTTAACTATTAGTTTTAATCCAACTTATTTAATTGATTCTTTAAAAAGCTATTGATAGTGAAAAGTTACAATCAGCTTTATTTCAGCAGTTCGCCCATTCACTTTGTTACCAAGTGATGACACGAAAAACTTTATTCAATTGATTACACCAGTGAGAACAAACTAATGTATGATGTAGGGAAATTTTGTTGAGATGAAAAAGCCACATGCCTGTACAATAAAGTCTACAGGTAAAAAAGCAAATCGTTGGGAAATTATTCAGTGGGGGCAGATATTAAAAATCTGCTGTACAAGTGTCAACATCTTGTAATGTTGAGCCGATATGAATTTGAACGAAGACTAAAAAAGGTGCTAGGACATTAATGTTTTAGCACCTTTTTAATTTATTTAATTTTTCAAATTTATCATCTGTAATTTCTTTAAATCCTTTACCTGTTAGGGAGAGTTTTACTGGCTTTCATACTAACTTTTGGATTTTCTCGTATTCTTATCTGTATACATTCCAGGGCAAAGTTGCTAATTTATCAAAATCCACTTTGTTAAAGTTAATTTCTACAGTTTCTTTAACTCCGTTCTTTTCATAAAGTAACTTTTCTTTAATTCCTTTGATATTTTGATACCTTTGAGAAGCTTTATCAATTTTATCTTTTACATCTTCTTTTTAGTGGCCCCTAAAGATTTGTAAGATAAAAATGACTTTAGTAGTTTGTTTTGTGACAACATCATTCTTATAATAATAGGTTAGACGCAAGTCATATTGTAAATTTTACAGTCAATTCTTTGAAATGACATCTTTTTCCTGGGTTCCACATGCAATAAGAGTGATGAGTGCAAACAATGAAACAAAACCGACCAATAATGGTTTTAAAATATCTTTTTCATAGTATTACCTCCTATACCTTAATAAAATTATAATATTTTTATAAGGAAAACAACATTTGTTAAAATGATTCAGTTATAAGTAAAATAATTGTAAATATGATATAATTGTTTATTGAATTGAAAAGATGAAAGGAAGAGCTAAATGAGCTTTAACAGCAGGAATTGTAGGGATTACCTAATGTTGGAAAATCCACTTTATTTAATACAATTACAAAAAGCAGGGAGCAGAGGCAGCTAATTATCCCTTTGCAGACGATTGATCCTAATGTTGGACAGGTAGAAGTTCCAGATGTTCGATTGGATAAAAGTTTACAGAACTCATCAAACCACAGAAAAAGGTAGCAACGACTTTTGAGTTTACAGATATTGCAGGGATTGTGAAAGGGCGCTTCAAAAGGAGAAGGGCTTGGAAATCAATTTTTGGCTAATATTAGGGAAGTAGATGCCATTGTTCATGTAGTTCGTGCTTTTGACGATGAGAATGTTATGCGTGAACAAGGACGTGAATCTGATTTTGTAGATCCAATGGCTGATATTGAGACGATTAATTTAGAGTTGATTTTAGCAGATTTAGAAAGGTATCAACAAACAGTATGCACGTGTAGAAAAATTGCTCGAACGCAAAAAGATAAAAGATTCAGTAGCAGGTTTCAAGTTTTACAAAATTAAAGCCAGTCTTAGAAAATGGGTTTATCAGCTCGTACCATTGAATTTGATGAAGAAGAACAAAAATTGTTAAAAGATTATTTTTATTGACCACAAAACCTGTTCTTTATGTTTGCAAATGTTAGTGAAGACGAAGTAGCAGATCCAGATAATATCAAATATGTTCAGCAAATTCGTAAATTTGCAGCAACTGAAAAATGCAGAGGTAGTGGTTATATCAGCACGTGCTGAGGAAGAAATTTCTGAGTTAGATGATGAAGATAAAAGTGAATTTTTGGAGGCTATGGGCTTGAGATGAGATCTGGAGTTGACAAATTAACTAGAGACAGCCTATCATTTATTAGGGACTTGGAACTTACTTTACAGCTGGTGAGAAAGAAGTACGGGCTTGGACCTTTAAACGTGGTATGAAAGCACCACAAGCAGCTGGAATTATCCATTCGAGACTTTGAGAAAGGTTTTCATTCGTGCTGTAACCATGTCTTATGATGATTTAGTAAAAATATGGGAGTGAAAAGGCAGTCAAGGAAACTAGGACGGCTGCGTGAAGAAGAAAAAATATATTGTTCAAGATGGCGATATTATGGAATTTAGATTTAATGTGTAGAGTATTGATGAAATTAATATAGAATGAGGTTGGAAAAAAATGATTCCAGCCCTTTTGGTATTTTAGAGGTAAAAATGGTAAAAGATGATTGTAGGATTAGGGAAAATCCTGAGAGAAATATTTTGAAACAAGACATAATGTAGGGTTTATGCTCATTGACAAAATGTGTAAAGAACAAAATTTAAAGTTTACAACTGATAAAAATTTTTCAGGCAGAAATTACTTCTACATTTTTAAATGAAGAAAAAGTATATTTTTGTTAAACCAACAACTTTTATGAATGAAAGTGGAAAAAGCTGTTCATGCTCTTTTATCTTACTATGGTCTAAATAGTGAAGATTTATTAGTTATTATGATGATTTAGATATGGAAGTAGGGAAAATTCGATTAAGAGCAAAAAGGTTCTGCTGGTGGTCATAATGGCATTAAATCAATTATTAAACATATTGGAACTCAAGAATTTAAACGAATAAAAATAGGTATTGGTCGTCCTCAAAATAAGACAACAATTATTCACTATGTATTAGGAAAAATTTGTAAAGAAGATTATGTTACAATTTTGAACACACTTGACAGAGTTGACAATGCTGTAAAATATTATTTACAATTTAAGAATTTTGAACAAACAATGCAACAATATAATGGATAAAGAGATGGATATTATTGAGTTATTTAATCAAAATAAACAGATAGCTGATTGGCAAAGAAACCTAAAATAAGTCAACTAGACAACTATTGATGGGGTTATCATTTTCAACTAAAATTATTACAATGGCATCTTGTGTAGAGAGTAATCATAAAATTCTCATTTTAACATCTACTTATAGTGAGCAGAGAAAACTTTCTAGTGATTTGATTGGCTTGGTAGGGGAAGAAAAGGTTTATACATTTCTTGCAGATGATACTCCCTTATCTGAGGTTTATCTTTTTCTCAAGAAAAGATTTTTCTCGTTTAGAAGCTCTAGATTTTTTTATTAAATTCTCAAAAATCAGGGTTTTTGATAGTTAATGTGGCTGCTAGTCAACTTTTTACCTAATCCTGTTAATTTTAATTCAGCTTATATCAATCTAAAAATAGGGCAGAATATGATCTAAATGATTTGATTTTTCAATTGTCAAATTCAGGTTATAAGCGAGTGTTACAAGTATTGAATCAAGGAAATTTAGTCTTCGAGTGACATTTTAGATATTTTGAACGTTCTAGTCAAATGCCTTTTTAGGATTGAATTTTGGTGATGAAGTTGATAGTATTCGTTTATTTTGATCCAGAAAGCCAAGTCTCTATTCAAAATGTAGAAAGTGTGTGTATTCATCCTGCCACAGATGTTCTATTTACTACAGTAGAACTATAAAAATGCAGAAAAAATAGAAACTCAGATAGAAAAACTGTAGATTCAACATTAAAATCTTATTTGGAAGAAATTTTAGATAGTATAAAAACAAATCCAACATGCTGATGTAAAGAAAAACATTATCTATTTTTATCAAAAATAAATGGACAATTCTTGGACTATCTTCCAAAAACATAGCCCTATTTTTCTTTGATGATTTTCAAAAATTATAAATAAACATGCTCAGTTTCAATTAGAAGCAGCAGATTTATTGACAGAAGATTTACAAAGCGGTAAATCTGTTGTAAAAACAATCTTATTTTGCAGATGTCTATTCAGTATTTAGAAGATATAAACCAGCTACTCTTCTTTTCAAATTTTTCTCATAAAGGTTTGGGAAATTTAAAATTTGACTCTTTATCAATTCAATCAGTATCCTATGCAGGAGTTTTTAGTCAATTCCAACTTTTAAAAGAAGAAATCAGTCGCTATAAAAATCTAATTATACAGTCATTTTACAATCGAATTCTTCATTAACTTTTCAAAGTTTACATAAAGCTTTACAAGAATATAATATTCCACTTGATTATGTCAATGATAATAAAATCCATGAACATGCTATTCAATTAGTGAAAGGATCTTTAATTCAAGGCTTTAATTTTGTAGATGAAAAATTGTGTTGATTACTGAGTATGATATTTTTGCAGTAAAACAGAAAGTTCGAAGACAGAATCTCTCTAATGCTGAACGTCTGAAAAATTATAATGAGCTAGAAAAAGGGAGATTATATTTGTCCATAATGTTCATGGAATTGGTCGATATTTAGGAATTGAAACAATTGAAATTTCAGGAATTCACCGTGACTATCTTACTATTCAGTATCAAAATGCAGATCGTATTTCAATTCCTGTTGATCAGATTCATTTACTTTCTAAATATGTTGCAGTGGTGGTAAAGAGCCTAAAATCAATAAATTAAATGATGGACGGTTTCAAAAAACTAAACAGAGAGTGCAACATCAAGTTGAAGATATTGCTGAGGACTTAGTCAAACTCTATGCAGAGAAGTCAGTTAAAAAGGGTTTGCTTTTTCTAGTGATGATTCATATCAACAAGAATTTGATAATGCTTTTTCCTTATATAGAAACAGAAGATCAACTACGTTCTATAAAGGAAGTTAAAAAGGATATGGAAAGTGACTATCCTATGGATCGTCTTTTAGTTGGGGATGTTGGTTTTGGAAAGACTGAAGTAGCTATGAGAGCTGCTTTTTAAAGCGATAAATGATCATAAACAAGTGGCAATTTTAGTTCCTACTACTGTTTGGCACAACAGCACTATACAATTTTTAAGGAACGTTTCAATGATTTTTCCTATCAATATTGAAGTATTAAGTCGCTTTAAAAAGTAAATCTGAACATAATTTTTAGAAAAATTAAAAAGATCAAGTGGATATTATTATTGGAACGCATCGTCTTTTGTCAAAAAGATGTTGCATTTGCTGATTTAGGACTCATTGTTATTGATGAAGAACAACGTTTTGGGGTTAAACATAGAGAAAAATTAAAGAATTGAAAACGAAAGTCGATGTTTTAACTTTGACGGCTACTCCAATACCTCGTACACTCCATATGTCTATGCTAGGTATACGTGATTTATCAGTTATTGAAACTCCTCCAACAAACCGCTATCCAATTCAAACTTATGTTTTTGAAAGTAATTCAACAGTTATTAGAGATGCAGTTTTAAGAGAAATGGATAGAGGAGGTCAGATTTTACTATCTTTACAATAAGGTTGACACAATGGAGCAAAAAGTTTCAGAATTGAAAATATTGCTTCCAGAAAGCTTCTATTGGATATGTGCATGGTCAAATGAGTGAAATCATTTCTTGAAAGTACTTTACTTGATTTTATCAATGGTGAATATGATCTTTTAGTTACAACAACAATTATTGAAACTGGTGTTGATATTCCTAATGTTAATACTTTTTTTATTGAAAAATGCAGATCATATGGGGTTGTCAACCTTATATCAATTACGAGGACGTATTGGTCGTAGCAATCGTATTGCTATACTTATCTCATGTATCATCCTGATAAGTCTTTAACAGAAATTTCTCAAAAACGTTTAGAAACTATAAAAAGGTTTTACAGAATTGGGTTCTGGTTTTAAAATTGCTATGCGTGATTTATCCATTCGTGGTGCAGGAAATATTTTAGGAAGTTCACAGTCTGGCTTTTATTGATTCTGTTGGATTTGAAATGTATTCTCAATTGCTGGAGGAAGCTATTGCTAAGAGACAAGGAAAAGAGATAAAAAGGAAAAAGGAAATGCTGAAATTAATTTACAAATTGATGCCTATCTTCCTACAGATTATATTGCTGATGAAAGACAAAAAATTGAAATTTACAAAACGGATTCATGAGATTGACAGTCTGTAAATTATGAAGAATTACAGAATGAGTTGATTGATCGTTTTGGAGAATATCCAGATGTTGTTGCCTTTCTATTGGAAATTGGCCTTATAAAAATTTTTATTTAGATCAAGTTTTTGTGCAACTCATTGAGAAAAACAACAATCTGTAGTGGTTCAGTTTGAAAAAGTTTCTCAACGTTTTTTTCTTAACTCAAGATTATTTTTGAAGCTCTTTCTGTAACAGATTTAAAAAGCAAGAATAACAGAAGATAAAGGCTTGATTGAAGTGATATTTGATGTAAGGAATAAAAAAAGATTATAAAATTTTTAGAAGAAGTCATGAAATTTTTCATTAATTGAGATTAAAACAAAAGAAAGGATTACTAACTTTACAATTTTTGTAAAGTTATGTTTTCATCTATAATATTTTCTTAAAAATGGTAAAATAATAAATTGAGGTAGCTTTATGAGATTAGATAAATATTTAAAAGTATCACGTATTATAAAAACGTCGTCCTATTGCTAAAGAAGTGGCGGATAAGGGAAGAGTTAAAGTAAATGGAATTTTAGCGAAAAGTTCAACAGATTTAAAAAATCAATGATGAAATAGAAATTCGTTTTGAAATAAAAATTTTGCTAGTTCGAGTTTTTAGAAATGAAAGACAGTACTAAAAAGAAGATGCTGCTAAAATGTATGAAATTATAAAAAGAGACAAGGGTAGAAGTAGATGGTTAGAAATATTGTTCAATTAAATAATCGCTATATACAAGATGAAAATCAACATCGTCGTTATTTAGAGCAAGAAAAAAAGAAAAAGAAGAATCGCTTTATGGGTTGGGTATTGATTTTAGTTATCTTATTGTTTATTTTACCAACATTTAATTTGGTTCAAAGTTATCAAAAATTTATTAAAACATCGAGCACAATTGACACATTTACAAAAGAAATATGAGGAAATAAGCAACGAAAAAGAATCTCAAAAAGCTTTTGCTAATAAATTAAAAATGAGGAGTATGCTGCAAAGTATGCTCAAATGCTAAATATTATTATTCTAAAAAGGAATATATTTATACAATTCCAGGATTGTTACCACAATAAAAATGGAAAATTTATTACAAACAATTGAGCAATTTTTGATTTTTCAGATGAAAAGTTAGAAGAGTTATCTATCATGCTATAAAGTTAGAGATGATCAAAAAGAAGGGAAGGGAGATGCGTAAGTTACTATTTTTATTATTGTTGCCAGCATTCTTTACTGCAAAAATAGTGGTAAGTACAGAACAAGATGTTAAATTGACTGCAAAAGCAACAGTATGAAAATCACTAGTACAGTATACAGTAACTATTACACTGATCTTCCAACAAATCCAAATGTTTATGAGCAAATTCCAACTTATACATCATTAAAATTGGAAAAAGTAGCTGGGAATTTAACTCCGAATACATCAATTAAACTTTCTGAATTACAGGTCAATGAACAAGGTATTCCAGTATTTAAGCTTGTTGATGGAAAATTCGTTCTGCTGATAAACGAATGATTTATGATGATGTTGTTCAATCAAGCACAGCTGTTTCTCAAACAATGTGGCTCAAGCCGTCATTTGTAGTTTATAATCAGCTTTTGTAACAGAACAAAGGAAATTAGAGACAAATCTGCTGCCTTATCATTCAGTAAAAATTACTCAACTTGCTGAAACAATATCTGGAAAATATGCCTATGTTGAAGGAAAAAGGTTGGATTGATATGAAATATTTGTCTGATACAGATAATCGTATGGATAAAGTTCAAGAAATCTTAACAAGTAAGTATAATAAGGCAGACTATTCTATCTATGTAGAAACAATTGGGTTCTGGAAAAACGGCTGGTATCAACCCAGATTTGGAAATGTATTCTGCTAGTGTAGCAAAAACTTCCTATTCTTTATTACGCTCCAAAAAGCAATTGAATGAGGGAAAATATAGTCTATCTTCTGGCTTAAAATATATTCCAGCAGTAAATGATTATTTAGGGAGCTTATAATACAGAAGGTGGTGAAAGCATTTCTAAAAAGCAGATAATAATCATTACAGTATTCAAGATTTGATTAATCATATTGCAAAAGAATCAGATAATGCAGCTACAAATATTTTAGGATACTATATTACCAATCAATCAGATAGTACTTATCAAACAACCATTGAACAAATTGCTGGGAAAAATGGGATATAGAAAAACGTAATGCTTCAGCAAAGATGGCAGGAAATGTGATGGAAGCTATCTATGAACAAAAATGGTGATATTATAAATGCATTATCATCAAACAAATTTTGATACACAGCGCATTTCTAAAAAATATAAATGTAAGTGGCTCATAAAATTGGGGATGTATGATTTTAAAGCATGATGTTGCTATTGTTTATGCAACTCTCCTTTTATCTTATCTATTTTTACAAATAATTCTGATTATGATATCATTTCTAAATCGCAGATGACATTTATGAGGTTTTGAAATGATAGAACAACGATTTTTCAGTTGGTGCAGGCTATTTTAAAACATCATAGAAAAATTTTACTTGCTATTTCTGGTGGACGAATTCTATGACCTTACTTGACTGGCTTTATAAATATCGTAAAAATTAGCAATAGAAATTTGTCTTGCTCATGTTAATCATGGACTGAGAGAAGAATCAGATTTTTGAAGAACAAGAATTAAAAATAGCAAAAGAAACTTGGTGTAAATATTTTTACATCGAGTTTTTCTGGACCTTTTTCAGAACAAAAAGCACGTGCTTTTCGGTACAGTTTTTCAAAAAATTATGAAAGAGGAACAGTGCACAGCCTTAGTAACAGCACCATCATGCTGATGATCAAGCAGAAACAATTTTTATGAGAATTTTTGCGTGGTAGTCGTTTATTTCATATTTCAGGAATAAAGGAAAAACAAAGATTTTGCAAATGGAGAATTGATAAGACCATTGCTGTCTTTTCAAAATCAGATTTCCCTACTATTTTTCACTTTGAAGATTGGACAAATCAAGAAAATCATTACTTGCTAATCAGTTCGAAACGATTATTTCCCAATTTTGGAAAAAGAAAATCCACAACTAAAAACATTTAATAGATTGAGAATAGAGTTTCTCAAATGCAAGATGCATTAGTATATTTAACGAAGAATATTGAATTAACAAATGTAAAGGAATTCCAATATCAACCTTATTGTGTACAAAAGTTTTTGCTACAGACTTATTTAAAGAAATTTCTGATTTACAGATAAGTAAAGCACAGTTTTCTGATATTTTTAACAATCTTAAACAAACATTCTAATTATCAACAACTACTTAAAGCGGATTATGAGCTATATAAAAATTATAATTATTTTGAGATTCGTAAAATCAGTCCACAGTCTGATTTAAAAGTGGATTCAATTTTGTTAAAATATAACGATATTGTGGAATATGGTAATTATCGCTTTTCTTTTGGAAAAGAACTTCTAGTACAGAAATTCAGAAGTATTTGTTTCGCTGAAACAGAAATTATACTTCGACGCAGAAGAACAAGATAAAATATTCTTGAATCAACATTATAAAAACTTCGTCGGTATTTTTATTGATCAAAAATTCCTATAGATCAAAGAAAAATGCTGTTATTATTGAACAAAATGGGGAAATCATAGCAATTGCTGGAATCGTAACAAGTAATTTGAGTAAGAGTCAAAAATGATATAATGTATAACAAACTTTATATTCAAAATTTGAGATAGGTAAAAAGATGCTAGAACAAAACATTAAGAAAGTTTTTGGTTTCACATGATAGAGATCGTAACAGCAGCTCAAAAAGCTAGGGGCTCAATTAACTGGTGATTATGCAGGAAAAAATCCTATTTTGTTGGAATTCTTAAGGGTTCTGTTCCATTTATGGCAGAATTGATAAAAGCATGTTGATACTCATATTGAAATGGATTTTATGTTAGTATCAAGTTATCATGCAGTGGAACTTCTAGTAGTGGTGTTATCCATATTATAAAAGATATTGATCAAGATGTTGCTGGACGTCATATTCTTTTTGTTGAAGATATTATTGATACAGGGAAAACGTTGAAGAGCTTTGCAGAACTATTTAAAGAGCTGCGTCTGTTAAAATTGCCACACTTTTTAGATAAACCCGAAGGCCGAAAAGTTGATATTGAAGCGGATTATACATGTTTTACGATTCCAAATGAATTTGTAGTGGGTTATGGTTTGGATTTTGATGAAAATTATCGGAATCTCCATATGTGGGTGTTTAAAAGAAGAAGTTTATACAAAAATAAAAGGTATATTGATAGATAAATGAAAAATAAACAAAATAATGAGTTTTATAAAAATCCTTTCCTATACATTTTAATCATTGTCGTTGATTACAGGTTTTCAGTATTTTTCAGCTGGAAGTTCTGTGGGTCGCAGCCAACAAATTAACTATACCGAACTAGTTAAACAAATTAAAAATGGCAATGTAAAGGGATATTAGCTATCAACCAAATGGTAGTGTTATTGAAGTTACAGGTACATATAGGAAAGCCAAGAAAGTAAAAGATAATACAGGGATTCAGTTTTTACGCCTTCTTCTACCATCTGTAAGTCGCTTTTACTAGTGTTATTCTACCTTCAGATTTAACAGTAGCTGAATTGCAAAAAGTAGCATCAGCTAAAGGAACTGAAAATTACCATTAAACGTGAAAGTTCAAGTGGTGTTTGGATTCAAGTTCTGACAACTCTTGTTCCCATTTGCAATTTTGCTTTCTTCTTGTTTTCTATGATGAATCAAGGTGGAGGCGGTGGGCGCGCGGAGCTATGAGTTTTGGACGTAATAAGCTCGTGCGACAAACAAAGAAGATATAAAGTGCGCTTTTCTGATGTTGCAGGTGCAGAAGAAGAAAAGCAAGAACTAGTTGAAGTTGTTGAATTTTTAAAAAGATCCTAAGCGTTATACAAAGCTGGGAGCTCGTATACCAGCAGGTGTCCTTCTTGAGGGCCTCCTGGAACTGGTAAAACCCTTCTTGCTAAAGCTGTAGCTGGTGAAGCAGTGTCCCATTTTTAGTATCTCAGGTTCCGATTTTGTTGAAATGTTTGTTGGTGTTGGTGCTAGCCGCGTTTCGTTCACTTTTTGAAGATGCCAAAAAGGCAGCCCCAGCTATTATTTTTATTGATGAAATCGATGCTGTCGGTCGCCAACGTGGTGTTGGTCTTGGTGGAGGTAATGATGAACGTGAACAAACTCTTAACCAACTCTTGATTGAGATGGATGGTTTTGAGGGAATGAAGGGATTATCGTCATAGCTGCTACTAACCGAAGTGACGTTTTGGATCCAGCTCTTTTGCGTCCTGGTCGTTTTGATCGCAAGGTTCTTGTTGGTCAACCAGATGTAAAAGGTCGCGAAGCGATTCTTCGTGTTCATGCTAGGAATAAACCCCTTGCTGAAGATGTAGATTTAAAACTGGTTGCTCAACAAACTCCCTGGTTTTGTTGGTGCTGACTTGGAAAATGCTCTTCAAATGAAGCGGCTCTTGTTGCGCACGTCGGAATAAAAGTTATTGATGCTTCTGATATTGATGAAGCAGAGGACCGAGTTATCGTAGGACCATCCAAAAAGATAAGACAGTTTCACAACGTGATCGTCAAATTGTTGCTTATCATGAAGCAGGACATACAATTGTTGGGCTGTTTTTATCAAATGCACGTGTTGTGCACAAGGTAACTATTGTACCTCGTGGTCGTGCAGGTGGATATATGATTGCTTCCCAAAAGAAGATCAAACTCTTTTATCTAAAGAAGATGTGAAGGAACAACTTGCAGGATTGATGGGAGGACGTGTTGCTGAGGAAATTATTTTCAATGTCCAAACTACAGAGTGCTTCAAATGACTTTGAACAAGCTACACAGATGGCGCGTGCTATGGTAACAGAGTATGGTAGTGAGTGAAAAACTTGGCCCAGTTCAATATGAAGGAAACCATGCGATGTTTGTGTTGCAAGTACACAAAAATCAATTTCTGAGCAGACTGCATATGAAATTGATGAAGAGTTCGTAATTTGCTTAATGAAGCGCGTAACAAAGCAGCTGAAATTATCCAATCAAATCGTGATAAACATAAGGTAATTGCAGAAGCTCTTCTTAAGTATGAAACACTTGATAGTCATCAAAATTAAATCGTTATATGAAACGAGGCGAAATGCCTGAGGAACCAAATACAAGCTCTTCACATGCTTTGAGCTATGATGGTGAAGTCACAAATGGAAGAGCAAAAATCAGAATAAAGTGAGTACAAACTTTATTACTTTTTGATTCAAAAATCAGAGTCGATATTTGTTTCTATTTCTTATCTTTATAGAATAGTTAGTGTAGTTGAATACTATACTGCCAAGTTTTTAAGCAACATATTTAGTAAATCACTGTGGATTAGTTATTTTCTTTAATCGTAAAATGATTTTGGAAATACTCTATCCACAGTTTTTTGTAGTTAATTGATAATGAGTTTGATACATATAAATATTTTTACCTTGAGATTCTTAATATTTTTCATGAGAAAATATTAAACCGTTACTTATTTACCCCTTTTATTCATCAAAAATATTTATTAAATTATTTTTCATGTTGTATAAGATAAAGACAAAGAAAAACATATTCATATTTTACTCTTAAACGCTTTTTCAGACCTTAATAGTGAATTGTTTAGGTATGGTAGCAAGAAAAATTTAAGAGTATAACATGTTATATTAGACAGTTTAAGAAACATCAAATTACTTGGTAAATCCTAATACTAAATATTGAGATATTATTTTTCCTTAGCTTCATCAAGTTGTTTTCAAAAGATTTTTGATGATATCCATGTATTGCTAAAATTTTCCTTTGCTTAATAGAATTGAATAGAAATGTTAAACATACTCAATTTAGCTATTATCATCCTCAATAGTTGTGATGGTTGTGACACAGCAACTTTCTTTTTAATGCGTATAGAAAGTACTTTCACAAAAATTTTAATATTAAAAATATATTAAAAGTAAAATCTATTCTATACCAATCCCTATATAACTTTAAGTGTTTGTTGTATAATAAGGGAAAAATCATATGAGAGAGGAGGGATTTTCTTACTGAGTCGGTTTAAAAACAGAACAGTAAATGATTGAAGGAGAAAGTTTTTAATCAGTTTCTTAATTTCTTTTTGTTTGTATTTTAATCTGAAGGATTAAAAATTTTCGACAAAAAGAAAGCGCTTTATTTTTGGTTTGAAAGGAGAAAAATGAATTGGTCTTTTTCGATTGGAAAAACAAGATAAAAATTCGTAAATTAGTGGTTGAGGCAACTTTCATAGTAATAGGAATAGCTATAACTCTGTCCAGGGCTTGAAACAGGTAAATACAGTGCTTGCGAATACTAAAAAGTTGAATCAGGGATAAACTAATTCTATAGCAGATTTGCTAAAAGAAACTAATGTTATTCCACGTGATTACATATGCTAGACAATTGGAAAATGTTCAGACGATCTTTGAAAAAGAGAATGTTGTAACAAATGATTCAAATAATCAGAGAATTGACCTTTCAGGGAATTAGATAAATTAAACAACTTTCAAACTGCAACAATTCATATGAAATTTAAAGCAGATGCTAATGCGCCACGATTTTATAATCTTTTTCCGTATCTAGTGATAAGGTTAAGAATGAATATTTTTACAATGGCAGTTTACAATAATACTGCTATCGTAGAGGGTCGAGATAAAGATGAAAACAATTCTACAATAGTTATAATGATGCACCTTAAAAATTAAATCAGGCCAGTGGAATTCTGTCACTTTTACAGTTGATGGACCAAATTCGGATCATCCAAATGGACAAGTTAGGGCTCTATGTCAATGGTGTTCTGTCTCGAACAAGTAAATTATCAGGACGTTTTATCAAAGATATGCCAGATGTTAATCATGTTCAGATTGGCAAGACTAATAGAGCGGGAAGTATGATGTGGGGTTCCAACTTGCAGAGTTAGAAATCTCACGGTTTATAATCGTGCTTTGACGTCAGAAGAAGTTCAAAAACGTAGTCAACTTTTTAAGCGATCAGATCTGTAGAAAAAGGCTACCTGAGGAGCTCTTTTTAACTGAAAAGACAGATGTCTTTAAAAAGCGGATATAACAATCAACCCAATAGTGAAGGCATCAATAGTTATCGTATTCCTGCCCTTCTCCAGAACGGATAAAGGCACTTTGATAGCTGGTGCTGATCAAAGACGGTTACACCACGCTGACTATGGCGATATTGGTAGGTGAGTGCGTCGTAGTGAGGATAATGGAAAAACTTGGGGGATAAGAAGGTTTTGTCCAATCTAAGGGACAATCCTGATGCAAAGGATCCTGTTGCACTCATCTCCTCTCAATATTGACATGACTCTAGTTCAAGATCCAACGACGAAGAGAATCTTCGCAATTTGTGATATGTTCCCAGAGGAAGGGAAATTTTGGAATACTAAAAATAATAGAAAAAGCTTATGAACAGGTAGGGGATAAGACTTATCAAATCTTGTATAAACAAGGAGAATTTGGGCATTACACTATTCGTGAGAATGGCGAAGTTTATGATGCTAATAATCAGAAAACAGACTATCGTGTTGTAGTCAATCCTACAAAAAGCAGATTATAGAGATAAAGGAGATATTTACAAAGGGTCAGGAATTGGTTGAAATATTTATTTTGCCCAGAGTAAGAAAAAATCCATTTAGAATAGCTTATACAAGTTATCTGTGGATGTCCTACAGTGATGATGATGGAAAAACGTGGTCTGCACCAAGAGATATTACATCAGGGGTTCGTAAGGACTGGATGAAATTCCTTGGAACAGGTCCTGGAACAGGCATTGTGCTGCGTACAGGAAAGCACACAGGGCGTATCTTGATACCAGTTTATACAACCAATAACGTATCACATTTGAATGGTTCTCAATCTTCTCGTTTGATTTATTCAGATGACCATGGAGAAACTTGGCATGCTGGCGAAGCAGTTAATGACAATCGTCAAGTAGGAGGTCAGAAGATACATTCTTCTACCATGAATAATAGGAATGCTCAAAATACAGAATCAACAGTTGTTCAACTGAATAATGGAGATATCAAACTCTTTATGCGTGGCCTAACAGGAGATCTTCAAGTTGCTACAAGTAAAGATGGTGGTGCAACTTGGGAAAAGGAAATTAAACGCTATCCTCAGGTTAAAGATGTCTATGTTCAAATGTTCGCCATTCATACCATGCATGATGGTATAGAATATGTTGTTCTCAGTAATGCAGGTGGACCAGAACGTACGAATGGCTGGGTGCACTTGGCGCGTGTTGAGAAAAATGGTGAGTTGACTTGGTTGAAACACAATTTGATTCAAAAAGGAGAATTCGCTTATAACTCTCTTCAAGACCTAGGAAACGGAGAATATGGATTATTTTATGAACATCGTGAGAATGGGCAAAATCCCTATACTTTATCTTATAAGAAATTTAACTGGGATTTTTGAGTAAAGATTTAATTTCTCCTAAAGAAGTCAAAGTGAAAAAGCTGTGGATAGGGGAAAAAGGAGTTGTTGGCTTGAGTTTGATTCAGAAGTTTTTGGTCAATCAGGCACCAACTCTCAAATTGACTAATGGGAAAAATAGCAACTTTCATAACCCAGTACGACAGCAAAACTTTACTATTTAAGGTTGATAAGGGAGCTATTGGTCAAAAATCACTGGTTTAGCATCGAAGTGAAAGCATATACACAACCTCCTGTGAATCTGACAGGTGCTAGCATTCCTGGAGGAGTAAACGGCGGTGAAGGAACAGTAAATGAAGTACCAGAATACAAAGAGAAAAATCTACTAAAAACCTGCCACAGAGAAAAAGCAGACTAATAAAGTCTTGACAAATCATCATAACCTTCCATCTACAGGTAGCACAACTATATGTACCAGTACTATTTTTAGGTATTGCAACGATAATCTTAGGATTGTTGACAATGATAAAAAAAGAAACAGTAAAACTAGCTTCTAATTATAGTCTTTTTGGTTTTACTTTGAGGTTGTTGTTAAAGACTGATAAAGTCAGAAACAAGTATAGGGGCTAAAAATATCAAGAATAAATAAGTGAGATATCAGACAATGTATTGAGGAAGATCAGTTTGGTCTTCTCATTTAATATAGGGTTCCGTTCATCTCTAATCGGCCCCTATTTATCCCAGAAGTGTATCTTCAGCCCTAAGGTCAGAAAGCCCCAAATAGAAGTCAGAAGAGGGCGAAGTAGTTTTTCTGTTTCTCTACATGATATCCTAAAGATGTAAATCTAAGAGGAGAAGAGGATATGGATTTCAAGGAGTTATATGAGAAAGTGAGGAATTGTGCTGAAGTGTCGGCAGGGAATATGTCCATCTGTAGGAGCTAAGCGATTGGGACCAAGAAGGGATGATGGTCTTATATGAGTTGGTAAGTCGCCACCCCTATTTGGTAGAGGAAGAAGCCCATCTCTATGTCTACTATAAGACAAAGTGGAATCACATAAAGGATATTCTGCGCAAACAAGAAAGTCAAAAGCGCAAACTAGATCGCTCAAGTGTATGAAGAGGTAAGTGAGATTGGGCACAAGTTAAGTCTGAAGGTCTGTATCTAGACGAGTTGGTAGTACTCACGATCAATTAAAGTCCCTATCAAAAAGCAACTGAGTCCCACACGCCAGAGCAGTATGATCGGTTACTGGCAGATGAAGGTTCAAAGGCGCCAAGCGATGCTTCGAGGAGTTACGAACCTGCTAAAAGACTATGAGATGTAGCGTAATCAAGGGAAATATCAGAGCGATTAGAGATGAAAAAGGTATTGACCAGAAGTAGTAGGGTGATATACTAAGATAGTTGTCGCTTGAATGGCGATAAAGACCTTTGAAAAACTGAACAAGACGAACCAATGTGCAGGCGACTGTTGAGAGAGACAGTCAGTCAAACATAAGCAAATAAATCTGTCAGTGACAGAAATGAGTGAAGACTCAAACTATAAATGAGAGTTTGATCCTGGCTCAGGACGAACGCTGGCGGCGTGCCTAATACATGCAAGTAGAACGCACAGGATGCACCGTAGTTTACCACCGTATTCTGTGAGTTGCGAACAGGTGAGTAACGCGTAGGTAACCTGCCTGGTAGCGGGGGATAACTATTGGAAACGATAGCTAATACCGCATAAGAACATTTACTGCATGGTAGATGTTTAAAAGGTGCAAATGCATCACTACCAGATGGACCTGCGTTGTATTAGCTAGTAGGTGAGGTAACGGCTCACCTAGGCGACGATACATAGCCGACCTGAGAGGGTGATCGGCCACACTGGGACTGAGACACGGCCCAGACTCCTACGGGAGGCAGCAGTAGGGAATCTTCGGCAATGGGGGGAACCCTGACCGAGCAACGCCGCGTGAGTGAAGAAGGTTTTCGGATCGTAAAGCTCTGTTGTTAAGGAAGAACGAGTGTGAGAATGGAAAGTTCATACTGTGACGGTACTTAACCAGAAAGGGACGGCTAACTACGTGCCAGCAGCCGCGGTAATACGTAGGGTCCCGAGCGTTGTCCGGATTTATTGGGCGTAAAGCGAGCGCAGGCGGTTAGATAAGTCTGAAGTTAAAGGCAGTGGCTCAACCATTGCAGGCTTTGGAAACTGTTTAACTTGAGTGCAGAAGGGAGAGTGGAATTCCATGTGTGCGGTGAAATGCGTAGATATGTGGAGGAACACCGGTGGCGAAAGCGGCTCTCTGGTCTGTAACTGACGCTGAGGCTCGAAAGCGTGGGGAGCGAACAGGATTAGATACCCTGGTAGTCCACGCCGTAAACGATGAGTGCTAGGTGTTAGGTCCTTTCCGGGACTTAGTGCCGCAGCTAACGCATTAAGCACTCCGCCTGGGGAGTACGACCGCAAGGTTGAAACTCAAAGGAATTGACGGGGGCCCGCACAAGCGGTGGAGCATGTGGTTTAATTCGAAGCAACGCGAAGAACCTTACCAGGTCTTGACATCCCGATGCCCGCTCTAGAGATAGAGCTTTACTCGGTACATCGGTGACAGGTGGTGCATGGTTGTCGTCAGCTCGTGTCGTGAGATGTTGGGTTAAGTCCCGCAACGAGCGCAACCCTTATTGTTAGTTGCCATCATTCAGTTGGGCACTCTAGCGAGACTGCCGGTAATAAACCGGAGGAAGGTGGGGATGACGTCAAATCATCATGCCCTTATGACCTGGGCTACACACGTGCTACAATGGCTGGTACAACGAGTCGCAAGCCGGTGACGGCAAGCTAATCTCTGAAAGCCAGTCTCAGTTCGGATTGTAGGCTGCAACTCGCCTACATGAAGTCGGAATCGCTAGTAATCGCGGATCAGCACGCCGCGGTGAATACGTTCCCGGGCCTTGTACACACCGCCCGTCACACCACGAGAGTTTGTAACACCCGAAGTCGGTGAGGTAACCGTGAGAGCCAGCCGCCCTAGGTGGGATAGATGATTGGGGTGAAGTCGTAACAAGGTAGCCGTATCGGAAGGTGCGGCTGGATCACCTCCTTTCTAAGGAAAATACGGAAGACATTGAGTTCGTTTTGTTTAGTTTTGAGAGGTCTTGTGGGGCCTTAGCTCAGCTGGGAGAGCGCCTGCTTTGCACGCAGGAGGTCAGCGGTTCGATCCCGCTAGGCTCCATTAGGATATGGAATTCACCTTTAGTTGATGATATCCTAAAAGTAGCACATTGAAAATTGAATAACGATATCAAATAGTAACAAGAAAAATAAACCGAAAACGCTGTGAATATTAATGAGTTTATGACTGAAAGGTCAAAAATAAGGTTAAGTTAGTAAGGGCGCACGGTGGATGCCTTGGCACTAGGAGCCGAAGAAGGACGTGACAAACGACGAAATGCCTTGGGGAGCTGTAAGTAAGCGTTGATCCAGGGATGTCCGAATGGGGGAACCCAGCAGGTTGTTGCTGTTACCCATTTCTGTTAAGGAAATGAGGAGGAAGACGCAGTGAACTGAAACATCTAAGTAGCTGCAGGAAGAGAAAGCAAAAGCGATTGCCTTAGTAGCGGCGAGCGAAACGGCAGGAGGGCAAACCGAAGAGTTTACTCTTCGGGGTTGTAGGACTGCAATGTGGACTCAGAATTTATAGAAGAATGATTTGGGAAAGTCAGCCAAAGAGAGTAAGAGCCTCGTATTCAAAATAGATTCTGTACCTAGCAGTATCCTGAGTACGGCGGGACACGAGGAATCCCGTCGGAATCTGGGAGGACCATCTCCTAACCCTAAATACTCCCTAGTGACCGATAGTGAACCAGTACCGTGAGGGAAAGGTGAAAAGCACCCCGGGAGGGGAGTGAAGAACCTGAAACCGTGTGCCTACAACAAGTTCGAGCCCGTTAATGGGTGAGAGCGTGCCTTTTGTAGAATGAACCGGCGAGTTACGATATGATGCGAGGTTAAGTTGAAGAGACGGAGCCGTAGGGAAACCGAGTCTGAATAGGGCGTTTTAGTATCATGTTGTAGACCCGAAACCATGTGACCTACCCATGAGCAGGTTGAAGGTGAGGTAAAACTCACTGGAGGACCGCACCAGGGCACGTTGAAAAGTGCTTGGATGACTTGTGGGTAGCGGAGAAATTCCAAACGAACTTGGAGATAGCTGGTTCTCTCCGAAATAGCTTTAGGGCTAGCGTCGACATAAAGATTCTTGGAGGTAGAGCACTGTTTGGGTGAGGGGTCCATCCCGGATTACCAATCTCAGATAAACTCCGAATGCCAATGAATTATGGTCGGCAGTCAGACTGCGAGTGCTAAGATCCGTAGTCGAAAGGGAAACAGCCCAGACCACCAGCTAAGGTCCCAAAATAATTGTTAAGTGGAAAAGGATGTGGGGTTGCACAGACAACTAGGATGTTAGCTTAGAAGCAGCTATTCATTCAAAGAGTGCGTAATAGCTCACTAGTCGAGTGACCCTGCGCCGAAAATGTACCGGGGCTAAAACAATTTACCGAAGCTGTGGATACCTTTATAGGTATGGTAGGAGAGCGTTCTATGTGTGGAGAAGGTGTACCGCAAGGAGCACTGGAACGCATAGAAGTGAGAATGCCGGTATGAGTAGCGCAAGACAGGTGAGAATCCTGTCCACCGTAAGACTAAGGTTTCCAGGGGAAGGCTCGTCCGCCCTGGGTTAGTCGGGACCTAAGGAGAGACCGAAAGGTGTATCCGATGGCCAACAGGTAGAGATTCCTGTACTAGAGTATAGAGTGAAGGAGGGACGCAGAAGGCTAACTCAAGCGTGCGAATGGAAGAGCACGTCTAAGCAGTGAGGTGTGATATGAGTCAAATGCTTATATCTCTAACATTGAGCTGTGATGGGGAGCGAAGTTTAGTAGCGAAGTGAGTGATGTCACCCTGCCAAGAAAAGCTTCTAGCGATAATTTATACTCTACCCGTACCGCAAACCGACACAGGTAGTCGAGGCGAGTAGCCTCAGGTGAGCGAGAGAACTCTCGTTAAGGAACTCGGCAAAATGACCCCGTAACTTCGGGAGAAGGGGTGCTGATTTAGGTCAGCCGCAGTGAATAGGCCCAAGCAACTGTTTATCAAAAACACAGCTCTCTGCTAAATCGTAAGATGATGTATAGGGGGTGACGCCTGCCCGGTGCTGGAAGGTTAAGAGGAGTGCTAGCGTAAGCGAAGGTATGAATTGAAGCCCCAGTAAACGGCGGCCGTAACTATAACGGTCCTAAGGTAGCGAAATTCCTTGTCGGGTAAGTTCCGACCCGCACGAAAAGGCGTAATGATTTGGGCACTGTCTCAACGAGAGACTCAGTGAAATTTTTAGTACCTGTGAAGATGCAGGTTACCCGCGACAGGACGGAAAGACCCCATGGAGCTTTACTGCAGTTTGATATTGAGTGTCTGTGCCACATGTACAGGATAGGGTAGGAGCCAATGAGATCGGGACGCCAGTTTCGATGGAGGCGATGTTGGGATACTACCCATTGTGTTATGGCCACTCTAACCCGGTAGGTTTATCATCTACGGAGACAGTGTCTGACGGGCAGTTTGACTGGGGCGGTCGCCTCCAAAGAGTAACGGAGGCGCCCAAAGGTTCCCTCAGATTGGTTGGAAATCAATCGCAGAGTGTAAAGGTATAAGGGGAGCTTGACTGCGAGAGCTACAACTCGAGCAGGGACGAAAGTCGAGCTTAGTGATCCGGTGGTACCGTATGGAAGGGCCATCGCTCAACGGATAAAAAGCTACCCTGGGGATAACAGGCTTATCTCCCCAAGAGTTCACATCGACAGGGGAGGTTTGGCACCTCGATGTCGGCTCGTCGCATCCTGGGGCTGTAGTCGGTCCCAAGGGTTGGGCTGTTCGCCCATTAAAAGCGGCACGCGAGCTGGGTTCAGAACGTCGTGAGACAGTTCGGTCCCTATCCGTCGCGGGGCGAAGGAAATTTGAGAGGATCTGCTCCTAGTACGAGAGGGACCAGAGTGGACTTACCGCTGGTGTACCAGTTGTTCTGCCAAAGAGCATCGCTGGGTAGCTATGTAGGGAAGGGATAAACGCTGAAAAGCATCTAAGTGTGAAACCCACCTCAAGATGAGATTTCCCATGATTTTTATATCAGTAAGAGCCCTGAGAGAAGATCAGGTAGATGGGTTAGGAGTGGAAGTTGTGTGAGCAATGGAGCGGACTAATACTAATAGCTCGAGGACTTATCCAAAAGAAGTAATGAAGGCGAAACCAGTAAGGGTTGAGCTTGAGTACGATTTCATTGAGAATCAGCGTAGAAGGGATGATCTTGAGAAGATTTGAGAAGTTATTCAATTTTGAGTGTGTTACATACTCAGCAGTTAAGTGACGATAGCCTAGGGAGATACACCTGTACCCATGCCGAACACAGTAGTTAAGCCTAGAACGCCGGAAGTAGTTGGGGTTGCCCCTGTCGATATGGTAGTCGCTTAGCAGGATAGGAAGTTAGAAGACTTTCTTTTTTGGAGTTTAACTCAGTTGAAATGGAGAGAGTATTATCATTTCAATCGGTGGATAGAGAAACAATGTTTCTTACTGCTAGCTGAGTTAATCTCATATTGGGAGTTTAGCTCAGCTGGGAGAGCATCTGCCTTACAAGCAGAGGGTCAGCGGTTCGATCCCGTTAACTCCCATTTCTTAAGCGGGAAAAGCTTAATAGGTCCCGTAGTGTAGCGGTTATCACGTCGCCCTGTCACGGCGAAGATCGTGGTTCGATTCCCGTCAGGGACCGTTTTAGTGTATAGAAATACATTAGAGCGACTCGTTAGCTCAGTTGGTAGAGCATTTGACTTTTAATCAAAGGGTCACTGGTTCGAGCCCAGTACGGGTCATAGTCACTGGCGGGTGTGGCGGAATGGCAGACGCACCAGATTTAGGGATCTGGCGCTTAACGGCGTGGGGGTTCAAGTCCCTTCACCCGCATAGAAGATAAGCCGGCTTAGCTCAGTTGGTGAGCATCTGATTTGTAATCAGAGGGTCGCGTGTTCAAGTCATGTAGCCGGCATTAGAAGGAAAGAAGTGAATGCGAACGTAGTTCAGTGGTAGAACATCACCTTGCCAAGGTGGGGGTCGCGGGTTCGAACCCCGTCGTTCGCTTGAGGAAGCCGGGGTGGCGGAACTGGCAGACGCACTAGGGACTTAAAAATCCTGCGATTGGAAACAATCGTACCGGTTCGATTCCGGTCCTCGGCATAGAATAAGAGCACCCTTAGCTCAACTGGATAGAGTACCTGACTACAGAATCAGGCGGTTAGAGGTTCGACTCCTCTAGGGTGCATAAAAGGTTTGACTTTTTATATTTTTGATATAATGAGTGCAGATTCATAATAGAGCACCCTTAGCTCAACTGGATAGAGTACCTGACTACGAATCAGGCGGTTAGAGGTTCTGACTCTCTAGGGTGCATAGGGAAGAAGTCAGAGGGCTTCGTTTTCTACCTATACGGGAAGTAGCTCAGCTTGGTAGAGTACTTGGTTTGGGACCAAGGTGTCGCATGGTTCGAATCCTGTCTTCCCGATATTTTGATTTGGTATGAATTAAGAGATGTATGGTTTAGTGTCAACTGTAGTTGGCAGTCTAGTAACTAAATGGGTGAGTGACCAGATTGGTTCGCTTTTTGATGGTTAAAGCGATAAAAATTGGCTCTTTATCAACTCTGGTTGATTATAAGAAACTAATATCGAGAAAAAGATCATATTGGTCTTTTCTCTTTTTATGTTTAGCTGTGATAAAAATATGCTTTTAAAGTTTTAAAAAGGTGTGGAGGTGCAGGAGAATTCAGTTTAGCCTTTATTACTAGATAAGATTCTTTTTCTGCAGACAATGGATGATTTATTATGAATAATTTGGTATCATTCTTATAGGTCTCCATATGATTCTTTTTAATGACAGGTTGGTCACTTTTTCGTTATAATTGTTATATGGTACTCTTTGGCATATATTCAAAAAGACTGCAACCTTCAAAAGTATTTTTCCGGATTCCACTACAGATGTTATGAGAGCTTAAACTTCTCAGATGTTAAAAACCTTATATTTATTCAATTTTCGTTAATTTCTTTGAGTCATAATCAAAGCCTGGGAAGACATAGAAGGCGTAGGAGGATTAAACTAGAAATTATTAGAGTTTGATGCTATTATCATTTATAATTCATGGTTGTATTAATTTTTAATTGGAATAATATTTCTCGTTAAAAAGAGGAGTAGTTAGGGTTTAGTTGAATGGAGCAAATAGCGATAGGTAGTATATATTGATATGATAAAAATAGATAATGGATAAGAAATGTAATTTATGTTATGATATAAGTGTTATAAAGGGAGAAAGATGCATAATAATTTCACTAGTACTGCAATCAGATTTCTGGGTTTGTAGATGGGGCTGTATCGGCGATGGTCGGTGTGGCGTTAGAAGAATCTCCAACTTTAAAAATACATCATTTAACTCATGATATTACACCTTACAATATCTTCGAAGGAAGCTATAGATTATTTCAAACAGTCAATTATTGGCCTGAAGGACAACTTTTGTATCAGTAGTGGATCCAGGCGTTGGTTCTAAGCTAAAAAGTGTGGTGGTTAAAACTATACAAAATCAATATATTGTCACACCAAACAATGGGACTCTTTCTTTTATAAAGAAACATGTAGGGAATTAGTGTGATTCGGAGATTTCAGAGTGGAAAATCGGAGAAAGAATACGGAACACTCTTATACGTTCCATGGCCGAGATGTTTATGCTTATACTGGGGCAAAATTAGCGAGTGGCCATATTACGTTTGAAGAGGTGGGGCCTGAATTAGATATTGAGGATATTGTAGAAATTCCTGTTGTGGAAACGATAATTGAAAATGATTCTGTTCGTGGTGCTATTGATATTTTTAGATGTTCTGCTTTTGGGCTCCTGTGGACTTCTATTACGCGTGAAGAATTTTATACTTTAAAACCAAGATTTAATAATCGATTCGAGGTGACGATTTACAATAATGATATGCTGGTCTATCAGAATCAAGTGACTTATGGGAAATCTTTTGCGGATGTCCGGATTGGTCAGCCAATTTTGTATATCAATTCTCTTTATCGTGTTGGTTTAGCTATTAATCAGGATCTTTTTGCAAAGGGCCTATAATGTAGGAGTCGGGCGCAATGGAGCATTGAAATCAAACGGATTGAAAAATAATATAGGAGGTTGTTATGAAAAATAATTCAATAAAGTGTTGTCGCAACGAGGATTGGAGCAGCTCTCTTTGTTGTGATTGGAATGATTAGTATTCCAACACCTGTTCCAAATACTAGTATTCAATTGCAGTATGCTTTGCAAGCCTTGTTTAGTGTAATTTTTCGGACCTGTTGTTGGATTTTTGACGGGCTTTGTTGGTCATGCGCTAAAGGATTCATTGCAATATGGGGAATCCTTGGTGGTCATGGGTCATTGCCAGTGGTTTGTTTTGGTTTGATTGTTGGGCTGTTTCGAAAAACGGATTCGTGCTACGCAAGGGGATTTTTGAGGTAAAAGATATTATATCCTTTAATGTGATTCAAGTATTAGCTAATGCTATAGTATGGGTTGTTGTGCCCCATTAGGGATCTTTTTGATTTACAATGAGCCTGTCAATAAGGTTTTTGTACAAGGTGTTGTTGCAACGATTTCTAATGGCTAACCGTTGCTGTTGCAGGAACAGTGCTTTTTGCTAGCCTATGCTCGCACCAAACCAAATCAGGAAGTTTGAAAAGGATTAGTTATATTTGAGGGCTCAGAAAAGAATAATCTGAGCTTTTTATTTTAAATTTTTCTAAGGCCATACAAAAATGTACAAAATGTTATTTATATATTGCATTTTATAAAATATAATGTATAATAGTAGTAAAGAAAGAGTTAAAATTTATGAAAAATGATAAAAAACAGTCGGAGCAGCTTACATGATATGGCTGTTGTTAGAATAACTTTATTATTAGTAGGACTAACTCAGAAAAATCGGACGTTCATAGTTATAGGTTTTAGTAATATAATTTTGGTTTCACCTTGCATGCAGCAAAGAAAAAGTGATGTTTAGTCAAGAGGATAAAGAGAATGACGAAAAACTCAAATTGAAAAATAGCTCGGGTTGAGCATGATTTGACCCAAGGAGATTTGGCCGATGCAATTGGTGTAACAAGGCAAACGATTGGTTTGATTGAAGCAGGTAAGTATAATCCTAGCTCAGTTTATGCATTGCAATTTGTAAAACGATTGGGTAAAACATTAGATCAATTATTTTTGGGAGGAGGAATCATGAAATTCATTAAACGTCAGATTTTGGATGAGCGAAGTGCAGTAATCAATAAGGCTGGGACGGAAGCATTTAGTTTGCTGATGATTAGTAATTTTATCTTTTATATTAGAAGTGTCTTTGTCCATTCAGGGAAATCTATGCGCAGTTATTCTTATTTTCGAGTATGATTGCATTTCTTTACTTTTTGGAGCGTTGTCGACGGCTAGGTGCTAATTATTTTAATAGTTTTACCTTTACTATTTGGGGTGTGATTGCCATGACAGCTTTTGTGACTGTCATGATCCTAGTTCAAAAATTTTCAAGTCAATCAGGCTATTTATCAGAACAATCCGTTGCATGCCAAGTTTTTATTGGCTATCCCAATTACATTTTTGCTGTATCTCCTATCATGTTGGTGATTAACTGCTACTAGAGATTATCGGTAAAATGGCAGAAAGCGCGATTTGAGAAATATTTATCAGAGCTAGAAGATTAGAAGATGAAGCCTGAGAGGAGGTTTGTCATGAACAAAAATAAAGGATTATTTTAGTGGCGAAAAAGACGAGCGTATTCGGCAAAAGGGACATACAAGGCTGAAGCTCTATGCGTTTCGAGTTTTACTTGTCATTTTAGGCATTGGAATTGCTATCAAGTTTTTCCTGTTTAACTTTTTTCAATAAAAATCTTATGTGGATGAATTGCTAGCTATTCTGATTAGCGGTGGAATTTACTTTTTGATGATGAGGAAAGAAAAATTGTTGAAAAGAGAAGCTAGGAATACTCATGACTTTATCCCAAGCATTCTGTTTGACAGTTTTGAGTGGTTATTATCACTATCATTTTGGTGTATTGCACTATAAAACTCGTCCGACAAATGATTTCATTCTGTTTTCATGTTGGCAGTTTTATCACATATTTGGTTGCGCTAGGAATATTTAATTGGTTTTGTAAATACATACAATCAATCTCGTCAACATAAGATTGATAAGGAAATTGAAGATTCTGAATGAGATAGAAAGCAAAAGTGCCTCTATATGTTAGGAGAGATGGGTTTATCCAACCTCTTTTTCTATTTAATAAAATGTGAAATGAGTTTTTGAGGGAATCTGTCTGCCCTGCAGATACAATGACTTAAATTCGATTTACGTCATCTGCCCCTCGGCCAGCGCGAACGAATTTAGTTCACCCTGTCGACTGAATTGCTAGTGTCAATAACTATTAGTTCACTCGGTCATCTGGGTCGATATAGTTATTCTTTTTCTCAACGATGTTGGGAAAGTGAGTCTCATTTTGCTGGGGAGGTTCATTTTACATTTTAAAGGGTTTGTAGAAATTCCAAGGGGTCTAAATTGATTTTCATCTTATTTTCTTTTGTGCTACAACAGAATGAGTATATATGGGAGGAGCAGTGGATGATTTTTAGAGGAATTTGATAACAATCGCAGAGCGATTATCAATCCAGAAGATTTGATTGAGGCATTGCCAGTTTTTCCTGAGACAGTAGTATCTTGTTTTGCTCATCGCAACTTTTGAACGCATGTTAGCTGATTTTCAGCATGATCTGTTGACCTCTACCTCTATGGCAAATATTGAGATTCCAATTTTACAGGATTGTTGTAAAAAGGTACACCGATTGTTTCTATTTAATGCACCGGTTGGTGCATCAGCTAGTGTCGCTATTCTGGAAGATTTGATTGCCTTCGGGATGAAAAAATTGGTCTTATTTGGAACATGTGGTGTTTTTAGATGAAACTATTAAGGAAACGTCCATCATTGTACCTCAGATGGCTATTCGTGATGAAGGAACCAGTTACCATTATCTGCCAGCTTCTGATGAGATAGAGGTGAATGTTGGTCTGCACGATTTTTAACATCATTTTTGACTGACAAGGGAATTTCTCATACAGTTGGAAAAGTTTTGGACGACAGATGGCATTTATCGAGAGACTGCAGAAAAATTGTATAAGCGTAAAAAAGCAGGAGCCATTTGTGTAGATATGGAATGTTCAGCAGTTGCAGCTCTAGCAAATTTTCGTAAAATCTCGATTTGCCACTTTTTATGCGGCGGATCATTTATCAGAAGAGCTTGGGATATGCGTAATCTGTGCAAATCATGCAGATTTAGATGAAAAAGACAAAGTAGCTAACTGGCAAATACAGATTGCTCTTGCTTTATAAAGAAGAATGTGATGGAAAAAATCAATTATTCAATTTGAAAATTTTTAGTTTTCAGTATCAGTACAGACAGAACCAACATTAAAAATGTTGATTTGACAATTTATGAAGGAGAAAAGTGTCTTGATTGAGGGCCCTCAGGTTCGGGAAAGTCTACTTTAGGACAATGCTTAAATGGAATTATCCCAATATTTATCGTGGAGAAATGACAGGAAGTTTATTGATTCAAGGAAAGCTCTGTCTTTGATAGAGCGTTTATGAACTCGTCAAATCTTGTGAGTACAGTTTTGCAGGATACAGACGGTCAGTTTATTGGTTGAGCGTTGCAGAAGATTTGGCATTTGCTTTGGAAAACGACATGGTGGATTTGCCAACGATGAGAGATAGGGTACATTTGTGGGCTGAAAAAGTTGAGCTACTGTCGCTCTTACATCAGCGTCCTCAAGATTTGTCTGGTGGGCAGAAACAGCGGGTCAGTTTAGCTGGGGTGTTGATTGATGAAAGTCCGATTTTATTATTCGATGAGCCTTTGGCAAACCCTAGATCCTAAATCAGGGCAGGATACAATTGAGCTGATTGACCAAATTCATGCGGAAGCAGGAACGACGACGATTATCATTGAACATCGTTTGGAAGATGTGCTTTATCGAGCGATTGATCGAATTGTACTCATCAATCGATGGTCGAATTTTGTTTAATGGTAGTCCAGATGATTTGTTGCATATGGATTTTACTAGCTGCCAATGGTATTCGTGAACCTCTTTATCTTACAACTGCGCCAGCTTGGCTTTCATGTGAAAGATGCCACAGTTGGCAACTTTAGATCAGATAGACGTATCTTCTATTCAATTTTGGGAGAGTTGGTTCCTATTCAACAAACCACAGGTGAAAGATTACTTGCTAGAATTGAAAAACGTTCAATTTGCTTATGGGGAGAAAAAGTTTTAAAGGATATTCATCTAGCAATCTCTAGAGGGGAAAGATTGCTATCGTTGGAAAAATGGTGCAGGCAAATCCACGTTAGCAAAAGCGCTTTGTCAATTCATTGAAACGGAAGGAAGCTATACTTGGCAAGGAAAAAGACATCAAAGGAGATTCAATTAAGGAGCGTGCTGAACGAATTGGTTATGTGTTACAAAATCCAAATCAGATGATTTCAACAACCATGATTTTTGATGAAGTTGCCTTGGGATTGAAGCTACGTGGCGTTGCAGAAGAAGAAATAAAAAGCGAGTCTTAACTGTACTAAAAACTTGTGGTCTATATGAATTTCGACATTGGCCTATTTCTGCTTTGTCCTTTGGGCAAAAAGCGTGTGACCATTGCTTCCATTTTAGTGTTAAATCCAGAGATTATTCTTTTAGATGAGCCAACAGCAGGGCAAGACCAACATAATTATACAGAAATCATGAATTTTTGGACGAGTTGAATCAAAAAGGCCACACTATTGTGATGATTACACATGATATGCAATTAATGCTGGATTATTCTGAACGTGCGATTGTCATGCTGGATGGACATATCTTAGCAGATAAAGCCCTGCAGAAGTTCTGACAGATAAGAAGCTGATTCAGGCGGCAAATCTGAAAGAAACATCAATTTTTCTTTGGCTGAAAAACTAGAAGTAGATCCGCTAGCTTTGACTAAATTTTACATGCGAGAAAGGGAAAAAGTCATGCTTAATCAACAAAACTAATCGGTTACCATGCGGGTACGACCTTTCTTCATCGCTTATCGGGTGCTAGTAAATTGCTGTTTTTCATTTTAGTATCAACTGCAGCAATGATTAGCTATGATACGTTTATTATTGGTCATTGCGGGTTGGATCACTCTTTTTATTCAAAAGTGTCTCATATCCATTTTAAGGATGTATCATTTATTTTGATCTTTGCTGGTCTTTTTGCTACTGAATCTCATCATGGTTTCACCTGTTTGCACCTCAGTATGGAGTAGAGATTTATGGAGAACAGACAGTTTGGTTAAGTGGACTAGGTAGTTACACTATAACTGCTCAGGAGATATTTTTATCTATTTAATTTATTTTTGAAATATCTCTGCACCATCCCTTTGGCGGTCATTTTTCTGATGACGACTCACCCAAGTCAGTTTGCCTCTAGCATGAATCAAATCGGAATACCCTATAAAATAGCTTATTCTGTCAGCTTAACGCTGCGATATATTCCGGATTTGCAAGAGAGTTTTTACTTGATTAGAATGTCCCAAAGAAGCGCGTGGATTAGAATTGTCAAAAAGCAAAGTTCAGTCAGCGAATCAAAGGTAATTTGCAAATTATTGTTCCCTTGATTTTTTAGTTCGCTGGAACGGATTGATACGATTGCGACAGCTATGGAATTGCGGCGTTTTGGCAAAAAATAAAAAGCGGACATGGTACACTTATCAGGCTTTTCAGAGGTTGGATATTGAAGTAATTGTACTGGCTGGTTTATTTTTATTATTCAGTCTATTACTCTTTGTCGTGAATCACGGTCGATTTTACAATCCCTGGTTATAAATGAGAATGAAAATACATATAGGAGGAAGAAAAATGATTGCATTGGTAACAGGAGCTTCGGCTGGTTTTGGACAAAGCTATTTGTCGCCGTTTGGTGACAGAAGGCCATCAAGTGATTGGTGCAGCAAGAAGATCAGAGAAAATTAGCGCAACTTCAGCAGGGGATTGCTTTTTGCGAACTTTTACCCGCTTCAAATGGATGTGTCGGATACAAAAATATAGATCAGGCTTTTAGAAAAGCTTTGCCAGAGGCTTGGCGAACGATTGATATTTTTGGTTAACAATGCAGGTTTAGCATTGGGTTTAGATAAGGCTTATGAAGCAGATATGCAAGATTGGCTGACAATGATTCAGACTAATGTTGTTGGTTTGGTTTATCTAACACAGATTATACCACAAATGGTGAGAGCGAGGGATAGTGGACTTATTATCAACCTTGGTTCAACTACTGGGACAGTCCTCATCCGGGAGCTAATGTGTATGGAGCGAGTAAAGCATTCGTAAAACAGTTTTCTCTAAATTTACGTGCTGATTTGGCTGGACATCATATTCGTGTGACCAATATTGAACCCGGTCTTTGTGAAGGCACAGAATTTTCAACTGTTCGGTTTAAGGGAGATAAGCAACGATTTGAAAAATTGTATGAGGGAGCTCATGCTATTCAGCCGGTAGATATTGCCAATACTGTTGCTTGGATTGTTGGACAGCCTCCTCATGTCAATATTAACCGAATTGAGCTCATGCCTGTTTCCCAAACATTTGGTCCACAACCCGTTTTTCGAGAAGAATAGATAGATGGGGAATAAAGGATGGAAATAAATCTTTTATTCTCAATTGATGATCACTATATGATGTCATTTAAAACGACCTTGTATTCAGTGTATCAGAATACACCGTCAGCCTTGTTGCATGTGTTTGTCTTGCAGAAACAATTGTTAAAAAAGCATGCAGAGATTGAGAGCTTTTGTGAGGCATTAGGAATCGTTTATGATCCAGTTGTGATTGGTGAAAAGAGCTTTTGAAGATGCCTAAGCGCTGATCGGTATCCAGAGACAATTTATTATCGTTTATTGGCTCATGAATATCTCCCTAAGGATTTAGACAAAATTTCTATATTTGAACGCTGATATTTTATGTTTGAATGATATTTTGTCCACTTTATAAAATGGAGTTAGGTGCTGCTTTATATGCTGCAGCTAGTCATGGTTCGAGATACTAACATGACAGATTTAGGGCAATAAGCTACGCTTATAAAATTTTGAGGCAGAAAGTTACTATAATTCAGAGTTTTTACTCATGAATTTGACAGCACTCGACAAAAAGTGAAGCGTGATGCTATTTTTAGATGATATTGCTCACAAAATCGTTTTAAACTTTTTACCAGACCAAGATGTACTCAATGCTTTGTACGGGCATTTGACACTCCAGATTCCAGATGAATTATATAATTACGATGTACGCTATAATGTTCTTTATTACGCTAGAAATAAGGGAGAGTGGGATTTAGATTGGGTTATAAAACATACTGTTTTTCTTCACTTTTTGTGGCCGAGATAAGCCTTGGCGGAAGATTACCACGGCCACTATGCCGCACTATAAGCATGTCCAGCATTGTTGTGGAAAGTGGACTAAATTGAGATAATAAAGAAACCAAGCAGTTTTAAAACTGCTTTGGTGTTTTCGTTTCTATAAGGGCCGTTTATTAGGAATTCCTGTTTGCGAGGGTATTTATTGGGAGTTTCTTTTTTCTTATCAACAATAGTGATATAGCGTGGGTCGCCATTTGGAAGTTGATAGCTACTATTTTCTTTGACTTTGCTGAATAGAAGAGAAAGAGCGTTATTAGCCTCCGTTAATTCCTCAGGGGCATTAGTAGCTTTGAGTGCTAAAAGACGTCCACCAACTTTAAGAAAAGGAATGGTCAGTTCGGCTAAGATTTGCATACGGGCGACGGCGCGAGCAGTTACAATATCAAATTGGGCGCGGAAGTCTTTATCTTGAGCAAAATCTTCTGCCCGACCATGATAGAAATGAACTTTTTCCAAATCTAATTCGTCAGCCAAATGATTTAAAAATAGAATGCGCTTGTTTAGAGAATCAATAACCGTCACATCTAACGCTGGATAGAGGATTTTCATAGGAAGGCTAGGAAAACCTGCCCCAGCTCCAATATCCAATAGTTTGATATTTTGGTTTTTAATCCGTCCCTGCAAAATTGGTGCAATGGAGTCATAGAAATGCTTGAGATACACTTCTCAGTGATAGCTGTCAGATTGATTTTTATTCCATTCAACGAGCAGTTCAAAATAGCGTTCAAACTGCATCTGTTGTCGGTCCGTGAGTTCAATCTGTTGCTGTTTTAAAAGTTGATAAAATTCTTCTGGGTGTCATCATTTGTCCTTACTTGTATCTTCTTGCCTCTATTATATCAAATAATCAGAAGAGAATCTTTAAAATTTCTCTTTTTGAAGAAAGTCAAAATGTTTATTATTTTCATTTTTCTGGTATAATATCTATAATAAATTAAAAAGGAGAATGACTATGTGGATAATTATTTTAGCTATTGTGGTGGTACCTAGTGCTGTTTGTAATTGCTAGTTACAATGGTCTTGTCAAAAGTCGTATGCAAACCAAAGAAGCATGGAGTCAGATTGATGTTCAATTGAAACGTCGAAATGACTTTTGCTACCAAACTTGATTGAAAAACGGTCAAAGGTATGCCAAATATGAAGCATCAACGTTTGAAAAAGTAACAGAACTGCGTCGGCAGGTGGCTGCTGCAAACAACTCCAGCAGAAGCTATGAAAGCAAGTGATGCCTTGACGCGTCAGATTTCAGGAATTTTTGCTGTTGCAGAAAAATTACCCAGAATTACAAGCAAGTACAAATTTTGTAAAATTGCAAGAAGAATTAACTAATACTGAAAAATAAAATTTCGTATTCTCGTCAACTTTTATAATAGCGTAACAAGCAGTTATAATGTGAAACTAGAAACATTTCCAAGTAATATTATTGCTGGAATGTTCAGTTTTAAAGCCAGCAGATTTCTTTGGCTGTTCCAGAGGAAGAAAAATCCGTACCAAAAAGTTGATTTTAGTGGTTTTAGGTGACTAATATGCTCTTTGATCAAATTGCTAGTAATAAAAGACGAACGTGGGTTCTCTTGATTGCATTTTTGCTCTCTTAGCGATTATTGGCGCTGCAGTTGGCTGTTGTGGTTCGATTCGATTATTGGCGGAGTGTTGATTGCCTTTATCATTGGAGGGATTTATGCTTTTAGCATGATTTTTCAGTCTACCGAGGTTGTCATGTCCATGAATGGTGCTCGACAAGTCACGGAAGCTGAGGCTCCTGATCTTTATCATGTGGTAGAAGATATGGCAATGGTAGCCCAAGTTCCTATGCCACGAGTGTATATTGTTGAAGACTCATCACCCAATGCTTTCTGCAACAGGCTCAAAACCTGAAAAATGCGGCAGTAGCAGCGACAACAGGTCTGTTGAATATGATGAATCGTGAAGAATTGGAAGCTGTTATTGGACACGAAGTGAGTCACATTCGTAATTATGATATTCGAATTTCAACGATTGCAGTAGCGCTTGCTAGTGCGGTAACGATGTTATCGAGCTTGGCAGGGCGTATGATGTGGTTTGGTGGGAGTGATCGCAGACGTGATAGCCGAGATAATGATAATGGTTTGGGCGTTCTAATGTTGATTTTTGTCGCTCGTTGCGATTATATTAGCTCGCTTTAGCAGCAACGTTGGTCCAATTAGCCATTTCTCGTCAGCGTGAATTTTTAGCGGATGCTTCAAGTGTAGAATTAACTCGCAATCCACAAGGGATGATTAATGCTCTCTTGAAATTAGAAAATAGCGATCCTATGCACCATAAAGTTGATGATGCTAGTGCAGCTCTCTATTAACGATCGAAAAAGAAGGTGGCTTGCAAAAATTATTTTACACCCACCCACCGATTTCTGAACAGGGTTGATCGTTTAAGAAAAAAATGTAAAAAGATTGAGATAGATTCCTATGATTGTATTGTAATCATGACTGTCTATTTCGATCTTTTTTTGCTGTTTTACAATATAAGTGAAAAGCAATCTAGCTTTATTCCTATCTCTTTTTAATGAGAGTAGAGAGATATGATACCACATCCTGTAAACACCATCCAAGTGATTTTTCATATTCCAAATAGCTAGACTGGTAAAAATCATCGTTCCTAGTGGAATAGAGAACGAAAAGAGCAAACTAAGAAAAACTAGAAGTTTGAGCTAAAAATATCTGAAGGTAGTTTGCTGAGAAGCAGGCTGTTAATTTTAGGATTGACCTTCCTGCAATATACATCATAAAGAAAAATAACAAGTAATCCTAGAAAAACAGGTAGATGATAGAAATTGATAACCCTAAAAATAGGAATTGTTAGAGAAGCCCAAAAGAGCTAATTTATTGATCGATAATTTGCTAAAAATAATCATTAGGGGTAAGACTAGCAGAAATACCTCCTAAAATAAACGTCGTTTCAAAAGATTAGTAAAGATTGACTGAAAGAGAGGCCAAATAAAGGATGATCCAATAAATACAAATTATAAAAGAGCCATAATAGAGCCACCTAGCGCATTAGGGATGAGCACCTGTGATAGTAATTTTGATTAGTAGAACTATCTTGCTCAAAAATTAATTTGGAACTTTGATACATCTGTTTGAATTGTTGCTTTAGCGGAGTTGTCTTTCCTTGTTCACGTTGAACGATTTCGTGGGTCAACCGGTGACGGACAAAAGTAGAGTGTTGTAGAAGATAGTAGAAAAAGACAGGGCATTGATAAGAGCGACTAGAGTGAAGTTTTGATTGCTAACAGTTAATAGCCAAACACCAAGAGCTTGTCCAACAAGATTGCATAGATAGGTGAGGAGTTGTGTGAAAGAAAAAGCTTCCATCATATCTACATCAGCAATATTCTTTTTCAAAATAGGCATTTGTAGTCCACTCGATAGTCGCTGATAATATCTGAAAGGATATTGATGAGACAAACAGTTGAAAAAGGCAATATAGGTACTAGACTTTGTCAAAAATAGCTACCGCAGTAAAGACGAAAGCTTGTACATACCCCATATGAATGAGCCAGCGAGCTTTCTGAATCGTTTTTATCCGCTTGCATACCGATAAATATCGTAAAAATGTTGGAACAAGAACGATAAAATTTTGCAATTCCTACAGCAAACTTTGGATGTGGCAGACTAGAAGCAAAAAACAACAAAAACAATATTATAAATGGAAGAACCTAGAATATTGAACATGCGTGACAAGCTGATAAAAGCGAATACTTTATTTTTGAAGATGAGTTTCATCATAATCTCCTTTTTATTTGTTGCAATGATTATAGCAGGAACGAGCCTGATTTCAAGGCATTTTTTGTAAGTGGTAATAAAGTATAAGTAAGTGAATGGTATAGTAAAGTAACTTGCAAGTGAACTTTATGTCTTTTTCCAAAAATGGTATAATAAAACTAGAAATCTAAATACAAACGAGGAAATCATGTTACATATTCAAGAAATTCGTAAAAATCCAGATGGTCTTACTTTTGAGCAAGGTTTTGATTTGACACAAGAATTACAAATGCGCAATCCAGAAATTTTGAATGTCGCAGATATTGTTGCAAGTGGAAAGGTGCAGTATGAAGATGGCCTTTACTTTTTAGATTATGATTTGTCTTATACCATTACACTAGCGTCCAGTCGTAGCATGGAACCGGTAGATCAAAAAGAAAACTACTTGGTGAATGAGGGTTTTCTCTGATGCACATAGTGGGAAAAATGGATCAAGATTTGATAGCTGATGATTTGGTGTTGCCGATTGAAAATGAAGTAATCAACCTAGCCGAAAGTGTGGCGATAATATTTTATTGCATATTCCACTTAAAGTGTTGACGTCCGAGGAGAAAAGCGAGTGACTGCATGCCTTCAGGAAATGATTGGCAGGTCATGACTGAAGAAGAGTATCAAAAAAGTAAACAAGCGCAAAAAGAGAAGAATAGTCCGTTCGCCAGTTTGCAAGGCTTATTTGATGAAGAGTGAACCCCTCTTTAACATTGGTTTTTAGCAACAAATCCTTTCTTTTCCTGCTTAAAAATGATAAAATAAAACAAACAAAAAAAGAGGTGCAAAATGACAAAAAGCGAATTTTGGTGTTGTTAGTATGGCTGTTATGGGGCGTAATCTCGCCCTTAATATTGAATCTCGTGGCTATACAGTAGCAATTTTTACAACCGGTCAGCGAATAAAAACAGAGGATGTGATTGTATCTCATCCTGAAAAACTTTTGTTCCAAGTTACGATGTGGAAAGTTTTTGTGACTTCTATTGAAAAACCACGTCGGATCATGCTCATGGTTAAAAAGCTGGGCCAGGGACAGACGCAACGATTCAAGCATTATTACCGTTCCTGGATAAGGGAGATATCTTGATTGACGGGTGGAAATACGTTCTATAAAGATACTATTCGTCGTTCAGAAGAATTGGCAAAATTCTGGAATCAATTTTATCGGGACAGGAGTATCTGGTGGTGAAAAAGGGTGCGCTTGAAGGTCCATCTATCATGCCTGGTGGACAAAAAGAAGCCTATGAATTGGTAGCAGATGTATTGGAAGAAATTTCAGCGAAAGCGCCAGAGGATGGGGCACCATGTGTAACTTATATCGGACCAAATGGTGCAGGTCATTATGTAAAAATGGTCCACAATGGGATTGAGTATGGCGATATGCAACTGATTGCAGAAAGTTATGATTTAATGCAGCACTTGCTTGGATTTTCAGCAGCAGAAATGGCTGAGATCTTTACTGAATGGAATAAGGGTGAGTTGGATAGCTATCTGATTGAAATCACTGCTGATATTTTGACACGTAAAGATGATGAAGGACAAGATGGACCAATTGTTGATTACATTTTGGATGCAGCTGGAAATAAAGGAACAGGAAAATGGACGAGCCAATCAGCTCTTGATTTTGGTGTTCCACTCCACTATTACGGAGTCTGTTTTTTTGCGCGTTATATTTCTGCTTATAAAAGAACGTGTTCAGGCTAGCAAAGGTTCTTCAAAACCTACTGCTATTAAATTTGATGGGGACAAGGCTGAATTAATTGAAAAAAATCTCGCCAGGCTCTATACTTCTCAAAAATCATGTCTTATGCACAAGGGTTTTTCACAGTGCGTGTCGCATCTAAAGAGCAGGCTTGGAATCTTCCATTTGGTGAAATTGCTTCTATTTGGCGTGCTGGATGTATCATCCGTGCTCGTTTCTTGCAAAAATTACAGATGCATATGGTCGTAATGCAGATCTTGCAAACCTACTTCTTGATGAATACTTTATGGATGTTACTGCAAAAATATCAACAAGCTGTTCGCGATGTGAGTTGCTTTTAGCTGTTCAGGCAGGTGTGCAGTGCCAACTTTCTCTAGTGCGATTGCTTATTTTGATAGCTATCGTGCAGAAAAACTTGCCAGCTAATTTGATTCAAGCGCAGCGCGATTACTTTAGCGCATGCGTATGAACGCAAGGATAAAGAGGCATTTACCACTATTCTTGGTATGATGAAAAATAGGATAAGCTATGGGGAAGCGGATTTTTATTGGTTGAGAATGATTAGCACAATTTATTAGCTTAGAGTTGCAAAATGAAGGTTATCGAGTGGATCTTTTTGAAACGGGAAAAAGATGCTTTAACATCTGCGAGAGCTAATCAATACGATTTATTCCTGTTAAATTTTATGCTTGAAGATATGACAGGAACGGAGTTTGCTGAGCAATTAAGTTTGATAAAAGCCTGCTTCAGTCATTATTGTATTGGATAATCGTGATATTATTTTAAAATATACTGAGGAAATCAACGTTTTGCTGTTAGTTATATGATAGAGCCTTTCATTGTGATGGACTTGGTCGGAAAAATTTCTGCTATTTTTCGTGGGCGTGATTTTATTGATCATCATTGTAGTCAGATGAAAGTTTCAACATCTTATCGGAATCTTCGCATTGACGTACAAAAATCATACTGTATATCGAGGAATGAAATAATTTCTTTGACTAGAAGAGAGTATGATTTATTAGCAACGCTGATGGGCAGTCATCAGGCTTTAAAGCCGTGAACAGCTGTTAGAGCGCGTTTGGAAATACGAAGGAGCTGTCGAGACAAATGTTGTTGATGTCTATATTCGTTATCTTCGTAGTAAACTTGATATGCAGGGCAGAAAAGTTACATAAAAACTGTGCGTGGTGTTGGCTATGCTATGCAAGAATAAGAAATGAGAGACTTGAATCAATCTTGTTCCAGTCTCTTTTTGATTGGAATAAAAACAGATTAAATTATTTTTCTAAAACCGCTTTATAAATTTACTAGATCTGCTATAATATGAGATATTAATAATATAAGTACTTTTTAGTATTTGAATTTCTTATAAGGATAAGGAGCTATGAATGATGAAAGATTTCTTCAAAAATTTCTTCAATTTCAAATTTTTACAAAAATCAGAGGAAAATACTTCAAATCAAGAAGTCTCTGTAACAATGGCTGAAGCTGAAACCACAGTTATAGTAGAAAACATTGAGACAGTAGCAGATGAGTGAAGTGATTGCGATTACAGATGTCAAAGACCCAGTTTTCTCCCAAAAAATGATGGGAGACGGCTTTGCAGTTGAACCAGAAAATGGCAAGATTTACGCACCAGTATCCGGTACGATTAGCAGCATTTTCCCTACCAAGCACGCTCTCAGCCTTTTGACTGAAAATGGTCTTGAAGTGCTTGTTCACATCGGTCTTGACACGGTCAGCCTGGAAGGTAAACCATTTGAAGTTCATGTAGTAGAGGGCAAACAGTCTCTGCAGGAGATCTGTTGGTAACAGCAGAACTTAGGAGCTATTAAAGAAGCGGGTCGTGAAACATCAACGGTTGTTGTCTTTACAAATGCACAAGCGATTAAATCTGTATCAGTTGAAACATTCAGCAAAGTCACTGCTAAGACAGTGGTGGCTAAAAGTAGAATTGTAGCATGTTAGAAAATATTAAATAAATAGGCTCTTTTGTCAGTATTGTGGTTGGCAAGGAGCCTATTTTTGAAAAGAAGTTATTAGTCAGAAGATTTTTAAATATTTTGTAAAAGCGCTTTTACAAAAATAAAAAAATATATGGTATAATTGAAGAGTCAAATAAGTGCAAACGTTTGCGGAAATTTTTATATAGGAGATATGAATGATGAAAGAGACATTCAAAAACATATTCAGTTTCGAATTTTGGCAAAAATTCGGAAAAGGCTCTGATGGTCGTTATCGCAGTAATGCCGCGGCTGGTTTGATGATCAGTATTGGTAAGTCAATTCCAATGATCAATCCAAACAGTAGCTACTCTTGTTACAACAGGCGGTATTCTTGAGCAAATTGGTTGGGGAGTTATCGGAAATCTTCACATTTTGTTTGCATTAGCTATTGGAGGTAGCTGGGCAAAAGAGCGTGCGGGTGGTGCATTGCAGTCCCGGACTTTCATTTATTTTAATTAACCGTATTACAGGGGTCTTTTTGGAGTAACTGCAGACCTTCTTACAAAAACAAGGATCTACTGTAAAAACTGTCTTTAGTGGAACCATTAAGGTGGCTGATTATTTTGTAAGTGTACTTGAGCTCCTGCCCTTAATATGGGGGTGTTTGTTGGTATCATTGCCGGTTTTGTTGGAGCAACTGCTTACAACAAATATTATAATTACCGTAAATTACCAGATGCGCTTTCATTCTTTAATGGTAAACGATTTGTGCCATTCGTTGTTATTTTGCGTTCTACAATTGTGGCTTTGATTCTTGCAGTATTTTGGCCAGTTGTTCAAACTGGAATCAACAATTTTGGTATTTGGATTGCTAACTCTCAAAAGACAGCTCCAATTCTCGCACCATTCTTGTTTGGTACTTTAGAACGTCTTCTTTACCATTTGGACTTCACCATATGTTGACAATTCCAATCAACTATACTCAATTAGGTGGGACATATGAAGTGTTGACAGGGGCTGCTAAAGGAACGACTGTATTTGGTCAAGATCCATTATGGTTGGCTTGGGTAACAGACCTTGTTAATTTAAAAGGTTCACATGCTGATCAATATCAACATCTTCTAAATAGTATCACTCCAGCCCGTTTTAAAGTTGGGCAAATGATTGGTTCATTTGGTATTTTGATAGGGGTTGCCTTTGCAATTTATCGAAATGTAGATGATGACAAGAAACATAAATACAAGGGGATGATGATTGCAACAGGACTTGCAACTTTCTTAACAGGTGTTACAGAACCAATTGAATACATGTTTATGTTTGTTGCAACACCTCTTTATTTGGTATATGCTGTTGTACAAGGTTTAGCCTTTGCTATGGCAGATATTGTTCACTTGCGTATGCACTCATTTGGTTCAATCGAATTTCTGACTCGTACTCCACTAGCCATCAATGCTGGTTTGGGTATGGATATTATTAATTTTGTTTGGGTAACAGTGCTCTTTGCAGTTGGAATGTACTTTATTGCCAACTTCATGATTAAGAAATTTAACTACGCAACTCCAGGACGTAACGGAAACTATGAAACAGCTGATGGAGAAGATAGTCCTTCATCTACCCCAGCTGGTGGCAAAGTAGCAGAAGCATCTCAAGCTGTGAATATTATCAATCTTCTTGGCGGACGTGCCAACATCGTTGATGTAGATGCCTGTATGACACGTCTTCGTGTAACTGTTAAAGATGCTGACAAAGTTGGTACAGAAGAACAATGGAAAGCTGAAGGAGCAATGGGACTGGTGATGAAAGGTCAAGGAGTTCAAGCGATCTATGGACCAAAAGCTGATGTTTTGAAATCTGATATTCAAGACTTACTTGACTCAGGCGAAGTGATTCCTGAAACTCTGCCAAGCCAAATGACAGCTTCACAAGCTGCCGAAGCGAGCTACAAAGGTGTGACAGAAGAAGTTGAGACAGTAGCAGATGGTGAAGTGATTGCGATTACAGATGTCAAAGACCCAGTTTTCTCCCAAAAATGATGGGAGACGGCTTTGCAGTTGAACCAGAAAAATGGCAAGATTTTACGCACCAGTATCCGGTACGATTAGCAGCATTTTTCCCTACAAGCACGCTCTCGGCCTTTTGACTGAAAATGGTCTTGAAGTGCTTGTTCACATCGGTCTTGACATGGTCAGCCTGGAAGGTAAACCATTTGAAGTTCATGTAGTAGAGGGGCAAACAGTCTCTGCAGGAGATCTGTTAGTAACGGCAGACTTAGGAGCTATTAAAGAAGCGGGTCGTGAAACATCAACGGTTGTTGTCTTTACAAATGCACAAGCGATTAAATCTGTATCAGTTGAAACATTCGGCAAAGTCACTGCTAAGACAGTGGTGGCTAAAGTAGAATTGTAAGATAGAAAAGAGAAATCATGGCAAAAATTCCTGACTTTAAATACTCATAGCTGGATGGAAGAAGAGCAAGAAAGCAAGCTAAATCAGCTAGCTGAGCGTATTCTTCAAGAAAAATATGATGTCATTTGCCTGCAGGAAGTCAATCAATTAGTGGAGTCTGAACAGGTTGTTCAGGCTCCCTTCTATTATGCAGTAGATGGCACCATTCCGATTCACCAGGACCACTATGCCCTGTGTCTGGTTGAGAAACTAGCTGAGGTAGGACTGGACTATTACTGGTCTTGGGCCTATAATCATATTGGGTTTGATATTTACAATGAAGGGGTCGCGATTTTGTCAAAAACCCCGTTGACTGCAAGAGAACTTTTGGTGTCTGATGTCAATGATCCAACAGATTATCATACGCGTAAAAGTCTTGTTGGCGGAAACGGAGCTTGAAGGACAGCCCATCACGGTCGCTTCTGTCACTTATCTTGGTGGAATAAAGGTTTCCAAGGAGAATGGGCTAAGTTTGAATCAGAGCTTTTGCAAGTTCAGACTCCGCTCGTTCTCATGGGAGATTTTAACAATCCTGTCGGCTATGAAGGCTATCAGCACATTCTAGAAAGTTCGCTTGCTTTGCAAGATAGTCATGCAGTTGCTAGTACAGTTGTTGGTACAGCAACAGTTGAAGGTGATATTGCTGGTTGGGCAGAAAACAAAGATGCTCTAAAAATTGATTATATTTTTACCAGTAAAGATTTTAACATTGAAAATCAGCTATTGTCTTTGATGGACAGCGTGGCCCAGTCGTTAGTGACCATTTTTGGATTAGAAGCAGAAATTGCGTTTTTAGCAAGCAAAAAGCGAAAGTTTCGACATCATTTTTCTCGCTTTTTATTTTTATTCTCTAGAAGAGTGGCGTTTTCCAGCAGTGATAGCGGCGGCCTCGAGTCATGGAAAATTACTCTATCAAACCGTGTATTACGCGGCATATTATTGATGTTGTACCAATAAACACTGGCAGCTCCATTACGAGCCATAAACGGTTCGTTCCTGTTGTTGCGCTGCAGCAGCTTTTTGTGCTTCTTCTTGTTGTTTTTGAGCTTCGGCAGCTTTTGTGCTTCTTCTTGCCTCCTTTTAGCTTCAGCAGCTTTCTGAGCCTCTTCTTGTGCTATCCGCTCTTTTTCTGCTTTTAGCTTTTTCTTCTTTGCTCCTTTTTATCTTTTTGTGTAGATGAACTGCTGTGATAGGCTAATTTTTGCAGAAGAGGAGGAGCTGGAAATAGTTTTGGTAGCTTCTGTATTCGAAGAGCAGCCAGAAAGGATAATGCAGGTTAGCAGGATACAAAGAGCAAGCTGCAATTGTTTTCTTTAATATCATCATAATAATCTCCTTTGTACAAAAATGATAACATTTGTCCAAGCATTATATAAAAAATTCATCGAAAAAAGGTAACAGATTGATTGATATTGTCCAATTTTTAGGAATCGACAGACCTGATTGTACTAAAAACTACTGCCTTTTGTTATTTCTTAAAACATGGTATAATGAAGTATTAAGAGTTCAGGAGGAAAGCAGATGCGTTGTCCTAAGTGTGGTGGTAGTAAGTCAAGCGTTATTGACAGTAGACAGGCTGAAGATGGCAATACAATTCGTCGTCGTCGTGAATGTGATGAATGTCAATATCGGTTTTACAACGTATGAACGTGTAGAAGAGCGGACGCTTGTTGTCGTAAAAAAGACGGTACACGAGAACAATTTTCAAGAGATAAAATCTTTAATGGAATCATTCGTTCGGCACAAAAACGTCCTGTTTCTAGCGATGAAATTGAAGCAATTGTTAGCAGAATTGAGCAAAAAAGTTCGCAGTAGCAATGAAAAATGAGATCACAAGTGAGTATATTGGTGGTCTAGTAATGGAAGAGTTAGCTGAGTTAGATGAGATTACTTATGTTCGTTTTGCTAGTGTTTATCGTAGTTTTAAAAGATGTGAGCGAACTGGAAAAGTCTATTGAAGCAGATTACAAAAATCCGCTAAAAAAGAAAAAGGAACAATAAATGAAACCAAATGATCAATTTTTCTTTTGTGAAAAATAATCTGATCAGTCAGGATAGTACAAGTTTGATTCGTCTGTATTTGCCAATTTTTAGGAATCGATGCAACTACTATCTATCAATATTTTCTTGCTTTTTGGGATAATGGAAAATCATCTTATACTGTTGGGCACATTTTGAATCATCTCAATCTGGGAATGAATGCCTTACAAAAAGTATAAACATTTTGTCCGCTATGCAGTTAGTGGAGCTATATCAAGGAGAAAAATCATTTCCAAATCTATTTGAAGTCCCCACTGTCGCTAAGTGAATTTTTAAGTAATTCTGTTTATAGATGCTTTGCTAGAAAAGAAGATTGGTGAAGCTGCGGTAGAAGCTTTATTACCTAGTCAGCCAAAGGGTCAGAAGCAAAACGTGAAGCTTTCAGATATGTTTCAAGTAGAAGATACAAAAACAGAATTGCCATCAAAAGCAGAATCATTTTGAGTTGGACTATTTTAAACAATTGATGGCACGTGAAAACTTGCGTTTTGATAATGAAAAAGAAGATTTGCTGGTACTCTTTGCCATTGCAGAGCGACAAAAATTGGACTTGGTATGAAACGTATCTGTTGGCAAAAAGAAACTGCTGTAGGGCAAGTAATTTCCACGAAGCGGATGCAGCAAAATTACAGCAAAAAGTTTCAAATGAACTGTTTTTCAACTCAAGAGCAAACGATTCTTCGAGAGGCTAAAAGTAAGGCAGCTGTGCAATTTTTGGCGGAAATCAAGAAAAAGCTAAGCATGCAACGATTACACATGGGGAGCGTCAGTGCTTGACAGAAATGTGAGTGGGACTTGTTGGATGAAGTAATCAATGTGATTTTATTATTGACTTTTAATAAAGGTAAATTCAGCCAACCTTAATGAAAAAGTATAGCTTTAAAAGTAGCAAATGACTTTTTCCTATCAAAAATCTTTTCAGCTGAAGAAGCTGTGGTGTATATTCGTGAACGTTACCAAGCACAGCATAGCAAAAAGACAGCGAAAGCTTCTGCTCCAAAAAGTAATGTGCCTAGCTGGAGCAATCCTGATTATAAAAACAAAACCAGTGCTGAAAAGCAAGTAGAATTAGAAAAAAACAAAAAACGTAAATTGTTAGCCAAATTAGATCAAGGAGGTGACTAGATGGAACGTGTTGGACAAGCAATGTCACGTAGAAATGGTGCGCAGCAATTTGATTATGATAAATTGGTCGAGCAAATCATGGCTGATCCAGATGTGGCGGCTTTTATCCAGTCAGAAGGGATGACACCAGCTGAAATCAAACGAAGCATTTCTAAGTTTAATCAGTATATTTCTGAGCGAAATCGTTTTTTACTAAGCGATGAGGCTTATATTGCTAAAGGATATAAGCCAATTTTTAGTGAAAAATGAGGATATGCTGATGTTTCTTATGAGAAAACTCCAGAGCTAGTTGAAGCACAGAGCAAGCAGCTATCAATGCACGTTTAAATTTGATTAGCCTTCCAGCTAGTCTCAAGGAAGCTAGTTTAGCAAAAGTAGACTTAGACGATGTTGGTCGTTACAAGGCTTTTGAGCTGCTGACGAATTTTGTAGCGGATTATCCAAACTATAAAAAAGCCCTTTATCTTTATGGTGATTTTGGCGTAGGAAAAAGTTACATGATGGCTGCGTTGGCACATGATTTATCAGAAAAACGTCGTGTTTCTACGACGTTACTCCATTATCCTAGTTTTTGTATTAGATATAAAAGAATGCTATTTCTTCTGGTCTGGTTAAGGAAAAAGATTGATGAGGTAAAAAGTCGCACAAATCTTGATTTTTAGATGATATTGGTGCGGAGCAATCAAGCCCTTGGATGCGAGATGAGATTTTGCAGGTTATTTTACAGCATCGAATGCAGGAAAATCTACCAACTTTCTTTTACATCAATTTTTAATTTTACGGATTTGGAACGTCATTTTGCTACATCCAAAAACGGAGATGAAACTTGGCAGGCTCGTCGAGTTATGGAAAGAATTAAGTTTTTAGCAGAGGAAGTTCGTCTAGAAGGAGAAAACCGACGATGAATGAAACAATTGATTTGATGAAAAAGCATATTTCTGTTCGTCGTTTACAGAAGAACCGATTTCAGACAAGGAACTACGCGCCATCATTGACGCCGGTCGAGCAGCATCCAGCTGGAAGAATTTTCAATCTTATTTGATTATCGTTGTTCGTAGTCAGGAAAAGAAAGCAGCCTTGTTTGATTTGGTGCCTCAAAAGGCTATTCGTCAGTCGTCGGTTTTTCTGCTTTTTATTGGAGATTTGAATCGGGCTAAGAAAGGGTATGCCTTTCATACGGATACGTTTATCCGCAAGGAGTGGCAAATATTTTGATTAGCTCTGTTGATGCTAGTCTAGTTGCGCAGAATACCCTGCTGGCGGCTGAAAAGTTTAGGTTATGGCGGAGTTATCATTGGCTTGGTTCGTTATGCTTCTAGGGAAATAGCAGAGCTTTTTAACTGCCGAACTATACTTACCCTATTTTTGGAATAGCTTTGGGAAGCCAGCTCAACACCATACTATTAAAAACCGCGATTGCCATATGAAGCAGTCGTTTTTGAAGAAAAATATCAAGAACAGGATGTGTCCATTATTCAGACTTATAATCAGGTTCAAGCGGACTATGCTGGGAATCGAGCAACAGATACGTGGAGTGAGCGATTGACGGCCCAATTTGCAAAAAGCCAAACCTTGCTAGTCAGAATCATTACAAGACAAGAAATTATTATAAATAAAAGGGTACAGCTTTTTGCTTACACCTTGAAAACAGAAAGAGGAATACTATGGCTTTACCAACCATTGCTATTGTTGGCCGTCCCAATGTCGGCAAATCAACGCTTTTTAATCGGATTGCTGGAGAGCGGATTTCCATTGTTGAGGATGTTGAAGGAGTAACTCGGGACCGTATTTATGCAACGGCTGAGTGGCTGAATCGTAAATTTAGCATGATTGACACAGGTGGGATTGATGATGTGGATGCACCTTTTATGGAGCAGATCAGGCATCAAGCGGAGATTGCTATGGAAGAAGCCGATGTCATCGTTTTTGTAGTGTCAGGAAAAGAAGGCATTACAGATGCAGATGAATACGTAGACGCATGCTTTACAAGACACATAAGCCGATTATTCTAGCCGTCAACAAAGTAGATAATCCTGAGATGCGGAGTGAAATTTTTGATTTTTATGCTCTTGGTTTAGGGAGAGCCTTATCCTGTTTTCTTCCATTCATGGAATTGGTACAGGGATATCCTAGATGCAATTGTTGAAAATCTACCGAAGGAAGAAGTGGTTGAAAAATCTGATATGATCAAATTCAGTCTCATCGGTCGTCCCAATGTTGGTAAATCTAGCTTGATCAATGCGATTTTGGGAGAAAGAACGTGTCATCGCTAGTCCTGTGGCTGGAACTACTCGTGATGCAATTGATACGGTTTTACAGACGGTGAAGGTCAGAATTTACCATGATTGATACTGCTGGCATGCGCAAGTCTGGTAAGGTCTATGAAAATACTGAGAAGTACTCTGTTATGCGGGCTATGCGAGCAATTGACCGATCTGATGTGGTACTCATGGTACTCCAATGCTGAAGAAGGATTCGCGAATACGATAAGCGTATCGCAGGTTTTGCTCATGAGGCGGGCAAAGGAATTATTATCGTTGTTAATAAATGGGATACATTAGAAAAGGATAATAAGACCATGCAAACTTAGGGAAAGCAGATATTCGTAATCAATTTCAGTATCTCTCTCTGTACCGATTATCTTTTGTCTCAGCTCTAACCAAGCAGCGTTTACATAAGCTGCCGGACATGATCAAACAAATTAGTCAGAGTCAAAATACCCGTATACCGTCTGCAGTACTCAATGATGTCATCATGGATGCCATCGCCATCAATCCAACACCGACTGATAAAGGCAAACGACTAAAAATCTTCTATGGGACGCAAGTTGCAACCAAACCACCAACCTTTGTTATCTTTTGTCAACGAAGAAGAGCTGATGCATTTTTCTTATCTGCGCTTTCTTGAAAATCAGATTCGTAAGGCATTCGTTTTTGAAGGAACTCCGATTCCTTGATTGCCAGAAGGCGGAAATAGGGCGGAGCTAGCTAAACATAACATAACATAAAAATAGTAGTAGCAGTATGAGATGATTAATCTGATGTGCTTATGTAAGAAAAGAATATAAATAGGACGAAATACTATAACAATCAGAAAACATTTTTCTAAAGAAAGCAAGAAAAACCTTGCTTTTTCTTTATACTGAAAATATGATATAATGAATAGATAAAATAAAGGTGGTACTTATGGCAAAATTAATTCCTGGGAAGATTCGGACAGAAGGGATAGCTCTTTATGAAGCGAGGGAAAATTGAAATTCTCAAGGTGAAAAGATCAGATGATTTATAGCCGAGTGGAAAAATCATAATCTCCGATATAGTTTGAATGATGAAGCTATTTTTGTGCTTGTGATTTTTCCAAAAAGAAGAAATATTGTGCCCATTTAGCAGGGGTGGAATATTTTCTGAAAAATGATCCCTGAAGGAAAAATTGTTTTAGCCAACCTGGAAGAAGAACAGACAAATTCAGAAGAAACTCAAACGAAAGTTTCTTTCAGGAGTCTTTTCTTGGATAGGATTCTTCCACCAGAAGATGTAGCTATTCGTTACAGAATTATCTGCCGTTGGGCAGGAAGATGATTATACGGGACAATTTCTGTGGACATTGCGCATCAGCCGTTTGCCAGATGAGCGCTCCTATGTTATTCGAGATATTTGTGCTTTTTAAAAATTGTTGAAAAAGGTGATTATTATCAAATTGGCAAACATTATTACGAAAAAAATCCAGTTAGCAGCCTTTTGATGAGGCTAGCCAAGAGGTGATTGAGTTTTTACGAGGGCTTGTTTCTTATCAACAAACTCAAGATGCTTCTTTTATCTTTTCCAAATGCTGCTAGACATCTTTATTTTTCCGTCTAGTTTATTTGAAGAAGGTGTGAGCCGACTTATGAGTTGCCACATTTCCGCTTAGAATACAGTCTTTATGACTATGACGAGTTTTTTCAAGATTTACATGCCGAGGTAGAATTTATGATTTCAAAGTAGAGGAAAAATTCGGATTATTTTTGAACTTGTCATTACAGAGCAAAATTATAAAATCCTATACGATGGGGACTTTATTTTTTTATGAAAATCATTTTCCAACTGACGGAACAGCAAAAAGCGTATTATTCGAGTGATTCGAGAATTACCTGTGGATACTGATCGGAAAAAGACTTCAATTTGATACAAGTGATCAAGCGAAACTGGCTTCAGGATTACTAAATTTCAAAAAGTCGGCTCTATTCATGCACCCAGAAAGTTTGGTGATTCATACGTTTGTTCCAGCGTTTGAGTTTGAATTGTTGGATACGAAAAGAAATCAGCCTCAACATCCAGTTTGAATATGGAGATCGTATAGTTACCAGTCGTTTGGAGTTAGAAAAATTACCATTTGCTAGTGATTTTCAACTGGAACGAAAGTTTTTCAACAAACTCTATCTGCTGGCTTTGAGGCGGATTTTTTGTGAGTAAACGGCTTCCTTTGCAACCACAAGAGATCTACTCATTTTCACTTCCATTCTTCCACGTTTTAAAGATTTAGGGAAGGTAGTGGTATCAGACAACCTAACAGCTTTGTACCAAATTGAAAAACCCGGCCGTTTCTATTCAGACAAATGGTGGTTTGTTGGACATTGGTTTTGACTTTACAAGTATTGACCAGATGGAAGTGGATGATGCTTTAGAGGCTCTTTTTCAGCCAATGATTATTTTGTCAGTCGTTCTGGGAAGGTCCTCGTTTTTGATGACGAAACAAAAAGAGTCAGCAAAACTTTACAAGATTTACGAGCAAAAAGGGAAAAAGGGGCATTTTCCAGACCCAGCTGATTACTGCTTATCAGCTATCTGAATTATTCAAAGATCAAGAAAAGGTGAGTTTTTCGGAGGAGTTTCGTCATTTAGCCTTTGATTTGACACATCCAGAGGGTTTGCCCTACCGCCATTGAAAGTGGAAGCAGTTTTGCGTGATTACCAAGAAACTGGTGTCAAATGGATGTCTATGCTTCATCATTATGGTTTTGGTGGTATTTTAGCAGATGATATGGGGTTGGGGAAAACACTTCAAACGATAGCCTTTTTAAGTAGCAAACTACAAAAAGAGACGAACGTCTTGATTTTGGCTCCATCTAGTTTGATTTACAATTGGCTAGATGAGTTTACAAAATTTGCACCAAAAATGGATGTAGCCGTTATTTATGGATTAAAAACCAATTAGAGATAATTTGATTGCGGAAAGACATCAGGTGATGATTACAAGTTATGCCTCTTTCCGTCAAGATGTCGAAGAATATAGCCGATTGAATTTCGATTATCTCTTTTTAGATGAAGCACAAATTATGAAAAATGCGCAGACTAAGATCGCTCATCATTTACGAAACTTTGAGGTCAAAAATACCTTTGCTCTTTTCTGGAACACCGATTGAAAATAATCTCGGCGAATTGTGGTCGATTTTTCAAATTGTTTTGCCAGGCTTATTACCTAGCAAAAAGAACTTTTGAAACTGCCTGCAAAAACTGTCGCTCGTTTTATCAAGCCTTTTGTCATGCGACGGAAGAAAGAAGATGTTTTACAAGAGCTGCCCGATCTTGTTGAGGTTTCTTATCGCAATGAACTGGCAGATAGTCAAAAGGCCATCTACTTAGCACAGCTAAAAACAAATGCAGGAACGCGTACTTACTTCCACAGAGGAAGAACTGAATCGTAGTAAAATGGAAATTTTATCTGGTTTGATGCGGTTACGTCAAATCTGTGATACTCCCAGCTCTTTATGGAGGACTATCATGGAGAGAGTGGCAAACTAGAAAAGCTTGATGGAACTATTAGAGCAGATTCAGACAGGAAGCCACCGTGTGTTAATCTTTCTCAATTCCGAGGAATGCTAGATATTATCGAAAAAGAATTGAAAAAAAGATGAAAATGGAGACATTTAAAATTACAGGTTCTACCAGCAAAAAGATCGACAAGAAATGACAAATGCTTTTAATAATGGAGAAGGAGATGCCTTTTTTTAATCTCTTTAAAAGGCTGGAGGTGTTGGTTTGAATCTAACTGGTGCTGATACTGTTATTTTAGTAGACCTTTGGTGGAACCCAACAGTAGAGTCTCAGGCAATTGGTCGAGCTCACCGTATGGGTCAAGAAAAGAAATGTAGAAGTGTATCGATTGATTACGAGAGGAACGATTGAAGAAAAATTCAAGAATTGCAGGGAAAGCAAGCGTCATCTCGTATCAACTATCCTAGATGGAACAGAATCCCAGCAGCCTAACTGTTGCTGAAATACGAGAAATTCTAGGAATTTCTATAGAAACACTGAAAAATAGCACCAATAGGTTATAATGAAGTGTTGAAAGGAAATGTGCCCATGAAAGAAAAACTTTTTCCATTGATTTCTGATGATGAGATTATGCTATCAGAAATGCCGCGTATGAATCTTTACGATGAAAGTGATCTTATCAGCAATATTAATGGTGACTATGTTGATAGAAATTACTTAGAATGGGAACCAATTGTAAAAGAAAATTGTAGACAGTCAAGTAGGGAAAGGGAAAGCTTACCAAAGCAGCTTCAGCTATTCCGTCTGCTGAAGTCGCAAAACCTGCCCCAAAAAGCTATGCGGAATTGGCTAGAGAAGAAGCCAGAGCGGATTTAAAAAAGAAACGCTCAGCAGCTTATTTGACTTCAGACTTTATAACTAAAAACGCTCCCATCCTGCTGTTAATAATGCTAATACAGCTATTTCACATCAACTAACAGCATTTTTCCAAAAGGAAAAATGGTAGTGGGTTATCAAAATATAGTCGAAATTTAAAGCAGGATCATTATATTTTAGCAGATATCAAAAGTAAATACCTCTTTGCCGAAGGAATCACCAAAAATCTAAAAATAATTATGACTTTTTAAAAACAAGTCAAATTTATAACAAAAAGAATTGCAAAATCAAAGAGAACGTCGGATAGCGCAGGAGTTAAATTTAACACGATTGGAAGAAAAATAATCGAATGTTGACAAAAAGTAAAGACGTTTTGGTGTGAACGCGATTTCACCTATTTAATGTTCTTTGTATTTAAGGAGAAATTATGACAAAAACCTATCATTTTATCGGGATTAAGGGCTCTGGAATGAGTGCTTTAGCATTGATGCTGCATCAAAATGGGACATCAAGTTCAAGGAAGCGATGTTGAAAAATACTATTTCACTCAACGTGGCTTAGAACAAGCAGGAATTAAAAATCTTGCCTTTTGACGAAAAATCTTCAAGCAGATGTAGAAGTTATTGCAGGAAATGCTTTCCGTCCGGATAATAATCTTGAAATTGCTTATGCCGATGCAAATGGTATTTCTTATAAGCGTTACCATGAATTTCTTGGAATCTTTATGCGTAATTTTGTCAGCATGGGGGTGGCAGGGTGCACATGGAAAGACATCAACAACTGGCATGTTGGCACGTCTTATCAAATATTACAGATACTAGTTATCTCATCGGTGATGGTACAGGGCGTGGCTCTGCCAATGCGAAATATTTTGCGTTTGAAGCAGATGAATATGAGCGTCACTTTATGCCTTATCATCCTGAATATTCGATTATTACAAATATAGATTTTGACCACCCAGATTATTTTACCAGTTTAGAAGATGTTTTTCAATGCATTTAATGATTATGCTAAACAAGTTAGCAAAGGAGTGTTTGTTTACGGTGAAGACAAGGGAGTTACATCGGATTACAGCCAATGCTCCTATTTATTATTATGGTTTTAAGGAAGGAATGACTTTGTCGCTCATGATTTGCTTCGTTCTCGACGGGTTCCAGCTTTAAAGTTTCTTTCACGAGCAAGAATTAGGAGAATTCAAGATTCCTAGCTTTGGTCGCTACAATATTATGAGATGCGACAGCTGTTATTGGTTTGTTGTATACAGCTGGATTTGATTTGACTTTGGTTCGAGAGCATTTGGCTACTTTTTGGTGGTGTGAAACGTCGGTTCACTGAAAAATGGTGAATGGAGCGACAATTATTGATGACTTTGCTCATCACCCTACTGAAATCATTGCAACTTTAGATGCAGCTCATGAAATATCCAAGCAAAGAAATCGTTGCAATTTTCCAACCCCATACCTTTACTAGAACTATTGCACTTTTTGGATGAATTTGCAGAAGCCTTGAGTCAAGCAGATGCAGTGTATTTAGCATAAATTGTATGGTTCTGCACGTGAAGTGGATCATGGAGATGTTAAAGTAGAAGATTTGCGGCGAAGATTGTAAAAAGCAGAAATCATTACTGTTGACAATGTTTCGTCAGTTATTAGAACATCCAAATGCAGTTTATGTTTTCATGGGAGCTGGTGATATTCAAACCTATGAATATTCTTTGAACGCTTATTATCCAATTTGACAAGCAATGTCCAGTAATCTAACTCCTCAAGTCACTATTCGAGAAGCTGTTTCAGAAGATTTGGAAGCAATTCTAACGATTGAACAGGAAAATTTTGCTACAGAAGCAGCTGTTTTGCAAAACTATCCGAACATGGATTGAACAGATTTCGAATATATGTTTAATAGCAGAATTAAATAATAAAATAGCTGGCTACATCATAGGGTCAACCGTTTTTCACATCATTTGGCAAATGAGATGACAGACAATTCAGCAGAAAAAAACAGGAAAAATCTAATTTTATTACGATTCAGCAATTATCAATTCACCCAGACTTTAAGGTCAGGGGCTGGGGACATTGCTTTTAGCTGCTTGTAAAAGAAATAGCGGTTACACAAAATCGGAAAGGTCTTCAGTTGGTTTTGTTCAGATGACTTGATTTCTTACTATGAAATGAAGATGCTTTCGTAAATGAAGGAATCTCTGAAAAAGTTTATGATAATACTATTTTATATGAATTGATATGGGAAAATCCATACTTTAAGGAGAAAAAAATGAAGATTAGACAAGCGAATTTAGCAGATTTGGATGCTATTACGGCAATTGAGTGGGAGAATTTTGGTTCAGACGAAGCCTTGAGCCGAGATATTTTAGAGGTTCATATTCAAAAAATAGCGACCAGTTTTTAGTTGCTGAACGAGATGGTCAAATTTTAGGCTATCTGGAGGGCCTGTTCGTCCAGAACGTCATCTAATAGATCAGTCTTTCACTTCAGAAGTGGAAGACTATAGTTATTACAAAATCATTATATTTCGTTAACTAGTTTATCTGTTTCTAAAAAGTGCTCAAAAATATGGGAATAGGCCATCGTTTTGTTGAATAAAATGAAAGATATTGCTATTCGAGACCGAGCGATTGGGAATTAATTTGACTTGTCATGGTTATTTAGTTAGTTATTATGAAAAAGCATGGCTTTGTCAATGAGGACGATCTCAATCCACTTATGCAGGTGAAGTTTGGTATGATATGGTTTGGGAAACACCTAATAGTTGAAAAAGATTGATTATTTTTGTAGAAAGCCTGAAAGAAAGGCCTTCTCTTGTTGCTTTATTTACCTTTACGTTATAATAGTAGGGATACTGAACAAGGAGGTCAATTATTTGACTGAAGATTCACGAGAAAAAGAAGGGTTGAGTTTTAAAGAACAGATTCTACGTGACTTAGCCAAAAGCAAAGGAAACTAGCCAATCAACTCGTGTTGAATCATCTAATGATTTACATGAAGAGTTAGAGCTAGGACAATCTACACTTTCTTCTACTCAGAAAGAAGACAAACCGCTTATTTCTGGAATGGATATACCCCAAGTGCAGCAAGAAGAAAAAGAGCAAACCAGAACCAGCTTCATTAGAAAGTCCACTACCAACTGTTCAGCAAATAGAAGCTGAAGCAGTAGCTAGGGAAGAGAAAGAGTTTAATACTCATACAACGAAAGTTCCTGTTTCTTACCCAACTACTCAGGTGGTTGATAAAACTAAGATTCCAGAAGAATTGGTTCAATCTGCAGCTTATGGGACGGAACCAGAGCCAGAGAAACTATCCCGTTTAAATCGAACTTCTCAAGCAGTCACTGCTAGAAACAGCAAAGTAAAGTCGCCGGGAAAAATTGTTAAAACGGTTTTGATTTTAGTGCTTTTAGGAATTGGGACTAACAGGTTTCTTTTGCTTATCGCTATGTAACATCAGCTTTACAACCGATTGATGCAAAAAAATACAAAGTATGTGACGGTTAAGATTCCAACTGGTTCTAGCCCTAAAGCAATTGGAAAAGTCCTGGAAAAATCTGGTTTGATTAAAAATGCTCAGATTTTTAGCTATTATGCTAAATTTAAAAAAACTATGCAAATTTTCAATCAGGTTATTACAATCTACAAAAAGTATGACTTTTGGATACGATTGCTAAAAAGTTACAGAAAGGCGGAACGGAGACTCCACAAGACCCTTCAATGGAAAAATTAACAATTCCAGAAGGCTATACGATTGATCAAATTGCAAAAATGATTGCAAAGTTGAAAAAGAATAAATTGCCATCAGATACTTTCCTAAAGAAAGTCCAAGATGATAATTTTTATCACTCAGGAGGCTTCGAAATATCCGAAATTATTGGAAAAACTTAGCTAAAAAGAGTGGTGTGAAGTATCGTTTGGAAGGCTATCTCTTCCTGCTACTTACAATGTGACAGATAGTACAACAGCTGAAACTCTCATTGATCAAATGTTAGCTGCAATGGATAAGACTATGTCGCGATATTATGATGTGTTAGCAGCGAAGAACTTGACAGTGCATGATGTTTTAACAATTGCATCCTTAGTTGAAAAAGAAGGTTCAACGGATCAAGATCGGAAAAAATATTGCAAGTGTGTTTTACAACCGTTTGAATCAAAATATGCCTTTACAAAAGCAATATTGCAATTCTGTATGCTCAAGGAAAACTTGGACAAAAACGACCTTATCGGAAGACGCTGCAATTGATACGAATATTGATTCGCCTTACAACGTCTATAAAAATACTGGTTTAATGCCTGGTCCTGTAGATAATCCGAGCCTTTCTGCTATTGAAGCGACAGTTAATCCAGTTAAAACTGATTATCTATATTTCGTAGCTAATACAGAAACAGGCAAAGTTTATTTTGCAACTACCTATGCAGAACATGAGAAAAAATGTTCAGGAGCATGTCAATAGTAAATTGACAAAGCCAAGTAGTTCAAATTAAAAAGGAGTAGGGCAAAATCGGTACTTCGTAGAACTTGATTTGATTCTCCTTTAGCGCAATGAAAATTGGGTCTGAAATAGAATGCAATAAGCATATTTTTAGATTGGATGGAGATTGTGCCTTGCAAAGGAATCACACACGATATTAGAAAGTTGGGACATTATTGTCCCAATCTCTTTGTTTAAAAAAATAGAAGAAGAAAATAATGGCAGAAAAAAACTTATCCTATGACCCTTGAAGAAAAGGAAAAACTTGAAAAAGAATTAGAAGAACTTAAATTGGTTCGCTGTCCTGAAGTAGTAGAGCGTATTAAAATTGCTCGCTCTTATGGAGATTTATCAGAAAATAGTGAGTGTAAAGCAGCCAAAGATGAGCAGGCTTTTTGTTGAAGGACAAATATCTAGTCTAGAAACCAAGATTCGTTACGCTGAAATTGTAGACAGCGATGCAGTAGCTCATGATGAAGTCGCTATTGGTAAGACCGTTACGATTCAAGAAGTTGGTGAAACAGACGAAGAAGTCTATATGATTGTTGGCGCAGCTGGAGCAGATGCTTTTGCTGGAAAAGTGTCTAATGAAAGTCCTATTGGACAAGCATAATTGGTAAAAACAGGTGACACAGCTACAGTTGAAAACACCTATTGGTAGTTATGATGTAAAAATCCTAAAAGTCGAAAAAACAGCATAATTAAAAAAAGAAAACGCGCCCCATGGTATCATCACAATCACGGGGCGCGTCTCAGTAAAACATAGAGGAGGGAAATATGTCCCATCAGTCTCAAGTGATTTTAACCAACATGTGTCTAATTGAAGATGATCAGAATCGTATTGTTATGCAGATTCGGGACCCCAAGCGATATTCTTGGTCAGGAGCAGCTCTGCCTGGTGGACATATAGAAGAAAGGGAGAGCCTTTTATCAGGCAGTTGTACGTGAGGTTTATGAAGAAACAGGATTAACAATTCATAACCCTAGATTGGTTGGTATGAAACATTGGTATACGGCAGAAGGTATTCGTTATCTGGTCTTTTCTTTATCGTACAAATGAATTTTCTGGTCATCTTCGTTCGTCAGAAGAAGGTGAAGTTATGTGGGTGGCGCATGAAGACCTAGATACTATGGAGTTGGCTTATGATTTAAAAATTTGTTGCGTGTTTTTGATGACCAATCATTGTCAGAATTATTTTATAGTGAGCGCTTAGAAAATGATTTTGTCCGTGAATTTTGGTAAGCTTGTTTTTGAATGAGAATATTCTGTCATTCAAGTTGGTGTTTGAAAAAGATGGAGTGTTGTTTCATAGTAGGATGCTTTGTTGATTGAACGACAAGCAAAAAAAGCTGGAATGATTGTTCCAGCTTTTTTGTTTATCTTGAACGTTGTTTTCCAGCGTTGCGATTTTTCTTTTTATTCTGTTTTCTATTTTCAATAATAGCTTGAGTGTTAGAGTGTTACATCTTTTTACGGCCAGAATTTTTTTAATGGCTTTAGGTGGATTGTTTTTGTATTCTTCAGTAACGCGTTTTCTGAGTTGTGGACGGATGTAATGATTGATAATCAATTGTTGAATGATCATAATGAAACCGCCGACTACCCCAATAAAGTGTTACACCTGCTGGAGCTGTAGAGAGAAGATGACAATCATGAGCGGGCTCATGTACATCATTTTTCTTCATTTGTTCTTTTTGAACTTCATCAACACCGACAAGAGTTAAAGCAGATTGAATGAAATATAAAATCCCAACAATAACAGTAAGAAGAACGCTAGCTTTTCCAAGTGGAATTCCTAAGAAGACACTCTTTGCTACTCCTTCAGTATATTGAGCAGAGAAGTAAAGAGCAGAGAAAAATGGTAATTGAATCAGTAGAGGGAGACATCCGATACCCCCAAGCATATTAACACCATTTTCTTTTTGGGCAGCCATGAGTGCTTGTTGAGCAGCCAGTTTTTCTTCTTGTGTTTCAGCATTTTTCATGCGTTCTTGGATCGGCTCAAAAATCGGCTTCAAGTAGTTCATCTTTTCAGATTGATAAGTTGCTTTCCATGATTGATAAAGTCCCAGTGGCAAAATGATCAGCCGCACAATCAGGGTAACAATGATAATAGCAACACCAAAAACCCTAGCCCCATGTTATTAGCAAAATACTGAATGGCAAGGCTCATTGGTCTTCAATGATATCCCAGACAAACCCAGCAGGCTTACCATCTTTGACTTGTACACATCCTGAGAGCAGAAGAAGCATAGAGCCCCAGTCCTGAGAATAAAATACGATTTACTTTTTCACGTGTTTGTTTCCTTTTTCTAAAAAATAATACCTTTCTATTCTACTGTTTTTCTTAAATATACAATAGTTCTTCGGACCTAATTTGCAATTTTAAAAATCTGAATAGGATTCAAAATTAGCCATTGTAACATCTAAATAGCTGACTTTTGAAAATGGTGTGGGACCTTTGCGGATTTCTTGGATGAATTTAGCCATGAGAGTGGGATTTTTCGGCTTGTGCTAAAAATCTCTACGGTTCCATCTTCATTATTCCAGACACGCCCTGTTATTCCACCTATTTCTGTAGCAAGTGTATAAACACCCCAACGAAAAGCCAACACCTTGTACACGCCCTTGTGCAATCATTCTTACTTTTTCATGCGAGTCTCCTTTTTGTGTTATAATAGTTCTATGAATATTATAACCTCAAAAAAGCTAATAATGTGGTAAAAAAACACTAAAAATTACTTCAAAAAAAGTATAGGAAAAGACTCATACTTAATTGAAGGGTGGCATTTATTTGAAGAAGCAGTTAATACACAAGCTCAAATTCTGCATATCTTTGTTCTAGAAGAATTTGCCGATAGAGTGTCAGATTTTTCTCAAGTTCATGTAGTGACGGCAGAAATTTTTAGCGGATTTAGCTGATTCGAAAAACGCCGCAGGGCATTGTGGCAGAGATTGCTTTTGAAAAACAATCTGCTCCTTCATTTCTCAAAGGAAGTATCTCTTTTTAGAAGATGTTCAAGATCCGGGAAATGTAGGAACAATTATCCGAACGGCTGATGCTGCGGGTTATGATGGAGTGTTCATTTCACAATATTCGGCGGATATTTACAACCTTAAAAACTTTGCGTTCTATGCAAGGCAGTCAGTTTCATTTGCCGATTTATCGTATGAAGACCCCAGATTTTCTTGAGCTTGCTAAACAAGCACAGTTACCGATATTAGCAACGACGCTTTCAAAAGATTCAATAGATTATCGGGAAGTAGCGCCCATATCAGACTTTGTTCTTGTGATGGGAAATGAAGGGCAAGGGATCAGCCAGCAGATGATGGATGAGGCAGATCAGCTGGTTCATATTTCTATGAAAGGGCAAGCTGAGAGTTTAAAATGTAGCTGTTGCAGCAGGAATTCTTTATTTTTTTCTTTTAAGTTAAAATTTAGAAATGTATTTATAATTAGAAGCACATGGAGGTGGTTCTATGCTTTATAAAGAAGACAAGAGTATATGGAGCACGTTGGTCAATTGATTGCTCAACCACGCGTCCAGAAACTAAAAACCATAACACATCATATATATTCCAATCGTTTGGAACATTCTGATTCATATTGAGTTATACGAGTTATAAAATTGCTAAGAAATTAGGGTTGGGATGCAAAAAGTACTGCGCGTGGAGGTCTTTTGCACGATATGTTTTATTATGATTGGCGTGAAACGAAATTCAATAAGAGCCATGCTTTGGGTACACCCTCAGTTAGCGGTGAGGAATGCACGGAAAGTAACCAAATTAAATAAAGTCGAAGAAGATATCATTCTCAAAACACATGTGGGGTGCAACAGTAGCGCCACCGCGGTATAAAGAAGGCTATATTGTTACCATGGTGGATAAATACTGGGCAATCAAAGAAGCGATGGCACCAGTTCGGAAAAAGAATTGCTAAAAGAAGACTTTTCCACAGAAAAATGTTAAAATCATAACTATAACAATAAAAGGAGAGAGTTTATGAACAATACAATTATTCAAGAAAATAGCGGCATCAATAGTTTTTATGCAAAAGTATACTCTTTAGTTGGAATGGGGATTGGTATTTTGCTCTTGTATCAGCACTAATGCTGACCATCTTTCAAGATGTGATTTTGTCTGTCATGACAGGAAATACTTGGATTTTTACTTAGCAATTTTTGCTGAGCTGATCCTTGTCTGGGTGGCTTCGGGCATGTCTGTCAAAAACAATCCAGCTGCATTGCCAACTTTTCTAATTTATTCAGCTTTAAATGGTTTTACGATTAGTTTTAGTGTTGGCTCTTTACACACAAGCAACAGTTTTAGCAGCCTTTTGTTACTTCTTCTGCAATGTTTTTTTGCTATGGCATTGATTGGGGAGATTTACCAAAAAAGATCTTTCTGGCCTAGGCAGAGCTTTTTATTGCAGGGTTAATTGGAGTTATCATCGCTAGTTTGGTGAATATTTTCCTTAAAAATTCTGGATTAGATTTTATTATTAGTATATTAGTGTGATTATCTTCTCTGGCTTGATTGCTTGGGATAATCAACGAATCCGTTATGTCTATGAGCAAATCAGGGGAAATGTGGCAGCTGGTTGGGCAGTTTCACTCTGCCTTAAATATTTACCTTGACTTTATCAATCTGTTTCTCAGTATTCTTCGTATTTTTGGAAGAGACAATTAAAAGTAAGAATAATGAAGTTGGATTTTTCTAGCTTCTTTTTATTGGCAGATGATTCTTCTTTTGATGATATAATAAAACGCATCAAGAGAAAAGCATGAGACTAACTATGAAAGAACCTTATATCAGTCGTGAAAAAGTTAGCTGAAATCACAGCACAATTTCCAACACCATTTCATTTTATATGATGAGAAAGGAATTCGTGAAACAGCGCGTGCGCTTCATGAAGCCTTTTCATGGAATCAGAGTTTTAAAAGAATATTTTGCGGTGAAGGCAACTCCAAATCCGACTATTTTGAAAAATTTTGAAAGAAGAAGGATGCGGGGTAGACTGTGCCAGCTATGTAGAACTCTTGATGAGTCAGAAAGTAGGTTTTTCGGACAGTGACATAATGTTTTCGTCCAATAATACACCTGCAAAAGAAATGCAGCTTGCGCGTGAATTGGGAGCTACTATCAATCTTGATGCTTATGAAGATATTGCATTTTTACAGGAGGTAGCAGGTATTCCGGAAGTTATTTCCTGTCGTTATAATCCCGGCGGTGTATTTGAGTTAGGAACGGACATTATGAATTCTCCAGAAGAAGCCAAATTCGGAATGACAAAAGCACAGCTTATTCAAGCATTTAAAGATTTAAAAATTAGGAGTCAAAAATTTGGTATTCATGCTTTTGCTGGCTTCTAACACCATTACGAATTGTTATTATCCTGAATTAGCTCGTCAGCTCTTTGAATTAGCTGTTGAGATTGTGGCTGAAAACTGATGTGGATCTGGATTTTATCAATCTTTTCGGGTGGAGTAGGTGTCCTTTATCACCCTGAAGAAAAAGGCAAATGATATTTTAGCAATCGGACAAGGAGTCCGGCAGGCTTATGAGGAAATTTTAGAACCTGTAGGCTTAGGAAAGGTAAAAATTTTTACGGAATTGGGACGCTTTATGCTGGCCCCTCACGGATTATTAGTGACGAAAGTATTGCATAAAAACAAACTTATCGCACTTTACATTGGTCTGGATGCTTCGGCAGTAAACCTTCTTCGTCCTGCCATGTATGGTGCTTATCATCATATTACAAATATGGATCATCCAGATGGTCAAACAGAAATAGTGGATGTGGTAGGGGGCCTTTTGTGAAAACAATGATAAATTTGCTATTCAGCGTGAACTACCAATTACTAATATTGGAGATACCTTAGTGATTCACGATACAGGAGCGCATGGTTTTTCAATGGGCTATCAATATAATGGCAAACTTCGTTCAGCTGAACTTTTATTGGAAGAAGATGGTGGTGTACGATTGATTCGGCGTGCTGAAATACCTGAGGATTACTTTTGCAACTTTGTATGGCTTTGATTTTGAAAAATAGACAATTTTTGATATAATAAGAAGATGTAAAAAGGAAAAGAGGATTACATATTTATGGATTTATTATTAGCTATTTTGTTGATTATTCTTGCTTTTTTTGGTGGTATGTTTGCTGGAATGTATCTTGTTCGCAAACAAATTGAAAAAGAATTTGCTGACAATCCACGTTTGAATATCGATGCAGTTCGTACGATGTTATCCGCAAACGGACAAAAAGCCAAATGAAGCAAAAGGTACAACAAGTGTATCGTCAAATTAAAAATCAACAAAAAAGCAGCACTTGAAAAATGCTAAAAAGAAAAATAATCTTTGTTTTATATGATAAATTGATTTTTTTAAAGAGATAAATGAATGGGGATTTGGGACTTGCACCCAGTCCCTTCTTTAGAAAGAAGAACTCATGGATAATCGACCAATTGGTTTTTTTAGACTCAGGCGTGGGCGGTTTGACAGTTGTTCGTGAGCTGATGCAGCAACTTCCACATGAGGAAGTAATTTATATTGGCGATTCTGCACGTGCTCCTTATGGTCCCCGACCTGCAGAGCAAATTCGTGAATACACATGGCAATTGGTACAATTCCTTTTAACCCAAAATGTCAAAATGATTGTTCTCGCCTGCAATACAGCTACTGCTGTGGTTTGGGGAAGACATCAAAGAAAAGTTAGATATCCCAGTTTTAGGAGTCATCTTACCAGGAGCTAGTGCAGCAATTAAAGCATCTCAACATGGAACGATTGGCATTATAGGAACGCCAATGACGATTCAATCAGATATTTATCGTCAAAAATCGAACGTCTCTTACCGGAAGTGGAAGTGACAAGTCTTTCTTGTCCCAAATTTGTACCGCTAGTAGAATCTAATGAACTGTCGTCTAGTATTACGAAAAAAGTGGTGTATGAAAGCTTAATGCCTTTAAAAGGCAAGGTGGACACTTTAGTACTAGGGTTGTACTCATTATCCTTTACTAAAAACCAATCATTCAAAAATGTGATGGGACCAACTGTGAAATTGATTGACAGCGGAGCAGAATGTGTACGGGACATTTCTGTCTTGCTAAACTACTTTGAAATCAATCATAGCAGAGAAGGAAAACTCCTGCAACACCGCTTTTTTACAACAGCAAATGCGAAAAGGTTTGCTGAAATTGCAGAAACGTGGTTAAACATAAATGTGGAGCATGTAACATTATGAGTAATAACGTTTATGAGTATAAAGATGCTCAAGATTGGTATAGTTGGAGAATGGTCTTCCCTATGGCAGGGGATTCTATTTTAAAGATGTTATTTCAGAAGAACTTAGTCGAATGGAGGAAGAGCTCCGTCAATTAGTAGTTGAAGGACAGTCTTTTTCTGTTGCAGTGATTCAATATAACTCAATCATGTCTTTTTGTTCAATTCGTCTTGCAACTAATCAATGAAAAATCAAGGATCACAGTTTCAGGCACAATTTCATAAAGGGTGCTATTTTAATCACGGAAAAGGAAACAATTAGTTTTAGTGCACTTGCCTGAAAAAGGTGTCAAATTAAATATTTTCTTTTCTCAACAAGAATTGTCAGGTTTGACAGTAGGAGATACGATTTTAATTGCTACTCGTAATGAGGGAAAGACCGCTGAATTCTGCAGAATCTTTTGAAAAATTGGGCTATCAGATTGAAAAATTTGAATGACTATCCTGATTTACCAGAGGTTGCAGAAACTGGGATGACTTTTGAAGAAAAATGCTCGTTTAAAAGCAGAGACTATCTCTAAGCTAACTGGCAAAATGGTATTGGCAGATGATTCAGGTTTAAAAGTCGATGCGCTAGGTGGTCTACCTGGGTTTGGTCTGCTCGCTTTGCTGGAAATGATGCAAATGGACTTAGAAAATAATGCAAAACTACTACATGAATTGGCAATGGTTTTCGAGTTGAAGATCGCTCAGCACAGTTTCATACAACTCTTGTGGTAGCAAGTCCTACTAAAGAAAGTCTGGTCGTGGAGGCTGATTGGCCAGGCTATATTAATTTTGAGCCAAAAAGGGGAGAATGGATTTGGCTATGATCCGTTATTTTTTTAGTAGGTGAAACAGGCAAAAACATCTGCAGAATTAACAATGGAAGAAAAGAATGCTCAATCACATCGAGCTCAAGCAGTTCAAAAATTAGTGGAGGTATTTCCAACATGGCAAAACAAACCATCATCGTAATGAGTGATTCTCATGGAGATCGAAAGCTATTGTAGAAGAGATAAAGACCTATTATCTCGGAAAAAGTAGATGCTATTTTTCATAATGGTGATTCTGAGTTGCCAAGTGATGACGAAGTGTGGCAAGGAATTTATGTTGTAGCAGGGAACATGGATTTCTATGGTGGCTATCCAGATCGTTTGGTGACAGATTTAAATGGTACCGTTATTGCAACAAACTCATGGTCACCTTCAGCATATCAATTTTGGTTTTCAAAATTGGATTTAGGGCACAAGAGGTAGATGCAGATATTTGTTTATATGGGCATTTGCATATTCCAGATGCGTGGATGGAAGGAAAAACGCTCTTTTTAAATCGGGGTCGATCAGTCAACCACGAGGTGTTATTAATGAGCGACTTTATGCTAAAGTAGAGATTACTGATGATGCATTCCATGTAGACTACTATACACGTCAACACGACCTATACTCTCGCCTCTCAAAGGAGTTTTCTCGATGATTGCCAAAGAATTTGAAAATTTTCTCTTACAGCAAGAAGACACTTTTTAACACCGGCAGAAAAACTTGGCTGTCTTGATTGACACCCATAATGCAGACCATGCTATTTTTATTACTGAGTCAAATGACATACTCACGAGTACCGGTAGTAACAGATCAGAAAAAGTTTGGGGTACGATTTCGCTAACAGATATCTTATCTTATCAAATGCAGCACGAAATCCCTGATGAAGAGTTTATGACAACTGATATTGTGCATATGGCAAAAAAAGATGACCTAACTGTCGGCCCAGATTTTACATTGACAGAAGTACTACATAAATTAGTAGATGAGTCCTTCTTGCCAGTTGTTGATCAGGAAAATACGTTTCAAAGGAATTATTACGCGCAAATCTATCTTAAAAAGCAGTCAATGCTCTTTTACACAGCTTTGCGAATGAATACGAGATCCATCCAAAATGAAAGAAGAAATAATCACCTTTTTAGAAGGAAAAATTTATCTGACAATTCAAAAACAGCTTATTTTTATGATTTGGAGCAGTTTGTAGATGTGATTCATGCAAAATTACAGATACTAATCTTCGAATTTATCGGGCTTCTATTGCTGACTTCAAACCTTCTGTTCAAAAAGCGAAAAGCTATCTGCTGTCAATCAATTTTTGTATTATTTATACAACAAACGCTTCATTTCAAATTTTTATCGCCTAGAGTTGCCAAAAGTTGGAATTCTGAAAAGAACACGATGCGGAGATTTTTGGACTTATCTAATTTTTATGCTGATACAAATCAATACAACGGTCGTTTGATTGCACTTCTCATTTTGGAAATGGGGCTGTTACCAAGTGAAATTTTGCAGTTAAAAAGTAGCAGATGTAAATCTAGATTTTCAGATTATTCGCATTGAGAAAGCAGGTCAAAAGCGTATTGTCCCTATTCCAGATCAATTGATTGGAGAACTGGGAACAACTCTGGAAGGGACTTATTTGTTAGAAAAATGGGAAAACCTATTCACGGCAATGGGGCTTTCGTCAACTAGAGGCTTTTTGATTGAAAAAAATCAGCTACCTTATCTGCTCAGAGTTTGCGAGAGCAATATATTTTTACGTCAGCGAGAGAAAGGCGTAGAAATATATGAAATTGCGCGCAATTTAGGTTTGAAAACAATGATGACGTTGGAAAAAAATATAGATAATGGACATAAAAATTAAGGATTTTGAAGGCCCATTGGATTTATTACTTCATTTGGTGTCAAGATACCAAATGGATATCTATGATGTGCCGATTACAGAGGTTATTGAGCAGTACTTGGCTTATGTAGCGACCCTTCAAGCTATGAAGTTAGAAGTGACGGGTGAATATATGGTCATGGCGAGTCAGCTCATGTTGATTAAAAAGTCGGAAGCTCTTGCCAAAAGTGGCGGATACCATAGAAACTGAAGAGAATCTGGAGCAAGATTTACTTGCTCAAATCGAAGAATATCGGAAATTCAAATTGTTAGGTGAGAAAATGGCAGAGCAGCATGAAGAACGGGCTCTTTATTATTCCAAACCTAAAAATCGAATTGGTATATGAAAATGCTGAGTTACGTCATGACAAAACAACGATTGATTTGTTTCTGGCTTTTTCAAAGTTGATGACACAAAAAGAGAAGAATTTGCTCAAAACCATACAACCATTGTCAAAGACGAATATAAAATTGAAGACATGATGAATGTAATACGCAATCGCTGCTATTTACAAGAAAAATTGCTCTTCAAGCAATCTTCTCAGAAACAAAAGATATAAATGAAGTCATTACTCTATTTTTAGCAACATTGGAATTGGTAAAAAGTACAAGAAATTCAAGTGGTGCAGGAAGAAAATTTTTGGAATATTTATCTAATGGGAAAAAGAAATGAGTAAATTAGCAGAGATTGAAGCCTTGCTCTTTTGTAGCAGGTGAGGACGGCTTGCGTGTCCGTCAACTAGCAGATCTCCTCTCTATACCGCCTACGGGTGTGATACAGAGTTTGGAGAAATTAGCAGAAAAATATCGAAAAGACGAAGATTCAAGTCTTGCTCTATTAGAGACATCGAATGCTTATAAAATTGTTACCAAACAAGATTTCGCTGACCTTTTGCGGGAATATTCAAAGGCTCCGATCAATCAAAGTTTATCAAGAGCTGCCTTGGAGACTCTATCTATTATTGCTTATAAGCAACCTATTACAAGAATTGAAGTAGATGAGATTCGCGGTGTCAATTCTAGTGGTGCAATCTCTAAGTTACAGATTTTTGATTTGATTCGCGAAAATGGGAAGAAAGAAGTGCTTGGTCGCCCAAATCTTTATGTGACGACTGATTATTTTTTGGATTATATGGGCATCAATAGTCTAGAAGAATTGCCAGTAGTGGAAGAAACAGAGCTAATAACAGAGGAAAGTCAACTATTTGCTGAAAGGATAGAGGATGAGAATCAATAAATATATTGCCCATGCTGGGATTGCTAGTCGTAGAAAAGCAGAAGAATTGATAAAGCAAGGGCTGGTCACTGTAAACGGACAAGTTATTCGTAAATTGGCAACGACGATCAAGTCTGGAGATCGCGTGGAGGTAAATGGTCAGCCAATTTACAATGAAGAAAAAGTGTACTACCTCTTAAATAAGCCACGGGGTGTTATTTCAAGCGTGACAGATGACAAAGGTCGTCAAACAGTAGTTGATTTGTTACCAAATGTCACCAGAACGGATTTATCCAGTAGGGAGGCTTGATTGGGATACGTCAGGTGCCTTAATTTTGACAAATGATGGAGACTTTACAGATGAAATGATTCATCCTCGAAATGAGATTGATAAGGTCTATGTCGCTCGTGTCAAGGGGTAGCTGATAAAGAGGTCCTTCGACCGTTGACAAAAGGTGTAAAAATTGATGGTAAGAAAACCAAACCAGCTGTTGTGAAATTCTGAAAGTAGACCCTGTTAAAAATCGTTCGATTATCCAGTTGACGATTCATGAAGGGCGAAATCATCAAGTAAAAAGATGTTTGAGGGCTGTTGGTTTTGCAAGTAGATAAACTTTCCGCACGCAATTTTGGGCCATCTAAATTTAACTGGCCTTCGTCCGGGTGAAGCTCGCCGTCTCAATAAAAAGAGGTCAGTCAGTTACATAATCTAGCTGTTACAAAGAAAAAAATAATGAAAAAGTCCTTATCGCGCTAATCCGTTTTTATCAAAAATTTATCTCACCAGCTTTTCCACCTTCCTGTCGTTATCACCCAACTTGCTCAAACTACATGATTCAAGCGATAGAAAAGCATGGCATTAAGAGGGGTGTTGATGGGGATTGCACGTATTTTGCGTTTGCCATCCATGGGCGAACGGAGGAGATGATCCTGTACCAGATGATTTTTAGTTTGAGACGCAATCACTCAGAAAATAAAGAAACTCACTAGTCTATTGACTGGCGAGTTTTTATTTGATCTAGTTATCGTTTGGACCAAGTTTGTGGCATAAAGAGCAGAATCATCAGGGTAAATTTCTAAACGTCCAGCAATCATAGCAAGAGAAAGCAGTAATTTGGAAATTGGACCAAAGATTGCAAAAGCTGTCTGTTGTTCCTAACATTGGACCAATGTTGTTGAAACAACTAAGAACAGCACTAACAACTGTCATCAAATTATTATTGTCTAAACTGACGATAAAAGATAAGACAGATGATCATCATTGCATATAGCACAAAGATATTTTAAGATTTTATGCTGTGTGTCTTTGTCAATCACGTTATGATTCACATGCAAGGTCAGTACACGTTTCGGTGAAAAGAGTGGATAGTATTTGATTTTTAGCGATACGAGACTAATATTAAGCAGCGAACAACCTTTAACCCTCGGCTGTAGAACCAGCAGAACCTCCTATACACATGAGAATGAGGAGAATAAATTGAGAAAAGAGTGGCCAAGAGGTAATGTCACCAAGCCCAAAACCGGTTGTGGTGATAATGTTAGATACTTGAAAAAGAGAAACTTCCAAGGTCTGGGAAAGATTTCTGATAAATATGGAAAACATTAGAGACAGATGAATATAGTTGCAGATGTTACAATAATGAGATAAGTTCGCAATTCTTCATCGCAAAAGAATGCTTTAAATTTTCCTCAATAGTAAAAAGTAATGAGAGTTGAAATTCACTCCAAAGATAAGTACTCCAAAACTGACTAGATACGTAATGAGAGAGCTGTTATAGTGAGCAATACCATCATTGTAAACTCGAAAAGCCTCCAGTACCTGCTGTTCCCATCGCAATGATAAAGCTATCAAATAGAGGCATACCTGCTAAGTAATAGATTATCACAAAAATAACGAAAAAGTGCCAAATAGAGTAAATAGAGAATTTTGCCAGTGTCCTTTAATTTAGAACGACTTTACCAAAGACAGGACCAGGACCTCTGCGCGCATCACTTCCAAATGGCTATTTTTATTATTTTCCATGATAGCAAGCAAAGCACGAGACTCCATGCCTCCGATTAAGTGGGTGGAAACTACGCCAAAAGAGTAGAGAATGTGATAAGACAGAGACATCGGTAAGATAGAAGCACCTGTTGTTGTAAAGCCTGAACTGATCTCAAAGAAAGCATCTATGGAGGTGAGGAATTTGTCCTGAAAAAACAAAGGAAGAGCCCTGAAGAAGGACCAAAGTATCAGCATAAAGCGACAATTAAAAACTCCTCTAGCATAGATATGATGATTTTTGGCTTAAAAAGTACTTCCAAAAGTCCGACGATTAAGAGAATGCCGATTAGTAGCACCAATGGAGAGATAATATCATTTGGTTCATGATAGATGAACGCTACAATGAGCGGAACCAGTAGTCAGTCCAGCTTCAATGATTAACAGCTTTGAGAGGAGGAGCGAATCATACTTCTATTCATGGTTTACCTCTCTAACAAATCATAGATTTGTGTGATATTTTTGTATTAGTGTTGTAACGATGATTTGGTCACTCGATTTGAGTTTGATCCTCGCCTGTTGGGAAAAAATAGGCTTTCCGTTTCGGATAATAGCTGCAATTAAGACACCTTTTTAATTTTAAAGTGGAAAGTGCCTTCCAGTCATTTTATTTTCTTCCTTGATTTGAAATTGCAGGGTTTCAAGTAGTCCATTCGCTTCAGTGCATAGCTTTGTAAATCAGAATACTGGGCATTCACACGTCCACGGATCAGTGCATAATCGTATCTCACCGCAATTCTCTTTGGGTGTGACAATGCTTGAAAATTCCTGACTATCTCACGATTTCAAGCAAGCTAGTTCGATTGATTTTTGTGATATTTTTGAACACCCATGCTTTCAAGAACATAGAAGAAATGATATTTTCTTCATCCACCCCAGTCAATGTAGCGACTGCATCAGTAATGTTGAGCACTTTCTTCTAGTAAAAATGTCTTTTGCGGTACCATCTCCTGAACAATATGTAAATGTGGAAATTCTGACTAAACCATTCAGTATGTCTCGAGATTGATTTCAATCACCTTCAGTTTTATTTTGCTATTTTTAGGATATTGAGTAGTAATAAGCAATTTTTCCCAGCTCCAATGAGCATCAGACTTTATGACTTTTGGTCGAACAGAAATTATGGAAAAGAATAACCTCGACTCGGTTTCCAGTGACATAGATAGTATCATTCTGCAAAATGGTGATTTCACCGTCTGGAATGAACAATTGATTATCGCGTTCGATGGCACAAATCAGAACATTTCCAAATTTTTCGGAATTGAGATAAAGTCATCTGGCAGAGGTTGCTATTTTTGTTTGACTTTGAAGGCCCATTAAACTGACACGTCCATTTTGAAAAATGTTCCTAGAAAGTGCGTTAGGAAATTCGATGATATTTGCAATGTACCGGGCTGCTAGTAGCTCAGGATTAACAATGAGCGAAAAACCAAGAATATTTTTCTTTAAAATAAGAATTGGAATATTCTGGGTTACGATGCACGAACAATCATTTCTTTTTAGCTCCCATTTTTAGCTAATACAGCTGAAATCATATTGACTTCATCTTGCTCCGTCATGGCAATGAAAAATGTCACAATGTCCGACATCAGCCTGTTCTAAAGATTTTAAAATTAGCTACGTACCCACAATGACCCATAATATCATAACGTTTTGTAACCCTATTGAGGACAGATTCATTTTGTTTCGATTAGAATCACATCATGATTTTCCGCCACAAGTGAACGGCAGGTGCAGCTCCGACTTTACCGCCACCAACGACAATACTTCATCTTACCCTACCCATTATCATCCTATCCTATCATATCCTTTTACTAAATTTCATCACTTTGAAGAAAGAAAATGTATATTTTTGTTTAAATAAAGGTATTCTGATGAAAACCGAGAAGATAAATTTAAAAATTACCAAATAATTAGGTTTTTATTGACATGTACAAAGAAAGTGATATACCAAAAAGTACCTTCATTGATTTACCTCAAACCTGTTGTGATGTAAGTTAATGATGTCTTAACCACGCTGTCTGCTGAGCTTGACTCCGGGCAGTGTGGCTATTTTTAGTGGGAGTACGAAATCAGGAAACGAAAAATTATGACATGTAAAAACCACATTGTTCTTTTTGAACCCAAATTCCACAGAATACTGGGAATATTGCTCGGACTTGTGCAGCAACGAATTCACCTTCCATCATTTTACCAATGGGATTCCTGATTGATGATCGCAAGATGAAACGAGCGGGTCTGGATTATTGGGACAAGCTGGATATTACTTATTATGATAGTATAGAAGAGTTTACGCAGTACAATGGATGAGCATCTTTATTTGATTTCTAAGTTTGCAGGAAGAGTCTGTACAGAAGAAAATTTTGCAATCGCTGGGAATCACTATTTCATGTTTGGACGTGAAGATAAAGGATTGCCAGAGGCGATGTATGCGTGCTCATTCTAAAAAGCTGCGTATTCCAATGAATGATGAGCATGTCAGAAGTTTGAATTTGTCAAACACAGTTTGTATGATGGTGTCATGAAGCACTACGGCAGCGAAGATTTTTACAGATTAGATCTAGTACATAAATACGAACATGACAAATTAAAGAATGATATCGGAACGATTCAGATAAAGATCAACGCTTGCCCTTGCAGGCTTTTTGTTATGATTAAAAGGGTCTTCAGGGCAGGGTGAAATTCGACCGGCGGTGATTTTACAGTCGTTGATAATCTGTTACTTTTATGAAATGTGATATCTTGATATGAGCTTTGAGTGCAACATACTCTAAAATAAAAAGCTTTGTCAACTAAATAAACTGTTTCAAGTCCGCGAGCATGAGCTGATGTGGTGTAATTCCACAACCGACAGTACAGTCTGGATGAGAAGACGAAAGGCAAGGAGAAATTCCCAAACGGTGACTTTTAAATTTTATTTAAGGAAATTTCTTATACTCATCATAAAGGTTTTTATTGATTGGGATACAGATATTCTTAAGCAGACCTTCCAGCTTCTCAATTTCTTTAATAAAATTGAGAGAACTCTGTTGTAACACATACACGTAAAATGGCTATTAGCCACTTTTCAGCTATCTCATTTTTGCTGATGTTCTTTGATTTTTCCGCTTTTACGGGACCAGTTTTTAAAAGCTAGATTTTTGATATTTTACCCATTTTAATTGGTTTAGTAGTGCTGAGATCTCAAAAGGTGCTTTCAGTATTTTATTGCTTCGTTCAATATTGAAACTGGTGCTGAATAATCAAGGTGTCAATCCTATATTGGCTTGCCAATGAATATCATTGTAGCTAGTTTTCGTCATTGCTTTTGGGCTCATTTGGAAAAAGGAACAGACAACTGTTCGTTTCTTGAGATGCTTCTGTGTTAGGGACACTCGGAGTTGACCTTAGCAATGCTGATTCTCAATTATATTTTACGCTATTCCGCTATATGCAACATTTGCGAATTTTGATATTTCAAAGATTCTTGGTGTGGCAGAGTATTTATTTTGCGATGGTCATTCCATTTAATTTATTAGAAGTGCAGTTTTTGCAATTGCTTTTTGGCTCAGCAACTTGCTTTTTGAAACCAATTTTAATCAAGTATAGAAAAATAAACAAACGTTTTTAACCAAGGGCTCTTTTGCCTTTACTTTTTGTGATTTTAGGATATGTTGTCAAGTTTCATCCTAATTATTTAAAAAAGGCTTTGATCAGTCAATTCAGACAATTTTGCGTAGATTTCCAGATTCTTTGACATTTTTCTTTTCTAATGTGACAAGTCTAATCTACATACCTGTTATTATAATTTGGGTTGTAGTTTTTAGTTGTTATTTTCCTTTATAAAAATGGTGGAGTGAGGCGATTCTTTTGGCTGGCAACCTTGCTTTTGACAGATTTTAGTGGCTCTTTTTGAAAAATGTCTATCAACGTCCTCGTCCTACGATCCAACATTTAGTAGAAGAAGGTGGATTTTCTTTTTCCGAGTGGACATGCCTTGGCTTCGACGTTAGTTGTTGGGACGTTAGTGATTATTGTGAGCCAGCGCGTGAAAAATCGTCATCCTCAGACATTTTGCTGCAAGTGTTACTCATGGTATTCATTCTTACAATCATGACATCTCGCGTTTATCTAGGAGTTCATTATCAACAGATATTTTGGGAAGTCTTTTTCTTGGGTTTAGGGATGTTGCATATTGAATTTCCTTATTATGATAAGTTGCGTTTCCAATGGCGTTTTTAGAAGAAAAACAAAATTAGGTTGTCACAAGGGGAAATGCTGATGAATAAAGTATTGAATGAAAAATTAGTAAACCAAATTTTTATCAGTTGTAGCCTGCATTCCTGTAGGAAAAGTCGCTGCGTATGGGCAAGTGCTAGATTGATTGGGCGAGATGCTCGTTTTAGTTGGTCGCGTCTTATCTCAGGCTGGACTTTTGCCAGGAAATATCCTTGTCATCGTGTGGTTAATCTCCGCAGGACCTTAGCCTCCAGTGTAGGAGACAGAGACATCTCCTTTGGGCCGAAGGATGACTTTTTAAAACAGAATGGCTGTGTAGATTTAAAAACACCAATGGAAGCCAACTATTAATAAAAGTGTGAAGAGAACTCGAACGCGAGTTCTATTTTATTTTAATAGTGGAAATGGAAGTTATGAAACCTTATAATTCTTTGAATACTTATTATCGAAAACTATTTGGAGAGAAGACCTTTAAGAAGTCCCAATTTGCCAGGTTGATTGCCCTAATCGAGACAGACAGTTGCTCATGGCTGCTGCTTTTGTACAGTGTCGAGGATCTGGTGATGCTGTGTAGCACCAGAGGCTCCTATCCATGAGCAATTTTACGAAATTGCCTTCATGCATCAGTGGCCTGAAGTCAAAAATATCAAGTTTATTTTCAAAATTTCACTAATACCCATGATAAGGTGGAAGTCATTTCGTGAACGCTATGAACAGAGCCATCAATGAGCCCGGGGTTGCTGAGTATCAGCATGGAGACCAGACCAGACTGCTTGCTGATGGACAATTGCTTATCTAGCAGAATTATCTGAACGTATGCATGTGACGGTGAGTTGGGCCTACAGACGACTTATGAAACTACTTCGCAATTGATTAACCGCGCATTCTATGAGTTATACGTTGAAACGAGTTCAACCTTACGAGAATATCCAAAATTGAGATTGTCGCCACATTTAATTAATGGTTTGCCTGGTGACCATGAGATGATGATGAAAATGTTCGGCGCTGTGACAGACAGTGATATTCAAGACATCAAGCTATCCATCTTTTGCATTTATTCTTTCTTATACGTATAGCAGCGAGTTATCATGAAGGACGTTTGCAGTTGCTAGCCAAGATGAGGTGTGTTTCTATATCTGCGATCAATTGAAAATCATCCTGAACATATTGTCATTCATCGGATTACAGGTGATGCGCACGAGATATGTTAGGTGGCCTATAGCGAGTCTCAATAGATGGGAAGTGCTAAATGCGATTGAGCAGAAAATGAACCGTCGTGGCAGTGTTCAGGATGTAAGGCAAAGGCAGCGATTTGTATGATTAAGACCATTGCAAATGGCCATGTACCTTTTATCGAAGTCATAACCAAAGAAGATATAGTCATAGATGCTACTATGGAAATGGATGTGATACTCTTTTCTTGGCACAATTAACTAAAAAGGTCTATGCTGATATTCAAAACAAACCTCAGACAAACTACCAAGCGTTTAACGGAAAGCTGAAAGTAGATAATGTTGGTGCTTTTAACTGGTCATGAAAATGCGGTACATTAAGAGCACGAAAGGCAGCTATAATTTAGGCTATCTGCCGTCAGCAGATAAGTCGGTAATTGCAACCCAGCATACAACCATACAAGCGTTAGATTATGTCAGTGTTTAGTAGTTGGTGGGTCAATTGCTGTTATGATTTACTATGGGCATATAGGTGGTGATGTGGGCAGATGCAGTTTTGGATTTTGTTGGTCAGTTACCACAGCAGGAATTTACAGTCGCTCTTTTATAAAACTATTAATCAAATTAATTACCTTTTTGGTGATGATTGAGAAATTAAGGGACAACTGGAGATAATTATGGATAAACACTATCTACATGAAAAGATTAAATAATTTGCATGGCTAGTACCTTGAAGTCGACAATGGAGAAATATTGAGCAAAGCAGTTAAATAATACTATATGAGCAAAAAGATGCTTCGGATTAAGAAAAATTGGTCCATCTCGAGAACGCTGCCAAAAATCATTGAGTGTCGATCGATGTATCGAAAATTGAACAGAAAATTTCAGAGCACTTTGTTTGAAAAATACTGTAAAACAAAAATAAAGGAGGAAAATAGAACTTACTCCTTTATATTATTATCTTCATCTGTTTTGATTATTTCAAATGCAATGAATAAGCTATTTCCCTAGTCTACCCAACACCTCTTGTACAAATTCTTTTAGGAATTGGCTTGAGATTTCTTCTACCGATCGGCAGATTTCATTTGGAAACGGAGATTTTTCTAGCTCTTATCATTGGACCGTTACTGTTTCCAGGAGGCGGAAAGAAAGTGACGTTACTAGTATCTATAGCATTGGCAGATTGTGGTTTATTTAATTTTTCCAGTGATCTTTCTCTCACTTTGAGTCTTGGCTTTTTAGCGCATGTACTTTTGGGCAGTTCTTCCTCTTGCGGCTTGTATCGCAGTTGGGGCCGCTCTGGGGCCTAACTGATTTAGTGGCCTTTGCGTCCTTATCTGAACGCTACCTTTCCAAAACGTGTAGAAAATATTTTTGAAAAGGTGAGGCTTGATTGAATGATGCGAGTGGTCTAGTTGCTTTTCAATTTGCTTTGATGACTTGGATGACAGGGACGTTTTCTGATAAAGCAAAGCAGTTTTTCTCTGTATTTCCATTATTGGTGGCTTTATAGTAGGCAGCTTTACTGCTTTTTGAGACAAGCAGTTACAAAAGTTACTTCATACGGTTCGAGCCTTAGATATTGCGGAGAATTGTTGTTAGAACTAAGTTTACACATTATTGACTTTCTTTTCTAGCAGAAGAAATCCATGTATCAGGAGATTATTGCTGTGGTCGTGGCAGGAATTTTTAAGGCCAGTCGTTTTAAAAGGATTACTTTATTAGAAGCTCAGAGTTAATATCGTGACAGATACGATTTGGCAAACTGTTACATTTATGTTGAACGGGTCTGTCTTTTGTTATTTTGGGAATTGAGTTGGAAACGATAGCTGGAGCCTACTTTTTGAAAGAATCCTGTATGATGATAATTTCTGGCTTCTTCTGACAATTCTTTTGTTAACGATTGTGTTGTTTGCCATTCGTTTTTAATGATTTCCAGCTTTTATGAGAAGTCTGCGGTTGAAAAAGAATGTCAAATTATTGGAGGGGCACATGGCACTCTTGACTTTTCAGGTGTGAAAGACGGTGTCTATTGCGACGATTCTCTTGATTCAACAGCTTTAGAGATATCACTTTTACTTTTTGGTGGCTGGAGTTCGTTACTTAGTTTTTGACAGGACTTGTAGTATTGCCTCGGTTGTCAGAAAACAAAGAATCATCAGACTACCTCATGCAGATTGCTATTTTAAATGATGTTGTCCAAGAATTGGAAAAAGAGTTGAAACACACTAAAGTTAAGGCTCCTCTTTATGCAGCTATTGATAATTATCATGGACGGATTGAGCATCTTATTTTAGAGCAAGAAGGAAAATCTGTTCAAAAGGACTTAACAAGTTGCAGTGCTTGATGTTAAGTATCGAAAGCGATGGTCTAGAACACACACACGAAGATATTGGCAATCGTGCCTACTCCATTTATCAGCGCTATTTATGGATGTATGGACAAAGAATCAATCGAAATCTCGCTTGCGCTTAAACTATTATGATTGTTTTCTTTTCGAATTGTTCGCTTCCTACTTCATGAGGTATTTACGCTGGGTTCTACTTTTCGTAATGGGTTCAATCAAGATAGAATAAATCCTAGTAAAACTGAAAAAGAAGAAATTGCCGAGCTGTATTTAGCCAATACGAAGTGATTAGTAGTAGTTTAGAAAGAACTGAAGGGTGTTTATAATACTGCACTCATCAATTTCTTACAAGAATTCCTGCATTCGTGAGACAGCGATTATTGAAAAGTGGTGCTGTGTGAAGCGGGTTATTACGCGTATCAAACCGAATAATATCAAGGAAATGCTGCGGGTACTGTCGGGAACGGAAGATTATGAGTATGAACACGCTCATCTCAGCAGAGTTATGCCAAAATATCTTCGTCAAAATGTTAATAATTTGAAAACTATTCTTTAGAAAAACTGCTAATACGTTACCATACGACCTGATGGATTATGTTAAACATAATAAAACAGGACGGAGGAGTACTTTGGTGCGAATTCCCTCCTTTTTGAATATAAGCCCTGCTGAGGGCCTATTTGGTTGGAATGGATATTTCAATAAGAATTTGTTGAATAAGTGTCTTAATTCGAGGATGCATCAATCGATTTTTGTATTAACCTTTTCGTTTCAGAAAAATTCTCAATTTTCAACTTCTTCATACGAATGGCACGGTGTTTTATTTCAAATCAAATTTCATAATGAAGAGGGCTTGCGTGAAAGACGACGTCTGTATTTCCGGCGGGAGTCTCAACTGAGTGTAGCATCTGTACTCTGGTGACTGACTTTGGCACAAGGCGTGCATGGCTGTTTGTCATGTTAATAAAGCTTCATCCCACTTCCTCCTATATTCTATCCCTATTGTAGCACTTTTCCATAAAATGTGAACAATTTCTCAGACATAGCTCTTTTCCACATTTCAATTCCCCATTTATAGGCTTCCACGTTTTAGTTTGAAATAGCTTCTTCGATTGAAACCAAAGCAGGCTGATTAAAATCCTCTAACAGTGCTTGTAATTTCTCATATGCTTACTTCATAAATGTGACGGGGTTATAAAAATAAGTGTCAGTGGATGACAGAAATAGAAATCTTCGTCTGCTTGTCGTAATATTGACCAATATGAGCAGTAAAACCAAGCTCTTCAATCAGTTCACGTTTTAAAAGGCGAGTCAAGTGATCTTCGCCTTGCTCAATCTCGCCTCCTGGTAGAACCAAGCACCGTTTGGAGCCTGGACTAAAAATTATATCTTTTCGTCTGGAATAACTGCGTAACACCATAGCGATTCACATATTGAATGCCTTCTTGTCTTTCTCCAAAGTTGCGACTGTCATATTTGTTCCTCTTTTGTAACTAGTTTACTATTATCATAAAAGGATGAAGTGGTTTACTGTCAAAGGTTTAATAAGATTTCGTTTTGTTCAGTCACTTGTTATTAAAACAAGACTAAGATTTGGCAAGTTATAGTGGTATAATTATAGAGAGGTGAAAACATGACTCAAGAAGATTACTAGGTATCATTTATTATCTACTGAGATGGGCATGCTACAACACCAGCATTGGCTGAGAGTTTGAGGTGTCAGATTCGTACTTTATCATGATGTAGATCGGTTAAGCAGTGCTGTAGGTATCCCTATTTATTGTAATCCGGGGAAAAGGCGGTGGCATGACTGGATTCATTTGTACTGGATAAAAAGTTTACTATCGGCTCAGGAGCAAGAAAATTGCTCTTATCTGTACAAGGCTTACAAACTTTACGAGAAGAAAATCAAGTATTAGAAAAGCTGCAGGCTTTGTTTCAAATTAAAACGGATAACTGGCTACAAATTGATTTTACAGATTGGCGTGGACAAAAATACCATCAAGAAACGTTCGAGCAGATTAAGAGAGGAATCTTTCAGAGGCAGCTTCTTCAGTTTGACTACTTGAATCAACAGGGTGAAGAGATGAGCAGATGGGTTGAACCTATGCAATTGATTTTTAAAAGTCAAGATTGGTATTTATATGGATTTTGTCGGAGAAAACAGGATTTTCGGTTATTCAAACTAAGTCGAATCAATCACTGCCAGCTATCACCTGAAATATTTGACCGAGAGTTAAGACAAGCTGACTTTCAGTAAAGAAAACCAACAGGAAACAATTCGGCTACAATTGAAAATTTGAAAAACATCAAGCTTTTTCGTGTCTATGAAGAATTTTTCTGGTTTGATTTCGACAGATGTGGTAGGAAATTTACTTAGAAGCAGAATTTCCGAATCATGACGAATCTTTATGTATCTTTTTATCCTTTTCTGGATGGAGTGGAAGTGTTAGAACCGCCTGAAGTGCGACAGAAAAGTGTAGCATTAAACGAGAATTTTCCCAAAAAATATAAAGGGATTGACCGAAAGCTGACAAGTTTACTTTGTTATGATTATGATAGAAAAACAGAAAAGATGTAAACAAATGAAATATGAATGGAGAAAAGGCTGAAAAAGCTATATATGGTGTGAAGAAACGCAAGTCCGACGCTAGTGACGGTTCCTGACCAGACTTTCATTATGATTGACGGAAAGGCAATCCAAAATAGCTCTGATTTCTCTGAGCTGAGTTTCGGCTCTGTACTCTCTTGCTTATGCAGTCAGATCGGATTATAAAATCCAATCAGAGCTAGGTGACAGATTTTGAGTCTATCCGCTGGAAGGTTTGGCGGCAAAAAGAAGCAGAAGTTTAGTAAAAGATGACTTGGTTTATACCATTATGATTGCACAGCCGGAGTTTATCATCGAGAGAAATGGTTGAAAAAGCTCTTGCAAAAGTAAAAGTGAAAAAACCAAATTTACACTATGATGAAATTCGCTTTGAACGAGATGGATGAAGGAAATAGTATTGCAATGCTTCATGTAGGACCTTTTGACGATGAACCTGCAAACTTTTGCGAAAATGGATGCTTTCTGTCAAGAAAAATGGGTTAAAAACGTTGCATGAATTACCATCGTGAAATATGTTTGAACAACAAAAATCGAACAACTCCACAAAAAGCTGAAGACAATTTTTGAGATACAGGGTTCAGTAACTAGAAATCACTCCTTGAGAAACTTCTAGGGTGATTTTCAATACCTAATTAGCATTGTTATCTATTGTTGTCTGAGCTTTCTGATAGTTATTCTCAGAGTTTTTAGCTGGTTTGATGACAATCTTACCATTACTTGTCATGATAGCTTTGAGCTCTTTGTCGCTTGGATGTTCAAGATAGTGTCAGTGATAGCATCCTCAATGTGATCTTGGATTGTCCGACAAGTGGACGAGCTCCATTTTCGGATCGTAACCAAGATTAACTAATTTTTCTGACTTTATCTGTTACATCTAGGTAAAATGTCATTCGTGGCAAACCATTTCATTGACATCTTTAAAGCATCAAATCTACATTTGTGGGAGATTTTCCTTGCTAAGAGTTTGAACTCAATATTTACCATCAAAACGGTTCATAAATTCTGGACTGAAGAAGTTTCCTAATTCACCGATAACAGAATTGGTTCGTCCTTCACGCGCTGCACCGAATCCGACGTTTGGCTTCAACTTTACCAGTACCGGCGTTGGAAGTCATAATGATAATCGTATCTTTGAAACTGACTGTCCGACCTTGTCCATCTGTCAGACGTCCGTCATCAGTACTTGCAGAACATAGTACTGACATCTGGGTGAGCTTTTTCTATTTCATCAAGTAAAATGAGAGAATAAGGATTACGACGTACGCGTTCTGTTAGGTGCCCAGCCTCTTCGTGCCCAACGTAACCTGGAGGCGCTCCGACAGATTTTGCTACATATGTTTTTCCATATACTCACTCATATCAAAAAGCGAATCATGCTGTCAGCTGGACCAAGAGCTCAATCGCTAGTTTGTTTAGAAAGTTCTGTTTTGCCGACACCGGTTGGCCCCAACAAAAAGGAAAGAACCAGTTGGTCGGTTTGGTGTACCTGGTCAACTCGATTACGGCGAATAAGCTGTGCGAATTTTATCAACAGCATCATCTTGACCAATGACGCATGGTTTTCAAATCATCAGCCAGACTAATCAATTGTGATTGTTCCTTTTCTTTCAAGTCGCCAACTGGAATATTGGTCTTTTTGCTCAATGATATGTTCAATGGTTTTTCACTGATAGAGGCGTATCTTGATCAGCCATTTTATTTTGCATTCTTTGTATTTGGCAGTTGGTCACGAAATAAGCAGGCTTTCAAAATCTTCATCACGGTAGCGTGCCTTGAGATTTTCAGCTACCAATCGTTGATCAATGACTTTTGGATCGACAAAAGTTAAGTGATCAGATTCATCTTCAGAGCCTGCTTCATCTAGCAAGTCAATGGCCTTATCAGGCAGAAGCGATCTTGGATATACCGAGTTGGACAAGACATGCTGCTTCAATGGCATCGTCGAGTGTGTTTGACGTGGTGATAGTCTTCGTATTTCTTTTTGAGACTACCTTTGAGGATAGTGATCGTTTCTTCAACTGTTGGTTCATCAACTTTACAGGGCTGCATACGGCGTTTCCCAGTGCAGCATCTTTTTCGATAATCCGGTATTCATTGAAGGTTGTAAGCTCAACTAATTGGAGTTCACCGCGAGCAAGTGCTGGTTTAGAATGTTTCCAGCATCCATATTTCCATCACCACGGAACCAGCTCCAACAATTTCGTGAATTTCATCAATGAGATAATATCACATCCTGACGAGACGAATTTCGTTCATGAGTTTTTGCATTCGTTCTTCAAATTGACCACGGATACCAGTTCGCCCTGAACCAAACTAACGACATCTAAGCGGATAACTTTTGCCTTGGGTTTATGTGGCACATCACCGTCTACAATTTTTCTAGAGCCAAGCCTTCGACAACTGCTGTTTTACCGACATCGGGCTCTCCGATGAGGACAGGGTTGTTCTTCGTTCTGATTAAGGATTTCAATAACAGAACAATTTCCTCATCGCTGACCAATCACGGGGTCAATTTCACCACGCCGAGCAAATTCAGTTACATTGATACCGAATTCTTCTAGGAGACCTTTAGGTTGCTGTGGTGCTTGTTGGCGTGTACTATTGCCTTGATTGGAGCCATAGCCTCCATTGCCATATCCACCACCTGATTGAGTAGGAGGGTCTGCGGTTCATGATGATTTTGAAAATTCCTATATTGCTAAAAGAAAATCATCAAATGGGTCCTGAGTTGTTTTGATTATTCATATTGGTCATGCCACGAAAATAAGGCATTGTTTGGATCCGTTTTTCATGATTTGATAACAATTTTGACAGAGGTCAACTATGATGTTGTTCCATTAACATTTGTGTAAAGATGAATGGTAGATTCATTTTATTTTACAGTTTTGACAAAGCATACGCTACCTCTTTCTTTGAAAAAGATTTACTTGGCGAAGATCAATTGGTCAATTATAGTCAAACTTCTTGGTTTCATTATAGCAGTATTCTAAAAACATTGCAAGGATAAAGTGTTAAAAGAGAAGTTTATATTTGAGCGTTTTCATTTTTGTGTTAAATTTTACCAAAAATGGGTCTTTTTGCTGGTATTTCATCTTTCATTTGTGGTAAAAATAGTAACGTATAAATGAATAGGAGAAGGAAAATGGAATCACATTTAGTAAAATTATCAATCGTTTAGATGCTATGACAAAGATGGTGGCAATCTGAAGCGTAATTTTGAACGTGACTGAGTTGTTGTAGCAGAAGTAGCTTATAGTTATGATGAAGAAAATGAAATCAGTTTTTCACTTTGCGAGATGTTGCAGCGCGTGAAAACATATACGTTTGATAGCATTGATTTGATTGCGGTGAAATCTATGAATTGTTGTATTAAGTTTGTAAGTCTCTAATAAGAATATCCTCTAAGTATCACTTAGATGTGAACTGTATCCCAAAGTCAGACACAAAAATCTAGCTTTTGGGGTCGGTGCAATATTGTCAAGTTGTTTCCTGTTCATTCAGAAAGCAGAGGAGGAATTTAACATGGTAAGGCCGACTAGCAGACTGAGTTGATTAGTGCAGCGACACAGCAATATCAGCTACAGTCATTGATTTCTCAATTAACAGAAGAAGGTTGAGATACCCATTTGATTTTCAAAAAGATGAGAAACGGAAAGAGCTCATTGGAAGAGAGATAAAATCTCTAGAGATGTTCTCATTCATCTTTATGAGTGTAGCAATTACTTCTCAATTGGGTGTATTCTAATCAAAAATGGTGTAGAAAAGTCATTTTTACCACTAGCTTATAATTGGAAAAAACTATGGTGAGCTGAATGTGGCATTCTGGCAGAAGCATCAACAGACTTCGTTAGAAGAAGCAACTAAAATGCTTCATCAATCTCAGAAAAACGTGCTGGTTTTAGCTGAAAATTTTACGGATGAAGAGTTGTTTTCAAAGGGCATCTATAAATGGGTTGGAGGGGTACCCTCGACTCCTACTTTATTAGTAGCACATCAAGTCATTATGACTGGGCTATGAAGAAGTTGAAAGCACATCGAAAGAACTGTAAAAGTCAGTAAAACAATCAGTAGAGTTGGTAGCAAAAAGACAAACAACATACAATGGCTAGAAGAGCAAATCAAAGAACTACATCATTCTTTGATATGTCAAGACAGAATCAGGTTATTCCGTTCGAAGGTTGGCAAGTAACTTGATCAAAGTAAGGTAGTGGGGCAGAACGAAAAATTGAATATATTTAGTTTCGCTCTCTTGTAGGGACTCCAGGTTACTCAAGAGACCAGGAGACGTTGAGGTGGTGAATAAAGAAAACAGAAGTGTTTATCAAAAGAAATTTGTTGGAGCCTAAAAGACGAACAAAATTGTGACTTGCTCACTGAAGTTCTGTTTGCAACCTAAAAGCAGTGCTTTGAGCATTAGCTACCGTGTCAAAGGCTTTCGACCATAATAAAAATGGGGCTGAGATCTTTTTCTCAGCCTCTTTATATCAGAATAGTTTCTGTGTTCTCACCCCGCTATTATCACCCATTAGTAGAGTCTTTTGGTTTGCTTACTAGAGGTGTGACTGAAAGCAATGAGGACGGAAACGATGACAATAGCAGAGTCAAAGATGACCACCTTGGTCATATCATCAGGAGAGTACATGTACATTGAGGCTAGTGAGGGTCTTGTTAAAGCCATCACTTCAGCCCGCCTCCAAGATTGGCGCTCTTCACCTTCTCGAGCTAGTTTTTCAGCAATACCACTGGTAACCTGTTTTTAAAATGCTATTTCCCATCACCTTGCTGACAGCACTACCTGCAAAGTAAGCACAATGAGCTAAATATGCTTACAAAGAGAACTTCTGTGACGTAAGATTGGAAGAAAATCTTTGTTTTGCTGATTCCCATTGAAAGCATGATTCCCATTTCTCTTTTCTGACCATTGATCCATAAGAACAAGACTAGCGTAAGAACAATCGCTCCAAGAATTAGAGTTCCGATTAGAGGGTTTCCAGTAACGCCGTAAATACCGTTAATAGAAGATTGAAGTGCTGGGGAAGTTGCTTGTGCTCTTAACAAGGGTGTAGGCTTCCCAATCAATAGATGATATTTCTTTTGCTTTCGCCATCACTTTATCAATATCTTGGCTACCATTTACAAAAAAGTAGCATCTTGATAAATAGCGTTTTTATCTGTTGAACCTTGTAAAGTTTTAGTCGTTTCAAATCTGTGATAAAGGTATTTTCATACAATTCTTGAGGGACTAGAAACGCCTCCTTTATTTTTCCGTCAAAAATTCCGATAACTGTCACTTTAGTAGTTTTATTAGCTTTGCGAACGTTATCATAGTCATAAGTATTCGATTTTATATTAATCATATCCCCGACTTTAAGTTTGTTCTTTCTGCAAAATCTTTGTGAATTAAAGCAACATTTTTGTCATTTTTGTTGATATGTCTACCTTCAACTAGTTTGAAGGTTTCTGCATTAAATTTATCATCTTTCAGATGAATCGTTGATACCTGTTGCCATAATGGCACGGCCGAATTTTTGTTTTCGATCTTCGCTTTCAAAGTCGGTTTCTCAGATTCAACCAATTGGTGATCAATTAGGTCAGCGACAACATTCATTCGTTTGATGTAGCCAGAGATACCTTTAACTTTTTCCACAGCTTCGATATCTTCGCCTTTAAGATTTCACTGCTCCGCGAGTGCCTTGGTTCACTTCGCGGTTAATCTCGATGAGAAACTGCTAGTGATATTTTTGAAAGTCTCTTTTGAAGCAGCATCTGTTGCATTTTTAACATAATACTGCCAAGTGTTAAAAGTAGAGATGGCTAACAGGATTAAAAAGATAATCAGTAGTTTTTATTTTTGCGCCATACATAGGCAAGGGCGTTCTTTATCGTTAACATATAATTTCTTCTCCTTGGAGGTCTTATTTATAATTCTTAGTGACTTCGACTAAGTTCTTATTGCTTAACTCTAAGACGACGTCCGCTTTATTAGCTAACTCTTTGCTGTGTGTTACAACAATCACACATTTATTTTTTTGTTTAGCTGATTTAATTAGGACTTCAATGATGTCCATGGCAGTACCTTCATCTAAGTTCCCAGTTGGTTCATCTGCTAAGATAATTGGTGCTGTAGATGCAAGAGCGCGATGCAATAGCAACCCGTTGCTGCTGGCCCTACCTGATAATCGTAATACGTTACGATGGATTTCTTTTTCGTTGAGTCCAAAGTTGTAGTAAGCTATCTTTACTTGCTTGAGAATTTACGAGTCGAACATTCTCCATCGGAGTTAAGTAATCGATTAAATTATAATTTTGGAAAACCAGAGAGATTTGTTTCCGTCTGTGATGGTTATAGCCTTTTTGAGCGATGTCTTGATCTTCAAAGAGGATTTTTCCTTTTGTAGGAGTATCAAGTCCTGCAAGAAGGAGAGCTAAGGTTGATTTTCCTGCACCAGATTTCCCTATAATAGCATAAAATTTTCCTTCTTCAAATGAAGCTGTGATCTGATTCAATACATTTTTCTTGTAGGCTATTGTATTGGTAACTAACTGAATCCATTTTAAAGATTGTCATGTTTTGTCTCCTTAACTTATATCGGTTAAAAATATCTTTTGGTTTTTATGTGAGGATAATAGAAGATGAACCTACTACTGCAAGTAAAAATAATGATGAGCAGTATTCCATAAGTCATCAGAATAGTGAGGTATGTAACTGCGGAACGATATTTTCAAAAAAATAGCGGATGAGCTATCTTGTTGTTGACCGCCTTTTTATAAACCCTTTGAATGCCATGAGTGGAAATATAAGAGCCACTAATAGAAGCTAGTGCCATACTAAATACTGATATGATAACCAGTTCCAGTATGAGATTGAGAGATAATCATCGCTTTTGAAATACCGAGAGATAATAGTACTCGATTTCATAAATCCTTTCTCTCAACCAGAACATGAGAATCAAGGAAAGAACGATGATACTCAATAATGATACTGAAAGTTAAAACATTAATAATCTGTTTGAACACTGGTAACAGAAGAAAGAAACTGCTTCAAAAAGCCTTAGAGTTTTTAACAAGATCAGTTTTGCTTCCAATCAATTTTTGACTTTTGATTGTATTAATGACTTTATCAATTTGATTTGGATTTGATACGAAATAAACGGCTGCAGATAATTTATAATCAGCTGGTTTGTAGCCTGTAAGTGTTAGCTCGATTCATAGTCCATATAGACAGTATTTTCTGTCGCATCTGAGCTTAAACCTGTTTGTTTCTCTTCTCCAGAGAAGATACCAGCAATTTCAAACTCTACTTCATGGAGTTGTTTAGCATCCTCATCCTTTAAGGGAAGCTCCCTTTAGTTTTGAGATTTATCTCCAACCTTTAAATGGTTCTTTTTAGCTAATTTTTCATGGATGAGAATCTTGGATTTATCACCTTTACACGATTGGCTTTCCTTGTTCAAGTTTGAAAGACACCACTTGCAAAGGTTGTTTCTAGAGTAGAATCACTTGTTCCTAATGCAGCAACCAGATTGTTGAGGACAGGGTTTTTGATTGTCTCTTGTGACACCTGTCTTAACAACAGTTTTTATCTGTCAAACTTGCTAAAAGCATCGTATTTGAAGTTGAATTTTGAAATTTCTTTTATTCTCAAGTAATTTTTCTGCTGTTTTTAGTGAAAGTGGTCGTTCAAGTGTTTTTACTAGTTATGGTAAAAGCCGGTATTAGATGCGTCATAGATTTTCTTTTCGATATTATTAGTTGTTCCCCATAATGGAAAAACTCTACTAGTTAAGAGCAGTTGAAATGAGGTAAGTATCAGAAATACAAGAAGAGTTTTAACTCTTTTTCTACTGATGTAATTCAAAGCCTGTTTGGCTATTGCATAATTTTTCTTCCTTCTATATATTTTTAAAACTAAATCGGTACCGTGTTCTATGTTAAAGCAGTTACCTTAAAAATAGTTTTAAGGTTTAAGGTAATTTTAAGTTTTTGGCTGATTTTTCTGTTTTTCTGTAAATTTTTATAAAATATTAAAAGCTGAAAGAAGGAAGGAATTCTACGATCGTTTTGATTGATAACGTTTTATAAGAAAAAGCAGTCATGTTATATGTTATAATAGAATGAAGAAATTAGAAATGAGATGGGTATGACAAAGATAATTGATGGCAAGGCTTTTGGCAGAAAAATTACAAACACAGTTAGCAGAAAAAGGTTAGAAAATTAAAAGACGAAACAGGAACGATTCCAGGTCTTGTAGTGATTTTAGTGGGAAATAATCCAGCCAGTCAGATTTATGTACAGAATAAAGAGCGTTCAGCTTTGGCGAGTGGGGCTTTCATAGTGAAGTGGTACGTTTGCCAGAAACGACTAGCCAAGAAGATTACTTGCTTTACGATGGGACGATACAATCAAGACTCAGCTTGGCATGGTATTTTTAGTCAGTTGCCTCTTCCAAAACATATTGATGAAGAAGCGGTGCTGTTAGCGATTGATCCCGATAAAGATGTGGATGGCTTTCATCCGATGAATATGGGGCGACTCTGGAGTGGTCATCCTGTTATGATCCCTTCAACACCTGCTGGTATTATGGAAATGTTTCATGAGTATGGTGTTGACTTAGAAGGCAAACGTGCGGTGGTCATTGGACGAAGTAATATTGTGGGTAAAGCCGATGGCACAGCTTTTTGCTTGCTAAAAATGCAACAGTAACCCTGACGCATTCACGAACACATCATTTATCAGAGATCACAAAAAGCTGATATTTTGGTCGTCGCCATTGGTCGTGGTCACTTTGTGACGAAAGATTTTGTTAAAGAAGGTGCAGTCGTGATTGATGTGGGGATGAACCGTGATCAGAATGGTAAATTGATTGGCGATGTAGTTTGATGAAGTATCAGAAATCGCTAGCCTCATTACTCCTGTGCCAAGGGCGTTGGGTCCCATGACCATTACTATGCTCATGGAACAGACATATAGAGCCTGCAAACGGAGTTTAAAGAAATAGAATGCGACATGTCTTCGATTTTGGAGACATGTCTATTTCGTTATGGTAAAATAAAGATAAACAAGGGTGTCACTTCTATACTGGCATAAGTGGAAGGGAGCAAACATGAAAGTGGTAGACTATACATTATTGAAAAAGGTTATTCAGCCACGTGCGCTGAATGGTCATCAGGGAGAGTATGGTCGTCTGTTATTGATTGGCGGTACTTATCCGTTTTGGTGGCGCAATAATAGTAAGCAGCAATGGCTGCGATCTATAGATGGAGCTGGCTTGGTCACAGTGGCAACAGATAAGGAGAAAATATCCATCGCTGCATGCACAATTACCTGAGGCAATGGCTTTTGATATTCGGGACGAGAAATTATTGAAAGAACAGGTACAAAAGGCAGATGTGCTATTGATTGGTCCAGGTTTGGCTGAAAATCCTCTTGAAAAAGCTACTTTACAGTTGGTAATAAATCTTGTTAGTGAATGTCAAGTTTTTATCATGGATGGTGGAGCCATTTCTTTTTGTAGCAAAGAAGTTTGCCATTTCCAAAGCACATACGATTTTTACACCACATCAAAAAGAATGAGGAACGGTTGAGTGGATTAAAGCTAACAGAGCAGACACTCGAAAAAGTCAAGAAGCAGTTAATGCTTTTCCTGTTAAAACTATCGTTGTTCAAAAAGCATGGAACGACTATTTTTCAAAGTGGAAATCGGAACTGTTTTCAACTGTCCATTGGAGGTCCGTATCAAAGCAACAGGTGGTATGGGAGCACACTTTGCAGGTATGATTGCGAGCTTTACAGGACAATTTAAAACGAGGCTCTCTACTAGATCGTGTAACTGCCGCTGTCTATCTTCATTCGGCGATTGCAGAGGAGTTGAGCAAAAATCTTATGTGGTCTTGCCAACAGAAATTAGTAAAGCGATTCCTAAGTGGATGAAGAGATGGTGTTAGTGTTTATGAATTCTGTCAATGATTTTTTATGAGATAGTTTGGTATAATAAACATTACAAATGAAGAAGAACTATAGGGGAAGAAAGGAGAAAATGGCTGAGTATTTATCTGTATCGACCTTGACTAAATATTTAAAGTTAAAGTTTGATAAAGATCCTTATTTAGAGCGGGTTTATTTGACAGGAGAAGTTTCCAATTTTCGCAAACGTCCGAATCATCAGTATTTCTCTCAAAGATGAAAAGGCTGTTATTCAGGCAACAATCTGGAGCGGAGGTTTACAAAAAGCTAGGTTTTGACTTGGAAGAAGGCATGAAAATCAATGTTGTCGGCCGGATTCAGCTTTTATGAGCCAAGTGGCTCCTACTCTATTATCATTGAAAAAGCGGATCCCGATGGTGTAGGGGGCTTTAGCAATTCAGTTTGAGCAGCTAAAAAAACGATTAGGGGAAGAAGGCTGTTTGAGACTCGATTTAAACAAACCTTACCACGATTTCCTAAGAAAATTGGGGTAGTGACTAGTCCTAGTGGTGCAGTGATTCGTGATATTATTACAACTGTTAGCCGTCGTTTTCAGGAGTAGATTATTCTTTTATCCAACCAAAGTACAGGGAGAAGGAGCTGCTACTCAGGTGGCAGATAGTATCCGTCGTGCTAATACGCGAAGGATTTAGATGTCCTTATCATCGGCCGAGGTGGTGGGTCAATTGAAGATCTTTGGTCATTTAATGAAGAAATTGTTGTCCGTGCCATTTTTGAATCTCAAATTCCAATCATTTCAAGTGTAGGGCATGAAACAGATACGACTTTGGCAGATTTTGTTGCGAGATAGACGCGCCGCAACGCCAACTGCCGCTGCAGAGACTAGCAACGCCTGTAACAAAATTGGATCTCTTAGCGCACATACAGCAGCAACAAAATCGTTTGGCTACTGCTACATCTAATCGTCTTACCTATAATCGTGAGCGATGGGGTAAGTTGAGCCAGTCTGTCATTTTTCGTCAACCGGAACGATTATATGATGGCTATCTTCAAAAAATTAGATCAATTAAATTTTGCGACTCAAACAACAAATTCGCGAATATTATAGTGAAGGGATGCAGCAAGCAAGGTTGTTAGAACATCGTTTGGAGGCTTTATCTCCCTTAAGCATGGTTCAGACTTATCAAGAACGTGCAGTCCAGTTGGAACGCCTTTTACGTAGCAATACGGCAGTGATTTATGATTACAAGGTAGCAGAAGTCAAGCGATTTATCTGATGCATTGCTTATGTTGGATACCAGTCGAATTGTGGCTCGTGGCTATGCGATTGTTCAAAAAGACGACAAGGTGGTGTCAGGGTGCCAAAGATATGAGAAACAGGTGACAAGGTCAGTGTGGTTATGCGTGATGGTCATCTGGAGTTGAGGGTAAAAAATGTCAAAGAAAAGAAATTTGAAAGAAAATTTAGCTGATTTAGAAGTCATTGTGCAAAGTTAGAAAAACGGAGATGTCCCTTTGGAAGAAGCGATTTCGGAGTTTCAAAAAGGAATGCAACTTTCAAAAAGAACTTCAAGCAACCTTAGATAAGGCAGAAAAACACTAGTCAAGGTTATGCAGGCTGACGGCACAGAAACGGAAGTGGAATGAAACAAGACGAAAAATTGGTTAGAATTGGACGGACTATTGAGAATTTTATGTTCAAAAAGATGGTATCGGCTGATTTGATTGAAGCGATTCTTTACTCGATCAATGCAGGTGTGAAAGCGGATTCGCCCTCTGCTGCTTTTAAATTGTTAGAAGGTATGGGTTTTGGAATTGACAGAGGCCCATTTTTCAGGTGGCTGCAGCGCTGAGATGATTCATACTGGAAGTTTGATTCATGACGATTTACCAGCTATGGATGATGATGATTATCGTCGTGGCCGTTTAACCAGCCACAAAAATTTGGAGAGGATATGGCTATTTTAGCAGGGGTTCGCTCTTTTTGGATTCTTATGCCTTAGTAGCTAGAAGCGGCATTACCTAGTCAGATTAGGGCAAACTAATTGCAGAATTATCTCAAGCTGCTGGAACCTTTGGCATGGTTGGAGGTCAAGTTCTTGATATGCAAGGAGAAGGTCGTGACGTTAGTTTGGAAGAGTTACAGGTTATTCATGCTAACAAAAACTGGTAAGCTCCTGACCCTATCCTTTTATTGCAGCTGGTTTGATTGCTGAACTAGCAAGAACGCAGCAAGAAAAAAATTAAGAAAAACGGGTCAATTACTTGGACTAGCTTTTTCAGGTGCGAGATGATATTCTAGATGAGACAGCTAGTTTTGAGGACTTGGGAAGACACCACAAAAGATATAGCAGCAGGGAAGGCCACTTATCCAGCTATCTTGGGCTTGGATGGTGCTAAGCATTTCTTTGAAGAACAGTTGAGCGCAGCTGAGAGTTTTATTAGCAGAAGTAGAAATGGACATGATTTTTCAGGGTATGCTATCAGAAAAATAATAGAAGTTTGAGGCTGAATGACGAAAGGAAAGAGTAGATGTTCTAGCTTATAAGCAAGGTTTGTTTGAAACAGAGAACAAGCTAAACGAGGGGTCATGGCAGGTTTAGTTATTTGCCGTTGCCAATGGTCAACGTTTTGATAAACCTGGTGAAAATTGATGAAAGTATGGAGTTGAAACTCAAGGGAAAGCTCAAATATGCAGTCGTGGTGGTTTAAAATTAGAAAAAGCTTTGCAGGTGTTTGACATTTCAGTTGAGAGCAGGTCACGTTGGACATGGAGCCTCGACAGGGTGGCTTTACGGATGTTATGCTGCAAAATGGTGCACAGCAAGTCTACGCAGTAGATGTCGGCACGAATCAGCTGGCATGGAAACTCCGTCAAGATGAGCGAGTGGTCAGCGGAGCAATTTAACTTTCGTTATGCTGAAGCAGCTGATTTTGAGAAGATACCTAGGTTTTGCCTCCATTGATGTCAGTTTTATCTCGCTTCATCTCATTCTACCAGCTTTGCATAAGATTTTGGCTAAAAATGGAGAGTTGTGGCACTCATTGAAAAGCCGCAGTTTGAGGCCGGTAGAGAGCAAATTGGCAAGAATGGAATTATAAAAAGATAAAAAGTGCATCAAGCAGTTTTTAGAAAAAGTAACGGACTTTATGGTTGAAGCGGATTCTCTGTCAAGGTCTGGATTTCTCCCTATTCCAAGGTGGACATGGAGATGTGGAATTTCTGGCCTATTTAGAAAAAGTTTCACCCTCGAAAACCTCAGTAAAGCCGATGATTACAACTGTCGTGGAAACAGCACATAAGGAATTTAAGGGATGAATAGAAAAGATTAGAAAAAAATTAGACATTTTTGTGTCGGACTATGAAGTTGGAACACAGAAGCCATTGTAGAATATCTGGAAACAATCAGGAGATCACAGCAACACAGGCAACCATTTCACGAGGACATTAAAGAGTTGGGAGTGTCAAAATTCGACAGAAGAATAACACCTATATCTATGAATTACCAAAATCAGCTAGTACAAGCTTAAAATTAGTGGATAACAATATTTTAGACTTTGAGTTGTTAGAAATATGATCAACCTTCGCCTTGTCCCTGGAAGCACTAGCTTTGTGAAGCGACAAATTGTAGAAGATTTTTCTGATGACATTTTTAGTATTTTAGCGGATGATGACACAATCCTCCATATTTTCCGTAATGAAGAAATGGCTCATAAGGTATTGGAAGAGATAAAAATTGGTGAGTAGCCTATGTTACTTGAAATTTCCATTAAAAATTTTGCAATTATTGAAGAGGTTTCTCTCAATTTTGAGCAAGGCATGACCGTTTTTGACAGGTGAAACAGGTGCTGGGAAGTCTATTATCATTGATGCTATGAATATGATGTTGGGAAGCCGAGCAACCAACAGATGTGATTCGTCATGGCGCTCCGAAAGCTGAGATTGAAGGAATGTTTGCGATTGAACAGAGTAAAAGCTTTCGATTGAAATCTTTGAGCAGCAAGGGCTTGATATGACAGATGAGTTGAGTTATTCGACGAGAAATTTTTCCAAAACGGTCGCAGTATCAGCCGTATTAATGGTCGATAGTCCAATTTATCCGTTTTGCGATCAGTTGGACAGCATTTGGTGGATATTCATGAGTCAGCACGACCAAGAAGAGTTGATGCGTTCCCAGTTACATATTGCTATGTTGGACGAGTTTGGAGATGAAGTATTTTTAAACTCAAAGCGGATTATCCAGCAAACTTTTGATCAGTATCGTCGGTTGCGTAAGCAGTTATAACGATTCAGAAGAATCAAGAAGAAAATAAGCGCAGAATTGATATGCTGGAATATCAGATTGCAGAGATTGAGGCGGCTAATTTAAGAGCTGGCGAAGATTTGGCATTAAACCAAGAACGCGATAAATTACTCAACCATAAGCAGATTGCAGACACTTTGACAAATGCCTACGCTATGCTGTGAGGAATTTGTACAGGAGTGTATCTAATATTCGAGCTGCCATGAATGATATGGAAAGCTATCGAAGAGTACGATGTTACTTACAAAAGAAATTGCGACTAGTCTTTCTGAGTCTTACTATGTACTGGAAGACGCAACAAAGCGTTTGGAAGACATTCTAGATGACATGGATTTTGATGGTGATCGTCTCTTAGAAGTTGAAAGGCGTCTAGATCTGATTTATAGCATTACTCGTAAATACGGTGGGCATGTGGATGATGTGTTAGCTTATTTAGAGCAAATTTCTAAAGAATATGCGCTTCTGACTGGAAAGAATATCTCATCAAATGATTTGGAGCAAGAGCTGAGAAAGCTGAAAGATTTGGTCTCTCTAGCCAGGTCGTCTGAGTCAGGGGACGGCACGAATTAGCCAGCAATTAGAAGCAGAGATTCAGCAAGAATTAAAAGATCTTATATGGAAAAGGCAATTTTTCGAGTTCAATTTACCAAAGGAGGGTTGGCCGCGAGGAAATGAGCATGTTGAATTTTACATTTCGACTAATCCGGGCGAGATTACAAACCGCTCGTTAAGATTGCTCCGGTGGTGAATTGTCGTTTGATGTTGAGCAATCAAGTCTGCTTTTTCTCGTAAAGAAGGCAAGACAAGCATTGTTTTTGATGAGGTGAACACAGGCGTATCTGGACGTGTTGCGCAAGCTATTGCTCGAAAAATTGCATAAAATTGGCTCAATGGACGAAGTTCTTGCCATCTCGCACCTGCCACAAGTGATTGCTATTGCAGACTATCAATTTTTCATCGAGAAAATATCAGATGAATATTCAACCGTTTCATAACAGTTCGCTTGTTGTCTGATGAAGAGCGTAGTCGAAGAGATTGCTAAAATGTTGGCAGGTGAAAATGTGACTAGACAGCTCTCACTCCAGGCTAGAGAACTATTGAAACAGTGAAATGAGGCTGACGTTGTTTGTCTCCTTCGTTATGCCAAAGTCTCTGGTATAACGCCCTGGATGTTGTGTAATCCAATTTTTACCAGTTGCTTAAGCACCTAGAAGGCTGCTAAGTCAGCAATGAGAATAAAAGCAGATTCGTCAAAAGCACTCTTCCAAATTTGGAAGAGTGACTTGCTTCACAAGTTTTATCTGTAACTATAAAGTAGTAGTTTGAGTAGTTCGTTTCTGCACCAGTTGTTTACTATACAAGAGGCTTTGAAGTTGGAGACTTGCGTTTCAATCTCTTCTTTCATCAGGAGGAAAACCATGACAAATTATTTTGTAATTGGAGATGTACATGGAAGAGGCAAATATGCTAAAAATGCTACTCAAAAATGGAATGGAAAAAGCCAGCTCATTTTTGAGGAGATTTGATTGACCGTGGTGAGGATAGTAGAGCAGTTTAGAGTGTGTGAAGAACCTTGTTGTAAAGCAAGGAGCGATTTGCATTTCTGGAAATCATGAGTATATGTTTCTAACTTGGTTAGATAATCCCGAGAGAGGATATGAACATTATCGCCGTAATGGTGGAGATACGACAATCAATTCCATTTTAAGACGACCTTTAGATACTCCTGTTGATGGAGTGGAAGATGCTAAGCGCGATGTTAGAGGCACCAGATCTCGTGACTTTCATCCGTCAGATGCCCTTCTTTGTTGAAACAAAACAGTATATTTTTGTGCATGCCGGTATTGATTTAGATTTGAAAGATTGGCACCAAACTAGTGATTATCAAAAGGTTTTGGTTGCGTGAACCCTTTCATCAGGGATACAATCAAACCGGAAAGACAATCGTCGGTCATACCCCTAACTTTTTATCTCTTTTTCTGAGACCTGGACAAGTCGCCTTTTGGAGAACGCAGGATCAAAAATTGGTATGGATGGTGGAGCTGTTTATGGTGGGGTTCTCCATGGGTTTTATTCGGAGACAGGCATTTTAGAACATTATTTCGTCCAAAATCATACATTGGTGGCTGAAGATAAGTGGATGTTGACAATAAAGAGTTGAAAGAACTTTTTCAAGTAAGATTTTCTTTCAACTCTTTTTGTGTTTCATTTTCAGCTATATTTTTGACATCTTTAATCATCAATTTAGTAGACTCAGGACCACCACCGCTAAGGTACCAAAGATCCGATGTTAAATTAACAATCGCTTTCTTTTTAGCAGCATTTGTTGTTTCTTGAATTAATAGAATTATTCAATAAAATCTTTATTCACTGAATTATCACCGCCGATAGTAAGGAGTTCGGTTGAGAGAAAATAATGTCTGGGTTAATTTGTTTGACACTTTCAAAGCTGACCTCTTGACCGTGCCGAAGTCTTTAATTTTTGGCATCAGTGGCTTTTGAATTTCAGGGTGCTATAAAAGAAATACAAAACGTGATCTCGCACCAAATGCTGACATTGCGCCCTCGTTCAGCATAAGTGTTAAAGGCTTTTTAGTTGACTTTTCATTTGCACTCGCAACACTTTCAATCTCTTTATCTAATGCAGCTAGTTCCGCTTTTAGCTTTTTTTGTCCCATCTTCTCCAAAGATACTTGCCAGGGAGAGAATGTTTTGTTTGGTAGACCCCCAGTAATCTTTATTATCTGCTTTAAAAGGACAGTGGAGCAATTTCTTTAAATTTCTTAACATACTATGCTGTGCAGTGGAGAAGCAATGATTAAATCTGGTTTCAAGGCGATTGCTTCCATATCAGGCTCTTTCATGGTGCCAACATTTTTTGATGTTTTTGAAAGATTTTTCAAGTAAAGCAGGCAAGGTTTTTCTTTGGAATCCCAGCGAGGACTACTTTCCTTTCCTAGAGCTCCAGATGGTATCTGGCTGCACCAAGGTCCAAACGTAACAATAGGATTGATTGGAACTTTAGTCTCCCTGCTGCCGATTTAATAGAGACTTCACTTGCAGAAGATGAGGTGTTTGTCTTTGTGTTTTGTTTTATTATGAGCACCACAAGCTGCTAAAAGCACAACAGCAAAAAGCTGTAAGGATAGATAACAATAGTTTTTTGTATTCTGTTTCATCAGAAATCCTCCAAATTTAAATTATAGATATACACAGATCCCGTTGATTTCACCAAGGGTTATGTCCATTTCGTACAATGAATCTAAAAGTTTCTTTTTTCATGATTTGTTCTGTCGTACCTTGACAAAGAGTTTTCCATCTTTAAAGAGCGACAATCTCATCCATATTGACTAGCGATATTGATATCATGGATGACAATAATAATCGTTTTTCCCAGATCATCCACAAGTGAACGCAAGATTTTTCATCATGGCAATACTTTTCGCTTTAATATCCAGATTATTCAGTGGCTCATCCAAAAGAATAAAAATCTGTATCCCTAGCCAAAACCATGGCAATAAAGACACGTTGCAATTTGCCCTCCTGAAGAGTGTATCAATAAAAGCGATTTCGCAAGTCAAGGATATTCAGATAAATCAAGGCTTGCTCCACTTTTTGAACATCATCTTTGTTAAGTGATCTTGGCTATATGGAAAGCGCCCAAATGAAACTAGTTCTTCAACGGTTAATTTCGATTGATAGTTGATTTTTGCTTTTAAAATCGTTAGCTCTTTAGCTAATTCTCTAGAATTCCAAAGCTTCAATTTTCTTTTCCTTTGATACTGAGAAACCCCTGATCTTTTTGAGTAAGCGACTCATGATGAGAGAAGAGTAGATTTTTCCAGCACCATTTGGTCCGATAAAGGCGGTGAATTTACTGGGAGAAATTCTTAAACGAATGTCGTCTAGACTAACTCTTCCCAAATGATTTGCTAATGTTTTCTAATTGCATTTAACGTTTTGTGCTCCTTTGCTAACAGATAGAAGAAGAAAGAACCTCCTACTAACTCGATGACCATGCTGACATTAATTTGTAGTTGAAAGATTCGCTCTACCAGCAGTTGTCCGCTGATTAGAAAGATAAAGCCGAGTAAACTGGCCACTAAAAAGAGCCATTTATGCTGGTATTCTTTGATGAGTAAATAGGCTAGATTAGACATCATAAAGCCAAAAAACATCATGGGTCCAGCTAAAAGCGAGTCGTTGACGAAGTCAGTAAAACAATAGTCCCATAGCAGTGCTCTTTTCTACCTCATGCCTAAAATCATAGCTGTCTTTTTATCTAAACGGAAGACATTGGGCACAGCATTCTTTTTCAGTACATATAGACTGACTAGTCCGATGATGACAGTAGTAATCGGAACAATTTCCATATTCATTCGTTGAAATGAAGGAAATAGTTTTGTTTGAAGCTTATCGTATTCGTTAGGATCCATCAATACTTGCAGAAAGGTACTCGTACTTCTCAAATAGTGTGCCTAATGCCATACAGATGAGTAAGATGAACACAAAAACCTTGTTGTAACAGTTTTTAATCATAGGGCTGCAAACAAAGGAAAAATCCATTGAATACTCATAATGATAATAAACTCAAACAAGGGATTTTGATATCTTTCCAATAAACTGATTGGCAAAATAGATAGACAGTCTGCATGAGCACGTAGAGAGCATCCAGGCCTAGGATACTTGGTGTTAAAAATCGATTTTCAGTAATCGTTTGGAAAACTGATTGTTGAAAACTATGCACTGCAATGATTAGATGGGCCAATAACTTTTGCGATCGCAGTTTTATGATAAAGCCTGTCAAAGGATACTCTGTTGGCATCAGGTAGAAAAATATAGCTACTATAGCCACAAAAAGTAGCAAGATGATGAGCCCTCTTGTTTGGATTTTCATTTTATTCATGAGTGGCACTCGTCCCATAAAAGATAAATGAATGTTAAACTTCCAAAAATTCCCAGAATCAAACTAACTGAGATTTCGTAGGGACGGATCACCATACGTGACATAATATCACAGATTAAAATCAAGCCTGCTCCTGTCAGGGCAGTAATACTTTTGATGCGCGTGATATGATCTCCATAAAATTCTCGCACAATATTTGGTACAATCACGCCTATGAAAGGCAGCGAGCGACTGTAATCATTGTCACACTGGTTGTGAGAGCAATGAGAAATAGGCTCAATCCTTCCATTTGATAAAAAGATATCCCTAGATTATGGCTAGCATCTTCTCCTAGATTCATGATTGTAAAAGTAGCAGACAACCGCCAGACAGCAATCAGAATAACAAAACTCAAAAAGCCACTCATATTGATGTGTCTGAATCATTGCAAAAGATCCTTGCGTCCACGATGTCATACTTTGCACTAGATCAAAACGATAGGCAAGAATTTTCGCTGAGCTGCACTAATGACACCACTATAGATACATTCCGACAAGTGGCAGCAACCATTTTTCCCTTAAATGATAATCTTTCTGATAAATCTAATAAAAATAATCGTATAGAAGAGAGAGAAAGGCGAAGAGCATTTTTGAGCCAAAATTGCTGTTGGAAAGAAGAAGAGGCTGAGAAGCATACCGAACTTTGCAGCATTTACTGTTCAATTGTACTAGGCACTGTCAAAATGATTCTGTGTAACTAGATTGCATCAAAAAGCCCTGCAATACTCATACTAGAACCTGCCAAAATGATACTACATGGTCCTGGTAAGCGTGACTCTAAAACAACAACAAGTGTTCGTCTCACCACTAAGTAGTTTATGCTAAGAAAAACTGCTAGCACCAAACCATAATTGAAATGAAAGCCAGTATAGGACAAAAGAATTCCTAAAAATTTTGTCTGTTTCATTTATCAACTATTCCTCTTTCTCTGAAAATTTACTTTAACTTAAGATACAAGAATAGGCTAACAAAAACATTAGAGTGTCAATTATTTTCTGAAAATTTAATAATTTCTGTCTATTGAGGAACAATAAAGAGGCTATACACATCTTTTACATATTTTTATTCAGAAAAATTATTCCACAAAATATTATTTTTGATATAATAAATTAAATAGATAAAGAAATTATAAAGTAGGAAAACATGGCAAAAATCAAAAATTGTAACGGATTCATCTATTACGATTGAACCGCAAGTTTGTGGAGGATTTAGAGATTACAATCGTCCCTTTGTCTGTAATGGTAGATGGTGTTGTTTATTCCGACGCTGATCTGAAAAGCAGGAGAATTTCTTCGCTTGATGCAGTCCAGTAGAAATCTTCCTAAACAAGTCAACCGCCCGTTGGAGTCTTTTGCAGAGGTTTTTGAACGATTAGGTGAACATGCTGATAAAATCATTTCAATTCATATGTCCCATGCTTTATCTGGAACAGTTGAGCCTGCCCGACAGGTGCTACTTTATCAAATGTTGATGTCACAGTCATTGATAGCTCTTTTACAGACTAAAGCTTTGAAGTTTCAAGTGGTAGAAGCTGCCAAAATTAGCTAAGGCAGGTGCTGATTTAGAAGATATTTTAGCAAAAATTGAAGAAGTGCGTGAAAAACGGAACTTTATATTGGTGTATCAACTCTGAAAATCTTGTAAAAGGAGGTCCGCATTGGTCGTGTAACAGGACTCTCAGCTCGCTTCTGAATATTCCGAGTGGTGATGCAGATGAAACAGCATGAACTACAACCAATTGTAAAAGGGGCGGGGCGTAAAAACTTTTTAAAAAATGGGTCAATGATTTAGCTGTCAATCTGCAAGATAAAAAGTAGCAGAAATTGGAATTTCGTATGCGAGGGACTGCTGAATTGGCGAACGAGATGAAACAAGTCTTGCAGGTATGTGACCATAGCCAATTCCTGTTTTTAGAAACGGGTTCTATTATTCAAACGCATACAGGAGAAAATGCTTGAGCAGTCCTAGTTCGTTATGAATAAGTTTAATATTTTTGTGAAAAATATAAAGTTCGTTTTTGTGCTTGACCTAATGGTATTTTTAGATATGATAATACGCTAGGATTAGTAACTACTAACTCATAAAAATATTTTGGAGGATTTGTTAAATGGCTAACAAAACAAGATTTAGATCGCAAAAGTAGCTAGAAAGCTACAGAATTGACTAAAAAGATTCAGCAGCAGCAGTTGATGCGGTATTTGCAGCAGTAACTGAATTTCTTTCAGCTGGTGAAAAAGTTCAATTGATTGGTTTTGGTAACTTTTTGAAGTTCGTGAACAGTGCAGCTCGTAAAGGTCGCAACCCACGAGCTGGTAGAAATCACAATTGCAGCTTCTAAAGTACCCAGCTTTCAAAGCGAGTGAAGCTCTTAAAGACAGCAGTAAAATAACAGCGATTAGCCTATTGCGTCAAGCTTTAGCTTGTGCAATGAGGCTTTTCTATGGTTTGAGAGAGAGTTTGACATTTGTTTTGTGTTACAATCATTCTAATACGCATTCTTCTGTTTTCATGATATAATAAAGAAAAATGATTATGAGTGAGTAGGAAATGAGTTTACATCCTTATTTTGAAATTAAAAGATCAAAGTGATTATGAAAAATGTTATTCAACGATTGAAAAAGAGAAAGGTGTGCGTATTACAGAAACCAGAAAGGCGGTTATTGCCTATATGATTTGGACGCATACGCATCCTAGTGCAGAAAAAGATTTATCAAGATTTGAGGCCTGGGTTTCCCTAGCATGAGCCAGCAACGGTTTATAATAATCCAAAAGTGCTTTGACTGACGAGGGGTTGTGGAGGAAATTAAAATAGTGACAACACGACTATTTTGATTTTATGGGGCATGAGCATTTGAATATTGTTTGTGAAAAATGTGGGCGAATCGCTGATTTTGATGATGTGATATTCCAGATATTAAGCGAGAAGCCGAGGAGCAGACAGAGCTACAGATTACAAAAAACAAAAGTTTTTGATGTATGGAATTTGCTCGGATTGTTTGAAAAACGAGCTAAAGTTATAGAGTGTATCAAACAAGAAAATTGTCAAAAATAGAATATTCTCCTATTGATACTAGCTTTTTGATTTTTGTAAAATAGAGAAGTGACTGCAATACAGTTTTCAAAAATCAAAGGAGATATCTAATGGTAAAATTAGTTTTTGCTCGCCATGGTGAGTCTGAATGGAACAAAGCTAACTTGTTTGCAGGGTTGGGCTGATGTTGATTTGTTCGAAAAAGGTGACGCAACAAGCAATTGATGCTGGTAAGTTGATCAAAAAGAAGCTGGTATTGAATTTGACCAAACTATACGTCTGTTTTGACACGTGCTATCAAAACAACAAATCTCGCTCTTGAAGCTGCAGGTCAACTTTGGGTTCCAGTTGAAAAAGTCATGGCGTTTGAATGAACGCGTCCACTATGGTGGTTTTGACAGGTCAAAACAAAGCTGAAACAGCTGAAAAATGGGGTGATGAACAAGTTCATATTTGGCAGTCGTTCTTATGACGTATTTGCCACCAGTGGCGAAAGATGATCAATATTCATGCACCTACTGATCCGCCGTTATGCAAATCTTGATGACTCAGTTATTCCAGATGCAGAAAACTTGAAAGTAACATGGAACGGGCACTTCCATTCTGGGAAGATAAAATCGCTCCAGCTTTTGAAAAGATGGTCAAAAAATGTGTTTTAGTTGCAGCACTTTATGGGAACTCAATTCGTGCTCTTGTAAAAACACATCAGCAATTGTCAGATGACGAAATTATGAATGTGAAATTCCAAAACTTCCCACCACTTGTTTTTGAATTTGATGATAAATTGAATCTTGTAAAAAGAATACTATCTTGGAAAAATAAGTCCAATAAAATATTAAGAGGTCTGCAGTAAGCAGGCTTTTTGATATTGTGCAAGCTTTCATTCTTTGCTTGTATATCAGTATTTTCCATTTTTACTTGACTTCATTTTTCTTGATTTGTGGTACAATAAAAGGTAGCATTTTGACTAGAATGAGAGAAAAATATGTCTAAGAAAAATAAGAAAAATTTGATAGTCACTCTATCCCACGACGCTGAATTTATTGATTTGGAATTGTGATTTTTATTGTTTATGAGCTTGATCGTTCATGGGCTATATGGGTTGTCCATAAACATTTTTTAGCTAAAAAGTTAGCAACGGCCAGTAAAACCAAAAGTGACAACCAGTTCTGTTCGTGAGTCAGATTTATGATGCGAGTGGGAAACCTTTGGTTGAGAATACAACCAAGCAAGTTGTTTCCTTTACGCTAGCAATAAAATGACAGCTGAAAAGATTAAAGAAAATTGCTCAGAAATTTGCTACCATTCGTTTCTATTTCAATGTAAAGGTTACTGACCAACAACAAATAGATTATTATTTAGCAGACAGTGAGATTTATAAGAAAGGTTGTTAATCGACTTCCTAAAAATAAAAAATATAGTTCAGATGGAAATCGTTTGGCGGAATCTAAGATTTATAAGAATGCCGTTAAGAGTGTGGATGTGGCTGAGCTAAATTATTCAGATGAAGATACGATTTATTTGTTCAGTCAAATGAATGCTGTTGCAAATTTTTGAGACGGAAATATTCGAACAGATGATTTATCGGCTGACCAAATTGCGACAATTGCCTCTAGTTCGAAAGACTTATCTGGTATCAGTATTACCACTAGCTGGGATAGAAAAGAGTGCTAGATACATCTTTGGCTTCTATCATTGGAAGTGTTTCCAGTGAAAAGGCAGACTGACCCTGCAAAAGTTAATGCTTATTTGAAAAAGGGTTATTCGACTCAATGATCGTGTGGAACAAGTTACTTTAGAAGAAGCAATATGAATCTACTTCAAAGGGAAACGTGCAGTCAAAGAAATCAATCTTGATAAAAATGGAAATATGGAAAGTGTTAAAAATATTTCAACGGTAGTAAAGGGAAATAATCTGAAAGTTAACACTGGATTTGGCGATTTCAGAATGGTGTTGAAGATATTCTGAAAACGATATTTTACGTGCCGAGTTAGCTGAGTGGACGTAGCCACTCGATTCGGAAGGTGTTTATGCAGTTGCTATGAACCCTAAAACGGGTGCTATTCTAGCAATGGCAGGTCTGAAACATGACATCAATACAGGGAAGTTAACAGCAGATTCTCTAGGTACCATTATGAATGAGTTTTGTGCCTGGTTCGGGTTGTTAAGGGTGACGACTTTAACAGCTTTGGGAAGCTGATGGAGCTATTACATGCGAAATCAAGTTATGACAGATCAGCCGATTTCTTTGGAGTTCCTCTGCAATCACTTCTTTAGTTTTACAATATGGGGCGACAAAATTACAGCTTTAGAAGCATTGGAATATTCTCTAATACATACATGGTCCAACTAGCGTTGAATATGATGGGAACGCCTTATTCGCCTAATATGACGATTGATTTGAAAAATTTGAATTCCTTCTATGGACAAATTGCGTAAAACTTTTGCGCAATATGGATTAGGAGCATCCACAGGAATTGATTTACCAAGTGAGTCCGAAGGCTATACTCCTAAAAAATATACGTTTGCAAACTATTTAACCAATGCTTTTGGCCAGTTTGATAATTATACACCAATGCAATTAGCTCAGTATGCTGCAACGGTAGCTAATGGTGATACTCATGTCGCACCACTTGAGTGGAAGGAATTTATGACAATAATGAAAAAGGTGGTCTTGGAAAATTAATTGAAGGAAAAGCCACCAAAGAGTTAAATAAAGTGGATATTTCAAAAGACAATATGGAATTAATTCGTCGAGGTTTTTACCAAGTAGTACATGGCACAAGCGGCTTTACAACAGGGCGTACTTTATCTCAAAGGGTGAAGCAGTGCCAATCAATTGCAACAGGGACATGAAACCTTTTGCAGTGGAAAAAGAAGCCATCAACACAAATGTCGTCGCTTATGCATCAAGTAATAATCCGCAGATTGCTGTAGCGGTCGTATTTCCACATAACACCAGACCTATCTTCAACCGTCAGCCATAGTATAACTCATGTGATATTATTAACTTATATCATCAACAACATCCGATGAACTAGAAAGGAACTTATGCTTTATCCAACACCGATTGCAAAATTGATTGAAAGTTTTTCAAAATTACCAGGAATTGGCATCAAATCAGCAACACGTTTGGCATTTTATACCATTAGCATGAGTGATGATGATGTTAATGAATTTGCTAAAAATTTACTTGCAGCAAAACGTGAGTTAACATATTGCCTCTGTTGTGGGAGTTTAACGGATGACAATCCCTAGTGCTATCTGTACCAGATGAGACTCGTGACCAATCGACTATTTTAGTTGTAGAAGATAGCCGAGATGTCTCTGCTATGGAAAACATTCAAGAATATCATGGCTTGTACCATGTTTTGCAGGGATTGATTTCTCCTATGAATGGTATCGGTCCAGATGACATCAATCTGAAAAGTTTAATCACACGATTGATGGATAGTGAAGTGACAGAAGTGATTGTAGCAACTAATGCACAGCAGATGGAGAAGCAACTTCCATGTATGCCTCACGAGTGTTAAAGCCAGCTGGTATCAAAGTGACACGTCTCGCTCGAGGATTAGCAGTTGGTTCTGATATTGAATATGCAGATGAAGTGACTTTGCTTCGAGCTATTGAGAATCGTACGGAGTTGTAAAAGGGTGATAGAGCTTTGTTTAAAAGAAAATGAAAGCTCTGTTTCTGTTCAAAAACAAGCTAAAATATGGTATACAAAAGGCAATTAAATTTGTAGATTTCATTTAAGATGAGAAGGTTAGGGTATGAAAATGTCAAAACAACAAATCATTCTTCTTTACGGCGGACGCAGTGCGGAAAGAAAAAGTCTCTGTCTTATCAGCAGAGAGTGTCATGCATGCGATTAATTATGACAAATTTTTGTCAAAACTCATTTCATCACGCAAGCGGGTGATTTTATCAAGACGCAAGAATTTTCAAGCAAACCTGCTGATGATGAAAAATTAATGACAAATGATACCGTCATTGAGAGTCATGAAGCCGAGTGACATTTACGAAGAAGGCAGTTGTGTTCCCAGTTCTTCATGCGGGCCCAATGGGAGAAGATGGGTCTATTCAAGGATTTCTTGAAGTGTGTGAAATGCCTTATGTTGGCTGCAATATTCTTTCGTCGAGTATTGATGGATAAAATCAACTCAAAACGTGTTTAGCTTCTGCTGGTATTCCTCAAGTGCCGTATGTAGCCGTAGTGGAAGGGAAGATGTGGAAGAAAGATTGCGAAGTAGAAGTTAATCTGACTTATCCAGTCTTTACTAAACCATCAAATATGGGTTCTAGTGTTGGCATTTCTAAATCTGAAAACAAAGATGGGATTGCGTTCTGCTCTTAAGTAGCTCAAATACGATAGTCGTGTCTTGATTGAGCAAGGTGTCAATGCGCGTGAAATTGAAGTTGGTTTATTTGGGAACGAAGGAGCTAAAAGTAGCTTTACCAGGTGAAGTGGTGAAAGATGTCGCTTTTTATGATTACGAAGCCAAGTACATTGACAATAAAATTACTATGGATATCCCTGCAAAACTCTCTGAAGATGTTAGTGCCACTATGCGTGACTATGCTGAAAAAGCTTTCCATGCAATTGGTGGCGTTGGGTTATCTCGTTGTGATTTCTTTTATACTGATAAGGGTGAGATTTTCCTCAATGAGTTAAACACGATGCCTGGATTCACACAGTGGTCAATGTATCCACTTCTTTGGGAAAATATGGGACTTTCTTACTCTGACTTGATCGAGCAATTAGTCCTCTTAGCCCAAGAAATCTTTGCAAAACGTGAAAAACACTTACTGTGAGAAGATTTTGAGCGAGATGGATTAGGTGCTGTTTCAAGCTTGAAAAAGCGAGACAAAATTCAAGTTCTACTTTCAACTTTCAAAGTTTTGTTCTAAGCAATTAATATTAGCGTTAAGATAAGACAGGGATAATATTTTTCCTGCCTTTTTCATTTTTCTGTTATTTTGCTAGATTTTTAGTGAATCTGTAAAAGTCGGTTTTCTGTGGTATAATGAGAGAGTTAGAGATATTTAAGATAAGCAGGGGATAAAAATGCAATTAACGTTCTATGAGGTGGCTTCTGTTTTGAAAAGCCAAAAATGATGTTCATCTATTTTCCAGATTGTACATTTAGAAAGGCAGAATTTGACAGCCGATTGATTGGAGAGGAGATTTATTTCTGCCTCTTAAAGGGTGCGCGTGATGGGCATGACTTTGTTGCTGACAGCATTTGAAAAGTGGAGCTGTGGCAACTGCTGTCTAGAAAAAGAATTGGAAGGCTATCCTTATATTTTAGTAGATGATGTATTAGCAGCACTGCAGCATTTGGCACGTATTATCTGGAAAAGATGAAGGTAGATGTTTTTGCAGTCACAGGTTCTAATGGTAAGACGACGACCAAAGACATGCTGGCTCACCTCTTGTCAATGGCTTTATAAGACTTACAAAAACGCAAGGAAACTACAATAATGAAATTGGTCTTCCTGATACGATCTTGCATATGCCAGATGATACTGAAAAGTTGGTTCTGGAAATAGGGGCAAGATCACATGAGGGATATTCATCTTTTATCTACTATCGCTCAGCCAAAAGTAGGCATAGTGACTTAGTGAGAAGCACATCTAGAATTTTTAAAAGCCGTCATGAAATTGACAAAAGAAGCTACAAATCGCTGACGGATGAAAAATGGGGCTCTTTTAGTTGTCCCAGCGGACAGAATTATCAATGACTTTACCAAGTCAGCAAAATGTTGCTCGTTTTGGTCCAGACGAAGATATTTGTCCCAACAAAAATTAGAAGAACGAAAAAGATAGCTTGACCTTTGAGACCAACTTTTTAACTAGTGCTATTGACCTTCAGTAACTGGAAAAATACAATGCGACTAATGCTATGGTTTGCAACTCTATGTAGCTTTAAAAGAAGGGGTGACAGAAGAGGCCATTCAAAGAAGCTACTTTTTGACTTTGCAACGCGAAATCACTGAATGGAAAAAGCTAAAATGGAGCTGATATCTCTCAGATGTTTATAATGCGAGATCCAACAGCTATGCGTCTGATTTTTGAAAACATTTTCTGATTCCTTATAATGATAATGGTCGGAAGTTGCTTGTTTTAGCTGATATGGAAGGAGCTGGGGCTGAGTGCCCAAAACAAATGCATAGCGCTATGATAACTGGTCTCAAATCGGAAATTTTATCGAAATATTTCTCATACGGAGAATATGGCTGCTCTCTTTTTAGCTATGCCATGAAATTTTTCCATGCTAGGGAGAGTCCACTATTTTTGTAAAAATACTGAAAAAGACCAGTTCCGGCCTTAGTAAAGCGATTAAAAGTGCTCCAAACCAGCAGATCAAGTGTTGATAAAAGGAAGCAACTCTATGAATTTAGCTAACCTAGTAGAGGAATTGGAGAATGAGGTGTAAGCATCAGGTGCAGTGTCTTGCTCTTCTTCGCGGTGTGATGCCTATGGGACCAAATCGAATTCCTAAGATGAGTGACTTAGTTCAATTGTTGGAAACATCTGGTTTTTAGATAATGTTTTCAGTTATATTCAATCAGGTAATGTGATTTGTGAAACAGTATATCTGCTAAAGAAAGTTGGCTCGACATATTCATCAATTGATTTTAGAGAAAATCGGCGCAAATTTAGCCATTATTGTAAAAGAAAAATCGGATTTAGAAAAAGCTATCTTGCAAAATCCTTTCCCTGAGGAATTGGATTCATCACGGATTCATCTGGTTTTTACAAACAGTCATATTTCGACAGAGCGATTGACAGAAGTGAGAGAAATGAACTTTACAGATGAAATATTTGCAGTTGGAGAAACTTGCCTTTTATATGTGATCTACCAAGAAATGCTAGAATAAAGAAATTAAATAATAATTTTCTTGAAAAGAAATTAGGTATTATTGCTACAACAAGAAAAAATTAAGTGTCATAAAAATTAATTGATAGGATGGATTAGTAGAAGATGAATCTACAAGAATTTTTACAAACCATAAAACGGAGGCACCACAATTGACCCCGTTTTGGTACGGAATAATGTTTTAGGAATCATTTACATCATGTACAGTGCTGTAAAATATCATCAAAATAAGCGTTATCAAATTATTTTTAAAATTTGTACAAGGATTCCAAATTCTAATGCTTTTATAGCTGGTATGTCGCCACTTTGTCACCACTATCTGAGGCACTTCCTTTTTATCATTGTAGATTGGCGATGTTTGCTATTTTGTTTCTGCCTGATTCCTCAGTTTATAAACAATATTTTGCACTTTTGGGAGTATTTGGGCCCTATTTGTGCATTGATTTATCCTTTGTTTGATCCATTTGCTTTTCCTCCTATTACCTTAGTATCTTATCTGATTGGCCACTATGCTCTTTTGGGAAATTCTCTTACGTATTTGATGAATCATTATGATAGTAAGCAATTGGGCTTGGGCAGGTGTAGAGATTAGTTTTGCTATGAATCTCTTGTTATTATTTGTAAATTTTGTGAGCGGTGGAAATTATGGTTTTTTGAAGGAGCCGCCTTTAGTAGGTGATTATGGGATGATTAGCAGCATATCTATTGGTGTCATTGCCTCTGATTTTAGCTATTTGGATGATTTCTCTGGTCTTTTAAACAAATACAGATTAAGCAAGAACAAGAAGAAACGATAAGACAGGAAAAATTAGAATTGTGCTGAAGAATTTTTAACTACTCATACAACAGAACCACTCTGATATCGACATTTTGGCATGGATTGATGCTTTATGTTTATCATTTACTGTTCATCTATGTGGCTGTGAAATATCATGATAATTCATATATTGTAGAAACGTTTAAATGGATTCAAATTATACAGTTAGTTGTTCTTTATACATGAGTATATTGGCTTTCGATTACCACTAGCCAATAGTTTACCCTTTATCATTGTCGTTTAGCCACGCTTGCTGTTGTTTTTTACCAGACAACTGGCATGAATCAAAACAGTATTTTTGCTTTAATGGGAGTAAGCGGTGCGGTATTTGCTTTGAGCTATCCGGTCTTTGACCCATATGATTTTTCCACATATTACGAGCTTTTCTTTCTTGATTGGTCATTATGCCTTGTTGGGTAATTCCTTGTGTATCTGATGAATTCATGATGATAAGCACTAAAAATATCAGATTCTTTTTATACTTTTTGCATTAGATTTATTTTTAGTAGGGGTTAATCATTTGACAGGTGGCAACTATGGTCTTATGACACACCCACCTTTTTATTAAAGGGAGAATATTTTGTTTAATTATTTGGTTGTTTCAACCATACTGTCTGTCATTGATTCTTCTTGATGAAATATTTAAAAGGCGATGGAAAAAGAAATCAAAAATAATTTCAAACTGATATATCTCAATATTTATTTTCCTGTCAAATTTACTTGGCAGGATTTTTCACTATTTTTGTGCAATGTAAAAAAATTTTTGCCAGATTTTATGCAAGAAAAATAGTAAAATGAGAGTAGAAAGATAGGAGAGAGATTATGGAAATTGGTAAAAATTAAAAGAAGCGCGGCAAACATGTGGCCTGACACAAGAAAGTGTCGCAGAAGAATTAAATGTATCTAGACAAACTATCTCAAATTAGGAAACTAGAAAAAATTTTATCCGGATATTTTATATGTTTTGCAGTTAAGTGATTTGTATCAGGTTAGTTTGGATGAATTGTTGAAAGGAGATGAGCATATGATTCAGCACTTAGAAGATTCCACTAATACTGTTAAGAGCAATCGAAAGATTTTACTAGCCTTTATATGTAATATTTGTTTATTATTCCTTTTCTTCATTTTTGTCACCCAATCTCTAAGAGTTATCTGTTGACCTTGTTAGCGGTGGCGCTGGTAACTGGGACAAGTGGGTATATCTTGGTGCAGATTATTCCGCAAAATATAGGAGGTTTTATCATGACTCTGGTATCTGTTGACCTTGATTGGTTTGCTTTATCGTAAACAAATGGACTGTTTGTTTATCAATTACTAAATTGGTTGAATTAGATGCTCATGGTTCGCGGGATGAAACACCCCAAATTTTGGGCTTTCTTAAACGACTGGTGGTCAACGAGGAAAGAGATTGATTTTGTACCTATTAAAACGGAACAAGGCCGTTTTTCCATGACAGCAGAAGAAACGAAGAACTTCAAACGAGAAACAACGGTTAATCTGTTTACTGGTGTTAATGGTTATCTTAGCGATTTTTCTCTTTGCTAGTGTGCTTCAGAGATTTTAATAGAAGTCTCGACTATCGAAAATAAATTAATCGCCGAGAGGGCGATTTTATCTTCTCTAGATTATTGAGCGCTAAACCGCTATATGGATGAAGTTGAAAGGATCAAGGGATTCCGATGTAAAAGATAAAAAGTAGATGCTAACATTCACGATTATTCTAAAATGAAAGAAAGAGAAAAAGATGACTTTACAAGAAGAAATTAAGAAGCGACGGACTTTTGCTATTATTTCCCACCCGGACGCAGGGAAAGACGACCATTACTGAGCAGCTGCTCTACTTTGGAGGCGAGATTCGTGAGGCTGGGACAGTCAAAGGAAAAAGACCGAAACTTTGCCAAGTCCGACTGGATGGATATTGAGAAGCAGCAGGGGAATTTCTGTGACGTCCTCTGTCATGCAGTTTGATTACGATGGCAAACGGGTCAATATTCTGGATACGCCAGGGCATGAGGATTTCTCAGAAGATACTTACCGAACCTGATGGCGGTCGATGCAGCGGTCATGGTCATTGACTCGGCTAAAGGTATTGAGACTCAGACCAAGAAGTATTTGAGGTTGTCAAACATCGCAATATCCCAGTCTTCACCTTTATGAACAAGCTGGACCAGTGACGGTCGCGAGCTCTTGGACTTGCTGGAAGAACTGGAAGAGATTTTGGTATTGCCAGCTATCCGATGAATTGGCCGATTGGGATGGGGAAGAGCTTTTGAAGGTCTCTATGATCTCTATAATGAACGTCTAGAACTGTACAAAGGCGATGAGCGTTTTGCTTCTTTGGAAGATGGCGACCAACTTTTTGCTTCCAATCCTTTTCTATGATCAGGTCAAGGAAGATATCGAACTCTTACAAGAAGCTGGAAATGAATTTTTCAGAAGAAGCTGATTTTTAGACGGTAAGCTGACACCCGTTTTCTTCGGTTCAGCCTTTGACCAACTTTGGCGTGCAGACTTTCTTAGAAACTTTCCTTAAGTTTGCTCCGGAACCACATGGCCATAAGAAGACAGACGGTGAAGAAGTCGGCCACTCAGCCCAGACTTTTCGGGTTTTGTCTTTAAAATTCAGGCCAATATGGATCCGCGCCACCGCGATCGTATTGCCTTTGTCCGTATCGTTTCTGGTGAGTTTGAGCGCGGTATGAGTGTCAATCTGCCTCGCACTGGAAAGTCTGCCAAGCTGTCTAATGTCACCCAGTTTATGGCCGAAAGTCGGGAAAATGTCACAAATGCTGTGGCAGGTGATATCATCGGAGTTTACGATACTGGGACTTATCAGGTAGGAGATACTCTAACTGTGGGCAAGAACAAGTTTGAATTTGAACCTCTGCCAACCTTTACCCCAGAGATTTTCATGAAGGTTGCAGCTAAGAATGTCATGAAGCAAAAATCCTTCCATAAGGGGATTGAACAGCTGGTGCAAGAGGGGGCCATTCAGCTTTATACCAATGACCAAACTGGCAGTATATGCTAGGAGCTGTCGGTCAGCTCAGTTTGAGGTCTTTCAAGCATCGCATGGAAAAATGAATACAACGCCGAAGTGAGTTTATGAGCCCAATGGGTAAAAAGACAGTTCGAGTGGATTTCATCAGATGACCTGGATGAGCGTAGTGTCCTCAAGTCGCAATATCTTAGCCAAAGACCGCTTTTGACCAGCCTGTCTTCCTCTTTGAAAATGATTTTTGCTCTTCGCTGGTTCGCAGATAAGTATCCGGATGTCAAGTTAGAAGAGAAGATGTGACGTACCAAAAACTATCTGATTACAGACAGATGTATAGCAACATCATAGTTATAATAAAAATCGGCTCGCTAGGTTAGTTGCTACAGGATATAAAGATTTACTGATTGTATATATTAAATTTTTCCTAGAGATTGAGCTTTCTTCTCTCAGTCCTTTTCCATTGATAATGAAAGGGGAAAAGTAGTGTTTATCGAAAAGAAATTACAAGGTGGAATGGCCTGGATAAATTTGGACGCAGATATTTTGAGTCAACACCCAGGTTCTTATAAAAATACAATATTGATGAAGAAACCATTGAGTATGCACTGGATAAAAATGAACGCGCCCACATGGACTACAATCGTGAGACAGGAACAGTTGTTTTTATTTTCAATGTACTCAATTTAAAAAGAGCTAAAAATTACTATGAAACAGTCCCTATGACCTTTGTGGTACAGCAGGATCGGCTCATTACCATTAGCAATAAGGAAAATACTTATGTTGTAGATATGATGAAAAATTATAGTTTGAACACCATGAGCCAGTTACAGTTTACAAATTTCTATTTGCTAGTTTAGAATTGGTGTGTAATTCGTATTATCCTGTGATTGAACAAATGGACGAAACAAAAGATAACATCAATCATCTCTTGCACCAAACAACCACTAAAAATCTCTTTGCTTTGGCAGACTTAGAAACTCTATGGTCTATCTGGTCGCTGCTGCAAGCAAAAATCGCATGTTATTAGAGCATATTAGAGGACATGCAATTTATCGCCGTTTAGATGAAGTTGAAAAAAAGAGCAGTTTGATGATGTCATGATTGAAGCTCGCCAGTTAGTAGCAATGACTGACTTAATTTCTCAAGTTCTCAGTCAATTGTCAGGTTCTTACAACAATATTTTGAATAATAATCTGAATGACAATTTAACGTTTTAACAATCATTTCTGTTCTTTTTAGCAGTTCTTGCTGTTATTACTGGGTTCTTTGGCATGAATGTACCACTTCCGTTATCCAATGACAAGAATGCTTGGATTTTCATATTGTTGTCATTAGTTTTTAGTTATATGGGGACTTCTGACCAAGGTTCTTAAGTGGCTGGGCCAATAAACGGTAATAAATCAGGCTTCCTTAACTCTTGGAAAGCCTCTTCATCGCTTTTTTGTCTTTTTCGATATTCTAATCCCCAACCAATCATCCAGCAGAAAACCAGCAAATAGTTTTCAATCCAGCCCAGTAGATTAGCTTGATTGGCTTTCCAGATAGCCTAGCAGATGGTTGGTGCCAAAAGCCAGATCCACCCAGAATTAGAGCTAGTAGGGGTCATACGCAAAATAGAACCAATCATACTTCATGTTGGCGGCAAGTAGTAACGGCAGAATAGCCAGATTCCAGAAGCCGATTTCTCTCTGCCATTAGGGCGCTAGACCATAGATAGATTCAGCGCCTCAAGAGTTAGGGGCTGGAAAAATCTGGATAATGGCTGCACTCAGCATAGCTAAGATAAGCAAATGAAAATCACGCGTAAAAATTTTATTCATACCTATCTCCTCTCTTCTTTGTAGCTTATAATGTTTTTGAAAATGATTTTCAAGTTTTTATTTTTACAAAGAGAATCTCTAATAAAAATATTTTACACTCAAGTCCTATCTTTTTACCTTTCTTTATGTTATACTAGATAAGTTGTAAAATTAGTTAGCTTTCTCATTCATCTTTGACAGAAAAATTAAGCTGCAGTCGTTTCGATTGGAACCCTTGTGTCAGATTCGTTGAATGAAAAAGAGAAAGTATGTTTGATAAGGTAGCTTTGCACTGCCTTTTTAGAAAGAAGAAGAACATTGAAATTTAATGAATTCCATTTGTCTGCTGAATTGTTAGCAGAGGTTGAAAAAGCTGGCTTTGTTGAAGCCAGCCCAATCCAAGAACAAACAATCCCGCTTGCTATGGAGGGAAAAGATGTGATTGGACAAGCGCAGACTGGTACAGGAAAAGACAGCTGCTTTTGGTTTTCCAACTCTTGAAAAAATTAACACAGAAAATCCCTTTATCCAAGCGTTAGTTATCGCACCAACTCGTGAGTTAGCTGTTCAAAGTCAGGAAGAGCTCTTTCGCTTTGGCCGTAGTAAAGGAGTGAAAGTTCGATCAGTTTATGGTGGCTCTAGCATTGAAAAAGCAAAATTAAAGCCTTTGAAATCCGGCGCCCACATTGTCGTAGGAACCCCAGGGCGTTTATTAGACCTCATTAAGCGCAAGGCGTTGAAACTCAATCATGTAGAAATTCTTATTTTAGATGAAGCAGACGAAATGCTCAATATGGGCTTTTTAGAAGACATTGAAGCAATCATCTCACGCGTACCATGAAGAACGCCAAACCTTGCTCTTTTCTGCGACGATGCCAGATGCTATCAAGCGGATTGGTGTGAAGTTTATGAAAAGATCCAACACATGTCAAGATTGCGGCAAAAGAATTGACAACGAGCTGGTGGATCAATGATTATATTCGCGTAAGGAAAAGTGAAAAATTTGATACCATGACACGCCTGATGGATGATGGAGCAGCCTGAGCTGTCTATCGTCTTGGTCGGACCAAAGCGACGGGTGGATGAGCTGACTCGTGGGCCCAAAACTCCGTGGTTTTCCGAGCAGAGGGTATCCATGGTGATTTGGACCAAAGAGCGCCTCACGCGTCCTCCGAGACTTTAAAAACGGCAATCTGGATGTCTTGGTTGCGACAGATGTAGCTGCACGTGGATTAGATATTTCTGGTGTTACCCATGTTTACAATTACGATATTCCACAAGACCCCGAAAGTTATGTTCATCGTATCGGACGGACAGGTCGTGCTGGTAAAATCTGGTCAGTCTATTACATTTGTAGCGCCAAATGAAATGGGTTATCTTCAAATCGATGACAGCAACAAACGTATGAAAGGTATGAAGCCAGCATCTGCAGAAGAAGCATTTTCGAAAGCTAAGAAAAAGTTGCACTCAAAAAGATTGAACGAGATTTTGCAGATGAAGCATTCGTCAGTAATTTTGAAAAATTTGGTAGGGGATGCTCGTAGCTAGCGGCTAAATTTACACCGGAAGAATTAGCTTTATATATTTTTGAGTCTGACAGTACAGGATCCAGATACTCTTCCAGAAGTGGAAATTGCGCGCGAAAAACCACTACCGTTTAAATATGTTTCTGGTGCCAATAAGGGAAATCGGAATCATAAAGGTGGTAATCGTCGTGATCGGTAATAGACGCATAATTACAAAAAGAGCTCGCAATGAGCATTTTGACAAGGAAAAACACTACCGTAAAGATCACAAAAAAACCTCGCAATACTTCAAGCGAAAAAGAAAACTGGCTTTGTGATTCGGAATAAAGGGGATAAATAAGGATGCCATAATGATGGGTGGGACAGAAATCAATCGTTTCGTAGAAACTTGATTCTATCTTCCCACCTTCACGACATGAACATGGAAAAATTTGATGGATATGTGAAGATTGTCGGAAATAAAGACGAGTGAAGTGAAGCTTGACCTCTCAAAATCTGCAAAAGTTGATTTATCAATGTATTAGAATCCGATCAACTAATGCATTTTGAAGTATAGCTATGTAGAAAATATGAGCTGAGATAACAGAGCTCAGCTTCATGTTTTTATAAGAAGATATAAAGTTATTAAAATGTAACTGGCAGTAGCAGTTTCTTGAAAGAACGGCATCTAATTCAACAATGTTTTGTTTGCCTACTGTTTCAAGCCATTTTAATTGTAGCTTCTTGGCCGCCTTCTGATATGCTTTTGTAGCACCAGCCCAAGTAGCGCGTCCACAAAGGACACCGTTGAAAGTTGACCCAGCTTCTTTAGCAAAACGTAAAGTATCTTGAAACAGTTGAGCTGAAACACCAGCGGATAAGAAAAATAAATGGAAGAAAGTGGCGTCGCTTTGTTCTTTGTGAAAGCTGCCGCTTCTTTTTGTTATCATAAGATGTCATCTTTAGCGAAACCTTCAACGTATTTCATATTAACAGGAACTTCAACTTTGAGGACATCAACACCAAATCGTTCTTGTGAGTATAGTTTCATAGCTTCAATGACTTTATGAGGTTTGAGTTTGGCATATTCTTTTTTCATCTGTTACTTTGGCATCATGAAAACCAACTCAAGGAAAAATGGCATATCTTCGGCTTTACACTCAGAAGCGATACGTTCAATAAAGGCCTCTTTAATATCATTGACTTCCTTTGCCTTCGTCAATATCTACATAGAGTAAGACTTTTACAGCATCGGCACCTTGGGCTTTGAGGCGTTGAACTGATACATTTTTCGACAAGGTCAGGGAAACGACCGGCTACAGTTTTATCATAACCTGTTTTCGTAAGCGACAAGTAATCCAGCGTTTTTTCGGATCGAGCGAGTTTGCAGCTTCCCATCCTAATTCTGGATCAAGTAAAATAGAAGAAGCATACCTTGTTAAATATTTCGATACTAATACTTTAAACTCTTTCCAGTTGCTTAACCGAGTATCTTCACCAAGCATACGGCGTAGCTCCACGTTGGTCAATGGCTAAAGCACCAATAATTCCATTTTTATCACATAAACGGTTTAATTTTTCTTGTTTTGTTGTCATTCCCAGACTCCTTTTTATTTTATATGATTTCATTATAAAAGTACAAACAAAACAAAGTCAAACAATAACTGACAAAAATGAAAAATCTTGTTTTTAATTTTTCAAAATGAATAATTTGTTGTATAATATATTTGAGGAATCTAATTATATGATTAGAAAGGAGACAAAATGAAGAGAGAGGACATAGAGTTATTCTTCAAGAACTGGATCAGCAAGGAGTTGTTTCTGTTAAGAGTTAAAAGAACTGTTAGATGTGACCGATATGACGATACGTCGAGATTTGATCGATTTAGAAAAGCAGGGCTTGTTGACTCGGGTTCATGGAGGAGCTCATAAAAAAGTCAAAAATGGCTTGAACGAAGCTTCTCATACTGAAAAAAACGATGTTGAATATTGAAGAAAAACAAGCTATAGCTCGAAAAATGTGCCAGTTTAATTTCTTCTGGTGACACAGTTTTTATCGGTTCAGGAACAACGACGGATTTTATCGGAGATTATTTAGCTGATAAAAGCGTGAGCATTGTGACAAATTCGCTCCCTATTTTTGAAAAATTGAAAGATAATCCTAATTGTGATATTATTTTTGATAGGTGGTCGTTATCGGGTGAAGACACAAACGTTTGTCGGGCAGTTTGCTAATAAATTATTGAAGGAAATCAAAAGTTGTTAAAGCGTTTATTGGTGTCAATGGGATTGATGGACATAATGTTACTACTGCTAATGAAGAAGAAGGAAATGGCAAATGCAATTATCTTGAATAATGCGATTGAAAAAGTATGTGTGGCGAGATAATAGTAAATTTGATAGTTATTCTTTCTATTGTTTCTACCAATTAGATGATTTGGATGCAGTCATTACAGACGATCATCTATCACCCAAAATCAAGGAAAAATATCAATCGTATACGCGTGTGTTATAGTTAATATTTTAATCACCTGTTCGTGAAGAAGCAGGTGATTTTGAAGAAAGATTGACGGTTTATAAAAACAGGTCTCATCTATGTTAGATTGAGCCTGTTTTTATGAGTACTAACTTTTATTTAATCATGATATTCGCCGTGAGCCCACTTCGCATTTTCTTCGTCAAAAATATGATCATTTTTGGCGACTTCAGGACTGACTTCAATAATATTATTGATTTTTTTCAATCAGTTGTCTATTGGATTCTGTTGGTTGGTATTCTGTTTCAAGAAAAACATCAACGATATTGTGGATGAGGTTTTGACCAAGAATGCGTCCTCCAAAGGCGATGATATTTGCATTCAGTTCTTTTTGCATAACGCGCAGTTAGAACGTCACCAACAAGAGCAACACGTGTACCTGGAACTTTATCGGCAGAGGCAGAAATTCCCACACCAGTGCCGCAAAGGGCGATTCCAAGATCAGCTTTTCCTGAAACAACATTTTCTGCAATTAAACGACCAAAGATTGGGTAATGAGTACGATGAAAATCATAGGTCCCAACATCAATGACTTCATGTCCAAGGTCTTTTAAGTGTTCAGAAATTTTTCATTTTTGTATCCGTTACGATATGATCACAACCGAGAGCAATTTTTCGTAATCTTTTCCTCCAACTTTTTAACACAATTTATTAAGCATATCTATGCGTACTTGAGTGCCGCCAGCATCATAATCAGATTTTAAATAAGCCTCTGCGCAAGCATTTGCCAACTCTTCTCCAGGATAGCTGCACCCAGAGTGATAATTCGTGTTGATTGTGACGAATAGTCATCATGGCAGAATGTTCATCTGAGACAGCAGCGCAGATAATGCCTCTATGTTTATTTGCGACCATGTAAGAGCCAATCAGCAAAACGATCAAAAAAGAATGCCGCGAGCTGTATCATCTTTTTCGTAATTCTTTTCACAAGAGAGACTGTAGAATCGACAAAGTCTAGCGCTCCTTCTGTTTCATTAAGATCTGTAATATCATAACCGATCTGAAGCAAATGAGTTTTCACTTTATTTTTAAGTCAAAAGCCGTCTCGGTCCGCTGCTAATATAACTTTCATTGTTATACCTCCTTTTTCTTTTACAACAACAATATAACATCTAAAAAAATAGCGATTGTCAAACAAAAACAACAAAAAAGTAAATCATAATAAATCATTGACAACGCTTTCAAATAATTATATAATGGTTTTAAACAAAAACAACACAAATAAACAGAAGGAAAGAATATGATGGGACTTAATCATTTCTTTGAGAAAGATTTAGTTTTTTGTCTACATGCTGATAATCAAGAAGACCTTTTTAATCAAGTTGCTAATCTCCTTGAGGAGAGACACATTGTAACGTTTTCTTATAAAAATGCCTTGATTGAACGTGAAAAGGGCATTTCTACTGGATTGGATATGAATTTTTAGGAAAAGGATTTGCCAGATATGGCGATTCGCATACAGATATTGTCCATAATTTAGCAGAAAAAGTGGTAGTGGTTCGATTGGATCAACCGGTGACCTTTCATAATATGATTGTTCCATCAAATGAAGTGCAAGTATCACTGTTGTTCTTCATTATCAATAATTCTAATGCTAGCCAAACGAATATTTTGGCTCAATTGATGGACTTTTTTACTGCTGCTGGAAACCTGAGGCCTATCTAAGCTGGACGATGCAGATAAACTATTTCATTATATTTCGAAACAATAAATCATTAAAAATAAAAATGGAGGATTTTGCAATGATTAAAATTTTTAGCAGCCTGCGGAGCAGGAGTAAACTCAAGCCATCAAATCAAAAATGCACTGGAAGAAGAACTTTCAAATCGTGGTTGTGATGTTCAGTGCGATGCTGTCATGGTAAAAGATGTTAATGAAGACTTGATAAAAGGGGTACGATATTTTCACACCAATAGCAGCAACTGATTTAGGATTTGAACCGGGATTCCGGGTTGTTGAAGCTGGACCAATTTTATTCCGTATTCCAGCAATGAGTGCGCCAGTATATGACAATATTGAAGCAGCTATTAAGGAACAGGACTTAGTTAAATAATCCATTAGAAAAATTCATAATGAGAAGTTGAAATGGTAGGTAAGATGGATATTTATTGACTTTAGTATTTTTGTCATTTTCTCTTTTTCGTTCACTATCATTCAAAAATAAAATCGGAGGATTTTTATGAATGTCATTATTGACTTAGCGAATCGTTTCTTTAAACCCATTTTTGATATGGGCGCACCAATCATCATGTTGATAGTTTTAACAGTACTTTGCTTTATGTTTTGGAGTGAAGTTTTCTGAAAAGCTTTGGAAGGCGGTATTAAAACTGCCATAGCTCTTACTGGTATCGGCGCTATATATCGGTATGCTGAATGGCGCATTCTCAGCTTCAGCTACAAAAATTTGTTGAAAACACTGGTATTCAACTTAATATTACAGACGTTGGTTGGGCACCATTAGCTACGATTACATGGGGTTCTGCTTGGACGCTTTATTTCCTGCTCGTTATGCTCATCGTCAATGTTGTGATGTTGATTACAAAAAGACAGATACCTTAGATGTTGATATTTTTGATATTTGGCATCTCATCAATCACAGGTCTATTGATCAAATGGTATGCGGACAATAATGGTGTTAGTCAGGTGTTTCTCTCTTTGTCGCAACGCTTTGCGTTGTGTACTCGTTGGAGTAATGAAAATTATTAACTCGGACTTAATGAAAGCCAACATTTGATGACTTGCTCAATGCACCAAGTTCGTCTCCAATGACATCTACTCACATGAACTACATGATGAATCCAGTCATTATGGTTTTGGATAAGATTTTTGATAAATTTTTCCCTTGGCTGGATAAGTATGACTTTGACGCTGCTAAGCTGAATAAGAAAATTGGTTTCTGGGGTTCTAAATTCTTTATTGGATTTATTCTTGGAATTGTTATTGGGATTATGGGAACACCACATCCAGTATCTAGTGTGCTGAAGCAGCAAAATGGTCATCGTTATCAAAGGTTGGTTGTCTCTTGGCTTAACTGCTGGTGTTTGCTTGGAATTATTCTTCTTATTGGTTCTTGGTTCATCGCAGCAGTAGAACCTCTGTCGCAAGGGATTACAAATGTTGCGACAAAACGTCTTCAAGGACGTAAATTTAATATTGATTGGATTGGCCATTTATCGCAGGTCGAGCAGAAATTTGGGCATGTGCTAACGTTTTTAGCACCAATTATGTTGATTGAAGCAGTTCTTCTTTCTAAAAGTGGGAAATGGTATCTTGCCACTTGCAGGAATCATTGCTATGGGTGTTACGCCAGCGCTTCTTGTTGTAACACGTGGTAGCTGATCCGCATGATTGTATTTGGAACGTTGTTGCTCCCATTATTCCTTCTTTCAGGAACACTGATTGCACCATTTGTTACTGATTTGAGCGAAAGGCGTGATGCATTTTCCCTAAAGGTGTAGCAAGTACACTAATTACTCACTCTACTCTTGAAGGACCAATTGAAAAATTATTTGGTTGGACAATTGGGAACGCGACTACCGGTGATATAAAGGCTATCTTTGGTGTTATTGCTCCTTTCTAGCATTTTTATATTGGTATCTTTGCTTTGGTATAGAAAACAAATGATTAAACGAAATGAAGAATATGCTGCAAATGCAAAAATAGAATAATAGAATAAAATAAGCTGAGCTATTCCTTTTGAAATAGTCTGACTTTTGCTTGAAAAAAAGAAAGGAAAAAGAATGATTCATTTAGTTTGCCCCAATCCTGCTTTGGATCGGACTATTTTACTACATGATTTGAAAGAAGATCTAGTCAATCGTCCGGACGCAGTACATGAAAAATGCTGGTGGAAAGAGTTTCAATGTTGCTTATGTTTTGAACTGTGAGAAAGACAAAGAGCAAGGAAATTTTGTATTCATACGATGCTGGGTGGCAAAATGGGGGAATACATTGAGCAGTTAAATAAAGAAACTCCATTCCGCTTGTCGTGACCAGAGTAGTGAAAAATACCCGTACTTGCACGATTACGATTGATACTGAAACTGGAAAGACTTATCTAGTTTATGAAAAAGGTTTTGATTTAGATGAAAAACTGCTGGATACATTTACAGCGAATCTTTTAAAATCTATCAAACCTGGTGACAATGTTGTCTTTTTCAGGTTCTTTAATGAAAGGTATGCCAGATGATTATATCACAAATTAGTCATCTTTACCTCAAAATGTAAATTTAGATGATACTAGCGGCACAGCTTTACAAGCAGCTTTCTTAGCTCGTCCTAAAGTTGTAAAAATTAACGACGAGGAATTGACAGATCTGACTGGAAAACCAACTGATACAGTAGAGCAAGTGGCAAACATCTTGAAAGAGTATGCAGAAATTCTCTACTTTTATCGTCACAATGGGTAGTAAAAGGGTTGTTGCTCGTTTGCAAGATGATCTGTTTTCAATTGACTTTTCAAAAATTCAGTCAAAAATCCTATTGCTTCGGGTGATTTCTTTCTCGGCAGCCTTTTGCCATTCTTTTTAGAAAACAAAGGATTCATTGATGAGAAGCAGTCATTCGTGCCGTGTACGCAACAGCGAACTGTCTGCAATGGATTCAAAAGTAGATAAGGAGGATGTAAAACATATTATACAAGAGATTCAATTGAGATCTTTATAACATTGATAATTTGCTTGTTTTATGGAATTTTCTAAATGATAGCATTCCATCTTTATAAAATCTTAAATATAGGAGGATTCATTTAGAGTAGAGTAAAGCAAAAGCATTTTGGTGTTACAACTGGTTAACAATTCAATGAAAGGAAAATATATGAAGAGGGACAATGTTTAAAAAGTGTCGGTGTAGCTCAATCCGAAAGCTCATACTGAGTTTTGGTTTCATCGTTTCTAGTATGTTTTTATATAGTGTATTTTTCAGTAGATGGTGATAATTTGTTATCAAATAAAGTTGATGCTGCAACCTATACACAAGCAGCACTTTATAAACAGAAGGAAAAAAATACTGTGAATTCAACTGGGTTAAAAAACGGAGAGGATAAGACAGAACCGACTAAAAGTTATGGACAAATCAATCTGAAACAGTCAAAAATTTTCACTACCTCTCCAGAACAATGGTACAAGTAAAGTCGTTACCTTAAAACTGATAAAACAGGTTAATTTTGATTCTGCGTGAAATTTGCGATGGGGGAACTTCCAGGAGCATCAGAAAGGAATTATGATGATTCTAGTTGAAGACTTTAAATTTACCCGCATGATTTTTAGGTTTAAAACAAGACTACACCCAAAGTGGTGAAGCAGAGAGTGGTTATAAATTAGGGTGGAATTGGCTGGTATCGTCAAAAACGTTTTTCTGTGAATGAAAACAATCGCAAAAGGACGTGTCTACCTTAAGTTTGATGGCTCTTATATGGAACGGAAGTTTTTCGTAAATGGCCATTCATTAGGGAGTTCATCCAAATGGTTATACATCATTTACCTTTGATGTAACAAAATATTTAAAAGTTGGGGAAGAGAATACCACAGCTATTAAAAGTGACGAATAAAAATACCAAGTTCGCGCTGGTATTCTGGTAGTGGATTTATCGTTCGCTTCAATTAGTATTTACACCTGCAGTCCATTTGGCGGACAATGAATTGTGATGAAAACGCCAGATTTATCACAGACAGCTCAGTCAGGAACTGGAAGTCAAGTGCATGTTACTGCTAAGGTTTACAATCAATCAGGAATGCTTCGCAGATTAGTGTAAAATCAATATTGTACGAGCGGAAAGAAGACGGTAGTTTGGTCAAAAAGCTGCTGAATCAGAATTATCACAACCAGTTGATGTCAAATCAGGTGAGCAAGTACCTGTCAATCAACAGTTTTCAATCGTCAAACCGAAGTTATGGTCGCACGACAATCCTACTTTATATGTGTTGAGAACAGAACTGTACCAAAATGGCACAAAGATTCAGACTGTCGATCAAGAAACTGGTTTAGATATACATCTTTTAATAGTGAGACAGGCTTTTTCACTCAATGGACAAACGATGAAACTGAAAGGTGTCAGTATGCACCATGACCACAGGTGCCTTAGGTTCAGCTGCTTATTACAATGCTATTGAAAGACAAGTTAGCATTCTAAAACGTATGGGTGTGAATGCTATTCAGTGTTACTCATAACCCAGCTTCTCGTGCCCTGAAAGACATTGCGAATCGCATGGGAATGTTACTGATTGATGAGGCTTTTGATGGCTGGCGAGACTATAAAAATGGTAACACTTATGATTATACACGCTTTTTTGATAAAAAAATCGGAAACTCAGTAGAAGGGTTATCAAATGTAGAGTCACCTGATCAGACATGGGCAGAGTACCATATTAAACAAATGGTTCGGAGCGGGATTAATGATCCATCCATTATGTGGTCAACAGGAAATGAAGTAACAGAAGGAACTTCAAAAGCTTCTGCAGGCACTTATCTCAACTGATAGCACAATTAATTAACTGGATTGACTCAAGTAGATGGAACTCGTCCAGCTACTTTAGGTGACAACTATTTAAAGAATCGTGATACTACTTCTGTTGGAATGGCAAACGCCTTGACTAACAATAAACTTCAAGGTGTTGTTGGTTATAACTATGCAAATGGAAGCCAATATGATGAGGGACATCAGTTGAACCCAAATTGGTTCATCTATGGATCTGAAACAGCTTCTTCTATTAACAGTCGTGGTGTTTATAATGTTAAGAATCAAGAACAACGATCAGATAAGCAATTAAGTTCTTACGATCAAAGCAAAGTTGGCTGGGGACATCTTGCGAGCTGAAGCTTGGTATGATGATTAGCGCGATTTTGTAGCAGGTGAATTTGCATGGACGAGATTTGATTATCTTGGTGAGCCTACTCCATGGAATGGAATTGGATCTGGTTCTGTAGGGACATGGCCTGCTCCAAAGAGTTCTTATTTCGGAATTGTTGATACAGCTGGTTTCCCTAAAGATAGCTACTATTTCTACCAAAGCCAATGGAATCAAAAGTTAAAACACTTCATGTTTTACCAGGGACTTGGAATGAGTCTCTCATTAAAAGAGGGTGGCAAAGTAGAAGTTGCGGTTTATTCCAATGCAGCCAAAAGTAAAATTAGTTCATGATAGCGATAAAGGTGTCGAAACTGATCTAGGTACAAAGGCATTTACAAAAGTTACTACCAAAGCAGGACATAGTTATCAAATCTATAAAAGGAAAATGATAAGCAAGTAGCAGAGCATAAAAATTTATATTTGACTTGGAAGGTACCATACAAAAAGGGTTATCTTAAAGCTATAGCCTATGACGAAAATGGTAAAATCATTAACAAGACAGAAGGCCGAAAAAGAAGTGAAGATGGCTGGGAAAGCGACTCAAATTAGCAGCCAAACTAGAAAGTAAAGTCGATTCTAGTAACCGATCACTCACTTTGCTCTATGTAGGAGTTGATGTGCAAGATGCGAAAGGCAATTTGGTAACAGATGCTAACAATAAGGTTGAATTTTCGGTTTCAGGTCCACTGAGTTGGTAGGGTGTTGACAATGGAAACGCTGTTGATCATCAATCTTATCAAGATACGAATCGCAAAGCTTTTTCAGGGAAAGTTCTACGCATTAGTGAAGATGACTGTAAGTCAGGGACAGTAACACGTTACAGCTAAGTCTAAAGGTTTGACAACAAGCACTGTTACATTTAAAGTGCAAGCAGGTAAAAATAGTTGTCGATATTGATCAATATAAACTAGCTAAAACAATTTATTTTGAAAAAGAGCAACGCCTCAGTTACCAAAAACAATCACTGTTAAAAATAGTGAAAATGTCGAATCAAAAGAATCATTAACTTTTGACAAAAGAGCAATTAGCAAAAGGCTAGCTTCAGGAAAAGATTTCACATTGCTTGAAAAGATTGAAATACGGGGTATAACAGTAGAAATTTTGATTTCTATTGTTGGAGATGTAACTGCTTATGAAAAATATCAGTACAGCTGTAGAAAAAGGCAGAGTACCAGATCTTCCAAAATAGTGCAAGCTTATGTGAAAAGTGGTAATCTATTGTCTGCACAATTTCCTGTTACATGGAAGATACCGACCAGTAGTATTTTGATAAAGTTGGTACCGTAACGATAAAAGGAGTTGCAGATGTACTAGGAGATAAATTCCAGTAACAATAACTGCTTCGAGTTGCAGAAAGGTGTTCAGCTCGGAACGAATGTTGCGCCGTTGACGACAGACTTATCTGCTACTACAATATCGGATACTTTGTCGGCAGTTAATGATGGCAAACGCCAGATGGTACCGAACACAACTTCTGGACCAAACTCTACGCGATGGTCAGAATTACGACGAGGCACAAAAAGGCAGTCCAAACGCAACGTTGACCTTTCAATTATGCTACTGCCCAAAATATTAAATTGGTGAATATTGTTTATAACAAAGATACTGGTCGTTGCGCATTCCAGAAAAAGGAAAGAACTTGAAGCAGCTAACTTTACTTGGAGTCGTTTAAAGGGTGGAAAAATCGAGGAATATTAAAGCCAAAGTTGTTGGTAGAAAAGAGCTGGATGGTAACAACGATTAGTCACTTATGAACTAGAAAAAAGCTGTACCAGCAGTTGAGTTTAAAATCAATGTGAAGAGTACGAATATTGATTTGGGAAATAGAAAATCGTCTCTTGGTATTTCAGAAATTGAATTGATGACAGCGATTGAAACTTTTGACTTGTATAATGAAGCTAAATTAAGTGAAATTCGAGTTGGCGATAAAGTTATTAAAGGGAAACAATTAACAAAGGACATTGTCACGCAAGCTTCCAGGAAAAATTACAGCTCTAATCCTTCTAAAAAAGTAGCTAGTTACAGTCAGTGCAGACGAAGGAAGATGAAAAACAAAAATCTTTACAGAGTCAGAAGACAACATCGCAGCATGAAACCTATACTACGTTTGCTTCCAGAAAAATCCGAAAGCAAGTGCTAAAGATAAATATGTTCCGAGAAAAGATATTACATTGTCAGCAGGATCTGTTCAGCCGGGTGCAGAGAATGCGGTTGAAAATGCGAATGACTTTAATGTGGATAGCATGTGGCATTCTGATTGGGCGAGCACTTCTGCAAGAAATCTCTGGGCAACTTTTGATACTGGAAAAATAAGAACAATCAATGGTTTAGCTTATCTTGAGCGGATGGATAAAATCCAAAAATGGTGAGATTATTGATTATGAAATTTATGCTAGCAAAATAATAAAGACTGGTTTAAAGTCGCAAAGGGCGCTTTGCAGATGTTGAAAAATGGCGGAAGCCTCATTTGCTCCTGTAAAAGCTCGCTATCTCAAATTGGTCGGTGTAAAAACTCTGAGTGATAATTCTAAGAAGTTCATATCGGCTAGTGAACTGCGAGTTCGAAAACGACTCAAAAAGCTTCTGATGAAACTACTGTGACAGATAAAAATGTGACCTTAAAAAGAAGATAAAATAGCTTATACAGGAGCAAGCCCTTACGCCAAAACCGGTTGTGAAAGTGGGAAATGAAATATTAACTGAGGGTCAAGATTATAAGTTGACTATGAAAACAATATCGGTAAAGCAGATAAAAGATACTGTGGCCACAGTTGACAGTGCTATGGGCAAGTATACAGGTACTGTCAAGAAAACCTTTATCATTTCTCGCAATCCAAATCAAAAAGAGCCTGAAAAATCAGAACATGGCATTAATGAAAAGCTATTTCACTGAGATGCGGAACGCAAATACTTCTCTGCTGCTCAAATCTAAAAGAAATATTGATGAAGCAAGCAAGAGAGGTATACACATCTGCATCTTCTGTTGAAAATGATGCTTTGAGATTCTTTGTTACAATGACATGACTCTGAAAGTGAATGGAAAAACGTATGCAGCAGTGATGAAGTAAAGGCAACTGTGTCACATGGAACGGACGCTATTATAAAGATCCACATGGCAATCATTTGACACAAGCTGAGATGGATGACATTCTTCAATATGCGAAAACAAAGACATTGCTCTGATTCCAGCGATTAACAGTCCGGGGCAGATGGATGCTATTCTCAGATGCAATGGAGCAACTCGAGATAAAGATGCTCGATTTGGTTACGATGGTAAAAATCAAAACGAACGATTGATTTGAATAATTCGGATGCAGTTCGTTTTACAAAAGCACTATTATATGCTGAATACTTCAAATCAAGGTCGAAAATCTTTAATATTGGTCTTGATGAATATGCAAATGATGTCAGCAAGGAAAGCGGATTTGGTCTTTTGCAACGAACAGGAAATTATCCTAAATTTATCAATTATGTAAATGAATTAGCACATTGTTAAAGATCTGCATTTAAAACCAATGGCATTTAATGATGGGTTCTACTATACATAAACGATAGGAGTTCAGGTACTTTTTGATCTCGACATTATTATTTCTTATTGGACAGCTGGTTGGAACGGATATACTGTAGCTTCACTCCAAGTATCTATCAGAAAAAGGACATAAAATTCTAAATACGAATGATGCGTGGTATTATGTTTTGGGACGTGAAACGAAAACATAGTGGCTGGTATAATCTTGAACAAGGCTTAAATGGGATGGATAAAACACCTAGATTCTGTACCGAAATCTGAAGGTGCAAAATTCCAATTTTAGGTAGTATGATTGCTGCTTGGCAGATGAGCCGCACGTTTAATAAAGAGAAATTTCATTCGTTGGATAGATCGCTTTGAGAACGCAATTTTCTTACTTCCGACCAACTATAAACAGGTAGATTCTGAGTTAAGTAAGTTCCTAAAACTTGAAAGATTATACTTGAAAGTGTTGCGAAATTAAAAGCAGTGATGGATTCTATCAATCGAGATTTAAGTCGTGCAGATCAAAGCAAAAAGTTGATGCTTATGCAAACGCACTAAAAGACAGCACGTGAAGGTTTTAGTTGCCATTGAGCGAGAAAGATTTATACGTTATAATGGAGAAGTGAGTACTTGCAGAAATCTCAAGTCTTAAACAATTAAAATTGACAGATTTTAAGATAGATGATGAAATTGCCCAACGCAAAGCAGCTGGTTGGATTTTAGAATCACAAGAGAACGAGGAAAATACCTATATCTTAAAATTTAAAAAGGACAAAGCGACCCCAGATCCAAAAGATAAAGATAAAGAGGGTAAGAGTCTCACGGGTCAACACCTGAAAAACCGGCTGGTGATAGTTCTCATCCGAAGAATCAAACGTGCAAGATGGATCCACACCTCCATCTACGAATTTCTTCTTCGGCAGAAACTAACTCAGCCTTCTAACGATGCAGAGGAAACAAGAGAAATTCATTACCTAAAGCAAATACGATAGAATTCAAATCTGACATTCGTTGGTTTTGCAATCACTAGCTTCAGTTGCTGTTTTGAATTTTTCGTCAGAAAAATCGATAACGATATTCTACAAGTTTGAATAGCATAAAAGTTTAGTAGCAGTTTACTTCATAAAAATGTTTTAAAAACAACACGTAAGGGTTTACAAAACAACTTATTTATGTTATAAATATACAATTAAATAGGTGAGCGTTACTAAGTTTATTAGGCGTAACCATCAGATAAATGTGGAAAAATTCTATTTTCCATTTGTTTGTCGTTTACTTTTTATTTCTATGAAAACTCAGTATACAGTAAGGAGGATAATATGTACAGAATCGTACATCCTATGAATAATAATGTTGCTTTTAGCTAAAATGAACATCAGTGAAGTGATGCTGATTGGTGAGCGGCATAGCATTTAATAAAAAGAAAGGGATGTTGTTCTTGAAAGTGAGATCGAGAAAATCTTTCATTTGAGAACTGAGAGAATCAAGAGAGAATTTGCGCTTCTAAAAGATGTTCCTTTGGACTTTATCACAATTACTTATGATATCGTTGAAAGTCTGTCTAAAAAGTACAATTATCCAGTACAAGAGTATATCTATATCACATTAGCAGATCATATTTATTAGTGCCTATCAAGCTGTTATACAGGAAACTATAAAGAAAGTGATTTACCAGATGAGTCTGATAAGTATCCGATCCCTATCAGATTTCCAAAGAAGCGGTTGATATATATCGAGAACGAATCTTGGATAGTTTTTCCGGATGATGAAATTAGTCGGATTGCCTTCTATTTTTATCAATGCAGAAGGAACGACAAGCACAGTTGGACAACAGCATCTAGATCAGCGTAAGAATTATTAATTTTGGTTGAAGAGTTGAGGCGAAATGAAATTAGAAGAACAAAGAGAATAGTAACTTCATGATCGTTTCCCATGATTCATCTCGAACTATTTCTTGGATTCTTTGAATAGAAGTCGGGATGATAATCGATCTTTGAGGAAATGGAAACTCAAATCAGACTTTCACCTATCCTAAGGCATATAAAATTGCGACAGGGATTATGATATTACTCTCTCGTGAGACAGGAGTTGATTTGTATCAAAGTGAGCGTGTATATTTAGTTTTACATATTCAAAGGTGCATAACATACACTCTATTAAAACACTAGGAAAGAAATATACATGAATGAATAGGGAGAAATAACATTACTTGGCTTTGAAATCGTAGCTTATGCAGGCGATGCTCGTTCAAAAATTATTAGAAGCTTTAAATGCTGCTCAGAAGAGTGAATTTGAACAGGCAGAAAAGTTAGTAAAGAAGCAGATATCTGCATTGCAGACGCGCATCGTGCTGACAGACCGTTACGTGACAAAAGAAGTGGCTGGAGAAGATTTGGCTTATAGTGTTACCATGATGCACGGACAAGATCATTTAATGACAACGTTATATTGTAGACTTAATGAAGCATTTCATTGAACTATACAAAAAGGAGGCAACAAGATGAATACTTTTAGTTGCTAAATTGAAAAAGCAAAACCTTTAGTTTGAGAAGATTTTCTCGAAAAATATCTATTTGCAAGCGATACGTGATGGTTTTATAGCCAGCATGCCAGCGGTTTTGTTTTCCAGTATTTTCTTGCTAATTGCTGCTGTACCAAACATATTTGGTTTTAAATGGGCGCCTGCATCTAGCACTCCATTATGAAACCTTATAATTATACGATGGGTTTTTAGCGGTTTTAGGTGCAGGAACAACTGCTAAATCTTTTTAACGATTCAGTCAATCGTAAATTGGAAAAAGACCAATCAAATTAACTTTCTTTTCAACGATGTTAGCTGCAGTCTGCGGTCTGTTGCTGTTGGCGGATCCAATTAAGAATGGTATTGCAAAATGGTCTTCTTGGGACTAGAGGTTTGCTGACTGCTATTTCTGGCTGCTTTATCACAGTTAATATCTGCAAGGTATGTATATAATGTCACTATTCGTCTTCCGGAAGAAGTACCACCAAATATTGCAGAGGTATTTAAAGATGTGATTCCATTTGCTTTATCTATTCTGTCTCTTTATGGACTTGATTTAATTGTTCGGCAAACATTGGGAACTAATGTTGCAGAATCTGTTAGTAAAATCTTAGTCACCACTGTTTTTCTGCTACAGATGGCTATATCGGCTTGGCGATTGTGTTTTGAGTGCCTATGCTTTCTTTTTGGTTTGTTGGAATTCACGGGCCTTCAGTAGTTGAACCTTTGATAGTAGCAATCAGTTATGCAAATATTGAAGCAAATGTTAAGCTTGTACAAGCGGGTATGCATGCAGATAAAATTTTGAATCCAGTAACACAGACTTTTATAGTTACTATGGGATTGGTGCAGGTGCCCTACACTGGTTGTTCCGTTTATGTTCATGTGGTTATGTAAATCCAAACGCAACAAGGTGATTGGACGTGCGTCTGTTGTTCCAACGTTCTTTGGTGTAAATGAGCTAATCTTATTTGGGGCTCCAATCGTTTTGAACCCAATTTTCTTTATTCCATTTGTTTCTGCACCAATTATCAATGTTTGGATTATGAAGTTCTTTGTAGATGTTTTGCGGATGAACAGCTTCAGTATTATCCTACCTTTGGACAACACCAGCACCAATTGTATTGTCATGGGGAACAGCTTTACTGCACCGTTGTCATTTGTTTTAGCGATTACTCTCATTCTTGTCGATATTGCTATCTATTATCCATTTGTTAAAGTTTATGACAATCAGAATTTTGAAGAAGAACTCAATGACAAAGTTTCTGATGATTTAAAAGAGAAAAGGTTTTCTGGAAAAATTTGATACGAGAAAAAGCAGATGCGATTTTAGAAAAAGAGTTTTGACAAGCAAACAAAATCTAATATTTCAAAAACAAACAAATGTTCTCGCTTTTATGTGCTGGTGAGGGAACGAGCGGTCTTTTAGCAAATGCTTTGACAAAAGCAGCGAAAGAACATAATGTCCCTGTGACAGCAGCAGCAGGAAGTTATGGTTCTCACCGCGATATTTTACCAGAATATCAATTAGTCATTCTTGCTCCTCAAGTTGCTTCTAATTATGAGGATATTAAAATTGAAACTGATAAATTAGGAATTAAACTTGCTAAGACAGAGGGTGGTCAGTACATTAAATTGACCCGTGATGGAAAAGGTGCATTAGCTTTGTCCAAGAGCAGTTTGAGCAAAAGGAGAATAGCATGACGAAAACATTGCCTAGAGATTTTATATTTGGTGGTGCTACGGCTGCTTATCAGGCAGAAGGTGCAACACACACCGATGGGAAAGGCCCAGTTGCGTGGGATAAGTATCTAGAAGACAACTACTGGTACACAGCAGAACCTGCCAGTGACTTTTATCATAAATATCCTGTTGATTTAAAGTTGGCGGAAGAGTTCGGTGTAAATGGGATTCTATATTTCAAAGTTGCTTGGTCTCGTATTTTTCCAACTGGGTATGGTGAAGTCAATCCAAAAGGTGTTGAATTTTATCATCGGTTGTTTGCGGAATGCCATAAACGACATAGTTGAACCATTTGTTACCTTGCACCATTTTGATACACCAGAGGCGCTTCATGCAAATGGTGATTTCCTCAACCGTGACAATATCAAATATTTTGTAGATTATGCAGCATTTTGCTTTGAGGAATTTTTCTGAAGTTAATTTCTGGACAACTTTCAATGAAATTGGTCCGATTGGAGAAGGACAATACATGGTAGGGAAATTTCTCCAGGCATCACTCTATGATTTTGCTAAAGTTTTCCAATCTCATCACAATATGATGGTGGCGCATGCTCAGGCAATCAAGATATATAAAGATAAAACAGTATAAGGGAGAAATTGGTATTGTACATGCCTTGCCAACAAAATATCCTTATAATCCTGAAAATCCTGGCGATGTACGAGCAGCAGAATTGGAAGACATCATTCATAATAAATTTATTTTTGGATGCCACTTATCTTGGTCACTATTCAGCAAAAACAATTGAAGTGTGTCAATCATATCTTGCTGTCAATGGTGGAGAACTGGATTTGCGTGATGAAGATTTTACTGCTCTTGAAGCAGCTAAGGATTTGAATGATTTTCTGGGAATTAACCATTATATGAGCGATTGATGCGTGAATTTGATGGAGAAACTGAAATTAGTCATAATTCTAAAGGAGATAAAGGTGGCTCAAAATATCAGTTAAAAGAGGTGTTGTCGTCGTGAATTTGACGTAGATGTCCTCGTACAGATTGGGATTGATGATTTATCCACAAGGTTTATATGACCAAATTATGCGAATTACGAGATTATCCAAATTATAAGAAAATTTACATCACAGAAAATGGTTTAGGCTATAAAGATGAGTTTGTAGATAATACGGTTTATGATGATGCTCGAATTGACTATGTTAAGAGAAACATTTGGAAGTTTTAGCTGATGCTATTGTGGACGGCGCCAATGTCAAAGGCTACTTTATGGTCGCTGATGGATGTATTTTCTTGGTCAAATGGCTATGAGAAACGTTATGGTCTCTTCTATGTTGACTTTGAAACACAGGAGCGCCACCCTAAAAAGAGTGCTTACTGGTATAAAGAACTATCGCAAACGCGAGAAATTCGTTAATGAAGTTGAATGGCAGTATTGATACTTATCAGTCAAACTGCCATTTCTTATTATCGCATATTACTTTATATATTTTTGTAACAATTTCCTACGGTCCGTGTGGATATTTTTGAATCTATTGACTTCAGAAAAATTCTCTTTATAATGGACAGAACATTTTTATATGAGGTCATATGACTTTTATCAGGACTCATTGTTTTGTGGTATTTATATTTCGGTTGGTATTTTTGAAACGATCTATTAAAAACGAAAAGGCGATTCTGGCAAATGGTGGTCGCGAATATGGCGTTCAAAAATACCAAATATATCACCATTCTTCATATTTTATTTTACCTTTCTTGCTTTTGCAGAAGCCACAATACGTCAAGTTCATTTTTGATACGCTCGGTGTTATGCTAGGCTCAATATTTGCGATGTTTATGCTCTATGTTGTGACAAACTTTTAGGGAAATTTGGACTGTAAAGCTGATGCTGGTTAAGAATCATCAATTTGTTGGACCATTGGCTTTTCCGTTATGTCAAACATCCAAATTACTTTGAATATCTCCGGAGTTGATTGGTTTAGCACTTCTTTGCCACGCTCTCCTTTCATTTTTGCATTTTGTTTCCATTCTATATTATTGTTCATACAATCGTATCAAGGAAGAAGAACAGCTTCTTCGAGAAGTCATTATTCCAATGGAATTGATTGAAAATAATATTGGAATAACTGCTATTGTTTAAATAGCTGAAATATAAATTATTCAATCTACAACAGATAGTATGTAAAAAGAGGCGAGGCTACGAAAGTCTTCTTAGTTTAATAGATAAGAAAGCTTCTCTTCAATTGCTCAAGCTATGCTTTGAGCAATTGGAGAGCTCGTAACTTCCAAGTTATCGCTTTGTCAGGTTCGGAAGAATACTTTTGATGAAAACTTGTCTCTTTATTGGGCAACTTTCAACAGCCTATCAGACTGTCGAATGTCTTTGTAGGGGTGAGACTATGAACTCAAAAAAATTTTTCTATCTTGAGCATAATCTCACCCCTTTTCTTATGCTCGTTGATATAGGCTAATTTTTGTTGGCGTGTTTTCCTTTAAAGAGTGCCTCAGCTGACATGGCAGAGGGTTTATTGGAAAATTCTCTGGTATAAAAGAGTAACAGGTAATCGTGCACGTGTATATTTGGCGCCTTTCCCAGCATTGTGTGCGGTCACTGTTTTTGGACATCGGTCGTAACCTGTATAGAGAGAACCATCAGCACATTTTAGGACGTACATATAGGCTTTACTTTTCCATAGTAGATCTCATGAATTTTCGGAGTGTAGCTGCCATCTTGGTTGTGAATGAACAGTGGTGGTAAGATTTTGAGTCCATCACGGGAGCCATCTTTGATAGCTTCAATAAGGAGCATATTGGCTTCTCGATTTGCCTTGGGATAAACAAACCGAATGCGCTTTGGTGCTAAATTATGGGCTGTCATAGTATCCATAATGTCAAGAAATCGTTCAGGACGGTGCACCATCGCCAAACGCCCATTAGATTTCAAAAACTCGCTGAGAAATTTTGCAGATTTCTTCAAGATTTGTCGCAATTTCATGCCGTGCAAGCAGATAATGTCGACTTGCGTTGAGGTTGGAATGCTCATCTACTTTTAAAATAAGGTGGATTACAGAGAATCATGTCTACTTGGTTACCACTAATGTATTTTGGTAAGATATTTCAAATCATCTTGAATCACCTGCATTTGACTAGTCGGGTTATTTAGCTCAATGGAGCGCTGAGCCATATCTGCAGCAATCGTTCTTGAAGTTCTCAGCAATGATTTGAGCTTGTGTGCGCGATGCTTGCAAAAGGCCGACAGCACCATTGCCGGCACATAGGTCAATAATCAATCCACTCTTAGGTAATTTTCGGAAAACGTGAGGAGCACGCTATCCACTGAGTAGCTGAAAAACCTCTCGGTTTTTGGATAATTTTGACGTCAGTGGAAAAAGAGCTGATTGACCCTGCTCCCGTCTTTTATTTCATACAGTCTTATTATATCATGTTTTTATAAAGGATGCAGCAATAAAATAGGTGGTAAGGAAAAAGTGAAACAACAATTTGAAAAAGTCATCGCAAAAATTTGTAGATTACCTGGATAGTGCAAAAGATTAGTTTTCCAAGATGGTACCCAAAACGGTACTAGAAAGTAAAAAGCCAATTCCAATTTCTTGAAAAAGGCTTTGTATCAACGCTTTAAGCAAGCAATGCGGTTGATTATTTGAGACCGTATTTTTTTGTTGAAACGATCCACACGTCCGTCTGTTTGAGTGAATTTTTATGTCCAGTATAGAATGGATGTGAATCTGATGAAATTTCCACACGGATTAGTGGATAGGTATTTCCATCTTCCCATTCAACAGTTTCGCTAGAATGCTTAGAGAACCACTCAAGGAATTTGTAGCCAGTTGAAGTATCCATAAAGACAACAGGACGGTATTCAGGATGAATATCTTTTCTCATTTTAAAAATTTCCTTTCTGCTATGGTCTCTGGTGAGCCATAGATTCATTACTTTGATAGTTTCACCAAATTCTACCGATTTTGACAAGTCTTTTTCTCTCAATTTTAATGTCTTTTGCCAATTCTTTTTAATTCTTGGTAAATTTTTCGATTTTCTGTAGAGTAAGCATTGGCACTAGCAGAGTGGATGACCGCCTCCATCATGTAGCCACTTCACTGATAGGGATAATTTACTCTGCAGACGAACTCGGTACTGCCATTTCTCTTGTTCAACAAAAATTCCCCAAAAGTTCAACACTGTCAATCCGCCCTGGAGCTGAAACGATAGCAGAAGTATCGGCATCTGTTAACTGATTGGACTTGAGAAGTTCTTGAGTTAAACAATAACACGAGCGCACCATTTTCATCGACTTCTAAATGATCGCAAACGTAGCCTTGAAGTTTAGCGATTTGATAGCTGAAAGAGTCCATTTTCCGCGCTAAAAGCAGCAAAGCCGTGCGATATTCGCGAAGTTTGCTGGCGATAGCCATAGTTCGAGCGGTTGTGGCAGGATATAGGAAACGCCCAGTATCACCAACGATTCCAGCATAAAGTAACTTAGCAGAATAATCATCTAATTTTAGATGATTTTCAATGCAAAGAGAGCAGATTAACTCACTAGCGCTACTTGAGCTAGTATCTCACCCAAGCAATGTCTCCATAAATATCATCGTTTGGATGATGATCGATTTGATGAGAAAATCTCCTTTGCTGTAGCGTTCATCATCAATTCGTGCAGTATTTGCTGTATCGCAAACAATCACTAAAGCATTTTTGTAATCATCATCTGAAACTCATCCATGGTAGCCAGCCAAGAAAGACTAGGTTCAGTCGTTCCTGCTACTTTAATCTGTTTCTCAGGAAAAATTTACTTGAAGTAATTTCTTTAAACCGACTTGGCTACCCAAGGCATCAGGATCAGGTCGCATGTGACGATGGATAATGATCATATCATATTCTTTGATTTTATGTAAAATTTGCTTAAAATTTCCATGTTATAACCTCCAATCTACCTTTATTCATTGTATCATAAGATAAATTATTTTAAAAGAAAAGTGACAGGCCTTGAGAGGTTTGAAGTGCAACTATTTGTTCAATGTGTTATAATGCTGATAGAACTTTTTGGAGGAAATTATGTTTTAGCAAAAATTGTATTTGCTAGTATGACAGGAAATACAGAAGAAATCGCAGATATTGTAGCTGATAAATTGAAAGAACTTGGTTTAGAAGTAGATATTGATGAATGCACAATGGTGGATGCAGAGGAATTTCGGAAGCAGATATCGCAATTGTTGCTTCTTATACATATGGAGACGGTGAATTGCCTGATGAGATTATTGACTTTTATGAAGATCTGGCAAAGTCTTGATTTGACTGGAAAGGTTTACGGTGTTGTCCGGGTCAGGGTGACACGTTCTATGATGAGTTTTTGTAAAGCAGTAGATGACTTTTGATCGTGCTGCAGCGACAGGTGTTGAAAAGGTGCTGAAAATGTCAGAGTTGATTTATCAGCAGAAGAGGAAGACGTTGAAAATTTGGAGAAATTTGCTGAAGAGTTAGCTGTTAGGGTGAGGTAATCATGTAAGAAGGCTAGGGAATTTCCTAGTCTTTTTAGCTTAATTTATCAGATTTTAGGCATATGTTCTGACATTTTTAATATAGAATAGTATAATGGGAAAAAGATGATTTGTAACAATGGGAGGAATAAGATGAAGAAAGAACGAGATTATGCTTTTTGGATTTCATGATGATGTGAAACCGTTGTTCTCGACTGGTAAAGGTCTGACAGAAGAGGTTGTTCGTGAAATTTCTGAAATTAAAATGAACCGCAATGGATGCTGGATTATCGTTTGCGTTCTTTTAGAATTATTCCATAAATTGCCTATGCCTAATTTTTGGTCCAGATTTATCCGACATACGATTTGATGATATATCTATTATCAAAAATTAAGTGGAGGACGAGCTAGAAGTTGGGATGAAGTACCAGATGAAATCAAGAAAACCTTTGATCGTTTAGGCATTCCTGAAGCAGAGCGTCAATTCTTATCAGGAACTGTTGCTCAGTATGAATCTGAAGTAGTCTATCACAATATGAAAGAAGAATTTGCCAAGCAAGGGATTATTTTTACAGACACAGACACGGCGGTGCAAGAATACCCTGACTTAGTGAAAAGTATTTGGAACAGTAATTTTCTAATGCGAGAGCATAAGTTTTCTGCTTTGAATAGTGCTGTTTGGTCAGGTGGGACATTTATTTATGTACCTAAGAACGTTCAATGTCAGGTACCAGTTCAGACTTATTTCCGCATCAATGGAGAGAATGCTGGTCAGTTTGAACGTTCCCTCATTATCGTAGATGAGGGGGCCTCTATTCAATACATAGAAGGCTGTACAGCGCCGACTTATACAACCACAGTCTTCATGCTGCAAATGTGGAAATTATTGTCAAAAAGATGCCTTTTTCCGTTATACAACGATTCAAAATTGGTCAGACAATGTTTATAATTTGGTGACAGAGCGAGGAACGGTTGAGGAAGGTGGGATCTTTGGAATGGATTGATGGCAATCTCAGGCAGTAAGGTCAATATGAAATATCCATGCAGCATTCTCAACGGACGCAATGCGAGGACTTCGGTTCTTCCATGTCTTTTGCTAATTATGGTCAGTACTTGGATGCAGGTTGTAAAGTTTATCATAATGCACCAAAGACTTCTAGCACCTTGATTTCCAAGTCTGTTGCAAAGATGGAGGTAAAACGGATCACCGGGGGCAAGTCCGTTTTGGAAAAATAGTGCGGGTTCTAAGTCTCACATTGAGTGCGATACTATTCTTATGGATGGCAGAATCTAGTTCAGATACTCATTCCATTCAATGAAATTCACAATTCAAATGTTACACTTGAACATGAAGCTAAGGTTTCAAAGGTTTCAGAAGACCAACTTTATTACCTCATGAGTCGTGGCATTAGTGAGGAAGAAGCCACTGCCATGATTATCAATGGCTTTATGGAGCCTATTACTAAAGAACTCCTGGATGGAGTACGCAGTTGAACTCCAATCAGCTTATCAACATGAGTATGGAAGGATCTGTAGGATAGAAGTAAAAACAGTCGGTAAGACTGTTATTTTGTCCCTGATTAAAAGAAGAGAACACAAAAAGCACCGAATCGGTGTTCCCTTTTTCAAGTTGAGTACGGACTGGATTAAAAATCACTGCCTTATTTTAACTTGCTGTGTTGTTTCGAATGGCTCCAAAATATATATGCAGTTTTTAATTATTCACAAAGTATTACTCTTTCTTCAAGAATTTTTAGTGAAAAATGCTACAATTAGATAAATAAAGAAAGGGTTGTCTGTAAGGAACATAAAAAGAAGGATTTTAGCCTATCATGGTTTTTCGATGGTTTTTGGATAACAAAGCAATCACCGGTATGACTTTATTATTGGGGTTGAATATTTTTGTATTAAGCAAAAATTAGTTTTTATTTTCCTTCCTGTCTTAGAATTTATCGGAGTTATTATGCTGCCAGTTATTCTAGCGGGTCTTTGTATTATTTATTAAATCCAATTGTTGATTTTTATGGAAAAGATAGAATCAACTCGCTTAGTCGCGATTACGATTGTCTTTATTTTGATTGCATTACTTTTTAATTTGGGATTAGCTGTGGCTATTCCGAGTTTGCAGACATCAGATAGTTAGCTTTGCAAAAATTTTGCCAGCTAATTTGAAAAATCGAATAGAATTATTCAGGATTTTTAGAAAAATCGGATTTCTGATGATGTCAAGCCCCAATTGGAAGAGATTGCAAAATAATTTTTCAAATCAAGTGACAACTTGGGCAAGTCATTTTTCATCGAAAAGCAGTGAATTGGTTTAGTACATTGATTAGTACGGCTTCGCAGGTGGTTGTAGCGATTATTATCATGCCTTTTATCCTTTTTATCTTTTTACGAGATGGAAAAATTTGAAATCTTATTTGACAAAAATTCATGCCAACAAAGTTTCGTGACCCTGTTAGTCAAATTTTGACAGACGTCAATACACAGCTTGCTAATTATGTTCGTGGTCAGGTGACAGTTGCTCATCATTGTAGCGATTATGTTTATCATTTTTCTTTAAGATAATAGGCCTTCGTTATGCGGTTACGCTTTGGAGTAACTGCAGGATTTTAAATTTGTCTCTACTTAGGAAGTTTTTCTCGATGTTACCGGCTCTTTGTCCTAGGTTTGATTGCTGGGGCCAATTATGCTATTGAAAAGTTATTGTGTCTTTATTGTAGAGCAAACGATTGAAGGGCGGTTTTGCATCCCCATTGATTTTGGGTAGTCAATTGAATATCCATCCGATTAATGTCCTTTTTGTCCTTTTTGACAGCTGGTTCTATGTTTGGTATTTGGGGTGTTTTTACTGGGAATTCCAATTTATGCTTCTGCAAAAGTTGTGATTACTGCTATTTTTAAATGGTATAAAAAGTTAGCGGTTTGTACGAAGAGGAATTAGTAGATGAAACAGGAGAGAGAATTGAACAACAGTAAAATGGTTGCTTCTCACAAAAGCAGGATTTGCGCATGCTAATAAATATTTTGAGAGAGCCCCTAACAAAATGATACAGAAGAAGAATTATTTGAATTGGCCGATTAGCTAGAAAGTATCGGCTTTTTCCCTCAGCTAAGCAAATTTATGAAAACTTAGCTCCCCACTATCCAGAATCCTATATTAGTTTAGCACAGATTGCTAGTGAAGATGGGAAAGTGGAAGAGGCCTGCTTTCATCTAGAAGAAATTAAGTTTGATAGTGATTGGTACGTGACAGCTCTATTGGTCAAAGCTGATTTGTACCAAATGGAAGGGTTACCAGACGTTGCAAGAGAAAAATTAGCCGAGGCAAAGCAATTGTCCGATGAACCCTTAGTAATTTTTGGTTTGGCTGAAATAGATTTTTGAATTGGGAAATTTTAATCGCTCATTAAAGAGTATGCTAGTTTAGACAATCGTATCATTTATGAGCAGACAGGTATTTCTACTTATCAGCGAATTGCGTTTCCTATGCAAATCTTGGTAAATTTGAAGCAGCGGTTGAATTTCTTAAAAAGCTCTTAGAGATCGAATATGATGATATGGTGGCCTTTGAACTAGCAACTATTTTATATGATCAGAAAGAATATCAAAAAGCCAATCTGTACTTTAAGCAAATTGATACGATTTCGCCAGAATTTGAGGGCTATGAGTACGGTTATGCTTTGTCGCTTCATGCAGAACATCAGACAGAAGAAGATGTACGCCTCACGCAGCAGGGCTTATCGAAAACATCCGTTTGACACTCGTCTTTTGCTACTGGCTTCACAACTTTCTTATGAGCTGCTACGATGAGCAAAAGGTAGAAGAATATCTGCTGCGCAAGAAAAATGCTGAAGACGAGGAAGAAATCGTACTACGTTTGACGAATCTTTATGTGCAGCAAGAGCGTTTTGATGAAGTTTTTAGAATTTGAAAAGCGAGATGTAGACAATGTTCTGACGAGATGGAATATTGCGCGTGCCTATCAAGCGTTGGAACATACAAAAGCAGCTGTAGAGCGCTATCGTCTGTTGCTCTCAGACTTAAAGGAAAAATCCAGAAATTTTTAGGAGCAATATATCTCATCTACTTCGTGAAACCGGTGACTTTGAAGAAGCAAATACCAAGCAGAGCATTATCTTCGCCTCGTTCCAGATGATGGTATCATGCAAGAATTGCATGCTAGTTTAAAGAGTAACAAGCACTATCCTATAAGGCGTATGAGAATTATGCTATAATGATGAGCGTGATATTTAGAAAGGATCAAGAAAATGCGAAAAATTTGGTGCGGATTTAATTGTGATAGTTTAATCAATCACAAGGTGGATTATGTATTTGGGATTCCTGGCGCAAAGATTGACCGTGTGTTTGATACATTAGAAGACAAAGGACCACAGCTTATTGTTGCTCGTCATGAACAAAACGCAGCTTTTATGGCGCAAGGGATCGGACGGATTACTGGAGAACCGGGAGTGGTGATTGCAACGAGCGGACCAGGAGCTTTCAAACTTAGCTACAGGCTTGGTAACAGCAACAGCAGAAGGTGATCCAGTGCTAGCTTTAGCCGGTCAGGTCCAAACGAGTTGATCTTCTCAAACGCACATCAGTCCATGGATAATGCTGCACTGTTTAAAGCCGATTACCAAGTATTCTGTCGAAGTGCAAGATGGCAATGCTCTTCAGAAATTATTGCTAATGCTTATCGTCAATAGCTAAGTCCGGAATGTCGGGGCAAGTTTCATTTTATCTGCGGATGATGGTGGATAGTCATACGGGTAGAAGCAATCAAACCTGACGGATCCTCAACTGGGGTCTAGCTTTGTGGTGATATCAACTACCTAGCAAGCAATTAAAATGCTGATTACCCGTTCTTCTGTTGGGGAATGGGCTTCAGTGCCAAAGTGACAGCTTTATTCGTCAGTTGTTGAGCAAGTACAGTTACCTGTTGTGAAAATCTTCCAAGGTCCCAGGATTGTCTCGTGAATTGGAAGAAGCTGTCTTTTCGACGGGTCGGACTGTTTCGTAATCAGCCAGGAGACATGCTGTCGAGCGAAATCTGACCTAGTAATTGCTATCGAAGTTATGACCCTCATTGAATATGAAGCGCGCACTGGAATGCGGAAATTTCAAGCTCGTGTCATTGTTATCGATGTGGTGAGCCAGCAGAAATTGATACTACTTTCAACCGAGCGTGAGTTGATTGGAGATATTGCCACACTTTAGACTTATTGTTGCCAGCGATTAACGGTTATCACACCGGAAGCGACTCGAGAGAATATTTGCGTTATTAATAATAACAGATGGTTGGAGATGCGGGAAATTTGACCCCAGTCAAATTGAAAAGGCCGTCTACACCCACTGATGTTGTGGAAGTCTTGCAGGATACGACAGACGATATGACAGTTAAGTAGATGTGGGTACGCATTATATTTGATTGCATCGTTATTTCGAGAGCTATGAACCAAGCGTACCGCTCTTTCAAATGGAATGCAAACGTTAGAGTAGGCATTGCCTTGGGCGATTTTGGCAGCCTTAGTTCGTCCCAACACAAAATTATTTCTGTATCTGGAGATGGTGGCTTTCTTCGGCCCAAGAGCTAGAGACAGCAGTTCGTCCACAATTACCAATTGTGCATCTTATTTGGAATGACGGTCATCATAATACATGGTAGAATTTCCAAGAAGAAATGAAAGCATGTGACGTCTCATCTGGAGTAGACTTCGGCTGTTGATTTCGTCAGATCACGTGCAGAGAGTTTTGCAAAGCGGATTTTCGGAGCAACATCTCCGCAGTGGAATTAACGCAGTTACTTAAAAAGGCCTTAATGGAGAAGGGCCTGTTATCATTGATGTCCCGGCTGATTACAGAGATATATCGCTGGGAGAAACACCCGGCCAGATGAGTTTTCAGTTGATACTCGACGACGACTACCAAGAAATAGCGATCAGGAGGAGAAATGGCAGAGTTTGTAACATTATATTCAGTATACTACTTTGGGAGCTCTTCATGGCGGGGCTTACAGGACGACGACGATTGCAGAACTACTCACATGGTGACTTAGGAATTGGTACTTTTAGACCCATTGATGGAGAACCAATTGTGTGCTTGATGGAAAAGCTATCAAGTTAAGGCGCTAGGAGGAAAAACTGAAGTGATAGAGGTTTCAATGGAGCATGATGATCTCTGCGTGGCGTTGCAGTAGCTTTCCATCAAGCAGAAAGTGACATTTCCATCAAAGATCTTGAATGCACTGATGAAGCATTGTTGGCGCATGGAAGCTTATTGGCGCTGGGGAAAATCTTTTTCACTCTATCGGGTATCCATGGGAATTTAGCATGTGCATGTGCGCACGGCTCCAAAAATCCTCTCCAGGGAAACGGTTCGCAGAAATCGCAGCTCATCAGCCAGAATATTGCGCGGCGAACACATTTCTGGAACAATTGTTGCTCTTTGGACACCGGAGCTGTTTGCATGGTGCGTCAGCGTAGCGCGGTACCACCTTCATTTCATCTGACGACCACCACGTGCACGTCATGGATTTTGTTGATGGTGAGATTGAAATCGGAAACAATCGCAACATTAGAGCAACGTTTCGTTCAAGACCAAGATTTTCTATCGGCCAAGCCAAATGGCGGAGCTGGGATGAAAGATATTGAGAAATCTGAACAAAATAGCAGTTAGATAAAAACTCAAATTTCACACTAAATTAAGATGATATCTAAAAAGACTTAAAATCAATTTTATCTAAGATGATTTTGAGCTTTCTTTTACTATTACGAATTTGTGTTTAGTCTTCTGATCAAGAAAATTCCTGCGTCATCTTTGGCCAATGGGCTGAATCAAAACGGTATATTTTATTGACTACGGTAACAATCTTCCTGAGATGCGACTGGCTGTATCTGAGTAAGTTAGGCGTCTCAGTAAACACCATTTGCCGTCTGATGAACGAAGAATAGTCCGAAAAGGTGTCAGTTAGCAGACACCTACATCTTCATGGATTTACTTTGACTTCATCAGAGTAACGCGTAGGTCTTTTGCCCTGTGTAGGTTAGTTACAAAACCAGGTATACCACCTGTTGGCTTGTTAAGTCTTTTTGACTTCAATCATATTCCATTCTGAACGAGATTGTGACAACTGCCTTAGAGTATGCCGCCATCATTCCCGCAGCATCGTCTTGACATCATCACTTGGATGAAGGTTGCCCGTGATAACGACGTGACTGCCGGGAATATCCTCTGGCATGAAACCAAAGTTCCTCTTTTAGCCATTTTAAAGGTCAGCTCATCATTTTGCATGATTGCTTCCTCGTCCAACCAGAATAATTGTCCGTCCATCAGTAGACAACATTTCTCAGGTTTCTTCCGTGCTTTTGGATCACGCTGACGTCGACGAATCAAAGCCTGTCTGAATCAATTTTCCTCGGATTTGCTGCACTTGTGAGATTAGCTTGCGACAAAGCTGTTTCTACGCTCTCCAAACTATTGAATGGTTTCTAGTACTCTTCAATCAGTCCCGTTAAACGCTTGACTGCTTTTAGCTTTTGGTATTTCTTAAAAGCCAGCGCTGGAGCATTTTGGTTAGGGGTCAGCTATCCAACACAATAGTAATTTTCTCGCTTGTAGTAGTAATCAGTCCAGTCTCTACTTGGTCTTTGACTGTTGGGAACTTGCGCAAAAGCAGGAGAGGAGTTCTCCTTTTGTCGAAATTCTTCAGCATTTTCAGTCGCGACCAGTTCTTGCGCTTTTGTTTCGTTAACATTTATACGATCTAATTCATTTCACTCGATGAATCAGTTCACCGCTTTGTTGATTAACGCGATCGCGTTCCGCCTTTGTTCCTGATAGAAAGCATCAACACGTGATAACCAGATTCTTTTCTGACTCATCCGCAAAGAGAGAATGGGGTAAATGACTTGCTAGTTAGGGTTGCCTCGAGGAGTGAAGGCTGAAGAAGGCGACGGTTTTTAACTCTGTCATTTGTTAAGCCGCCGCCGGCTGAGTTCAGCTGCTGTGATCGTGCATCCTGAAATAAGTTTTGTAAAGAACGGCGACAAATCCTCTGTGGTGCAGAATTCTCAAATAGCTTTTCATCAGAAATGCAAAAGGATTGTGCTTATCTCGTTTGAGTGTGGAGTGACATAGCTTGAACCAGGGCAGAATCGTATCGGTAACTATTTTGAGAAAAAGCCGACATGTTTAATAGCTTCACCAATATTGCCGCTTGCCTTATCCATTAGGATGACATTGCGTGCTTGCCCATGATTTCGGATGATGAGCGTTGCCGCCACGTTATCTCCGATTTCATATTGGAGACAGAAATTTCTAAAATTCGGTCGCTCGATTTGGTGAAATGTTTTCAATTGTAGCGCCTTGTAGATATTTCTGCACAACCATGATAAATGTGGTAGGCACTAATGGGATTTTCAAAAAGCGGTACGGGTTAGTTGAACGTGACTAAAACAGGGTGAGCAGACAAGAGTAATTTATGATTTTGTCGATTACCGCGAAATTTGTAGCACTAATTCCTGATTAAACGGTTGACATTCTTTTTTTTTGAATGCGACCGTACAGTAACTGTTGCCGCAATTCATCTGTCATGTGATGTAAAAAAATCCGTCAAAGGACATGGTGTTTCTCCTTGAATGATACTAAAGAAAATTATAACAAAAATAGCAAGAAAAGGTTGAAAATTATTATCAGAGTTTGACAAAATACTTGACATTTATTTCAGAAACCCCTAAAATAATATCACAGAAAGTAATAAAACGTCTGCTGGCAGAGAACTTGTGGTTGGTGAGTGCAAGTAGCAGGGTTTTGCGAAATTGGGCCAATGGATAGAACTTGAATTTGAAACGATAAAAATTCGGTAAGCACACCTCTATAGTGCAACCTTGTTGTTAGACGTTGATAGAGATGTGAGAAAGTGTATGATGTTCCATACACTGAGGTGGCACTGATGATTACGCGCTACAGTGATGAAACTGTGTGTGGGTTTTCTTTATTGTTTCTGTCTTGTTAACGGAGGGGGAAGTGTTGCTGATGGCGACTCTGGATTTTACTTTGAATAAACATTTGAAACATAGCGAAATGGAGAACAGATATGATAAACGACTAATGGCAATTATTGCACTTTAGTAGTCTTAGTTGTTGGAAGAATCATTTATTCTAGCATTAATGATGGAAAACAAACGAAAATCACAATACAACAAAAACAGTAAAAGCGGCGTACTAATAATCATGTTAGATCATCCATCGCTGGATCGGATTTATAAGGCATTCAAGTAGAAAGCCCAAGAAGGCTACAGCGCAAAGAAAATCAAGATCGTCGAATGCATGAAGGTGATCAAAGCAAAGCAGCAACGATGTGAGCAAGCAACTCGTCGCGAAAATAATAATCATGTGCTGATTGAATCGCAAACGCCTGCCGCTCAGCCAGTTAGTGCAACGAAAGACAAGCCAGCTGGTGCGGGAGCAGTGACCGACTCAGCTGGTTAGCAATGTCAAAGATTTGAAACAGTCTGACGGTAATATTACAGGTGTTTCTTGATCACAATCCAGCTAAGCAACAGCAAATCTGATTAAACAGTCACACCGAATGTGAAAACACTATGTATTCTTTACTCGGGCAGTGAGGACAATTCAAAACGCAGGTAGAAGAATTTACCAACTTTGGCTGAAAAAGCAGTGGCTGGTAAGGTGCTTTCCTTTCATTCTGTGCCTTCGACAAATGAGATTGCTTCAACTATGAATGATGATGTGAGCAGACATTTGGATTCCACGATAACACCATTGCTTCTGCTTTTTCAACGGTTGTTTCGCAATCAAACAGTTAAAAACCTCATCATACCAAGCGCGACAGCCATGGTAAAAAGAAGGTGGTCTAGGGTTCCGTTGTAGTAGATCAAAAGAACTTTGAGAAAGGGACTGGATAACTGCGAAGATTTTTGAAAGGGGCTAAACCAGCAAACACAGCGGTTGAAATCTTTTACTACTGGACGGTTATAACAAAAGTGGCTGCCTCAGCTAGGAACGATGCTCCGATGATGTTCTGAAAAGTCGGCAAGTCATTGAGTAATCCGATTGATAAGAATGATATAAAGTTAGACAACATTATGATTATTTCTACTGTCCTACGCTGCTGCCTTTGTTTGGGCTTACATACTAGTTTGGGATCGTGCGACTTTTTCGTATTTTAAAATTTCCCTGACATGACAAACAGAAGGCTCGCTCTCATTAGTGAGTAGCAGCAGTTACGCTGATTAGTAAAGCGTATCAACCTTTCTGGCGACTCGTTGTTGCCATTCTGGCAGGGTGTTTAGCAGGCATGGCAACGCACTTTGTACTCGTGGCAAAATACCCACCTACTTTCTGGAATTTCTACATGACTCCCGCCATCTGGATCATGCTTCATGTTAATGGGGCGGGGCGAATCGTGGTCTTCTAGGGAACCAAGCAAATTCAAGATTTTTCTCCCATTTTCTAGTGAAATCAACAATCTTCACAGGGTTACTCTTTGTCAGTTTGGTAATAGCTGCACCGTTTCTTTTCTTAGATACAAAATGGGGTCGTTTATATTGCTGCAGGAGATAATCCTGATATGGCGAGGAGTTTTGGCATTCACACAGGCGAATGGAGCTGATGGGTTGGCAGCGCTATCTAACGGTGTTATTGCTCAGCCGGAGCCCTCATTTCGCTCAGCAGGAAGGTTATGCGGATGTCTCGCGCGGTATTGGAGTGATTGTTGTCGGACTCTATAGCCTCATCATTGGCGAGGTGCTCTTTATTAGTCTGACATTAGCAGAACGTTTACTAACGACTGTTGTCGGAGCTATTTTCTATCAATTTCTGATTTGGGGGTGTGATTGCACTTGGTTTTAATACCAGTTATCTCCGTCTGTATGGTGCGGTTATCTTGGCGGTTTCGCCTCACGATTCTGGCTTTTAAAAATAAATTCTTTAAAGGAGTCAGTTAGCAAATGACAGCAATTGTAGAATTGAAAAATGCAACAAAATTGTCGATATAGTGTGGAGGAAGAAAAATCATTTTGAATGACGTTTCGTTGGATATTTTTGGAGCATGACTTCACTACCATTTTAGGTGGAAATGGTGCAGGAAATCCATCTTTTCAACGTTATTTGACAGGGCACATTACCATTAACAAGTGGTGACATTTATATTTTGGGTGAAAATGTGACGAGTTTTCTCACCAGAAAAACGAGCTAAATATCTATCGCGTGTTTTTCAAGATCCCAAAATGGGAACAGCCCTCGCATGACGGTGGCAGAGAATCTATTAACTGCGAAAATTTCGTGGTGAAAAACGCCGTTTGGTCCCACGTCGTCTGAAGCGATTATCGCAAAGAATTTCAAGAAAATAATAGAGAAAAATTGGCAATGGTTTAGGGAAAACATTTGGATACGCCAATTGAATTTCTTTCTAGGTGGTCAGAGACAGGCTTTGAGTTTGCTGATGGCGACTCTCAAGCGCCCAGAACTGCTTTCTAGACGAACACAGCAGCACTGGATCCAAAAACTAGTGTTGCCCTTATGGAGTTGACTGATGATTTTGTCCAAAGAGACCAACTGACGGCTCTTGTGATTACTCATCACATGGAGGATGCGCTCAAATATGGCACTCGTCTCATTGTCATGAAGGAGGGACAGATCATCCAAGACCTCAAGCAGAAAGAAAAGCCAAGATGACCATAAGCGGATTATTATGGTTTGTTTGAATAAAAATTCCAATCTCACTTGAGGTTGGAATTTCTTTTTGTGCTTCTAATAGTATTGGGAACGAGACGAATCCGTTTAATATCTGAAATACGAATGATAGTAGACATACTTTTTGAAAGTTTTTGACAATCAATTGTTGGCGTCCTTTGTCATATTTTTACAATATCACCAGTAAAAACTTTTGTCTGACAACATGTACACTCTGATTTCTTTGCAGCGGTTTTCAATCATCTGCAAGATATCGGCGTTATCTTCTTCCAGATCTTGAGTATCGTTTTTGTAATTGATAAATTCACTGGCTCGTTCTAAAAATCTGTTCTGAGAAATTTTTCATAGCTAAATTCTCCATAACTTGTTACAATATATTATATAACAAACTTACAAAAAGTAAATTTTTACGAATAAATCAAGAAAGAAGAAAAAGGAGACAAGATGTCAGAGTTCAAATTTGAGATAGAAGAAAAGCTACTGGTGTATTGTGAAAATGATAAAGGCTGGACGAAAGAGCTGAACCGAGTGAGTTTCAATGGTGACACCAGCCAAATATGATATCCGTAACTGGAGTCCTGATCATACAAAAATGGGAAGGGATTACACTTTCCAATGAAGAATTTCAAGTACTGTAGATCGTTTAAAAATTGATTGGACTAAGGGGACATTGTTTTGTTAACAAATGTCTTTTTATGTTTAAAAAGATATTTTTTGATTTTAATACTCTAGGCTAAAATGATAGTTTAAAGTCTACTCTAGTAGAAGAATAGCTGTATCAGCTTTTTAGATTATGTTATACTCTAAGCTAGTTAGTAAATAATTATTTTATAGGATAGCGTAGGGAGGTGTTTTTATGAAAACGAGGAATGGATTGTGAAACTGTTACTATTAGTCATACCAATATTATTTATAGGAGGGTGTAAAATGTTTGAAAATAAACCAACTTTGACGAAAGAACAACAGAGGAATGTAGTATATTGGATAGTACGAAAATATGAGGTGAATTCTATCAATTTTACAGATTTCCAAAGAGATAATATGACAGGAGGTTATCACCTTAAATTTAAACTTAATAATCAATATGAAACAGGTTTAACGGTAAATGACTTTAAAGAATTCAATGTTTCTGATGGAATTGTCACTTTGGGGACCAATAGAAGACTTCCGAAAAATCGAAAAAACTGTCGCTTTCTGAGAATGACAAGGTGGATATTTCCAGCATTGTAAATTACGTATTTAGGAGAATAATATGGCTTCTATAGATGAACAATATAGATGGCTGTCGGAACAATCCTACTGGGTAGATTCAAAGAAGGATGATAAGGATTGTACCTCTAAAGAAGGAAAGATCTATCCTATTAATCCTAAAGATGAATCGTTAGGTAGATACCAAGTCCTCCAAGTCGAAGACAACCATAAAAACGGCATGCAGGCCATGACAGTATTGTTGGAGAAGTAGAGCGTGAGTTTGAAGCGGCTTATCAGAAAGCGAATGCTTTAGCAAGTGACTTTGCTCAATTAAACCAAGGGATTCACCAAGTATAGAAAGCAAATTAGCAAGGGATCAAGAATTAGCGGGAGAATTTAAAGATGGAGCAGTGAGCTGTAGATAATCTGTATCAGCAGATAAGAAGGAAGAAGAGCAATGAGTTAGAAAGCGCTTATCGCATGCAGTAAGGTATTTGAAGCTAAGCACGAGGAAATTTTTGATGAAAAATTTCAGCTGCCCGAATCGCAGATGATGAGGCAGGAAAGTTGAATGCATTTTTATATAAGACCAATCATTCTTATCATGATGGAGAACGTCAAAGTTTGCAGCAATTAATGGATCAATCAGATAGTGACTTTTAGGAAGAGAAGTAGCACTTTGGAGATGGAAGAGGAAAAATGGATCGTGCTTATCGTAAAGAACGAGCGGCGCTTGAAGAAGAAGTAATAAATTGAGGAGAGAGTATGCTAACGCCAATTATGAATGACTATTATCTGATATGAATATCATTATGCTAGAACAGATGTATCGGATGATGGAACGTAGCCGTATTCAAACGATGGCAATGATTTTGACCAATAGTAAAAAGCTACTAGTGCAGACATACAGCAAAAGGTTTCAGATAGTGTACAGCGAACCAAATTAACGATTCGCTATTGAGGAACAGATGGATACAGCCTTTAAAGGGCAGGTGCAACGAAAAATTGAACAGGTGGGTAAGAGGAAAAGTAGCTAATGATAAAATCTAGAGGAATTGATATGAAAAATTTTTCTTATTTCAAATCAATTAACTCTTTGTTTTAGCTCTTCTACTGAACTCTTTTTAGAAAGAAAAACTGTTTGAACCTCAGAAATAATGGATATCAGTACTTGATATTTTTAAAGCGCTTATACAATCAGTATAAATTTCTATATGCGCATATAGTGAAATATAGAACTGTAGGAGGTTTAGGATGCTTGAAATTCAGAAGTTAGGAGTTTTGGACAAAAACAAGTTCTATTTGAGTGTTGATTTTTAGAGCTGAATCAGGACAAATCCTTGGTCTGATTGGAAAAACGCTAGTTGGGGAAAACAACGATTTTTCATAGCATCTGCGTTTTTGAATATAGCGTAGGATTTCTTTTTGAGGGCAAAAGCTTATTTTCAAGACACTTATCGGGAAATTGTGTTACCAGAAGAACGAAGTTTTGATGCCCAAGTTGACTGTCTATGAGCAAGTGCGGTATTTGGCAAACTTAAAGGAGTACCCAATGCAGTTGTGAAAGAAAAAGTTGCCCCAGTGGATGAAACAACTGTAAGTCAAAGGAAAGTGACTGACAAAATCAAGAGTTTATCAAAAGGAATCAACAGAAAGGTGCAGTTGATCATTACTCAAACTGGAGCCAAATTTGGATTATCTTAGACGAGCTTTTAGTGGTCTTGATCCCGTCAATACAGAGATTTTTAAAACAAGTTATTGTCGAAGAAAAGAGCGTGGAGCTACGATTATCTTTTTCTGATCGTACATGACCAATGTGAAGAATTATGCATGATGTTGTTATGATTCGTGATGGTAAAAGCCATTTTTGGATGGTAGTGTACCAGAAGTTCGTAATCATGACGGGAAAAACACGCTTATTTGTATCTGAGCACTATCCCAAACTGAATTAGAAAGCACTTCCTCACGTAACCAAGGCTAATCTGACCAACCGAGGAACATGGCGATTGATCTTAGATGACAAGCGGCTGGTAAGGAATTGTTTGACTTGTTGACTAAGGACAATATTTGCAACTTTTGATCAACAAGCTCCAACAATAGATGAAATCTTTAAATTAGAATCAGGGTGGAACTATGAAACAGGGCTTAATTGTTATCCAAGAAACTTATCTTCGCATGTCAAGTCATGGAGCTTTGTCTTTATGGTATTTCGCCTTTTATTTTTATCGGTCTTAGTTTGGGAGTTGGCTATCTTTCTTCCATGTCAAGTAGCAATTCTAGCCGCATTGCAGTCGTGCGAACCATCCCAGATTAAAGAAGTTTTTAGGATACCAAGAATCTGGACTTTGATTATAAAAGATGAAGCAGCGGCCAAGAAAGCTGTAAAAGACGGCGATATTGGTGGCTATTTATTAGTGTCAGAAGTAAATGGTCAGATTAGACTACTTGCTTTGTGGATACAAGCATGAACAGCACGATTAAGCTATGATTTCACAGGAAACTGATGCAGTTGCAACAGTGGCCAATATTAGCCAAGCTAATCTATCAGATCAGCAAGTCAAGCTTCTTTCTAGAGGCATTGATTTTAAAGGAAAAATTGACGAAAAAGAAAGAGGCTAAGAAAACGATTCAAACAGTTGTTGCAACAGCAATTGGCTTGGTGTTGGTACATGATTCTCTATTGTTTATACAAGCTCAACTGCGCAGGAAATTGCAAGCGAAAAAGGAACAAAAGATTATGGAGGTCATTTTTCCAGTATCAAGGCATCTGAATATTTTATGGTCGAATGGCTGGAATTTTTGCAGTTATCTTGACCCATGTGGGTATTTATGTAGTTGGCGCTATAATCTTGCTTGCTTTTTCAGGACAAATTTCTTTTGTGAAAGCATTTCTCAGATGCTAATCCAAATTTAATGAAGCATTTAGGTGAGGCATTTCCTTTAATACGATTGCTTTCATTACTTTGAGTGTCTTTATGTTTGTAGTCTTGTCTGCTTTAGGCTCGATGGTCACGAATTGAAGATGTTAGTAGTCGTTCAACCAGTTGTGATGCTAGTTGTAATAGGATTCTTAGGTGTAACAGCTTTGGGGAAATGCAGGCGACATGATTTTACTGAAAGTAGGTTCTTATATCTCGTTTATTTTCGACTTTTATGCCTCCATGCGATTAATGGTTATGCGAATGGACTCGAAGCGTGGTTTCGCTCATATTGCTTTTATCTTTACAATAGGAATGACGGTCTCATATCGGTCGGATTTATTCGAGTTGATTTTGCAAACAGATGATATGGGTATTTGGAAGAGTCAAAAAGCTTTTAGCTTATCGTTAGTCGTTTATCATCTTCCAAGTTTTCTTGTGAAGATGTTATGAAAGGCAGTTGTTTTTCTGTTGAACAGATTCAAAAATGATATAGTAAACCATATTTTGATAGAAAAAGGATGCATGAAATTGCTACACAGATATTCGCAATCCCTTAACAACGATTTTGGTGAAGAAGCAGAGCGCTCGGCACAGGAAAGCGCGTGTATCGCTCTAACTCTCTTTCATTTGAAAAGCAAGAGTAGCTTGAAAGCCAGCTCACTCATCAAAGCCGTCCTTTGCGTATTACAGTGACGCGTTTTACTCAGATGGCACGCTATTTTGTCCTCAATGATATACAACAAGGTAGCTCATTAGATGATATTGGTCTGGGAATGTTATTTTACAAAGTCTTGTCAGAAATGGATGATAAGGACTTGCGAGTGTAGCAGTATCCGCACGGATGCACAATTTATTCAGCGGTTGGTCTGAACTTATCATGAGTTGCAGAGTGCTCAGATGACGTTCACGGATTTGGAACATTTGGAAGAAGATGAGAAGAAAGCAGATTTCATCAAGATTTTGCAGGCTGTTACACAGCAGATCAATCAGAGTGAGTTTAGTTCTGAATCAAATATTATGACCTTTGCCAATCATATAATGACAGGTGATGTGATATGAACTGCAAGATTTTAGTCTTGCAGTGATTGATGGCTTTAGCGTTTTTCTGCTGAGGAGCCTACTTAGTTGAGCTACTGCATAGCAAGGGTGGAAAATTGTTATAGTGTTTATGCAAGCGAAAAAGCATATCGTCACAAGCTGAGAGGAAATCTCTATCAAGCTAGTGTAGATTTCTTACGCCATTTGGCAGATAAATATGAAGTGAAGCCTGAGCATAGACTAGCAACACCATTAGATGATGCATTTTGGAAATATTTCAAAACTGTTAGAAAGTCGATGATTTCTAGATGTTGAGCTGAGTTAACGGAGCAGGATCGCTCGCATGTGCAGATTTGTCAACAGTCAATCAAAAGGGAAGAATTAGAATATGTGGCAAAAAGCATTCGTCGTTAGTTCATGATGGAGTTCGTTATAAGGATATTCAGCGTTCTTTTGGGAGATGTGGAAGCGTATCATTTACAATTAAAAGACGATTTTTGATCAGTATCAAACCCTTTTTATCTGGGACGAAGTGAGCTATGGCCCATCACCCTTTGGTGTAATTTATTGAAGCTTTAGTGCGCTAAAACACTACAATTTTTCGAACGGAAGATTTGCTCAATCTCTTAAAAACAGGTCTCTATGGTCATTTAAACCAAGAAGAGTTAGACTTGTTTGAGCAATATATCTGCTTTTGCGATATAAAAAGGAATGGGTAAGTTTTCAAGGATTTTACCCACACATCAAAATTTGATCTCATTCGCATCAATCACTTAAGAAAAAGAAATAGTCATTCTCTTTGGATTTTTAAAATCTGTAGTCAAACAGCAATAGGTTACTTTCAAAACTTTCATCACCCTTAACAACAATTTCTTTTTCTCAGAATTTTGCTGGTTTAGTAGATTTTACAGAATCCGCAGATCAAGAACGGCAAGAAGAAGTTTGGAAAGCTTTTTGTCATGTTTTGAACAGTTTCGTCAGTGTCTTTTCACAGCCAGCAAGATTAAGCTAGATGATGACCTTCGGCAGTCGGGAATGCTGTTATCTAATTATCGGACTGTTCCAGCAACAGTAGATGTCGTAACTGTCCAGTCTTATGGATTTAATTGAGCCTTGTCGAGTCCTTTGTGTCTATGCTATTGGTTTGACCCAAGATTATTTTCCAAAAATTGTCCAAAATAAGAGTCTTTTATCAGATGAAGATCGTTTATTGTTAAATGAAGCGACAGGGTGAGCACTCAGAATTGGTGATTGCTACTCAGGAAAAATCTTAAGAAAAATCGTTTTGTCGCCTTGTCACTGTTGAATGCGGCAACAGACAGATTAGTTCTCTCTACCTCAGATTGTCAATGAAAAGAAAAACAATATTTCTTCCTATTTACTAGAACTGCATGAACAACCAATTGCTAGCCACCGAAGCGAAGCGTCCACAGGCAACGAGTGATGATGTTGGTACTTACTCGCGGTTTATTGACAAGGATTATTGAATTAAATCAAGGAGAGATTGACAAGAGCGTTCTTTGACTGATAAAGACCAGACTTTTTGGACAGTTGCCGTACGAGTTTTGCGCAAAAATTAGAAAATGAAGGTAGTTTTCGATTCCTAATGTAACATCAAGTCTTGAAAACAGAGACTTTGTCAGATCAGACCTCAGGTTCTTTATCCGCCTCATCAAGTATTTTTACTATCAATCTAGCCTTGACAGAATTCTATCGTAATCAGCAGTTATTTTCGAAAGTATGTCCTAGCTCTACAAGATGAAATGACGATCCATCCAGATGCGCGCAGTCATGGAAATTTTCTGCATCGTGTGTTTGAAAAGTCATGCAAGCTTCACTGGCGAGTAGTTTGATTATCGGCTAGAAACAGCTATTCAAGAAAACGAGCCAGGAAGCGGAATTTTACAGCGATTTATACTGAAAATGCAGTAGCTTTTATTTGCGCATGATGTTGCTTTGATATGCCGGCGTGCAACAGGGCTTGTTTTAGAAAATGATTTGGTAGATACTATTCAAGAAGAAGCAGTTTTTGGACAAGAAGAGTGAACTTTTTAAGCTTATCAGATGGACGTAAGCTTCAAATTGCGTGGAAAGTTGACCGAATTGACCGATTGAGGAGTAATAACAGTTAGGAATTGTAGATTATAAATCAAGTGATACGAATTTTGATTTTCATATTTTTAATGGCTTAAATTTCAATTGCCAACCTATCTAGCGGCGTTGAAGCGAAAAGTGGGCAGATGATGGTACGCAGCTTTTTTGGAGCATGTATTTACAGATGGCTAACCCACTGTGCCTTTTAAGCTAAAACGAAGTCATACGATGATACGGTCAAAGAAGCGATGAAAATTTAGAATATAAGCTTGTTTTATCTGACTCAAGCTCATCAGCTCAATAACTTTGTATAATAAAAAGAAAGTCAATTTATTAAGTCAAGAAGAACTAGAAACTTTGTTAGCTTATAATGCACTCTTGTACCGTCAAAGCGTCGAGCAGATATTGGCAGGCATTTTAAGATTAACTTTATACAGAAAATGGCAAAAGTATTGCACCTTTTGTGGAGCAGTACAAAGTCGATTACGGGCTTTTAGAGCCAATCTTCACCTTTTCTATAGCCCGACATTTGGTTAAGCTAGATAAGCACTCAGCAGGGTGACGTCAAGCGTGGATAGAAAAAGATGAAGGAGGAGCTAGAAAAATGAAGAGACTACCATTTTTGAATCATAGCAAATTTCAGTGCTTTGCAGCATCAAGAAGCACAGTCCTAATAAGAAACTCAAAACGTGCAGCAGAGCAAAGTCGAGGCCATCTACTCCTCGGGTCAAAACGTTCTTGTGTCTGCTTCTGCGGGATCCGGAAAAACCTTTCGTAATGGTGCAGTGGTTGATCAAATTCTGCAGATTCTGTATTGAGCAGCTCTTCATTTTCAGCTTTCACCGTCAAAGCAGCTAGTGAATTAAAAGAGCGCTTGGAGAAAAGAAGCTGTCCAAGGCCTTGAAAGAAACAACTAATGAGGAATTTAAACAGCACTTGGCAACAGCACCATTAGCTGATATTCTAATGCAGATATTGGAACTATGGATTCTTTCACTCAGTCCTAAATAAATATGGTTATTTTGTTGGAGTTAGCACCAAATTTTCGCATTTTACAAAGTGCAAGTGAGGACTAGTGTGCTACCAAAACGAAGTTTTTGGAGCAAAGTTTTGAAGAACTTCTATCAATCTGATCAGGCAGCTTTTATTTATGGTCCACTTTACAGGTCAGAGGAGAGAGAGGTTGTATGGTTTCGAGAGCAGGTTTATAAAGATTTATTATTCTTTGCAGTCTACTAGTAATCCAATAGAATGGTCGGAAAAAGCACTTTTGAAAGGCTATGGGTTTGCAGATTTCCAAGAAGAGCACAACTCCTTAACTTGAAGACCAAAGAAGCTCTCTCGATTTAGAAGATGTCCGTTATCATTTTGATCCATGAAGCCAAGGAATTTCCCAAAGCAAAACATCTCGAGTATTGCAGCGTATTGTCGATGGCCTTTCAAGTTTACAAGGGCCTTCCTCTGAGGAAGTCTATCTCACGCGCTCAATCATGGTAGCAGAAATATCACGTGCCAGCAATGGAAAAGCCTTGACAGACAGCGGTCGTAAAGAAGAATTAAAAGATCATCAACGCCTATAACGAAAAACGCAAAGAGTTGCAAGTTCTCCCAGAAGGACTTTGGCGGATCAATTTTATCGTTTGAATTTCAAATGACCTACCATATGAGGAAGCAAAAGAAATTTTGCTTGCGTGCAACAATTTATGAAATCGTTTGTTACAAAGCTATTTTGAATCGCATAAAAGAAGAAAATGCTTTTTGAATTTGCGGACATTAGTCGTGCTATTCAGATTTTAGAAGAATGTTCCGGATGTGCGTCAGTTTTATAGGAACAAATACCGCGAAGTTAAGTGGTAGATGAATATCAAGATACTCAACCACACGCAAGAGCGGGATGCTAGAACTGTTATCAAATGATGATCAGCTTTATGGTGGGGATATTAAACAGATCATTTACCGTTTTCGTCAAGCGGATCCGCAGATACCAATGAGAAATTCAAACCTGCAAGAGAGATAGCAGACAAAGGGAAATTGATTGTCTTAAAAGAAAATTTTCCTGCAGTCATTTGGAAAGTCTTTGGAAGCCACCAATGATGTGGTAGCGCCTCATGGATGAGGAAGTGGGAGAGTGAGAGATTACAATGAAACGCATTATCTGGTGACGTTGCAAATCCTGATAAAAAGGAACCATCCCTTTGTATCAGACAGAATTTCTCATTTATGATGGAGCATGCTTGGAAGCGGATAAGGAGAGGGAATGACAAGGAGGTTTCTTCTGTCTGCAGGAGTAAAGGAGAACTGGTAATTAAAGAAATTATTCGCCTGTACAATGAAGAAAATGTCAATTTGAGGATACTACTTTGCTAACGGCTTCGCGGACGCGCAACGATGATTTTAGCTGAATTTGCTAAATATGGTATTCCTGTCGTTTCAGACGGTGGTGAGACACTACCTTCAGTCTGCTGAAGTCATGGCAGATGTCAGATACCTTGCGTACAATTAACAACCCTCTCAGTGATTATGAACTGTGGCACTTTTAAAATCGCCAGTGTTCAACTTTGCAGAAGATGAATTATGGCACGTTTAGTCTTTTGCAAAAGAAGGTGACTGGGGCGAATTATGTTGCCCGTCAGGAAAATCTCTATGAGAGTTGAAGAATGCTCTGAATGGGTACGGGCAAATATCCTGAACTTATCACGCCTCCTCTTTTATCCAGCACTCTGCAGAGACACTACAGGCTTTAAGCGAGTAAGTGTCAAAACAAATTCGCTATAAGCGAGTTTGCTTTGGAAAATTTATCAAGATCGCTTTTTATTACGATTATGTGGGAGCTTTAAATGCAGTGACGTCAGGCCAATCTTTTATGCACTGACCTTACGAGAGGAGCAAATGATTACGAAAAATGAGTTTTAAAGCGCTCAGTCACGTTTTATTGGGATGATTGACAAAATCTTTGGAAACGCACAGAATGATTTTAGCCAGTGTGTCCAGTGCAGCTCCGAAAACATGCGGTTCGCCCTGATGACGGTTCATAAAGAGCAAAGGTTTGGAATTTAAATATGTCTTTTGCTCAATATGGACAAAGTATTTAATCGTCAAAGATAGCAGTTCTGCTTGATTCTCCAGTCGCCAAAATGGTGTTGAACCGGGCATGTGGCTGATGTTGCAGTAGATGTTGCTGATAAGTTAGCTCCAAAACCATGTTCGTTTGGTCTCATTGATACTCTGCCTTTATGAGCCACAAATGAACGTGAGCATTTCATTGCCATGAGCCTGGAACAAATGCGTCTACTCTATGTCGCCATGACACGCGCTGAAAGAAAACTGACTTTAGTTGGTAAAGGTCTGTCAGAACAGTTTGGAGAGCTCTCCTAGCTCCAGTGAAGGGCATTTAGCTGCATCTATCAGGCAAAATATGACAAGTCTTTCAAGATTGGATGTGGGCTTTTGACATGTGGTATTTGAGAAAGATAATCTAGCTTTTCAACGCGATTTGTGACAGATAATGACTTAGTACAAGTGATAGGTCAACTGGAGATTGAAAGATGCGGTGGCTGAAGAGGATTTAATAGACAATCGCCAATCTGAGGATATTCATGCAGGGCTTTGGATATTTTGGAAAATGTAGATCGACTGAATACCAAGTATCAAGCTGCCAACACTTCACGAGGTGTTCGAACACCGAGTCAAATTAAGAAATTTTATGAGACCAATTATGGATACAGAGTGTGCGTTGAAATTATGGAGAAAAGGAATCCGACCATTGTAGGAAAAGCTTCTTTTGAGCTGCAAATTTTGCTAAAAAGCTCCAGTTACAGGAGCGCAAATTGGTGCGCTGTCCATCGAACTGATGCAGCGGCCTGCTTTGGATCAAGCCTACGATAGCTATTTTGAGAAAAAGTTTTAAAACAGGTTCCGGGCAGAAGAAAGTGTTAAAAGAAAATTGATTTGCAAAAGATGGCTAGTGGGACTGAACTTGACTGGCAGCCTTTTGAAGCTATTACAGACAGAGTATATCGTGAAGCTCCTTTGCATATGTTAAAGCTAGGATCCAGCAAGTGGACAATATTTTGTAGTCCGTGAGATTCTGGACGGTTATCTACTGCTGACGGACCGAACTCATTCTCTCTGGATTACAAGACGGATCGATATACAAATCCAGAGTGAATTAGTGGAGCGCTACCAAGCACAATTAGCACTTTATGCTGAAGCTCTTGGTCGTTCATATGGTATTGAGATTGAAAATACCTGAGTGCTACTAGGGTGAATCTCAACTTCAAGTAGTCAAGGTGGATTAGATAAGATTTGGAAAGAAGTGGGCTGCTGAATGCGCCCACTTCTAGAAAAACATTTTCCCGGAACGTTAAAACATCACGAGAGGATGAAAGTTCAGCAAAATGTACAATTTATTTCCGATATTGAAAATTTCAGAAAATAAGGTAAACACTATGTAATCGGATGATGGAGGAAATGATGTTGAAATTATATTCTGACAGTTGCAATTCAATATTATAAAAAGAAACTCAGAGCGCAGCTTTGTGCGGCCTTTTGTTAAACTGAATAGAGACTTTATGAAAATTTTCACTTAAAAAGCTTAAACCTTTTGTGGAATTTTTGCAGCAATAGAATGAAAGAGTATCTAAACTCTATCAGAATTCCAGATTTATTTTGATAATAGTACTCATTGTTGGAAGAAATGTCTCGATTTTTGAGAATTTTTGGTAATATTATTGGAAATTTGCACTTGGCAAATCATGGGAAAAATAGTAAAATAGAATTAAAGAAAACGCAACACAAAAGTGAGGTGGCAGAATGATAGACAAGAATGCACAAGCACTTTTACCACAGGTGAAAATTTCCATTTACAGCACTATTTGGGGCTCATCAAGATGCAGTAGACTGGGCAAGGGTTATGATGTTTCGTGTCGTGTGGGCACCAAACGCTCAAAGTGTTTATCTGATTGGAGACTTTACGGATTGGTATGAGACATCAAATCCCTTGGTACGTATGAAGGTGGCGTATGTGAAGTATTGCAGAGTTACCTCAGGAGGAGACGTTTACAAATATAACATTAAGCGAAGTTAGCGGCCAAGAAATTTTGAAAATTGATCACGCTGGCAGTTTATTTCGAAAAACGTCCGGGCACAGGAGCTGCAGTGCGAACACTTCCTGAAAAGAAATGGAGAGATGGCCTATGGTTGGGCTCACGCAGAAAGCGCTGGGGATTTTCTCTAGACCAGTGAAATATTTATGAAAGTTCATGCAGGATCTTGAAGAAAAATGAAGACGGAACTCCTATTCATTTGCCCAATTAAAAGATGACCTCATTCCATATTGGTCAAAATGAATTATACTCATGTGGAATTTATGCCACTAATGGCACACCACTTGGCTTGAGTTGGGGCTATCAGTTGATGGGATATTTTTGCTCCTGAACATACATATGGAACACCTGAGGAATTCCGTGATTTTGTAGAAGAATGTCATATCAATAATATCGGAGTTATCGTAGATTGGGTGCCTGCGCATTTCACGATTAATGATGATGCTTTTTGGCTATGTGTGATGGCACACCTACATTTGAGTATCAAGATCGCGATCGCGCCCATAATTATGGCTGGGCAGGGTGCTCTTAACTTCGATTTAGGAAAGAATGAAGTACAGTCTTTCTTGATTTCTAGTATCAAGTTTTTGGATCGACTTTTATCACGCTTAGATGGAATCCGGGGTGGATGCGTGGTTAGCAATATGCTTTATCTCAGACTATGACAGCAGGGCTCCATGGCAGCAAATACAGACGGTGGCGAAAGTCGCAACTACTTGAAGGTTGTACTATCCTTCAACGCTTGAATACTGTTATCAAGCTTGCTCATCCAGATGTTATGATGATTGCAGAAGAAAGCACGAGGTGATACGAGAGATTAAGGGTATGACGGAAACGAGTGGTCTTGGATTTGACTACAAGTGGAACATGGGCGGATGAGATGATATTTTGCGCTTCTACGAGAGGTCCAATTCTACCGTAAGTATGATTTTAATCTAGTAACCTTTAGTTTCATGCGCGCCTTCTCGAAAATTTCTTTACTGCCTTCTCTCATGATGAAGTGGTGCATGGTGAGAAGAGCCTCATGCATAAAATAGTAGAGATCGCTACAATCCAATTCCGCTGGCTTGCGAAATCTCTACACATATCAAATATGTCACAGGGAAGAAACTTCTCATGGGTAGTGAATGGGGACAATTTTTAGAATGGAAATGCGAAGAATCTTTGGAATGGCGTGATCTATGGCGGACGATATGAATGCCAAGATGCAGCATTTCACTCTCTCAGCCTCAATCAAGCTTTACAAAGAACATGCGTGTTCTGTGGGAAAATGATTTGAATTGGGATGGTTTAGAGATTTATCGATGCGGATAACATTGACCAGAGTGTACTTTTCCTATATTCGTAAAACTGACAAAGGAGATATGCTGGTTTGCGTCTTTAATATGGTTTCGATGAGAACGGAAGACTTTTACCATTGGCGTCTAATGTAGCAGCCATATATGAAGAAATTTGGAATACCGAATTAGAAGAATGGGGAGGTGTATGGAAAGAGCACAATCAAACAGATTCAGTCTCAAAGAAGGCTTTGTGGAAGGATTATCCTCAGACGCTGACCTTTACTTTTGCCAGCATTAGGGGCAAGTATTTGGAAAATTAAACGTCGCGTGAAAATCAGCAAATGGAAAGCAGTCCAAAAGGAAGTAGCAGATGAAGAATGAAATGTTAGTCTGAACTAACTTGCCGGTGAGCGACGCCTCATGGAAAACTTCCACTCAAAGTATTTGCCATAGCGGCAGTACAGTTTTGGTGGGCGTTACCGCATGTGACTTTAGACATCGATGGTTGCTATGCTCAGGGATCTCATAATGCTGGGTGTCATTACTCCACACCAACGTTAGCTTTGAATAGTCATATTGGAAAATGGTTCTGGTTGAGACTGGACGGTATTAACACAGAGTATCTATTCTCCAGCCATATTCAGCAAGTGAGGGCAATCAGTTTGGTTTGAAGGAACGAGGTCATGCGATTTATCAAAACGTTGATTTATAGTGATACTATCAATCACCTGAATATGTCTTTGATTTTTATCTGGTGATCATATTTACAAAATGGATTATGATGATATGCTTCCAGTCTCATAAGGACAACAATGCTAAGCTGACAGTAGCTGTTCTGCGTTCCGTTGAAAGAAGGCGAAAGCCGCACGTGGTATGAATACGAATGGATGCTACAATCGTATTGTTGAATTTGAGAGAAAAACACGGCTGAACCTAAGTCTACAAAAGCTTCTGTAAATTTATATTTTCGATTGGAAACGTCTGCGCACATGCTTGTCTGCTGCTGAAAAGAGCAATGTAGATATGTCTGATTTTGGAGGTGGGAGGGAGGCCAAAATGTTATTCCAAATTATCACAGAATCTGGTGAAAGTGTCTATGCTTATGAATTCAGCGGCTGCTGAAAGATAAGCTGGTACGATTGAATCGCTTTGGGAAGCCAATATGGAATAGTATCGACCAAACAATGCTTTGGATAGTCGCGATCGTTGGGTCGGAAGATTTATTCACGCAACTAGATTTCTACACCAAATTTTCTTGGTAAACATGCTCATGTCGAGAGGTCCTGTGACGTGAATGGCTGTTTGTCGGTAGATGGAAACAGGTTAAACCATTCCATTCTTTCTACTGGAAGCTCAGCGCGTAAAGATGCAGTTGTAAGAAGATCTCTGTTGTAATGAGTGGTGCTATCATTGGTCAAGGAGCAAAAATCAAAACGTGCTATTATCGGTGAAGGAGCTATCATTTCTGGACGGTGTAGAAATTGATGGAACAGATGAAGTGCAAGTTATATCGGACCACAATGAGAAAGTGGAAGTGCACCATCAGATGAGATCGATCAAATATTCGACAATTCTAGGAAATACAGTTGGATTTGCACGATATGTCTACTTTTGACAAATCATCGTCCGTTTGCCATGATTTGCCGATTTGCGGAAATATCGTCGATTGACTTTCCGTTGTCTCAGCTTGTGGCTAATGCAGGATTCGAGGCGTTTTGGTATTTCTTCAACAAGTATACAATATCAGCTCATGTCTTTGACCATGTATCCGTTCTGGACGTGAATGGGGGCTGCTCCACTCTTTTGAGTCGTACTACTATCTTGGTATTTATAATGCGCGTGTAGAAAGTTCTACTGTTGCTAAAGAATACTACACATGAGCAATTGTTAACTTGCTTAAAACGTTCGGGTAGTGGATCAGACAGCAGCGATTGAACTGTGATGTTTTAGTGAATGTTGACTTAAATCAAGTTTTCCACTTGCATACGACAACTGACCAGCCTATTACAGGTGGTGCATATTGCCAAAAGAAGGTATCTCTGAGATTAACGGTGTAGAGATTGATGGAAACAGACCATGAAAAATCATCATCTCTTTGATGATAAAGAACAGCAAGATCTGACAATGTCAACAGATATTGTTGTAGATACACTCTGGCTGATTGAAAAAGTTAGGAAGTAGAAGCACAAAAAGAATTTCCTGCATTACGTTACGTTTTACGTGATTTAGCTGTTCAGGAAAAGGCATTTGCTTACGAATACACTGGTTATTTAGCAAAATATTCATTCTGTCAAGTCATACTGATGCTAATAGATATGCTTGATTCGCATCAAATTCTATTCTCTTTCTCCAAATCAAAAGATTTATACTAGTAAAAATGGAAGAGCCAACTTATTATGCAATCGGTTCTAAGGTTTCAAATTCTCAATTTGCTTCTGGTAGTATTATCGAAGGAGAAGTGAGCGATTCTGTCATTTCTCGTAATACTCGTATTAAAAAAGGAAGTCGTGTAAAGACAGTATTCTTTTCCTCGTGTCCTTATTGGTGAAAAATGCAGTGGTTGAGTATGCTATTTTAGATAAGGGGGTTGAGGTTGCTGAAGATGTGACCATTCGAGGAACGGTTGATAGCCCCGTTGTTATTAAAAAAGGTGAAAAAGTAACAGAGGATAGAATGCAATGAAAATCTTATTTGTAGCAACGCATAGAGCACCTTTTTCAAAAACAGGAGGATTGGGGGCGTCATTGGCGCTCTCCCAAATCTCTGTGAAGGCAGGTCATGAAGTGGCGTGATTCTTCCTTATTATGATATGGTGGATAAAAATTTTGAGCGACCAAATGGAAGACTTGTTCCATTTTGAGTAAAGGTCGGTTGGCGCGGTCAATATGTCGGTGTGAAACGTACAATTTTAAATGGTGACCTTCTATTTTTATAGACAATCAATACTATTTCTTTTCGTGGTCATGTTTATGGTGATTTTGATGATGGTGAGCGTTTTTGCTTATTTCCAAATAGCTGCTGTTGAGTTGATGGAAAGAGTAGATTTTCATTCCAGATGTATTGCATGTGCATGATTATCATACCGCGATGATTCCATTTTTAGTGAAAGATACCATTAGATTCAAGCTTATCATGGAATTCGGACTGTGCTAACCATTCATAATTTAGAATTTCAAGGTCAATTTTCTGATGGCATGCTCTGGGATTTATTCGGAGTGGGTTATGAGCGCTATGCAGATGGAGACATTGCGTTGGAATGACTGCCTCAACTGGATGAAAGCAGGGATTTTATATGCAGATCGTGTAACAACTGTATCACCAAGTTATGCACATGAAATTATGACACCAGAGTTTGGTTGTGGTTTGGATCAAATTTTGCGGATGGAGTCAGGCAAAGTATCAGGTATTGTCAGACGGAATTGATACAGATATTTATAATCCAGAAACAGATGCGTTACTGGATCATCATTTTAATAAAAGATGATTTATCTGGCAAACTTGCTAATAAGCGTGCGTTGCAGGAAAAAGTTGGTCTACCTGTGCGAGATGATGTGCCTCTAGTAGGGATTGTATCACGTTTGACTCGGCAAAAAGGTTTTGATTTAGTTGTGAATCAATTACACAATTTACTACAAGATGATGTACAAATTATCCTTTTAGGAACAGGAGAACCATCTTTTGAGCAATCCTTTTCTTGGTTTGGACAAGCTTATCCAGAAAAATTATCCGCTAATATCACTTTTTGATGTGAAATTAGCCCAAGAAATTTATGCAGCTTGTGATATGTTCTTGATGCTGAGTCGCTTTGAGCCGTGTAGCTTATCTCAAATGATGGCAATGCGTTATGGAACATTGCCACTTGTACATGAAGTAGGTGGTCTTCGTGATACCGTTCAACCATACAATGCTTATGAAGGAACAGGAACTGGATTTAGTTTCAACAATTTCTCAGGTTATTGGCTGAAATGGACATTTGACAGAGCTATTGATGTATACCACAATGATAAAGAAGCCTGGAAGAAGCTTCAAAGGCAGGCTATGGAACGTGATTTTTCATGGGATACAGCTAGCTAGCTTACGGTCATCTATACCAATCTCTTTATTCATAGAAAAGGAGTTTGCCATTCAGAAATGGAACTAACAAAAAGAACAGTTTCTTCAAGATTTTTAAAGATATTTTACATGAAGAACAATTGATTAAGGTAGAAGATGCTACTCGGCAGAGCTGTTTCAGACCTTAGCACATACTATTCGTAAATATATTACTCCCTATGTGGTTAGAACGACGGAACAAACTAGTAGAAGACAAGCAAAAATTGCTTATTACTTTTCTATTGAATTTCTGCCTGGGCGAAGCTGGAAACCAATTTATTGGAATCTTGGGATTCTTGATGTTGTCAAGGAAGCCTTTGATGAATTAGTGTTGATTTTATGGCTGTCAAACAGGCTGAGCATGATATGGCTTTAGGAAATGGCGGTTTGGGTCGCTTAGCAGCAGCTTTTATGGATTCGCTTGCAACCACAGGCTATCCTGGATTTGGTAACGGAATCCGCTACCGCTATGGATTATTCAAACAAAAATTGTGGATGGCTATCAAGTCGAGTTGCCAGATGATTGGTTTGGTAGTCTCGGAAATGTTTGGGAAACACGTAAGGATCATGATGTTGTAGATGTTAAAATCTTTGGGAACGTCTATCTTCAAGCTAATGAGGATGGGCAGAATCATTCCTGTGTACGAAAATTCACAAACTCTTCGTGCAGTTCCTTACGATGTATCACAAATTGGCTTTGAAAATGATACGGTCAATAATCTTCGCCTATGGGATGTCGAAATTCCTGAGGGAATACGAATTAGACTCACCCAACGATTGGAAGCACGTCAAGGTACAGGATATTACAGCTATCCTTTATCCGGATGATTCAAACTACGAGGAAAAAGAGTTGCGTTTTGATTCCAAGAATATTTTATGACCAGTGCTGGCTTACAGACTATTATCAAATCCTATCGGAAACAGGGTCTACCTTTAGAGCAAATTCATGAAAAAGTATCAGTTCATATCAACGATACACATCCAGCAGTTGCACCAGCAGAGTTTATGCGACTTCATTGGATGATTAGTGAGTCTTGAATGGGCTGATGCTTGAGATGCTACAGTTCAGACCATGAGTTATACCAATCACACCATTCTTTCAGAAGCTTTAGAAAAATGGGATGCAGAACTCTTTAAAAATGTTCTTCCTCGTGTTTATCAAATCATTCTTGAAATCGACAATCGTTATATTGCTGATATGGCTGCGTGGTATTGACCACAAGTGATTGAACATACACGGATTGTCAAAAGATAATCAAGTGCATATGGCTCACTTGGCTATTATTGATGGTCATTCTGTGAATGGTGTAGCTAAACTTCACACGAACTTCTAAAGAGATACGCTCCGTGATTTTTATACCATTTATCCTGAAAAATTCAACAATAAAACAGAATGGTATCATTCAACGCCGCTGGCTGCAAATTGCAGATGAACCTTTGTCAAATGAAAATTGACCACTTGATTGGTAAAGGCTGGCGAACAAATATTCATGAGTGCGCAAACTTTTTAGACTACACAGATGATCAGCATGCTTTTGAGCGAATTTTATAATGTTAAGCGGGAAGCTAAAAGCACGTTGTAACATTTCATCAAAGAATCTACAGGAGTGGAAGTGTCAACGAAAGCTATCTTTTGATGTGCAAGTGAAACGACTCCATGCCCTACAAACGCCAGTTGCTCAACCTGCTTCATATCCTTAAATTGTATTGGGATTTGAAAGATAATCCTGATAAAGATATGGTGCCGCGAGTTTTCATTTTTGGTGCTAAAGCAGCACCAGGTTATCATTTTGCAAAAATCTGTTATTAAATTGATCAACGAAGTAGCAAATCTTGTGAATAATGATGAAAGTTTACAAAGGCAAATTAAAAAGTTATTTTTCCTTGAAAATTATCGTGTCAGTTTAGCTGAACTCATCATTCCAGCGGCAGATGTGTCTGAACTAAATCTCTTGCTTCCAAAAGAAGCTTCTGGGACATCTAATATGAAATTTATGATGACGAGAGCTATTACCTTGGCAACTCTTGATAGCGCCAATATTGAAATCAAAGATGAAGTTGGAGACGACAATATTGTGATTTTCGGTATGGACAAAGATGAAGTCTACGACGTATCGCACGTCATGATTATGATTCACGTGGTGTATACGAAACAATCCAATCATTCGTCGTATGGTTGATAGTTTTGTAGATGGTACTCTTCCAAATGTCGAAATGAAAGGTTCTGAGATTTATGAAGCTTTGATTACACAATGACGAATACTTCCTTCTGGAAGATTTTTGCTTCGTATGTGGCCGCACAAGAAAAGATTGATCAACTCTATCGTGATAAAGAACTATGGGCGCGTATGAGCCTTGTTAATATCGCAACGTCTGATAAATTCACATCAGATGATACGATTGAACAATACGCTAAAGAAATTTGGAACCTGAAAAAGGATTAAGCTAGAGGCTGGGACCTATCCAGCCTCTTTGTTGAAAAGTTAGTTTATTTCATTTGATAGAGGAATTTTGTGAAGTATCAGATTTCAATAAATAAGAACAAGATTACTATATAAAGGTAGATTTATAGTGAAACAAACTTCATATTTTTGCTATCTAGGTTTATCATTATTGCAGAAATAATTTGCTTTTCAGAAAATGAAACAAATACTTATAAAACGTTTCCAAAAGACAAAAACATTTGACAAAAAGAGTTTTTAGGACTAAACTAAGTAAAGTAAATTTTAAAACATAAAGGGAGAATTCATCATGAATTTAACATGGATTATGTCTTGCCTGTATGGGTGTTTCGCTCAGCTGAAGGGTAATGGCAAATCTATTTAAATCAACATCCGTCAAACCCAGAAATCATTGGTCAGTTGAGAACGCTCATGATCATGGGGGATTGCCTTTATCGAAGGTATTTTCTTCGTAACACTTGCGATGTCATTCATCATTAAAATAAGAAAAAGAAAGTTATCCTTTAGAAAAGGTGGAGTTCGTTGAAGAAAGTGTAAATCCAACCATCACTTTGGTCCGGTGACCTTTGATCTGACTCTCACTTGCTATGTCTCTTCTAACTGTATTTATCGTATTTGCCTTTTGTTTATTGGGCTAGTCGGAAAATGACGCTGAAGCCTTCTGGTAAACAAAATGTCTTAGAATACCTCTATGATTTTGTCATTGGCTTTACAAAAGAAATATTGGCGATAAAAATATATAAAGAATTATTCTCATTTATCTTTCCTTATTCCTTTCGTTGCAGTAGCTAATAATCTTGGTTTGATGGCAAAGTGCAGACAACTCAATGGTTATAATTTGTGGACATCTCAACGGCCAATCTTGCCTTTGACTTAGGATTTTTCATTTTTGATTACCTTGATTTGTCAGTGTTGAAGGAATTCGCCGACGGGGAGTGAAAGCTTATCTCAAGGCATTTGATGACACCTGCTGGAATGACTCAATGAATATTTTTGGAAGAATTCACTAATCTTGCCTCTCTGGCTCTGCGTATCTATGGTAATATTTATGCAGGTGAAGTTCTGTCTGGTTTATTTGTTAACTTTATCACAACAAGCTGCTGGTTGGTATCCAATTGCTTTTGTCTTGAATCTTGTTTGGACTGCTTTTTCAGTCTTTATTTCATGTATTCAAGCATATGCTATTTACCATGTTGACATCTATGTATCTAGGTAAGAAAATTAACAGTGAGGAATAGAAGGGAGATAAGAGATGAATATTACTTTAGGTAGTCTTATTGGGGATTTTATCCTTGTAGCAGGCTCATTTCTTCTGTTAATCATTTTAATCAAGAAATTTGCCTGGGAGAATATCACAAGTACTTTTGAGCAACGTGCTAAAAAGATTTCAGATGATATTGATGGTGCAGAATCAGCTCGTCAAAAAGCAGAAGATTTAGCGCAAAAAAGAGAAACAGAATTAGCAGGTAGTCGTCAGGAAGCGACAACTATTATTGAGAATGCTAAAGAAACTGCTGAGAAAAATAAGGCAGGAATCTTGGCAGATGCAGCTGATGAAGCTGGACGTTTAAAAGAGAAAGCAAATCAAGAAATTGCTCAAACCAAAGCAGAAGCCTTGAACAGTATTAAAGGTGATGTAGCTGATTTGACTGTAAATCTTGCTAGTAAAATTTTAGGACAACAGTTGGATCAAGAAGCTCACAAAGAGCTGATTGACCGCTACATTGACAAGCTAGGAGATGCTTAATGGACAAAAAGATTTGCGTAGTTGAAAAAATATACCACACCTTTTGTCCAGCTTGTGATTGAAAAAGGGCAACAAAAATGTCTTTGAACAGCTTCATCAAATGAAAGACATTTTTGGATGATACAAACTTAGTTGCCTTTCTATCGCACATTGGTGTTGATGATACAGAAAAAGAAAAAGCCTTCGCTATTTTCAAGGATCTGATTCAGCTTTTTGATTGACAACTTCATTGAAGTTGTATTCACAATCATCGTGAAGATCTTTTTATGACATTTTAGTAGAAAAGTCTTCATCAGCTTGAAAATGATTAGTAATGAATTTGAGTGACGATTAAATCGTTCAGACTTTATCTGAGACTCAAAAATCCAAAAATTATTCCAATTGTTGAGCGAAAATTTGGATTGCAAGTTCGTTCCTTAAAAGAAGAACTTGATGCGAGTCTTATTGGTGGCTTTATCATCACTGCTAATAATAAGACAATTGATGCAAGTATTAAACGTCAATTACAAATAGTAAAAGAAAAATTGAAATAGAAAGTGGTGTGAATTTTGGCGATTAACGCACAAGAAATCAGCGCTTAATTAAGCAACAAATTGAAAATCAGCCAAATTTTGACGTCACGGAAAACAGGGTCGTCACTTATGTTGGTGATGGAATCGCTTTGTGCCATGGTCTTGATAATGCAATGAGCGGTGAGTTGTTGATTTTTGAAAATGGCTCATATGGTATGGCACAAAACTTAGAATCAACAGATGTTGGGATTATCATTCTAGGTGATTTTACTGATATTCGCGAAGGTGATACAATCCGTCGTACTGGTAAAATCATGGAAGTACCTGTTGGAGATGCTTTGATTGGGCGGGTTGTTGATCCACTTCGGTCGTCCGGTTGATGGACTGGTGAAGTCAAGACAGACAAGACACGCCCAGTTGAAACGCCTGCTCCAGGAGTTATGCAACGGAAATCTGTATCAGAACCTCTTCAAACGGGGTTGAAAGCGATTGATGCTTTGGTACCAATTGGTCGTGGTCAACGGGAATTGATTATCGGAGATCGTCAAACTGGTAAAACAAGTATTGCAATTGATGCGATTTTGAACCAAAAGGGACAAGATATGATTTGTATCTACGTTGCATAATGGCCAGAAAGAGTCAACGGTTCGTACGCAAGTAGAAACGCTTCGTCAGTAGTGGAGCGCTTGATTATGTCAATCGTTGTGACGGCGTCAGCCTCTCAACCGTCACCATTGCTGTTTTTGGCTCCTTATGCTGGTGTGCAATGGCAGAAGAATTTATGTATAATGGTAAACACGTTTTGATTGTTTATGATGATTTATCCAAACAAGCGGTTGCCTATCGTGAACTGTCGCTCCTTTACTGTCGTCCACCAGGACGTGAAGCTTTCCTGAGATGTATTCTATCTTCACGAGCCGTCTCTTGGAACGGTCTGCAAAAGTTTCAGATGAATTAGGCGGTGGCTCTATCACAGCGTTGCCGTTTATTGAAACGACAAGCAGGAGACATTTCAGCTTATATTGCAACTAATGTGATTTTCCATTACAGACGGTCAAATCTTCTTGAGTGATAGCCTCTTTAATGGAGGTTCGACCAGCTATTGATGCCGGTTCATACTGTATCGCGTGTAGGTGGTTCTGCTCAGATAAAAGCTATGAAAAAGGTAGCTGGTACACTCGTATCGACCTTGCTTCTTATCGTGAACTAGAAGCCTTTTCACAGTTCGGTAGTGATTTGGATGCTGACACAAGCGAAGTTAAACCGTGGCCGTCGGACAGTAGAAGTATTGAAACAGCCTGTTCATGAACCACTACCAGTTGAAAAACAAGTGGATTTATCTTGTATGCATTGACACACGGCTTCTTAGATAGTGTACCAGTTGATGATATTCTTCGTTTTTGAAGCGAGAATTGTTTTGATTACTTTGATGCTCCATCATGAAGGCATCTATGGAAACTATTCGTCTCGGACAAAAGATCTTCCAGAAGAAGCTGCTCTAGATGCTGCAATTACTGAATTTATCAATCAGTCGAGCTCAAGTAAGAAGAGAGGTGTCAGATGGCAGTTTCATTAAATGATATAAAAATAAAATTGCATCCACAAAAACACCAGTCAAATCACTAAATGCTATGCAGATGGTGTCTGCTGCAAAGTTGGGAAAATCTGAAGAAGCAGCCAAAAATTTTCAAATCTATGCTTCTAAGGTCAGAAAATTATTGACGGATTTACTTCACGGACATGAAGCTCAAAATTCAAACATCATCCTATGCTTGTTAGTCGTCCGGCTAAGAAAACGGCTTATATCGTTATCACATCGGATCGTGGCTTGGTAGGTGGTTATAATGCGACCATTCTCAAATCCATGATGGAACTTTTTGCGAATACCATGATAAAGATGATTTTGTCATTATTTCAATCGGAAGTATGGGTTCGGATTTCTTTCGTGCTCGTGGTCTCCAACCAATTTATGAACTGCGTGGTTTAGCAGATCAACCAAGCTTTGATGAAGTCCGTAAAATCATTAACAAAACGGTTGAAATGTATCAAAAACGAATTATTTGATGAATTGTATAGTTTTGTTATAATCATCACGTCAATAGTTTAACAAGCCAAATGCAGTGTTGAACAAATGCTTCCAATTGTGGATTTGGATCCAAATGAAGCAGACGAAGACTACGTTTGAATTTGGAATTGGAATCAAGTCGTGATGTCATTTTGGATCAATTGTTGCCTCAATTTGCTGAGAGTATGATTTATGGGGCAATTATTGATGCGAAAACTGCTGAAAATGCAGCAGGAATGACCGCCATGCAGACAGCAACAGATAACGCAAAGAAAGTTATCAGTGATTTAACGATTCAGTATAACCGTGCTAGACAAGCTGCTATCACGCAAGAAATTACTGAAATTGTGGCGGGTGCAAGTGCACTCAGAATAGTGTCACATAAAATAAAATAGATGAGGAGAAAAGAATGAGCTCAGGCAAAATTGCTCAGGTTATCGGACCAGTCGTTGATGTCGTCGTTTGCAGCTGGTGATAAATTACCTGAGATAAATAATGCACTTGTAGTCTATAAAAATGACGAAAATAAATCAAAAATCGTCCTTGAAGTAGCTCTTGAGCTTGGTGATGGAGTGGTTCGAACTATTGCCATGGAATCCACTGATGGGTTGACTCGTGGTATGGAAGTTCTAGATACTGGTCGACCAATTTCTGTTCCAGTTGGGAAAGAAACACTTGGTCGTGTCTTTAACGTTTTAGGCGATACCATTGATTTGGAGGCTCCATTTGGTGAAGATGCAGAACGTCAACCAATCCATAAAAAGCTCCAACATCTGATGAGTTATCTACTTCATCAGAAATCTTAGAAACAGGGAATAAAGGTTATTGACCTTTTAGCCCCCTACCTCAAAGATTGGGAAAAGTCGGCCTCTTCGGTGGTGCTGGCGTTGGGAAAACTGTCTTGATTCAAGAGTTGATTCATAATATCGCCCAAGAACACGGTGGGATTTCAGTCTTTACTGGTGTTGAGAACGGACTCGTGAAGGGAATGACCTGTACTGGAAATGAAAAGAATCTGGTGTTATCGAAAAGGAGCAGCTATGGTCTTTGGGCAAATGAATGAACCGCCTGGAGCACTGCTATGCGTGTAGCTTTGACTAGGGTTAACGATTGCAGAGTATTTCCGTGATGTGGAAGGTCAAGATGTTCTTTTATTCATTGACAATATCTTCCGTTTCACTCAAGCAGGTTCTGAAGTGTCAGCCCTTCTTGGTCGTATGCTGCCATCAGCTGTGGGTTTCAACCAACCTTGGCTACTGAAATGGGGCAATTACAAGAACGTATTACATCAACGAGGTTCTGTTACCTCAATTCAGGCTATCTATGTGCCAGCTGAGTGACTATACTGACCCTGCGCCAGCTACAGCTTTTGCTCACTTTAGATTCAACAACTAACCTTGAGACGGAAATTGGTACAATTAGGTATTTATCCAACAGTAGATCCGCTTGCTTCTAGCTCGTGCGCTTGCTCCTGAAATTGTCGGTGAAGAGCATTATGCTGTTGCAGCAGAAGTAAAAGCGCGTCCTTCAACGTTACCATGAATTGCAAGATATTATTTGCTATTTTGGGGTATGGATGAATTGTCAGACAAGAAAAGACACCTGGTTGCTCGTGCACGTCGGATTCAGTTCTTCTTATCACCAAACTTTTAATGTGGCAGGGAACAATTCACCGGTCAACCAGGCTCTTATGTGCCCAGTTGCTGATACGGTTCGTGGCTTTAAAAGAAATTCTTGAAGGTGAAATAGAGTCATCTTCCTGGAGATGCGCTTTCGTGCGTTGGTTCTATTGAAGATGTGGTTGCTAAAGCTGAAAAAATGGGATTCTAAGAGGTGACTTATGGCTCAAAATGACAGTACAAATCGTTACACCCTGATGGTCTGGTTTTGATCATCATGCAACGTTGTTTCCGTTAAAACTCTTGATGGAGAAATGGGATTTTTGCCGCATCCTGAAAACATGATTACTGGTTTTGGCTGTCGATGAGGTCAAAAGTGAAATGCGGATTGATGAAGAGAAGATCATGTCAATTGGATTGCGGTGAATGGTGGGATTGTCGAAGTTGCTGATAATTTGATTACTATCGTTGCAGACTCTGCTGAACGTGCTCGTGATATTGACATCAGTCGTGCTGAAAAACAAGTGACGTGCCGAGCGTGCCATTGAAGAAGCACAGGAAAAGCATTTAATTGACCAAGAACGTCGTGCCAGAATTGCCCTTCAACGTGCATTAATCGAATTAACGTTGGAACAAGATCATAATACGAAAAGGCCAGTGGCCTTTTATATAGCTTTGCTATCAATACCTGATTTGTGTCTGATAGTTTTGCTCTCATCTATTTTTGCAGTATAATGGGGATATGATTCAGTTAATTTTTACCTTAGTAGCGCTATGAGTTTTTATTTTTCTTTCATTTCACTTGCTTTCTACTGTTGTGAATTAGGAGAAGACTATTAAAGGTGAATGCTGACAATGCTCTTAAGATCCGATTCCTAAATTTTATTGCTTAGTATTGCGTTAGGGTTTTGCTCAGTTCTTTCTTCCTTAATCTCTATACATTGGGACGAGATATGTTTTAATAGTAATTTATAGGATAAGAAAAGATATAATAGGTGTTTTGGAGAAATATGGATAAAATTATTATACAAGGCAGTTCGAATCCATTAGTCGGTTCGGTTAAAAATTGAAGGTGCCAAAAATGCTGTTTTGCCTTTGCTTGCAGCAACTATTCTGGCGACGACAGGGAAAACAACTCTAACCAATATCGGTTCTATCTGATGTATTTACGATGAACAATGTGGTTCGTGGTTGAATACAAAAGTGATTTTTGAACAAGAGAACAGGATTACAGTGGATGCTACAGCCGTTGAGCGAAGAAGGCTTATAAATATGGAGTAAAATGCGTGCTTCTATCGTGGTATTAGGTCCGATCGGCAAGAAATGGTTATGCCAAAGTTTCTATGCCTGGTGGTTGTACGATTGGAAGTCGTCCTATTGACCTTCATTTGAAAGGATTAGAGGCAATGGGGGCTGAAATTAAGCAGACGGCTGGATTTATTGAGGCCAAAGCTAACCGATTGCATGGAGCTCATATTTACATGGATTTTCAGGAGTGTGGGTGCGACGCAAAATATCATGATGGCAGCAACTTTAGCGGATGGTGTAACAGTGATTGAAAATGCAGCGCGCGAACCGGAGATTGTTGATTTAGCTGTTTTATTGAACAAAATGGGAGCTAAAGTTCGTGGTGCAGGTACAGAGACACTAACCATTACTGGAGTTGAGGAGCTGATGGGGACAAGCCATAGTGTAGTACAAGACCGCATTGAAGCCGGGACTTTTATGGTAGCAGGTGCTATGACTGGCGGTAATGTCCTTGTGCAAGATGCTATTTGGGACATAATCGTCCACTTATTGCGAAATTGCTGAAATGGAATTGTGTCTGTTACGGAGGAAGATGAGGTATCGTATTCAATCTACATTTGCTAAACTAAGAGCAGTCAATGTCAAAACTCTTCCTCATCCTGGTTTTCAAACCGATATGCAGGCACAATTTACAGCTTTGATGACGGTTGCTAAGGGCGAATCCACTATGATTGAGACTGTTTTTGAGAATCGTTTCCAACATCTGGAAGAAATGCGTCGAATGGGTCTACACTCGGAAATTATGCGAGACACAGCTCGTATCGTTTCGGTGGTCAAGCTTTTGCAAGGAGCTGAAGTGATGTCAACGGACTTGCGTGCAGTGCTGCGCCACTTTTGACAGGTTTGGTCTGCAGACGGTGAAACAAAAGTAGGTGCAACTAACTCATTTGAGATAGAGGTTATTATCAATTTCATAAAAACTGGCTAATTTGGGGTGCAAAATATTGAGCGAGTGAAGGAAGAAGACGATGAATAATAATTTGAAATATGTTAAAAACAAGTCGGAATTGTTTTGGCAGTCTTATTGTTTGGTTTGATTTTGTTTGCAGTTGGATTAGTGGTAGGATATGGTGGTAAGGATCCGTGGTCAATTTTATCACTAGATAAATGGCATACACATTATCAGCAAATTTACAGGACGATAATTTTAATAGCAAAAAGAGGCAAAATAAAACTAACTTCTTATTCAAAAATGTTCCGATTACAAGACGCAGTGATGCTGCGTGACTTCCTAGTTGTTGAGTGTATCAGGTTTTTAGAGGCAATAACTTTTGAGAGGAGTGAGACAAAATACACGTTTCGTGAAAAGTGTGACTTTGTATCCCACCCTCCTATTTTATTTTAAAGGGGAGTAGAAATGGCGAAAGAAATCAACCAGAAAGTGAGCGCAAAAGTGTATGAGCGTATTTCTTGCACTTGTTCTTGCGCTGGGAGGCTTATTCTTTGAGCAATTATCATAATCATAGCAGTACGAGCGATTCTGACAGCACTGCTTTATTAACAGGAGGTATTCGTAAAGAATTAGCGCAGCACCCAGTCAAGAATCTAGCACAGAGCGTATTTAACAGAATCTGTCAAACGACAGCTCAAAGGGAAAATCGAGTGGAATGGCGCAGGGGCTTTTATTGTCACGAGAATAAAAATGATTTAGATGCTAAAGTGAAGTATTCCTTATGCGGATAATAAGACAAATTGGTCAGAGGTCGAACTGTTCCAACGGTAGCATGCTCTTTTGTCCAAAAGCTACTCGTCAGTATAGGAATCGTGAAGAAACAGGTAATGGTTCAACAACTTGGACACCTGCTGGCTGGCATCAGTGAAGCATTTATCGAAGAATATCATCATGCAGTTGATCGTGGACATCTGCTGGGTTATGCCTTGATTGGTAACCCGAAAAGGCTTTGATGCTTCGACTAGCAATCCCACTTGCGGGTGCAAAGCAGCTTGGGCGAATCAAGCAAATGCCCAAGCCATTCTACAGGTCAAAATATGAAACGAAAGTACGTAAAAGCTCTTGATAAAATAAACGAGTTCGGTATCGAGTGACCTTGATTTACGTAAGTGAGCAGGATTTAGTACCAGTTGGTTCCACATATTGAAGCCAAGATCTAGCGACGGTAGTTTGAAATAAATGTCTTTGTACTGAAACGTACAGACAGAATTCCGATTAAAATCTATCAGACAGAGAAGTGACGGTCACAACTAAATTTGGAGTTAATAGCCCATATGCTTTTGCATTTTATCATCTTTTTGTTATACTGTTTTGCACAGAGCGTGCTTCTTTGGCACCTATTTATCTAAAAAGTGTATAAGTGCTGTTTTATTGCGGATTATTTTTATGATGTGAGGAGAGGAGAAACATGAAAGCTATGTTAGTCTTATTTGATATCCCAAATGGTTTGACTATTGGATTTCTTTGGTGCGGTCTTGCTTTGTTGTGGTGAATCTCAGTTTACCGACTGTCTTTAGCACGGATGATTGATGAAGGGATGTAACAAGAAGACAGCAATCGTTTGTGATGATGAGGCGCTTGTGATGCTATTATTGTGATTTTGTTGAATTTTGGGGCGGATCGTGCTTTCTTATATGCAGCTGGTAAGTTGACATGGTGATGAGCAATACGTAAC